>BNJV01002887.1_pt1:0-382500 | contig 470398 bp, 575 predicted proteins | sample 8540591 | NCBI WGS metagenome assembly BNJV01 (sample SAMD00202457, study PRJDB9452) | human saliva metagenome | host: Homo sapiens | reverse complement strand
AAGAAAAGCTTCTAACGAGAAGTCGTCCGCCCGTACCAAAACCGACACAGGTAGGCGGGGAGAGAATCCTAAGGTGCGCGGGAAAACCCTCGTTAAGGAACTCGGCAAAATGCATCCGTAACTTCGGGAAAAGGATGGCCGTTGATGGTGAAGGTGTTTACCACCGGAGCTGTTGACGGCGGCAGAAAAGAGGCCCAAGCGACTGTTTACCACAAACACAGGTGCCTGCGAAAGCGCAAGCTGAAGTATAGGTGCTGACGCCTGCCCGGTGCAGGAAGGTTAAGGAGAGTTGTTAGTCCTTGAGATGAAGCAGCGAACTGAAGCCCCTGTAAACGGCGGCCGTAACTATAACGGTCCTAAGGTAGCGAAATTCCTTGTCGGGTAAGTTCCGACCCGCACGAAAGGCGTAACGATTTGGGCACTGTCTCAACGAGGGACCCGGTGAAATTGAAATACCTGTGAAGATGCAGGTTACCCGCGACTGGACAGAAAGACCCCATGGAGCTTTACTGCAGCTTGGCATTGGTCTTTGGCATATAACGTACAGGATAGCCGGGAGACTGGGAAACCTTATCGCTAGATGAGGCGGAGTCACCGTTGGGATACCGGCCTTTATATGCTAAGGATCTAACCGGAACGTTAACCAGCGTTCGGGACAGTACCAGGCGGGCAGTTTGACTGGGGCGGTCGCCTCCGAAAGAGCAACGGAGGCGTCCAAAGGTTCCCTCAGCGCGGACAGAAATCGCGCGAAGAGCATAAAGGCAGAAGGGAGCTTGACTGCGAGACTGACGGGTCGAGCAGGTACGAAAGTAGGGCTTAGTGATCCGGTGGAAAGAGGTGGAATTGCCATCGCTCAACGGATAAAAGCTACCCTGGGGATAACAGGCTAATCTCTCCCAAGAGTCCATATCGACGGGGAGGTTTGGCACCTCGATGTCGGCTCATCACATCCTGGGGCTGAAGCAGGTCCCAAGGGTTGGGCTGTTCGCCCATTAAAGTGGTACGTGAGCTGGGTTCAGAACGTCGTGAGACAGTTCGGTCCATATCCATCGCGGGCGTAAGATACATGAGGGAGGCTGCTCCTAGTACGAGAGGACCGGAGTGGACGGACCAACGGTGTACCGGTTGTCCTGCCAAGGGCACGGCCGGGTAGCTGCGTCCGGAAGGGATAAACGCTGAAAGCATCTAAGCGTGAAGCCCGTCCCGAGATGAAGTATCTCATTCCTATAAGGAAGTAAGACCCCTTGAAGAAGACAAGGTTGATAGGCTGGATGTGGAAGCACAGCAATGTGTGTAGCTGACCAGCACTAATCGGTCGAGGGCTTGACTTAAGTAGAGAGCCAAGATTGTCGGAGCATAGCGACAGACAATCTTGTGCGAATCACTTAGTCGACGTTGACGCAGTCAATGTCGACTGTGACTTAGAACGACGAAAACGTCCCAAGAACACGAGCGAAAGCGAAGTGTGATTGGCAGACGTTGACCGCTAAGTAGAGAGCAAGTATTTCGCTTTAATTTGCTAACGTTTCTTCTGTGAAGTTTTGAGTGAGCAAGACTCATTCAACAAGATGCGGTGATGATGCCTGGACGGTTCCACCTGTTCCCATTCCGAACACAGTAGTTAAGCGTCCACAGGCCGAGGGTACTTCGTTGGAGACGACGTGGGAGAGTAGGTAGTTGCCGCAAAGATCAGAGCTCGTGAGAAATCACGGGTTCTTTTTATGTGCTTATAGCTTTTGTTACAGGCGCCCCTTTCCACCGCTCAGGGTCCCCTTCCGCAATCGGCGGGGAAGGCTTTTAGATAACGGCATTATAGCTTCCCCGTCGAAACGGGGAAGTGGCACGCGCAGCGTGACGAAAAGGGGCGCTTGTACCTTGTTTGGCAGAATATATTTTAGGGCGCTTATTTTCTCAATTTATTTGATAATTGATTTTTCAAATTGTACTGGAAAAAAATGAAAAAAATTATGATATAATATCAACGTTAAAAATGATAGACAGAATCATTCTGTTGGATTCTGCTTTATCGTTCGTGTTTCGAGGACAGAAAGGTGTTTTCCATGAAAACAAGGGCAAGAGTCGCATTGACATGTGCCGTACTGCTTCATGTTATGGCATCCGTATCAAGCACATTTGCGAACGAAAGTTCGGAACGGGGGGGGGTAACTACTCCACCGCAGATATTCAGGTAGATATAGATGCCGCAAAGGAAGAGGCGAAGTATGAATCGCAGTCCACGACGATTATCACGGCGGAGGACATCGCGAAGAAGCAGGCGAAGTCTGTCGAGGATATTATCTTTGACGAGACGGGCATGACGCGCAACATTGACGCGATGGGGCGCGTGACCGTCTCCATTCGTGGAGCTGAGCCGCGCCATACGCTCATCTTGATTGACGGTCAGCCCGTGATGGGCGATTTTGCAAAGTATTCGGGTGCGGGTGATGAGCTGCAGCGTCTCGGGACGGAGAATGTTGCGCGCATCGAGATCATCCGTGGCGCGGCGAGTGCAAAGTATGGCGCGGATGCCATCGGCGGTGTTGTTAATGTCATTACGAAGGAGGCGGCGAAGAAGCCGGGACTGCAGTTGAACCTTGAGGGGCGGCGCACAAAGGGGCGACAGCGACGTATTCCCCTACACGAACTTTTTCCCTGCGTGCGGATGCGGGGCAGGTCGGGAAGCTGCGTCTTGCGGCGTACGGCGGGAAGCGTGATATTCTGCCGATCTACAGTACGGAAACCTTCGGTGGTCTCATTAAGAGCGGCAGCTCTTACGAAGATGAGGAAAGCCGCGTGCGAAACTCGCTGCGCTACTATGGCGACATCAAGAATATCGGACTTGTCGCCTCTTACGACCTCGACAAGAATCACAGCATTTCTCTGAGCGCAGATCATACGGCAGAGGATATGGAGTCCTTTGTCAAAGCGATCCAATTCAGGGGAGAAGGGCTGCAGCACTTTTTAAGCGTGAAGTTGACCGCAACAACTATCGCCTCTCCTATCAGGGGCACGGCAAGAGTTCAGACTGGAATGTTTCCCTTGACTATGCAAAGATGAATGAGGACGACATTACGCTGACCTCGGACTATATCAATTCCCTATGAGGGAAAGAACACGCTCAACTACATCGACGACCCCATGCATCAGCAGTGAGTTTCAAGGCATCGGCGAATACGCAGCTGAGCAGCGATCATCTGCTGACCCACGGCATTGGCTATACGCAGGAGAAGGGTGAAGGCAGCCGTATCAAAAATGCGCCGAACAGCTATACGCGCATGATTGATCCGTGGGATTACGATAAGAACCTTTATACGAAAGGCGGCGCGGGTGCGCCATCTTCGCACGTGCACGACTATGCGATGACGCGAAATGAAGCGGGAGTACCGAAGTATGACAATGAATACGAGTGGTATGGACATAAGGACGCCGCCGGGCGCTCGCTGGCACCGCCCTATACGTATCAGGACTATCTGAAATACGGACCTTATGGAGTTGATCTCGATGGGAATCCGGCGCCGCCGGATGTTGCGGAACGACTCATGGCATTCCGTAAGCAGCTGGTTGATGATCCGCGAAACCATGATCTGACGCATATTATTGATGCGCCGGAATTGGCAATCACAACTACTATGACCAGAGATTTGCTGATTAGTGATCGTAAAATGTATGGACATGCGGTGCTTTTGGAACGGAAAAAGCGTTCAATGAGGAATTTGAGGCGCGGCAGAACCGATTGACGATTGGCACAGCGGAGATCAAGAAGCAATATGTGTTTTTGCAGGACGCATGGCAGGTCAATCGAAATACACTGCTTTCGCCAATTCTGCGCATCGATCACAGCAGCCTTTTCGGCACACATGCGACGTTCAACATCGGCATGACGCACAACATTGGTGGAAAGTCGAACCAGCGCTTTAAGGCGAACCTCGGCACGGGTTATACAGAGCCGGGCATGGGGGAGCTGTACTACAACTGGGAGATGTACGCAGGTGCGCCGATGGGGCTGGAGCGTGCGCGTCTCGGCTACTACTGGGTTGGAAACCCCAATCTGAAAACCGGAGAAGTCCGTGAACTTCGATATTGGGCTTGAGGGTGAGAGCAAGGATGGCAGGGATAGCTACCGTATCAATGCTTTTCACAATCACATCCGAAACTATATGACAACGTACTTCACGGGCTATCTGATGGATTTTCATCCGGAAATTTCCGCTGATGGCAGATGGCTCCTGCCGCCCGATATGATTTACAGCTTTTAAGAACATCGGACGGGCGGAGATCACGGGACTCGAGGCGGAGTATAACCATCGTTTTGACCGTCACTGGTCAACGAAGGTCGGCTATACCTATCTTCATGCCATCAACAAGAGCGACCCGATGATGCCCGACCGTTTGCTCAATCGGCCGCAGCACAAGCTCGACCTCGGTGTGACTTACGAGAATGCGGGGTGGCGCGCGACGCTCTGGGGGAACTATTACGTCAAGATGCTTGACAGCAACAGTGTTGCGAACAACGGCAACTATTACGACAGCGACGGCGTGACAGGAAAAATGGCACTACAACTTCGCCGAAGGCGGTAAGCAGACGTACGAGACAAAGACCTTCGGTATCTGGAACTTCATCCTGCAAAAGAATCTCGGCAGGATTCGAGCGCCTATATCGGCGTGGACAACATCCTGAACCACCGCGACGACGACCGCGCGTTCCAAGAGCGGATGTACCGTATCGGTGTAAATATGAAATTCGGTCCCGATGCAGATACCGTGCCGATGAGTGCAGAGGAGCGCGCAGCGCATACGGCAGCGAACGAAGCCACTCTGAAAAAGCATGCGCGCTTTATCATCCCGCCGTTTGACATAGAGAAGGAAATCGGCACACGTTTCATCGGCGACTACCGCTGGCGCTGGAACAGCTTCACAGGGAAGGAAAAAGCTCGGACGCGCGCGTCACGACCATTGCGAGCGTCGGCGACAGTGCGTATAAGAACTATCTTGAAAAAGGCGGAGCACGGATTCGAGCAGCGTCTGCGCGCAGGCGTGGATGCGCGTCTCGACGCGAATACGAATATCACCGTCCTCGGCAGTCTCAGGGAGTACGGCGGGGTTGATACAGAAACGGATGCTGAAAAGTCAAAGGGGCTGAACCATGCGCGGCTCGATACGGCGGATGTGACGCGCCATGCAAAGGAGTGGGATCTCTCGCTCGGGCGGCTGACCGAGCCGATGGGCGTGACGGGCTACTATTTTGGCGAAGGAGTACGACGGCGGGCGTGCCGTCTGGACGGGCAAGCGGACACAGGTGCGCCTCGGCTACGGCGACTTCCGGCACTCGACGGGCGTCACAGACTCCGCCTATACACATGCGACGCGCCAGAGCTTCGTGCGCGGCGTGACCAAGGAGGAATGGTTGGGCTATCAGCGGCCGCGATCAACAGCCGTACGACGGGCGCCATTCCGTACTATCCGAACTACAGCACGCTCATTAAGGATACCCCGGGCTTTGACGGACTTTATCAACGGCTCGCCAAGGCGCAGAGTCTGGCAGAGGAAAAGCAGATTCTTGATGAGTATCTGAATGTTGTCAAACAGGATAATCCCAAGCATATCAGGAATTGATGAACCCCATGCAAGGGCAAATAGTGCACGATGACTTTGCGTGGTACAAGGTGACGGTGAAGGACGAACATGGCAACGTCGTCGGGACATATCTTTCGCAGGAAAGTCCGCAGCTCGATGCATTGCACGTGTACGAAAGCTTTTTCCCTATCAGGACAGGGTTTGATCGCGCGAAGATGGAAGGAGCTGCCCGGGCTGTGTGGAATTCAGCAGAGGCGAATTTGGAAGCGACGCAAACCGAGACGAACAAATATAAGAGTGATATGGTGGGACTTCCCTGATGGATACTATACTATGACCCATGAGTTTTACGGTTACGGCACATATCATGGGAAGAAGCCAATATTTGACTACAATTTGAAGATGAGTGATTTGCAGCCCGGAGATTTCAAACCAATGACAAAGGATGAGGCGAAAGAGCGCACCATTCGTTCCTCGTGGGATAAAAGCCCTTACCACGTGGTGCAGTCAGAGAGAAGATATCCGGACTCTCCTGATGTCTCATTTACAGCAAAAGGGAAGATTCCGGCGGGCAATAAGAGGGGATCTCGCATCTCGGTCAAACGATTATCAACTATCTGATTGATGATTCTAATTGGAGGCCGGAGGACGCGAGCGCTCTGCCGCTCAAGCTGCTGAAACGCGCAGGATATTTTGTCCTGCAAGTCGGCACTGTCCTCGAGCGCGACCGCATCCCCTGCGATCAAGCAGGCGGCATATGCAGGTGCGCCATGAGGTTTCGCCGAATATCGGCGTTGCGGCGTTCTATCTGCGCTCGCTCGGCGGCAATTCGCATACGTTCCGTGCGGCGAACGGCACAGGGAACGATGTCGATACGTTCGACACGCTCGCGAATGTCGTCGGTGTCGGTGCGCGCTATCGGCTCACGAAGAACACCGCGCTCTCCCTTGACTACGGTGCGAACTCACGGACTTCGGACGCTATATGAACGGGCATACGCGCTATGAGCATAAAGGCGGGTACGTCGGTCTTCGCCATCAAGGGACGTGAGCGCGGCAATACGCCGACGTTCTGGGTCATGCGCCCTCGATGTCGGGCAGGCGGATATGGATGTTGCGGGCAGCTGGAACGCCTTCATCGACTACAAGCGTTTCGAGCACGGTTCGTTTTTCGGCGGCAACGGGACGGAGTCTCTGCCCGACCGCTACCCTCGACGGCATCAAGAGCTTTACCATCGGTGCGGGCTATGTCCCCGTGCAGAACCTCATGGTTGAGGCGTTCTACACGTTCGGTGCGAAGGGAACAGGTACGCGTGATACGCTCTATGCGGCCGGAGCGATTCCGCCTCGGCGACTATGCGCGTATGCAGGTGACATATCGGTTCTGAGGGTGCTTGACGAATCACTCGTTGCGTCGTATAATAAACATAAGAAAAAGGTGCTGTCGGTAAACGGTCAGCCCTACATTAGGAAATAGCTAAGATTAGCCGCCTAAGTTTGGTCACTGCGGGCGGCTCTTCTTATGCTCTGAATGCTACAACACAGATTGTAACGAGGAAGACAAACGAAAGAAATTCGTATGGTCCCATAAGCAATACCCCTTTCGGGGGCGTGAATTGACCGCCTACCGTTATGACAACACCTAGACAGATTATAGCACGAGAAAAGACCTTTTGTTAACCTCAGTATTATTTTTCTTTGAAAGGGTGACCATACTGACCACATCATCAAAAGCCGTTCGATTTTCGGACGATGTTATATCTGAATCTGCTGCTCATGTGCGTTCTGATCTTCTCGGGGCGGCAGGAGGTGCTGATTCTGTCCTTTGTACTCGATTCTCGTCTTTGCGACGGTTGGCAGTGCGGCGCAGACGGTGAAGTTTATTCTCAGATTTCTCGCGCTGCTTGTGCTCCAATATTGGGCGGAGCTGCTGCGCGGCACGGATCTGCCGCGTGGATTGATTCTCGTGCCGCAGCTGATTGCCTTTATCGCACTGCGCATCTATCCGTTTGTCGTGCTCGGCATCGCGCTCAAGAAGAGTACGAACATTGCTGAGATCACGACGGCACTCTCGCGCCTGCATCTCCATCGGGGCATCATCCTCAGTATTGTGGTGATGATCCGCCATCTGCCGGCGATGAAGGATGATTTTTCGCGTGATTGTGGACGCAATGCGTCCTGGAGGGGGTTCCTGTGTCGCTCGGCTATGTCGTACGTCATCCGATGAAGGCGATCGAGTATTTCGTTGTGCCGATGCTGTTCCGCAGTGAGAAGATCACGGAGGAGTTCTCGGGTGCGGCACTTGTCAAGGGGCTATGAATACAGCGGGACGCGCACGTCCTATTTCGATGTCCGCATGAGCGGCAAGGGATTGAGCGATGATCTTCCTTGCGCCGCTTGCCTTTGCGCTCTGTCTTACCGTTGTTTGAGGATGTGCGCTATGATTGAGTTACAGAATGCAGGCTTTCAATATCAGGGACAGGGCGCAGCGGAGCATCGGCGGGAACTCCTGCACGGCAGGGGTGGGGAGGTGATTGTGATTGTGGGGGAGAGTGGCTGCGGGAAGTCAACGCTCCTGCGCCGCATCAATGGTCTCTGTCCCGGCTTCTACGAGGGCATAGCGGAGGGGAAGGTCCTCCTCGCCGGACAGGATGTGCAGAATCTCCGCATTGGGGATATTTCGCGGATTGCGGCGACGGTGTTCCAGAATCCCTGACAATCAGTTCTTTACGCTCGATGTGCTGTCCGACCTCGTGTTCGGCTGTGAAAACTTCGGTGTGCCGCGTGATGAGATTGAGCGGCGGCTACGCTCTGTCGTGGAGACACTTTCGCTTGAGCGTTTTCTTGGACGGAAGTTCTCGGAGCTGTCGGGCGGGGAGAAGCAGAAGATTGCGATTGCCCTCGGCACTGATGCTGGAGTGCAAGATTCTGCTGCTGGACGAGCCGTCGGCAAATCTGGACTATCCGTCGATCGCACTTCTCCGCCGTACGATTGAGGAGCTGAAGGAGCGCGGCTATACGATTGTGGTGGCAGAGCATCGTCTCTACTATCTGCACGGCGTATGCGACCAACTCGTTATAATGGAGCAGGGGGACGATTGTGCGCCGCTATCGCGGTGCGGAGATGGACGTGCTTGACAATAAGGCACTGAACGCGTTCGGCATACGCGGCTTCGACCTTTTCATACGCGTGCGGCGTGTGAGGACGCTGCTCCTGCGATGGGCGGCGCAGAGCCGCTGTCACTCGAACATATTTCGTTTGGCTATGTGCGCGGGCAGGATGTCCTGCGCGATGTCTCGCTCTCCGTACGCGCGGGTGACCGTATCGCGCTCCCTCGGGCATAACGGCTGCGGCAAGAGTACGCTCGCGAAAAATCATCTGCGGGCGCTGCGGGAGCGCGGCGGTCGTCCTCTCTGTCGGCGGAAAAACCATTGCCGCACGCAAACGCTATACGGCGGTCAGCTATGCGTGATGAATGTGGATTTTCAGATCTTCGGTTCGAGCCTCTATCGCGATCTCCTGCTCGGTAATGAGGAGGCGGAAGAGATCGATGCGCGTATTCGTACGGTGCTTGCGCAGTTCCGACTGCTGCCGCTGATCGACGAGCATCCGATGCGGCTGTCGATGGGGCAGAAGCAGCGGCTCGTGATTGCTGCCTCGCCTCCTGAGGAAGCGCATCCGCATTTTTCGATGAGCCGACGAGCGGTCTGGACTACGGTAATATGCCGGACGGTCTGCACGCTCATTGATGAATTTACGGGAGCGGAGAATGCTGCCATCATCATTACGCATGACTACGAGTTCATCGTGAATTCGTGCAACCGCGTCATTCTCCTCGAGGATGGGCGAATTGCAGAGGATTTTGCACTGCAGGGATGCCGCCACACTGGAGCGGCTCTTCCGTAAGCGTATCAGATAACGATCCATTGGAGGAAAAACATAATGAATTCTTGGAAAATCAGCGACTTTGTCCTAATCGGTATACTCTCGGCACTGTACGGCGTGCTTGTGCTGGGCATCGGTGCACTCACCGTGTTGCTCTCGCCGGCGATGCACGCGCTAAGCCCCGCACTGATCGGCGTGCTGCTCGGGACGGTGTTCCTGTTCGTCGTGAAGAAGATTCCGAAGTTCGGTGCGATTACCTCTTTGTCGCGATTAGCACGGCACTCTTTGCCGGATTCTCGGGATGATGTATGTGCCCTTCGTCGGCTCGGTGACGGCGGTCGCATTCGTCGTTGACGTTCTCGTGCGGCAGGTTGGGCAGCGCGTGGCTCTGCTCGCGGCGGGCTATGGGCTGATACAGGCAGCGTACGTCTTCGGCGGCGCAATCCCGCTCCTCTTCTTCCTCGACCAGGAGATGATTCGCTGGCAGGAGGCGGGCATGGATATGGAGCGGATTCAGAAGTTCGTCGAGCCAGTACGGGCGTATTCCTCGCGGCGGGCATGGGGATTGCCTTTCTCGGGGGCTTCATCGGCATCTATATTGGAAAGCGGATTTTGAGGAAGCATTTTAAGGAAATTGCATAATCGGTGTGCATCTCTCTCGTTTCGACGGGGGAGATTTTTATTTTAGGACTAGAAATTGAGGAAATAATGTGTATAATGTTATAATTATAGTGATAATGAATCTTGTTCCATAATAGAAAGGCGGTCTTTGTGAAGATCAAAGGGAAGTTGGCGCTGAGCTATGCCGTGTTAATTCATCTGATGTTGCCAATCTCAAGTGTATGGGCAGATACGGGCCGAAAAGAGAGCACGGTCACCTCTCCCGACATTTATATAGCGGCGGATGCGGCAAAGGAAGAAGCAAAATATGATTCGCAGTCTACGACAATTGTCACGGCGGAGGATATTGCGAAGAAGCAGGCAAAAAGTCGGTTGAGGATATAATTTTCAGCGAAACGGGCATGACACGGAGTGTCGATGCGATGGGGCGTGTGACGCTTTCGATCCGCGGGCAGAGCCGCGCCATACACTCATTCTCATCGACGGGCATCCTATTATGGGAGACTTTGCAAAGTACAGTGGACAGGCAGATGAGCTGCAGCGTCTCGGTACAGAGAATGTTGAGCGCATCGAGATTGTTCGCGGCGCGGCGAGTGCGAAGTATGGAGCGGATGCGATCGGCGGCGTCGTCAATATTGTTACGCGCAGAGCTGCAGATGAACCCGTCCTACGATTTAATCTGAGGGGCAGCGTGTGCGCTTGATGACGGTGCTGTTCCCTATAAGAATTTTTCTACGGGCGGACAGTGGCAAACTCGGGAAATTCGCAAGGGGCGATCATGGCAGTAAACGGGATATCATGCCGATCTATAGTGAAAAGATATTCTACAACGGGGTGAATACGAACGGCGCGATTCGGAATTCACTGCGCTATTTTGGCGATATCAAAAATATCGGTTTTTTGGGGACGTATTCATTTGATGACAAACATGCGATTGATTTCTCCGTAGATCGTGCCGATGAGGAGATGGATCGCTTTACGAAGCATTCGGAGGATGCACCGGATCCCGTGGTTCATTACAAGCGAAGCATCAACCGCGATACCTATCGTATGAGTTACTACGGGCAAGCGAAAAATACAAACTGGAAGATCGACTTCAATCATGCAAAGATGATGGAGATGATGTGACGCTGTCTTCTGTCGCGACGTTCTCAAAATACGAGGGAAAAGAATACGCTGCGTTATCTGGATCATATTCTGCATAAGGAATGGAATCTCAGGCAGTGCTGGGACACAGCTGAATAATCGACATCTGCTGAGCTACGGATTCGGGGTCAGCAAGGAAAGCGGAGAGGAAGCCGCCTGAAAGGTGCTCGAAAATATCCGAACACGATATATTGATCCGTGGGATTACGATAAGAATTTGCACAGCGAGGAGGATGGTTCACCTAGCTCAGCGCATCAAAGACCATCCGATGTATCTGAACGAGAACGGGATTCCACAGTACGATAAGGAATACGCGCTCTATGGTTACAAGGATGCCGATGGGAAGACACAAGTTCCACCATATACCTTTTGAGGACTATGAAAATGGAACTAATGAAGATAAAATTCCAGACTTTGTGGCGGAGCTGCGCAGAGATAATTCAGCCGAGCTCTTCCTCGATGAGGACGGTGATCCTCTGGATGATGATACGATTATGCGTCGGTATTACGGCACATATAACAGGACGCTCACGTGGCACGGAAAGAAATTCGAACAGGAGGAGACGGATCGAAAGAACCGTCAGACCATCGGGCAGGCGGATATCAAGAAACAGCACTTCTTTGTCCAGGATTTCTGGCAGATGGGGAAGGATACGATCTTCATGCCGAGTGTGCGGCTCTGACCACAGCAGTCTATTCGGTCTCGCATGTCAGCTTTAACATGGGGCTGACACATCTCGCTCGGAGGAAATACCAACCGGCGGTTCAAGGCGAATATCGGTACGGGATATACGGAGCCGGGGATGGGGGAACTCTACTATCACTGGGAGATGTATGCCGGTATGCCGTACGATATCGGCGTCGGAAGCTCGGTTATTACTGGTTCGGCAATCCCAATCTGAAGCCGGAGAAATCGCTTAATTTTGACTTGCATGACGAAGCAGAGGAAGAGCCAGATCCGCATCAATGCGTTCCACAATCGGATACGAAACTATATGACGACATATTTTACAGGAGAGCTAATGCACTTCCACCCAGAAGCGGATGCGAAGAAGGAGACGTGGATCACGCCGCCCGATATGATCTACAGTTTTAAGAACATCGGAAGGGCGAGATCACGGGGATTGAGACAGAGCTGTCGCAAAAGATGGATGAACATTTCTCTGAAGCTCGGCTATACTTTATCTCCATGCGATCAATAAGAGTGATCCCAGTATGCCGCGTCAACTTCAATAAGCCCCAGCACAAGATTGATATCGGACTGACCTGAAAATAAGAAAACGGGATGGCGGGCATCTCTCGGGGCGACTACTATCTGCACATGCTCGACAGCAATACCATTACAAACAATGGCAATTATGTATAACGATCTCGGAGACGAAGTACGCGTATAACTTTGCAAAAGGAGGGCAACAGACCTACGAGCGCAAGAGTTTCGGTATATGGAACCTCCTTGTTCAGAAAGCAGATCGACAAGGATTCCGTCGTGTATCTGGGGATCGATAATCTGTTCAATCATCGGGACGACGATCAGGCAATGCGGGAGCGCGTATATAAGCTCGGCATCAATCTGAAATTTGATGGCATCTCAGAACGTAGGTCGCTTGCGCGGGAGGCTCTTGCCAAGGCACAAGAAGACGGGGCATTCTCAGGAATTTTATCAGCCTCATTTGATACAAAACGCGAAGTGGGCACTACAATCTTTGAGACTACCGTTTGCGCTACATTCGTTCACCGGAAAGAACAAGCCCAGTGAGGCACGCGTAACAACACGTTCTAGTATCGGTTCAGCATATAAAAACCATTTGGAGAAGGGAGAGCAGGATTTGAACAGCGTCTTCGTGTCGGTGCGGATATGCGCGTTGGTACAAATACGAATGTCACGCTCATCGGCAGCGCCTCCGGTACAAAAGATGTTGATACGACGCAGGACGTTGGTGCGCCTGCCCTCAAAGAGGCACGTGTTGAAAATGTCGATGTGACGCAGCATGCGAAGGTATGGGATCTCAGCCTCGGACGCCTGACCGAGCCAATGGGGGTAACGGGCTATTGGTTTGGAAAGGAGTATGATGGTGCGCGTGCCGTATGGACGGGGCAACGCAGTCAGGTGCGTGTCGGCTTCGGTGATTTTCAGCAAGAGCACGGGGATTTCGGACTCTGCCTATAGCCGTGCGGTGAACGAGGTGTTTCTGCGTCCGCCGACGAAGAAGGAGTGGCTCGGATATGACCGCGATCTTGTCAATGATGAGAACTACAGTGTGCCCAGTGTGCAGACGGCAGGCTTTGAGTCTCTCTATGACAAATTGAGGCGAGCCTCCTCGTTCGAGGAAGAAAAGAGCATCCTAGACTCGTACTTTAATTTGATCGGCCAGGATGATCCAACCGCCTCATAACAAGATCAAGCAGGCAGCGCAGTATGAAACAAACAGTCACATCTGGCGTATTGTCACGGCGCGGGATCGGAATGGGAATGTCAAGGGGCGTTATCTGATGACCGATCTCTTTATGACTGTTCCCGGGGCAGTGATCCATTTGATAAGAACAATCTGCGTACCGCAGGCGAAACTTCGTGGAATACAGTCATGACGCGGAGCGGAGAGAATCTGAGATATGGCGGCGGTATGTTTTCGAGTTCGGCCTCTTGTCGTCACAGCAGTATACGTTCACTTCGGAGTTCTATGGTTATGGTGTCTATAAGGGGAGCGAAACCCTGCAAGCACTTGGCAGCGGAACCACATATAATGGAAAGAACTATGCGGGGATTCCGCTGGAGAAGTTTAATCCTGCAGATTTTCATACGATAACGCAGGCGGAGGCCAAGGAGAAGGCACTCTCATCCCTGTACGAAAAAGTTCTGCGCTGGAACCGCTCTATAAGAAAATGTCGAATGGAGACAATGCAATCGGCTACCGTCGCATCGCTCGCCTGTTAGACAGCGCATCCTCGCGCTTGCGGCATCGGATAACTATTGGAGGCCCGAGGAAAACAGCAAATTGCCGCTCCATCTGCTCGCCCGTGCAGGATACCTCTTCCCACAGCTTGGCGTTGTCCTCCATACGGATCAGATTCCTGCGCTCAAGCGAGCAATCTTCGTACAGGCACGACATGAGGTGACGCCTCAGATCGGTATTGTTGCATGGTAGTCTGCGCTCGGTCGGCGGTAATTCGCATCGCTTCCTGACGGCGAACGGGACAGGGAATGATGTCGATGTCTTTGATACGACGGCGAATGTGATTGGAATCGGTGCAAAGCGGCAGCTTGGAAGAATCTTGCACTTTTCGGTTGACTATGGGCAGAATCGCAGCTCTTTGGCCGCTATATGAACGGAGCTACACGATGGGCGCATATAGCGGGGACTTCGGCATTTACGCCGCAGGGACGTGCGTATGGCGGCACGCCTACGTTTCGTGTGCTGCGTCTCGACGTAGGCCGCGCGGATATGGATGCAGCAGGCAGCTGGAACGCTTTGTCGACTACAAGGCGTTCGAGCACGGTTCTTCTTTGGCGGCAATGGAACGGAAGCTCTGCCGGATCGCTATCTTGACGGTATTCGAAGCTTACGGTCGGAGCAGGATATGTGCCTGTAGAGAATTTGCTTGTCGAGACATTCTATACCTTCGGTGCGAAGGGGCTTCATGCGCGTGACACATTGTATGGGGCAGAGAACTTCAAGCTCGGAAACTATACGCGTGTGCAGGTGACCTATCGATTCTGAGGAAATCGGAACAATATGATAGAGGGACTGTTGTACTGGAGGATATAGCTCCTGCAACAGTCCTTCTTTTTGAAAAGGATCTCAATTATTTGCTTTGTTTATAGATCGTGTCTTAGGGTTATTGACTTTTTATATGAAAGTAAATACAATGATGAAAATGTCAAGTTGTGCGATGACAATATGGTCTGCGTACAGCGGCTTTTTTTCTTATTTTATCAATGAAAGACAATCTCAATTATAGGTTTTTGTTTATCGTTCGTGCTGGAAGTTATTGACTTTTTATATGAAAGCCCCTACAATGTGAAATGTTAATCCCGAGTATTTTTGTAAGGATTCAATACAGATGTAAACCTAAGGGAGTTTTTATTATGACAGATACATTGCTGCAGATCACCGATCTCCATGCCGGTGTTGAGGGCAAGGAAATTCTAAAGGGTGTCAACCTCACGGTACGTAAAGGGGAGGTTCATGTTATCCTTGGCCCGAATGGGTCGGGCAAGTCTACGTTGATGAACGTGATGATGGGACATCCGAAGTATGAGATGACCCACGGGCGCATTGTCTTTGATGGGAAGGATATTTCGGAGCAGCCGTCCTATGAGCGTGCGCGTGACGGGCTTTTTCTCGCCTTCCAGACCCCGGAGGAGATTCCGGGGATCACGGTCGAGAATATGATCCGCACGGCGCGTCAGATGATTACAGGTAAGAAGGAGAAGCTGCTCGCCTTCCGCAAGGAACTGAGTGCTATGATGGCCGAGCTGAAAATCGATCCGAGCTATGCGCAGCGTTACCTGAACGTCGGTTTCTCCGGCGGCGAGAAAAAACGAAGCGAAGTTCTGCAGCTGCTCATGCTCCAGCCGAAGCTTGCGCTTCTCGATGAGACGGACTCTGGGCTCGATGTCGATGCGGTGCAAATTGTCTCTGAGGGCGTTGCGAAGTTCCATACGGCTGAGAATGCCTGTCTGATTATCACGCATAACGCACGCATCCTCGATAAACTGAAGGTGGATTTTGTCCATGTGCTCGCCAAAGGCGAGATCATTCGTGAGGGCGGCGCGGAACTCGTGGAACAGATCAATGCGGAAGGCTTTGCCCATATCCTTGCAGAGCACGATAGAGTGGGGTGAGCAGGAATGGGGGATTTTGTACCAAAGAAGAAAACCCAGATCGACGATATCGAGCGCACAATCTATGATATTACGAACGAGGATCGCTCTGCGTATAAGTCTGCGTCGGGACTGACGGAGGAGATCATCCGCGATATTTCTGCGCGCAAGCACGATCCTGCATGGATGCTTGATTTTCGCCTGAGGTCGCTCAAGGTCTACCATGAAACACCGATGCCGTCGTGGGGGCCGGATCTGTCGGCACTGAATATGGATGAGATCGTGACCTATGTCCGTCCCGACGCGAAGATGGTCGGCGACTGGAATGAGGTTCCCGAGGACATCAAGGATACGTTTGACCGTCTGGGGATTCCCGAGGCGGAGAAGTCCTCGCTCGCGGGCGTCGGAGCACAGTACGACTCCGAGGTTGTCTATCACTCGATCCAGGAGTCGCTCGTAAAGCAGGGGGTCGTCTACACGGATATGGAGACGGCACTGCAGGAGTACGGCGATATTGTTCAGCAGTACTTCATGACACTTGTGCCGCCGAAGGCACATAAATTTGCAGCACTGCATGGTGCGGTCTGGTCGGGTGGTTCTTTTGTCTACGTGCCCGAGGGCATTCAGGTGGACATCCCGCTGCAGTCCTATTTCCGTCTCAATGCAGCAGGGGCAGGGCAGTTTGAACATACGCTCATCATCGTGGAGAAGGGCGCCAGCCTGCATTTCATCGAGGGCTGTTCTGCACCAAAGTACAATGTGACGAATCTCCATGCGGGCTGTGTTGAGCTGTTCGTCAAGGAGGGGGGCGCGTCTGCGCTACTCGACGATCGAGAACTGGTCGCGCAACATGATGAATCTCAATACGAAGCGCGTGAAGGTGGAGAAGAACGGTGCGGTGGAGTGGGTTTCCGGCTCGTTCGGCTCACACGTCTCGATGCTCTATCCGACGAGTATCCTGCAGGGCGAGAATGCGACCTGTGAGTTCACGGGGATCACCTTTGCCTCGAAGGGGCAGGAACTCGACACGGGAGCGACGGTCATCCTCGATGCGCCCAATACGTCAGCGAATATCAGCACGCGCTCGATCTCAAAGTCGGGCGGTGCCGCGATCTATCGCAGCGGGGTCAAGGTGACACCGCGTGCTGTCGGAGCAAAGTGCTCCGTCAACTGTGAGTCACTGATGCTCGACTCCGCGTCGCGGAGCGACACGCTTCCCGTGATGGATGTCGCCTGCGATACGGTGGACATCGGACATGAGGCAAAGATCGGACGCATCAGCGATGAGGCGATTTTCTACCTGATGAGCCGCGGCATCGACGAGGAGGAGGCGCGCGCGATGATCGTGCGCGGCTTCGTTGAGCCGATTGCGAAGGAACTCCCGCTTGAGTATGCGGTCGAGATGAATAATCTGGTCAATATTGAATTGGAAGGGGCGATGGGATGATGGCCGCAGCCAATGTATTTAGCCGCATCCCTATGCCGACATGGCGTTGGCTGGGGGTCAACGACCTGCCTGTGCCCGATGGGCTCACACTGCCTGCTGCACCAATACAGCTTTCTGCAGCGACAGGGGAGCGCGTGCATCATGTGGTGGAACTGCGTGAGAGCGGTGCACAGGAGATTGAGGTGACGGTTGCCGATGGTGCAGAGCTGTCGCTGACCTATATCCAGCTGGCTCCGACAGATGCTCCTGCCGCTAGCCGGATCCATGCGGTGGTGGGAAAGGGCGGCCGCTTTTCCTGCACCATCGTCGAGGCGGGCGCACAGCATACCGCTTCGGAACTGCAGGTGACACTCGCAGGCGATCAGGCGTGTGCGGATGTATGGGGACTCTATTTCGGTGATGATGAGCGCAAGATCGATCTCAACTATATCATCCGTCAGGAGGGGCAGCACACGGATGCCAATATGCAGGTGCGCGGTGCGCTTCTCGGGCACTGTGTCAAGAACTTCCGTGGAACGCTGGACTTTATCCAAGGCGCGCGTGGTTCGGTCGGCAAGGAAGATGAGGAAGTAACCATCCTGTCCCCGCATGCACGCAACCGCAGTGTCCCGCTGATGCTCTCCCATGAGGGGGATGTGGATGGTCACCATGCCGTCAGCATCGGGCGGATGGATGCGGACAAGCTGTTTTATCTGATGAGCAGGGGACTTGACGAGCGTGCGGCACAGCAGCTCATCGTCGAGGCATCCTTTGCCCCCGTGCTCATGCGCATCACAGATGAGAAACTGCGCACGGAGATTGGAGACTATTTGGAGAGGAGACTGTTGGGTGGAACGCAAGGTGAATGAGTATCTGCGGGATTTTCCCATCCTGCAGACGAAGATGAACGGCCGTCCCATTGTTTATCTTGACAATGGTGCAACGACACAGAAGCCGGAGACGGTCATCCGCGCGGTCGCTGACTACTGTACGTACTGTAACGCGAACCCGCACCGCGGCGCGTATGAGCTCTCGGTCAAGGCGACAGATATCTATGAACGGGCACGCGTGCGTACGCAGCAGTTCATCGGTGCAGCGCGTCCGGAGGAGGTCGTATTCACAAAGAATGCGACGGAGGCACTGAACCTCGTAGCGTACAGCTATGGTCTTGCGAACGTCCGTGAGGGGGGATGAGATCGTCATTACGATCTCGGAGCATCACAGCAATATCGTACCGTGGCAGTTCGTGGCAAGTCGCGCGGTGCTGTGCTGAAGTATATCTATCTGGGCGAGGACGGCAATCTCTCCGAGGCGGATGTTGCCCAGCAGATTACGGAGCGGACGAAGATTGTCGCAGTGACGCAGGTATCCAACGTGCTCGGTCTCGTCAACGATGTGCGCGTCGTTGCCGACCGTGCGCATGCGGTCGGTGCGGTTGTCGTTGTCGACGGCTCGCAGAGCGTGCCGCACATCAAGGTGGATGTGCAGGCGATGGATGCGGATTTCTTTGCGTTCTCGGGGCATAAGATGCTTTCCCCGATGGGCATTGGCGTCCTCTATGGCAAGTATAATATACTCGATGCGATGCCGCCGTTCCTCTTTGGCGGGGACATGATCGACTATGTCGGCGAGCAGGAGACGACGTTTGCCGAACTGCCGGCGAAATTCGAGGCGGGGACGCAGAACGTCAGCGGCGCATCGGGACTGATTGCGGCGATTGACTATCTGGATAAGATTGGCTTCGACCGCATCGAGGCGATTGAGCGCGATCTGCTCAGCTATGCACTGCCGCAGCTGCGTGAACTGCCCTTTGTGGAGCTCTATGGATGCGATTCAACCCGTGGAAATAAGACGGGCATCATCACATTCAACGTCAAGGATGTCCATCCGCATGATGTATCGACGATTCTTGACAGCTACGGCGTTGCGATTCGCGCGGGACACCACTGTGCGCAGCCGCTTATGCGCTACCTCGGACAAAACGCTACCTGCCGCGCGAGTTTTTACCTCTACAATACGCATGAGGACATTGACCAGTTTATTGCTGCGCTGAAAAAGGTACGGGGGGTGCTCGGCTATGCCGACTGAAAATACGGCGCTCGGCGATCTCTATACAGAGGTCATCGGCGAGCACAGCCGCTCGCCCGAGAACAAGGGCGAGCTCGCAGCGGCGACCGTGCGTGAGCGCGGACACAATCCGAGCTGCGGCGATGAGATCACACTCGAACTCCAGATTGAGAACGGCATCATCAAGGATGCCGCATTTACGGGGGTCGGCTGCGCCATTTCACAGGCGAGCACGGACATCATGATCGATCTCATGCGCGGTAAGACCGTAGAGGAGGCACAGCGTCTCGCACAGCTCTTCACGTCGATGATCAAGCGTGAGGTGACAGACGATGCCGCACTGGAGGAACTCGATGAGGCAATCGCGCTCAAGAACATCTCCAACATGCCCGCGCGCGTCAAGTGCGCGGTGCTGGCATGGCATACACTGGAAGACGTAATAAAGAAGGATCGGTGAACTTGGAAGAGGACTGTTTTGAACTAATGCGTTCGAAGCACTCCTCTTTCTGTTGATTGGATTCCTTTGCAATAATGCGCCCCTAGTACTTGCGGACTGCATAAAAACATGGTATACTATCCCTTGTCGCGTGAGTGCGTATTTCGTGCGCGCTCGCAGAAGAATAACTCTGCCGCTGCAAAAACGGCGGCCATAGACCAAAGAGGAGGTGATTTCGTGAGATTGTACGAAGTCATATTTATTGTGAAGCCGATGGAGGAAGATGCGACAAACGCCGTCATCGAGAAGTTCACAAAGCTCATTCAGGCAAATGGCGGTAAGATCGAGAAGGAAGACCGCTGGGGCAAGAAGCGTCTCGCCTATGAGATCAAGGACATGACCGAAGGATACTACGTTCTGCTGTACGTCAATGCAGAGCCTGCCTGTGTCGCTGAGTGCGACCGTGTGATGAAGATCACCGACGATCTGCTCAAGCACATGATCGTCCGCGCAGACGGCATCGAGGAGTAAGGGGCGTACGGAGTCATCCGTACGTTCTGTATGCGTGACGGGATTCATTCAGGAGAGAGAAACCCATGAACAGAGTCATACTGATCGGTCGCCTTGCGCGCGACCCTGAGATTCGCTACACACAGAGCGGCAAAGCATTTTGCCGTTTTACGGTGGCGGTTGACCGCCGCTTCTCGCGTGCAGCACAGCAGGAAGGCCAGCAGACGGCTGATTTCATTCCCGTGACATGCTGGGAGAAACTCGCCGAGATCTGCGGCAACAATCTCACCAAGGGACGCCGCATCGGCGTCGAGGGGGCGCATTCAGGTGCGCAGCTACGACGGCAGCGACGGACAGCGCAAGTACGCGACGGATGTGGTGGCAGACAATGTGGAGTTCCTTGATTCCAAGAATGCCGGCAGTGCGCAGGGCGGCTATGACGCATCTGCGCCGCGTCCTGCCGCACCCGCTGCGGGCGGCGGAGCTGCACCGGATATGATGGGACCCGTCATTCCCGATGACGACATTCCATTCTGAGCATGAAGATGATCGAAATATCCTGAAATGAGGAGGGACAGCGAACATGATGAAACGAGATCGGGGCCGCAAGCCTCGTCGCAAGGTCTGCTCGTTCTGCGTGGACAAGGTAGACCATATCGACTATAAGGATGCCGCAAAGCTGCGTCGCTTTACGACGGAGCGTGGCAAGATCCTGCCGCGCCGCATTTCCGGCAACTGCGCAAAGCATCAGCGTCAGGTGACGCTCGCCATCAAGCGCGCGCGTAATATTGCGCTTCTTCCGTTTACGGCGGAGTAAACGGATCGCACTGCCGCACCTTCGGGTGCGGTTTTTTTTGTTGGCATCTAAAGCATCCTTAACGCGGCTATGTTATCGTATAGGCAGTGTGATAGTCAGAAAGGAGCAACGTATGAAGAACAAGAAGTATATCGCCGGAGTGCTTGCTCTTGCCCTGGGGCTCGGCATTACAGCAGTACCGCGTGCAGAGGCAGCAGCGCCGGCAGTTCAGTCGCTCGATTACATCAACGGAGCGACGAATGAGTACAGCTTCCGCATGAAGGAAGAAGCTCGTGTCCATGAGCAGAACGTGCGCAAGATCCGCTTCGAGTTCCGTCGGGACGGCGATCAGGAGAAGTATGATCGTGCGATGAAGGAAGAGCAGCGGCGTCACGACCGCGCGGTGAAGCAGATCAAGCGGGACTACGATCAGCGTACGCCCTGGCGTCGCTAAAAAAGACCTTATCCTATGCCATTTGACGTAGGATAAGGTTCTTTTTTATTTTTGTCGTTCAACGGTGTCGATCACCGTTCCATCCAGTGCCTCACAGGTGATGCGGAGATGATGTGTATCCGCTTCCAGATAGAGGTAGTTCGATGGCGCGGGATTCGCGGAGGCGGCGAGATCGTAGGGCTCGGGCGGGACATCGAAGTACTCATCGCCACCCGGTCCGCCAAGGAGATAGAGCGTCCCCTGAGTGTCCGTCTGCCCCGCACGGATCTGACGCCGCCGATAGGCGTGCACGTGTCCCGTGACAACGAGGTCGATGCCGCACGCATCGAATGCATCCATAAAGACGCGCCCCACGTCACTGATGCCGTGCTGCGTCTCCTGTACGGTCTGATACTCTCCATAGGCGAGAATGTCCTTGTGCATGAGGACGATTTTCCATGGGGCGGAGGATGTCGCTGCATCGCGTTTCAGCCAGGCGAGCTGCTCCTCATTCAGCGCCGCACCGCGCGCGCCGCACTCAAGGAACTGTGTATCGAGGACGATCACGTGCACGGCACCAAGATCGAAGGAATAATAGTGCCCGCGAAACGCCGTACTGCCGTTTTCGGGCAGGGCAAAGGTCTTGAGATAGCGCAGCGGCAGGGTGTCTGTCCACGCGAGGCTGTAATACTCGTGATTGCCGAGCACGGGGACATGAGGAGCGCGTGCGAGCGGGGATGGACTCCCCTCCATCGCCGCGAAGAAGCTGTCCCAATGCCACGTGGATTCGCCGTTGTCGGTGAGGTCGCCGACGAGTGCGGCAAATCCGCATCGCTGTGACGCCGCCATGCTGCCTGATAGACGTCGTTCCAGACGCTGTAATCCTCCTCGCATTGGCTGTCCGAAAAGAGCAGAGCGCGCACGGGCGTACGTACTGCATGTGGGGCAGACAGGGGAATCCAATCGGATGCCCCTGCCGTATGCGTGACGCGGTAGGCACCACCGCCTGCGGGCAGAGGGATCTCTGCGTGGTAGACGAACTGTTCTGTGTCATCTATCGTGAAATGCGTGTAAGAGGGGACGAATGCCGTGCTATGTCCGTCTCTTCCGCTGCGCAGCTCGACATGTGCGCCGCGCAGGAGAGTGGACGCGTCCCACTGGATCATGCGCGTGCTGCTTGGCTGTGCCGTAATGATCTGGCGCAGGTGGCGGATGCCGTCTGCTGCGGCTGCGGCACGGGACGAAAAGAGACCGCCGAGCCCCATTGTGAGAATGGACTGAAGAGCGGTCTGAAGGAAATGGCGTCGTGTCATGATTTTTTCTCCACATCCTGCACTGCGGTCTCTGTGCGCATCATGCGTCGTTCAAAGCGGATGGCGGTGTAGATGAGAATGGCAGCACAGATCACGACAATGACCAGGCGCGTCTTATCCTCCTGCTGCATGATGAGGTCGTGCCCGATGATTGCCTCGATGCCTGTCGAAGGGAATTTTCCGACGAGAGAGGCGAGGACGTAGTCGCGCAGGCGGATCGAGGAGAGAGCACCGACGGCATTCATGACAGCGGAGGGCAGGTACGGCACCATGCGTCCGATGAGCATGATGATGAAGCCTTTGCTGCCGCTGTAGTGATCGACCTTCGCGAGAAAGGGGCTCTTGGCGATCGCCTTTTCCGCCGCATCGCGGAAGTAGAAGCGCATCAGCACGAAGGCGACCGTGACGCCGACAGTCTCTGCGACGCAGGATAGAATGATGCCGGGGACAATGCCGAAGAGAATGACGTTTGCCGTCGAGAAGATGACGGCGGGCGGAAAGCCAAGTGCATTGGTAAAGAGGGTGAGCAAAAAGGCGAAGAGGACTGCGCCCTCGCCGAATGTGTGAATGTACTCCACCGTCGCCGGAATATCACCGCTGGCAAGTAGGGTGAAGAGCGAGGGGGGAGAAACTGCGGTGCAATGAGATGGATGATGACAAAGAGAAGGATGATGGCGAGTGCCGCACCGAGTTTGAGGATGCCCATACCCTGTGGTCGTTTCACGTGAGTACCTCCTCCTGAAGGGGTCAGTTCATAAACAGCATGGCGAGTGCACCGAGGAGCAGGGCGAGACTAAAGCCCTGCATGGCGTTCGCAATGCTTTTGCCGTAGGCGGCGGAAAAATGTGCTGCGATTTTGCGCAGCTCGAAGATGAGGAAGGACAGACAGAAGAAGACGAGAGCCGTGTCGTCCTGTGTCCACCCGTAGGCGAAGATCAGTGCTGTGAGGACGATGCCGGTCTGCTCCCCGCGGGAGAAGAGACGCTGCGGCTCCTGTGCCCGCTCGCGCGCGTCGATCTGTGCGCGAGTCAGCGGGATGCCCATCTCGTCCATTTTTTCCTGATCGCGGTCAAACCACCGGTAGTGGAACCCCATGGATCTTCACCTCCATCGTTTTGTTCAGCTAATTGGATGCGATGCGCCGCTGCGTCGGCAGATTGCCGGGCTTCGGCAGGTCAGGACGCTTGCTTGGGCGCAGTGATGGCTTCTCGGGCGCAGGCTGTACGGGCGGATTGGGTGCGCTCGGCGTGGGATGTGACGGACGGCCGTTCTTATTCTGCGCCGCCTCCATACGCGCGCGCATGCGTGCACGCTGCTGTTCCTGCTCCGCGCGCTCCTGCTGCATGATGCGCAGGCGCTCCGTCTGCAGCTCGTCCGAGCCATAGTAGACGCGTGCCTCCTCCACGATCTCCGGCAGGTCTGCATAGAGATAGCGGCCGGGGCAGGCTGTCGCGTTAAAGTCGCGATGCCCCTTCACCGTGACGCCCCAGATGGGATCCAGCTGATAGACGGTGCAGAGTGCGGCGATCAGATGCGCGGCACTGTGTTTCTGTGCCTCGGTCGGGACAGCATCCTCGAAATTTCCGACGATGTTGATGCCGACAGTATGCCGATTCTCGCCGTAGACGTGTGCGCCGACGGTGCCCATGGGGCGTCCCTCCTCGATCGTGCCGTCCTTGCGGATGAGGAAGTGGTAGCCGATGCCCGCCCAGCCATTGTGCAGATGCCACTCATGGACGGTCGCGGCGGAGACATCTGCGTTCGTGTTGCCGATGTGATGAATGACGATGCAGTCCGTGACAAAGCGATTTTCCAGTGCACCAAAGGAGAGATACGTCGGCTTTATCGTCACACCCGGAAGGGCGGAGGGAATGTACCATGATGCTTCTGCTGCATCGGGGAAGAAGGGGAAAAGGGCCGCACCGATGCCGACGAGGGTCATGCGGCGCAGAAAGTCTCTACGGTTCATGTGGAATCTCCCGGGAAATGATCGTGTGGTCGTGGATGCGCAGCTCCGTCTCATGCAGCGCATAGAGGGTCGAGCGATGCCCGACGCTGATGATGCCCGACACAGGAAGCTCCTGTCGGAGCAGCTCGTACAGGGCGCGTTCGCGCGGCTCGTCGAGGGCGGACGTTGCCTCATCGAGAAAAATCCAGTCAGGGCGGATGAGCAGGATACGTGCAAAGGCAAGACGCTGCTGCTCACCGAGCGACAGGATACGGCTCCAGTCGTCCGTGTCGGATAGGCGCGGTGCGAGGTGGGGGAGTCCGACCTGCGCGAGCACGCGCGCCATCTCCGTATCGGAGACGGCCGCCGTGCACGGGTAGGAGAGTGCGCGGCGGAGTGTGCCGAGCGGCAGGTAGGGATGCTGCGGGAGGAAGAGGCGCGATGAGCCCTCCGGCATCGTCACAGTGCCGCTGCCCGCGAACCAGATCCCCGCGACAGCGCGCAGGAGCGTGCTCTTGCCAACGCCCGACTCCCCCGTGACGAGAGCACGGCTGCCCTGCGACAGGGTCAGTGCGGAGACGGCAAAGAGCTCCGCACCGTGCGGGAGCGCGACGTGTAGATCGCTGAGAAGCAGTGCGTCCTCCGCATCGTCCTCGTGGACAATCGTGGGCGGAACGGCAGCTGCCTCGTTGATATGCGCCGTAAAGCCCGACAGTCGCTGGATGACGGCGGACAGCTCGGCGATGGAGCTGTAGGAGTCAACGAAGAAGGACAGCGCATCCTGCACACGGCCGAATGCTGAGATGGTCTGCATCAGACCGCCGAGGGCGATCTCGCCCGCATAGTAGCGCGGCGCCGCCATGATGAGCGGGAAGATGATGGCGAGCTGCCCGTAGCCGTTCACGTAGAAGTTCAGCAGCTTCGTCCGCCGCATCAGCCCCCAGTAGTTTTTAATGACATTGGCAAAGCGCTCCTTGAACCCCTGTGTCTCTGCCATCTCGCCGCGATAGAACGCGATGCTCTCGCTGTTCTCCCGCACGCGCATCATGCTGAAACGGAAATCCGCCTCGTAGCGCTGCTGATCGAAATTCAGCCGGATGAGTTTTCGCCCGACCAGATGAACGAGGACACTGCCGACGCCCGCATAGAGGAGGGACAGCCAGAACATATAGCCGTAGATGGTGAATGTCTCGCTCCCGATGGGGACGGTGAGCGCCCCTGACAGATTCCACAGCACGACGGCGAATGCGCCGAGTGTCGTGAGCTGTTTCAGTGCGCCGACGAGAAGCGTCAGCGTCAGCGTGACGAACTGGTTGATGTCCTCGCTGATACGCTGGTCGGGGTTGTCCGTGTCGCTGCGCAGTACCTGCAGACGGTAGTAGACCTGCCCACGCATCCAGCGCGCTAGATACTCCTCCGTCATCCATGTGCGCCAGTGGATCGTCAGCATCTGCCGCAGATAGACGGCATAGACGGCAATGACGATGTAGAGGAGGGCAAGCCCCGTAAACGTGCCGATGAGCGGCCAAAAGGAAGCCCAGTCATACGCTTGGAGTGCATCGTAGAAATTGCGGTACCAGTCGTTGATGCGGACGAGCAGATAGACTATGACGAGATTGAGCACGATCACGGAGGCAAGCAGCCCGCGTGCTTTCCACTTTTCCGCAGAGCTCCAATATCCCTTGAACAGCTGCCAAAAGCCACGGATGAGGGGCAGTTTCACACCGTATCCTCCTTTTTTGAACGAACGATATTTATTATAGTATTTTTTCATCAGAACCGCAAGGGAGCGCATCGGGAAATGAAAGATGCTATCATTGACGGATACATCAATATATAGTAGAATACAGCCGTATCAACTATATGGTTATCGAGCGGAAAGGACTTGCCATGGATTCTATCGCGCAGGGCATCACATTTTTAAGCAGGGCGGCATCGTCATGTATTTCTTGGCGATTGCGTCCATTTTTGTTGTCTTTATTGGGATCGAGCGCGCATTTTACTTTGCACGCGCGGATGCAGGACGTGCGTTTGCGCACGCCTTCATGCTCCATATTGCCAATGCTCGCTATGCAGAGGCGCTTGCCCTTGCACGCGACCAGCGCGGCGCGATTGCCGACATTCTGTTCAGTGCGATTACCAAGAACAGCAGCCGCGCCGATCGGATGAGCGCCTACATGGAGATCCAGTCCGGCATCGCCCTCTCCAAGATGCGGCGGCGCATCTACTACCTGAGCGTGATCGTGACGATGGCGCCGCTTCTTGGCCTCCTAGGGACGATCAGCGGCATGATTACGACGTTCAGCGTGTTCAACATCCAGGCGGGTGAGCCGGCGGCGATCACGGGCGGCATCGGTGAGGCGCTGATTGCGACGGCGATGGGACTCTGCGTTGCCCTCGTTGCCCTGATGGTGCATGCGTATTTCTCCCAGCGGATCGAGAACATCGTCACGGATATGGAGATGTGCTTTTCCGCTGCTGAGAGCAGCCGTCTCGCTCTCGCCGACGCTGCCAGCGTCACGGCGGACGATGCAGCGGAGGGGGCGGCACAATGAGACTGCGTGACCGCAGGGCATTCGGAAAGCCTGAGGTCGTCATCATCCCGATGATCGACATCATGTTCTTCCTGCTCGTATTCTTCATCATGAGTACACTCTACATGGTCAACGTCAAGACCGTGGATGTCAATCTCCCCAAGGCACAGTCGGCACAGACCCAGCTGAACGTGACCTATCTCGTCACGGTGCGCAAGGATGGCTCGCTCTGGCTCGAGGATCAGCCGATTGATGCGGATACCCTCGTGCAGCAGGCACGCATGGAGTCACAAAAAAATCCGCGCTTTGCCGTCGTCGTGCGCGCGGATGGGGATATGAATTACAGCGGCGTCATGGAGCTGCTGGATCGCTTCCGCCAGGCGGGGATTACTCGTTTTGGATTGGCGGCGCAGTAAGGGGCATGGAAACAGGGGCTGCTCTGTACGATTTTCACTTCGTACAGCAGCCCCTATCTTTATGGCATCTTCCGTTCCACCACGGGCGCAGACTCCAGTCGCACCTCGAACGTGCGCGGCCACGGGTAGTACGCGGTGATATTGCTCCGCACGACCCGCAGCGTCATGCCGTTTTGGATCACGGGCGTGCGGAATGCGGCGGTCGACTCATAGCTATTCATGCGCCGGCTCAGATCGTTCATCAGGAGATCGTTCGCCCAGCGCCAGTTTCGCGTGAGATCGAGATCGGCACTGTTCGCATAGCCCGCACGGCGGAGCGCGTCGTTCACGCGGTCAATCGTCTCCTTGAGGTAGAACTCGTCCTCTGCTATGCGCCCTGTGAGAAAGGCGAGATTTGCAGCGGCGGCGCGTTCCCGCGCCTCTGCTGTCGTGGCATTTTTCATGGCGCAGTGATAGAGAACGGCCTCCGCGACTGCCGTACCGATGGCGTTGCTCGCCGTATTCCACCCCGCGTATGCCGTCAGGGCGTTCACGGGGACATTTTTTTCGGTCAGAATGGGGAGCAGTGTCTCCTCTGCGCGAAATGGCGCGATAGATCGACGAGTGCGACGGATCTTCCTGCGGAAAGCAGTCGATGGATCGCAGCGGCAGAGGGAGCCCGTGTGCCAAGCGTATCCGTGTCATTGTCGCCCGCCGCGATGAAGAGGGTCAGGTCGCTGTCCGCATCATCCGCCGCGAGCACGCCGCCGAGCATGGTGATCTTCTCCCGTGCCGTCACATCGTTCGAGACCGCCATAAAGGGAAAGACGGCATCTGCCATATCGTCACGCGCATAGCGGAGTGAAATGCGCGGAGGAGTGCCGCCGCGCGCACGCAGATCATCGACGGCCATCCGTGCGAGCATCGAGAGCGCAATCTCATCCGCTCCGTGCACAATCATCGCCCGCTCCGGGGCGATATTTTTTTGTGCCAGCAGGGTGGAGAGTTCCACCTTTTTCAGATTGCCGACAGAGAACTCCTCGCCGTCGTCCTGCCCGAGCACAAGGCGAGTGAGCGTGCCCTCCTCGGTGAGCGTAATGAGCATGGCGGCGAGTGCCGTGCTCTCGTCGAAGTGCGCAAGATACTTTTGCAGATCCGCATCGGGGATCTCGGCGCGCAGACGCGTCATTTCCTCTGCATCGACCGACAGCCCCGCGCCCGCGCGCCCTAGGAGACGGGCATAGGCGAGGAGCGCGCGCCGCTCGCGCCAGCCCTCGATGCCGTCCTGTGGGATCGCGCGCGGCAGAATATAGAACGCGTGCAGGGGGACATCGGGATGCGCTGCGTGCAGGTCACGGAGATACGCGGCGAGCGCGTCGATGTCCTCCGCCGAGATATGCGCCTCGCGTGCGGCGAGAAGCCCGCCCGAGAGAAGCTGATCGACCGAGAGAATGGCGGCATCCGCCTCATGGATATGTGCAGCCACCCAGCTTTGCATCGCTGCCGTGTCACCTGCCATGGAGTAGTAGTCCATCAGCTCGGATGGCGGCGTCATGACCTCCCGTCCGATGATTTTGCCGCCGTTTATGACAAACGCCCCGCATGGCGGACGTGAATCGAGCGGGACGAGCAGAATGGGGCGCCGCACCGCCCCATCCTCCGTAACGGTGGAGAGCGACCGCCACTCTCCCGCGTATGTGGGATGGAAGACAAAATGAAAGAGGAGGAGGGAGAGCGCGAGAAAAGCGGTGACCATCCCGAAATATTGCTTCATGCAGAATCCCCCCTTTGTTTGCTTCATCAGAAGTATTTTACTGGATACCACCCTGTTCTGCAATCCGTTGTTTGCTGCAGTTGCACCACCCACAAAGCCGCGTGCGGCATGAGCGCCCCTATCGGCTCGCTGCGCTCGCCACTTACTGACCTGTCCGAGAAGCAAGCCCATAGGGCACAGCTGAACGGGAAACAGGTCGTATGGGAAAACGTCCCAAGAACACGAGTAAAACGAAGTGTGATTGGCAGACGTTGACCGCTCCCCCGCATCGGCGGGGGAAGCTAATATTGCGTGATTTTGCGAGAAAACGGAGCGTAACCAAGCCTCCCCTGCGTGAGCGGGGAGGGGCCGCGAAGCGGTGGTGGGGGCGATATGAAGCAAGGTGGGGGCGTGCACGAACAAGTCTTGCAGATGAATATAATATTTGATAAATTAAGGCATGATTGATAAAATAAAGTTCGTCAGATTAAGGATTTACTGATGATCATGAGGTATGCCATAGAAGGAGAGAGTAATGATAGAGCAAAGAATGGATCAGAGCTGCAATTGCTTACGCCGTACAGCTTTGATTTTTGCTGTTGTGTTGGTCGGAGCAGGTATTCAAATGACTGTCCTTCCAGATGCTCTTACGCACCCAAGGATAACGGAGTGGGGAAGAATGCTTCATCTTGGTATATGGGCGGCAGTTTTTCTTCCTATGGTTTCATACTCCAGGCGTTACATTGTCATACTTACAGTGTATACGGCTGTCTTTGTCAGCGTGGGATATGTACCTTTCCTCGGAGGTCTTAATGTCGGTGGAAAGGACATCGTCTGCGGGTATCTGTTCGGTATGTCATATTTCTTTTTCTTGACGTGGTTTTGTGGAGCTGCGCGGAAAGTTTCCTCCCCTGCTGTGGGACGGTTGGTCTACAAAGTAACTCTTGCTGCCTTGATTCTTCCCGTACTAATGCCATTGCTGGTGTGGGGGTATTGGGTTGTGAGCGGCGGGTACACGCTATCTTCTTCCATTTTGCTGACTTTGTTTCAAACGAATCTTGACGAGTCAGTGGCCTATATGAAGAACCAGAATGTGATTCTTTGGGGTTGCGGGGCACTGGGGTTATGTTTCGTGACGGCAGGCGTCGTGAAGGTGCTTCGGGCAGCACTTCATGTAGATGTACAGACGCCTCGCCATTATATGGTACGCTTGTGCTTATTGGTTTTCATGACGATTAGCTTAGTCTCTGTAAATCAAGATATAGGAAAGTATCTTCCTGTTCGTATTAGTGTGGAAGTGCAGGAAGCACTTCGGGAATACCGTGCCTATGGGGAAGCACGAGCGATGCGCGAGGAACGCTTAAAAGATTTGAAAGAGCGCCATTTGTCCTATGCAGGGGGGGTATTCGTCCTTGTTATTGGCGAATCTGAGACGCGAAATCATATGCAGGTTTATGGATATGACAGAGAAACGACGCCCTGGCTCCAAAATCAACGCGAAAACAGGGAGAATATTACTTTTTCCAATGCTTACTCCAATCACACCCATACCGTTCCTGTGCTGACTTATGCACTTAGCGAGAAGAATCAATATAACGAAATAGCTCTGCAGGATGCGTACTCCATCGTCGAGGCCGCGAATGCTGCCGGTTATGAGACATACTGGCTCAGCAATCAACGGAAACTTGGTGCATGGGATACACCTGTCGCAGAAATTGGAAGCACGGCACAGCATCAAAAATGGATGAACACTCGATCAGGTGTAGGCATTGGCACAGACTACTATGATGATGTTCTGCTCTCGCAGATTCCACATCAATGCGGTGAAAATGCATTGATTATTATTCACTTGATGGGATGCCACGGTGTTTATCGGGATCGCTACCCCAATACGTATTTTTCTGGAAAAGACTCTACGGTGGATGAATATGATGATTCCATACGCTATAATGATTACATACTGTCTCAAATTTACGAGCAAGTACATACACTGCCAAATTTCAAAGGAATGATTTACTTTTCGGATCATGGTGATGATGCGGATCGGGGGATTGGGCATGAGGCAAGCAAATTTACTTGGCCGATGGCTCGTATCCCTCTCGTGATGTGGTTCAGTGATCGCTTTCAGGAAGAACGCGCGCAGACGTTTATGCAGTTAAAGAACCATGAGCAGTCGTACTGGACAAATGATCTGCTTTATGATGTGCTGCTTGATATTTTGGGAATAACGGGGATGCCGCATACGAATGTGCAGTATGACTTAGCTTCACAGAAATATGCGCTGACGAAGGAGGATGCTATGACGCTGCATGGCAGTGTGAGACTGGCAGATGAGGATGCTTCGTCGGAGCGATGATGCGAAGAACGTCGATTTCTTGAGGGGAAGGAATATGCAGACAGGTTGAAATGCGAATGCGAATTGTGGTAAAATAGGAAAGTCTAATGACTGGCAGGAGGAATGCGATGCGGATCATCACGGGGAGCGCACGCGGTACGCGCCTGAAATCTCCTGCGGGGAATGGGACGCGTCCGACTGCCGACCGCACGCGTGAGGCACTTTTCAGTATGCTCGGCAGCCGTGTGGTCGATGCGCGCGTGCTCGATCTCTTTGCTGGGACGGGGGCGCTCGCGCTGGAGGCACTCTCGCGTGGGGCGGCGTCCGCCGTGCTCGTCGACCGCACGACACATGCCATTCTCGTGGAGAATGCGGCACGCACGAAGCTCGCAGGGCGCGCGGAGATCCGCCGCGGCGATGTCTATGCCGTCGCCGCAGAGCTCGCGCGTGAGGGGCGTACGTTCGACCTCATCTTTGCCGACCCGCCCTATGCGCACGGGGACAATGCCCGCGTGTTGGAGGCGGCGGCGCGCGGCGATCTGCTCGCTGCGGGAGGTCTCCTCGTCCTCGAACAGGGGGCGGGAGAGGAGATCGTTCCGCAGGCGGGGGCACTCCGCCTGATGCGCGAGCGACGCTACGGTGCGGCGCGGATCTGTTTTTATGCAGAGGAGGAGCAGGGATGAGACGGGCGGTTTTTGCCGGGAGTTTCGATCCCGTGACGACGGGGCATATCGATATTGTGGAGCGCGCAGCGTCCATGTTCGATGAGCTCATCGTCTGCATTTTCCACAATGTCGCCAAAGAGGGATGTTTCCCTCTGGAGCAGCGCGTCGATTTTCTCCGCACGGCGACGGCGCATGTGCCGAATGTGCGGGTGGATGTGTCCTCCGGCCTACTGACCGACTATATGCGGCGGGAGAGGGCACACGTCGTGGTGCGCGGCCTGCGCTCGGTGAAGGATTTCGAGTATGAGGAGAATCATGCGGCGATGGTGCGCCACCTCATGCCCGAGAGCGATACGATTTTTTTGCTCACACGCCCGGATCTGACGTTCATCAGTTCCTCGGGGGTGCGCGAGCTGATCCGCTTCCGTGGGCCAGTGCAGGGGATTGTCCCGCCGCCTGTGGAGCAGGCGATTCTGAAACTGTATGAAAAACCCCGACGGGGATAACGTGCCGTATGGTGCGCAGGAAAAGGAGCTAGATTTATGGCAGTAACGGATACGCTGAAGAAACTGGAAGACCTCGTTGCGGATGCCTCGCATCTTCCCTTTAGCGATAAGGCGCTGGTGAATGATGATGAGATTGTGCATCTCGTGGAGGAGCTGCGCATGGATCTCCCCAAGGAGTTGAACCGTGCGGCGGAGATCATGCAGGAGCAGGAGGGGATCATCGCCCGCGCCAATGAGCAGGCGAAGAATATCGTCAGTGCCGCTGAGGCGCGCGCCAATCAGCTCCTCGAGGAGAGCGAGATCGTCATCCAGGCGAAGGAGCGTGCGCGGGCGATCATGCAGCAGTCGCAGGATCAGGCGCGCGAGCTGATGGAGCAGTCGCAGGCGAATGCAACGCGTCTGCAGAGCGACGCGGATGCCTATGCGAATCAGGTGTTCGAGCAGCTGATCGCTCACGTCGGCAGTACGTTCAAGGGTGTCCAGCAGGCGGAGGCCGGACTGAATCAGGCACTCAATGTCCTGCGCACGGCCAAGGCACAGATGAATGCGCCGCAGGGCGATGGACAGGAACTCTGAGCGGCATGAAAACCAGCCTTGACAATGGGGAAAACCACCGCTATAATGTGAAAGGTCATGCGTCATGATGAAGCTGGATGTCGCCACTTTGGCATCTGCCCCGGGTGAGAGCCGTGCATTCACATTTGCGGTGACGCCGGAATCTCTGGATCTCGGGGACAGTGCCGCTGCCTATCGAGGAGCGGTGCGTGTCGAAGGAACGGTGATGGATACCGGAATGTCCTTCCGTATTGTGGGGACGGTACGGGCTGTCCGTGCGTTTGTCTGTGACCGCTGTCTTGCCGAAGGCGAGCGGGAAAATACGTATGATTTTTCTGAGGACTATGCGAAGACTCCGGGAGAAGCGGATGAGACGGAGGGCTGCGATGGTGAGACCATCGTCCTTGACCCGCTCGTGCGCGATACCCTCCTTGTGGCTGAGCCGCTGCGTGAGCTGTGTAAGTCTGACTGTAAGGGGCTCTGTCCAGTCTGTGGACAGAACCTGAATGAGGGGACATGTACGTGCAATACGTTTGTCCCCGATCCCCGACTGGCGGCTTTAGAGAGCCTGCTCAAGAACGATTAAGGAGGTGTATCCAAAGTGGCAGTACCAAAGAGAAAGACCTCGAAGGCACGTCGCGACCGTCGCCGTGCCAACTGGAAGCTCGAAGCACCGCACTATGTATCGTGCCCGCAGTGTCATGAGCCGAAGCTCCCGCATCACGTGTGCATGGAGTGCGGTTACTATGACGGAAAACCTGTGGCCGAGGCGGCTGAATGAGGATGAAGCGAACAGCTGCAAGAAGTCGAAAGGCTTTTTGCAGCTGTTTTTTTGCGATTTTCTCTTGCTTTTCTTTTTAGTACCTAGTATAATGCTTTCATACTGATAGCAGTAGGTGCTAAAGTGATAGTGAAGCGAGAGGAGGGAACGGCGCGATGACGGAGAAGAAGCGACGGCGTCAGGAGTCGTTGGTGCTTGCCGTACGCAAGGAGCCGTTCCTGACCGATGAGGCGCTGGCGCGGCGGCTCTCTGTGAGTGTGCAGACGGTGCGCCTCGACCGCACGGAGCTGGGGATCCCAGAGCTCCGTGCCCGTGTGCGAACGCTCGCCGAGAATGCGCGCGAGAAGGTGCGTGCTATCCCGCATGCGGAGGTGGTCGGCGATCTGCTGTCCCTCGAGCTGGGTGTGTGCGGTACGTCGGCACTGAAGGTGACGGACGATCACCTCTTTGCCGACTCGGAGATCGCGCGCGGGACGGCGCTCTTTTCACAGGCAAACTCACTGGCACTTGCGATTGTCGATGCGCCGCTCGCGGTCACGGGGGTCGCGAACGTCAAATATAAAACCCCCATCTACAAGGGGGATACGGTCATCGCGCAGGCGGAGATCGTGAAGATACGCGGCAATAAAATTTTTGTCTGGGTCAAGACCTACCGTGATGGGCGGGAGGTCTTCCGCGCCAAGTTTATCGTGGTTTCACTCGGAAAATGAGGACGACAGGGGCGAAGGGAGTGCAGGATGCGTATAGCAGTTGATGCGATGGGCGGCGATTTTGCGCCGAAGGAGATTGTCCGCGGGGCCATTGATGCGGCGAAGAAATACGACTGCGAGATCGTACTGGTCGGCGATGAGGCAAAGATTCGCGCAGAGCTGGGCGGAGCGGATACGGATGCCCTGCACATCTCCATCGTTCATGCGGCGGATGTGATCGGTATGGATGAGGCTCCGGCGGAGGCAGTGCGCTCCCAAGAAGGACGCCTCGATTGTCGTCGCGACACGCATGGTGAAGGATGGAGAGTGCGACGCCGTGTTTTCTGCGGGCTCGACGGGTGCTGCGGTCACGGCGGCACAGCTCATTCTCCATCGCATCCGTGGGGTCAGCCGCCCCACGATCGCAACACCGATGCCAACACCGGACGGTGTGACGCTGATGCTGGACTCGGGCGCCAACGTAGACTCGAAGCCAGAGCATCTGGTGCAGAGCGCAGTGATGGGCTCGCTCTATGCCCAGTATGTCTTCGGTGTCGAGCGTCCGCGCGTCGGCCTGCTCAACATCGGCGAGGAGGAGACGAAGGGGAATGAACAGGCAAAGGAAACGTACCCTCTCCTGAAGACGGATCCAAATATATACTTTTGCGGGAATGCCGAGGGGCGCGATGTGCCCAAGGGGAATTTCGACGTGGTCGTCTGCGACGGCTTTGTCGGAAATGTCGTGCTGAAGTTCGCCGAGGGGCTTGCCAAGACGATTCTGGGACTGATCCGCGAGGAAATTCGCGGTGCAGGCCTGATGGCAAAACTCGGCGCGCTGCTCCTCATGCCGACGCTGCGTCATCTGGGCAAGCGCCTCGATGTCCGTGAGTACGGCGGTGCACCGCTCCTCGGTGTGAACGGCTGCTGTGTGATTGGGCATGGTTCTTCGGACGCAAAGTCCATCGCGAGTGCGATCGGCGTGACCGTTAGCTATGTCAACGGCAAGGTGCTCGATCAGATTCGCGATGCGCTCGCAAAGGAGGAGGAGGAAACAGGCCGTGTCTAAGATTAGTGCAGGCATTCTCGGAACGGGGTACTATGTCCCCGAACGGGTGCTGACGAACTTTGATCTGGAGAAGATGGTGCAGACGAACGATGCCTGGATCGTTGAACGGACGGGCATCCACGAGCGGCGTATTGCTGCGCCGGACGAGCCCGTCTCGGCGCTGGCACAGCGTGCTGCTGAGATGGCGCTTGCCGATGCCGATGTTGCGGCAGAGGATCTCGATCTTATCATCATGGCGACGCTCACCTCCGACCGCATCATTCCCTCGACGGCGTGCGTTTTGCAGGATCGTCTCGGCGCGAAGCACGCGGCGGCATTTGATCTCTCGGCGGCGTGCTCCGGATTCGTCTATGCTGCATCCATTGCGACGCAGTTCATCGAGAGCGGCGTCTATCGCCACGTCCTCGTGATCGGTGGCGAGACCCTCTCGAAGGTCATTGACTGGACGGATCGCAATACCTGTATCCTCTTTGGTGATGGGGCAGGGGCGGCGGTTTTCGGTGCAGTGGAGGACGGCTACGGCATGCGCGCGTTCGACCTCGGCAGCGACGGTTCGGGTGCGGATGCGCTCGATATTCCATCGAGCGGCAGCCTTTGTCCCGTTACGCCGGAGACGATTGAGCAGCGGCTCAACTTCGTCCACATGGACGGCAAGGCGGTGTTCCGTTTTGCCACCAAGGTCATGGGAAAGACCGTTGAGACATCACTGCATCGTGCAGGGATGAAGCGGGAGGAGCTCGACTATCTCGTTCCGCATCAGGCGAATATCCGTATTATCCAGGCGGCAGCCAAGCGATTGGTGATGCCGATGGAAAAAGTTATTATAAATATTCATCATTACGGCAATATGTCTGCCGCGTCCATCCCTGTCGCCCTTGCGGAGGCGGCGCACGCACATCGTTTCAAAAAGGGAGACAATATCGCCCTCGCAGGGTTCGGTGCGGGACTCACATGGGCATCGTGTATTATGAAGTGGGCGAAGGAGGAGAACGGTTAATGTTTGAACATAATCCGATCTGTCAGATGCTTGGCATCAAGTATCCTATTTTTCAGGGAGGCATGGCGTGGATCGGCACAGCGGAGCTTGCCTCCGCCGTCTCCAATGCCGGCGGGCTGGGACTCATCGGCGCAGGTCACATGCCGCCCGACGCACTCCGCGCCGAGATTCAGAAGGTCAAGGGATGGACGGATAAGCCCTTCGGTGTCAATGTGATGCTCATGAGCCCGTTTGTCAAAGAGGTCATGCAGGTTGTTCTCGAGGAGCGCGTGCCGGTCATCACGACGGGCGCAGGCAATCCTGGGGAGTACGTCCCCGCACTCAAGGAAATCGGTTCGAAGGTCATTCCCGTCGTCGCTTCTGTGGCACTCGCACGCCGCCTAGAGCGTACGGGGGTCGATGCCGTGATCGCTGAGGGCACGGAGTCCGGCGGTCATATTGGCGAGATCACGACCATGGCACTCCTGCCGCAGGTGGTGGATGCGCTCCACGTTCCTGTCATCGGCGCGGGCGGCATCGGTGATGCACGCGGCATGGCGGCGGCATTTGCGCTCGGCGCACAGGCGATCCAGATGGGCTCGCGCTTCGTCCTGAGCACGGAGTGCATTGCGCATCCGAACTACAAGAACGCCGTTCTAAAGGCAAAGGATCGCTCGACGGTCGTCACGGGACGCTCGCTCGGGCATCCCGCGCGCGTCCTCCACAACAAGCTCTCGCGTAAGTACGAGGAGATGGAGGCGGCGGGTGCGTCGCACGAGGAGCTCGAGCAGCTCGGTGTCGGCAGCCTGCACCGCGCCACACATGAGGGCGATGTCGAGAATGGCTCGGTCATGATCGGTGAGATCTCGGGCATGCTCTCGGATATTAAGCCGGTCAAGGAGATCATCGAGGACATTGTGCGGGATCTGCCGGGCGCGATGGATGCTGCACGCAAGGTCTGCGACTAAGGAGTACCAGAATGGGAAAACTTGCATTTTTGTTCCCGGGACAGGGGGCACAGGTCGTCGGCATGGGCAAAGACTTCTACGATGCCTATGATCTCGCAAAGGAGCGTTTTGCCGAGGCGGACGAGGCACTCGGCTACTCCATCAGCAAGCTCTGCTTTGAGGGGCCTGCGGATCAGCTCCAGCTGACCGAGAATACCCAGCCTGCCATCCTCACTGTCTCTGTGATTGCGGCGCAGCTGCTGCAGGAACGCGGCGTTTCCCCTGCGATCGCGGGCGGTCACAGCCTCGGTGAGTACGCAGCGCTCGTTCTCGCGGGGGCACTCTCCTTCCGTGACGCCGTCGTGCTCGTGCACAAGCGCGGTGCCTATATGCAGGAGGCCGTGCCTGTGGGCGAGGGGGCGATGGCAGCGATCATCGGTCTGGACGACGCGACGATCATCGACGCCTGTGCTGCGGCAAGCGCACAGGGGGCAGTGCAGGCCGTCAACTTCAACTGCCCGGGGCAGACGGTCATCGCCGGTGCCGAAAAGGGCGTCTCTGCTGCGGTCGAACTGCTCAAGGAGAAGGGCGCAAAGAAGGCGGTCATTCTTCCCGTCTCCGCACCGTTCCACTCGACGCTCATGGCACCGGCGGCAAAGAAGCTCGCCGCAGAGCTCGACAAGGTGGCGCTCCATGACGCGGCGTTCCCCGTCGTCTCGAACTATACGGGCGGCTTGCAGCAGACGGCGGCGGAGATCAAGGAGAACCTCGTCGCACAGGCGGATCATCCCGTGCGCTGGATCGCGTGCGTTGCGACGATGCGCGACTTCGGTGCGGATACGTACATCGAGTGCGGACCGGGCAAGACGCTCGCGGGCTTCAACAAGCGCATCGACAAGGCGCTGACGAGCATGAACGTCGAGGATGAAGCATCTCTGCAAAAAAACACTTGACACACTTAACAAGTAATGATTAAATAAATTCGTTATGATGAAGGAGGGCTTTCATGCTTCTTGATGGGAAAAATTGCTCTTGTTACGGGCGGATCCCGCGGGATTGGACGTGCGATTGCACTTCGTCTTGCCGAAGAGGGGGCGAAAGTCGCGATCAACTACGCCGGCAATCAGACGGCTGCTGAGGAGGTCAAGGCGATCATCGAGCAGCACGGCGGTACGGCGATGATCGTTCAGACGGATGTCTCTGACAGCACGGCGGCGGCCGAGATGGTCGCACGCGTACATGAGGAGCTTGGCGGGTTGGACATTCTCGTCAACAACGCGGGCATCACGCGTGATACGCTCCTTGTCCGTATGAAGGATGAGGATTTCGATGCCGTCATCAATACGAATCTCAAGGGGATTTACGCCTGCACGAAGGCTGCTGCAAAGTTCATGACGAAGCAGCGCAGCGGACGTATTGTGAACCTCTCCTCCGTTGTCGGTGAGATCGGAAATATCGGACAGACGAACTACGCAGCCGCAAAGGCGGGCGTGATCGGCTTTTCCAAGGCGGCGGCAAAGGAATTTGCCGCGCGGCACGTGACGGTCAACGTCGTTGCACCCGGCTTTATCGACACCGATATGACGGCTGTCCTGAAGGACAGCATCCGCGAGAAGCTCATCGAGGGCATCCCCCTCGGAGCACTCGGCAAACCGGAGCATGTTGCCGATGCCGTTCTCTTCCTTGTAAGCGATGCGGCGTCGTATATTACCGGCCAGGTACTCAACGTAGACGGCGGCATGGTGATGTAGCATATAACATCCTATTTAAAGGAGGTGAGAACACATGGCAACGTTTGACAAGGTTCGCGACATTGTCGTTGAGCAGCTTGGCTCGGAGGCTGATGAGGTCACCTTGGAGTCGACGTTCATTGACGATCTTGGCGCTGATTCCCTCGATATCGTTGAGCTCATCATGGCTTTTGAGGAAGAGTTTAACGTCGAGATCCCCGATGAGGCTGCTGAGAAGATCAAGACGGTTCAGGATGTCGTCAATTACATCGACCAGAACAAGTAATGGACTGCGGCCGCGCTGCGGCACTGCACCATACCGGTCTTTTTGGGAAATCCCGTGACAGCTGAGGCGCACGGGATTTTTCTCAAAAGGCTGAATTAATTATGTATAAAACCAGGGCTTCTGTGTGCCCTGCATGAATAGATCCGCCTTCCATCCGGCGGTACCAATGAACAGCAATGGGTGGAGGGGGAGCCGAAACTTCTACGGAGAGAGCTGACGAAGGCAGTACACTCTCCCGATTGGAGGGCTTATATGAGACTACCCGAGGTGAGGATCGGCAAGAAGGTTGCCACGATCCCCATCATTCAGGGCGGCATGGCGATTCGCATCACGACAGCGCGTCTCGCTGCTGCCGCTGCAAACGAGGGAGGGATCGGGCTCATTGCAGCATCCGGCATGAAGCCGAAGGAGCTGCGCTATGAGATCCGGCTCGCACGCTCACTTTCTCCCCATGGGATCATCGGCATCAACGAGATGGTCGCGGCAAACGACTTTGCTGATGCCGTTAAAATTGCCATCGACGAGGGCATTGATCTCGTCGTTGCGGGGGCTGGGTTCTCCCGTGATATGTTCCAGTACGGCAAAGAATCGGGGACGCCGATCGTGCCGATTGTCTCCTCGGCAAAACTGGCGAAGATCTCCGAAAAACTCGGTGCGGCTGCCGTCGTGGTCGAGGGCAAGGAGGCGGGCGGGCATCTCGGTACGGATCAGTCGGTGCGCAGCATCATCTCCGATGTCCGCGCCGCAGTGAAGATCCCCGTGTTCGCCGCCGGCGGCATTCTGACGGGACAGGATATTGCCGATCTGCACAAGATGGGCGCAGACGGTGTGCAGCTCGGCTCGCGATTTGCTGCGAGCATTGAGTCCAATGCGGCACCGTCGCTGAAAGAGTACTATCTGAAGACGAAGCAGGAGGACGTGGTCATCATCCACAGTCCCGTGGGGCTCCCCGGGCGTGCTGTGCGCACCCCGTTCTCCGCGCGGATCATGGAGGGTCCCGTACCGCCGAAGGTCTGCGACCACTGCCTCAAGCAGTGCGATCACCACTTCTGTATCATCCGTGCGCTCTCGCGTGCACAGCAGGCGACGTGGAGACGGGGCTTGTCTTTACCGGTGAGTTTATGCCGCGTATTGATCGGATTATGAGTGTTCATGAGATATTTGAGGAGCTGAAACAGCAGCTCGCAGCAGCGGACTAGCGGAAAGGAGTCGGTTGGTTTGAAACAGAGGATTGTCGTTACGGGGGTCGGCCCGATCACACCGATCGGCATCGGCAAGGAGGCGTTCTGGGATGCACTTTCTCGCAGGAAAGAACGGCATCGACCGCATTACCCGCTTCGACGCGACGCGCTACGCCGCGCAGATTGCCGGCGAGGTCAAGGACTTTTCCATCGACGGTTACATCGACAAGAAGGAAGCCAAGCGCATGGATCGCTATGCGCAGTTTGCCGTTGTCTCGGCGGGCATGGCACTGAAGGATGCAGGGCTCGATCTCGACAAGGAGAACCGTGACCGCATCGGCGCCTATGTCGGCGCAGGCATCGGCGGCATCGAGACGATGCACAGCACCTACGAGCGTCTCTTTGAAAAGGGACCCGAGCGTGTCAGCCCCTTTTTCATCCCCATGATGATCGCCAATATGGCAGCGGGGCAGGTCGCGATCAACTACGGCCTGCACGGTCCGGTGTCCTGCATCGTGACGGCGTGTGCCACGGGCGCGAACTGTGTCGGTGACGCCTATCGCGTCATGCAGCGCGGCGAGGCGGACGTCATGGTCGCGGGCGGTACGGAGGCGAGCATCTCCGAGGCGGCGAGTGCGGGCTTTGCGGCGATGAAGGCACTCTGCACGGATCACAATGACGATCCTGCGCACGCTTCACGTCCCTTTGACAAGAACCGCTCGGGCTTCGTCATGGGAGAGGGCGCAGGGCTGGTCGTGCTCGAGACACTCGAACACGCCGAGGCACGCGGTGCACATATCTATGCAGAGCTCGTCGGCTACGGCTCGAACTCGGACGGCTATCATATCACGAGCCCGGCGCCGCACGGCGAGTATCAGGCAAAGTGCATGCAGCTGGCACTCGATGATGCAGGGCTGCGCCCCGAGGACGTCGACTATGTCAATGCACATGGCACGTCCACGCACATGAACGATCTCTGCGAGACCGAGGCGATCAAGACGGTCTGGGGGGCAGCGGCGAAGGATGTCGCCGTCTCTTCGATCAAGTCCATGACGGGACATCTTCTCGGTGCGGCAGGCAGTGTGGAGCTGATCGCGAGCGCTCTTGTGGTGGAGAACGATATGCTCCCGCCGACGATCAACTACGAGACGCCGGATGAGGGGCTGGATCTGGACTATGTTCCGAATAAAGCGCGTGCCAAGACGGTGCGTGCGGCGATCTCCAACTCGTTTGGCTTCGGCGGACACAACGCCTGTCTCGTCGTTAAGAAATACGCGAAATAATCATGACATATCCTATGACGGAAAAAAGGCGCGCGGAACTCGTGCGCCTTTCTGCGTCTCTCGGCGCAGATTTTGCCGATCTTTCCCTTCTCGACGAGGCACTGACCCATCCCTCCTATGCCAATGAGGCACGGGGGCACGCAGCGCATAACGAGCGACTGGAGTTTCTGGGCGATGCCGTCCTCGAGCTCGCGATCAGTACGTATCTCTACGACGCCTATCCACGCTGTGCGGAGGGGGAGCTGACGAAGATGCGTGCGAGTCTCGTGCAGAGCGAGACCCTCGCACGGCTGGCGCGTCAGCTGCATCTCGGAGCACATCTGCGTATGGGGCGCGGCGAGATGCTCGGCGGCGGAGCGGAGCGACAGAACAACCTCGAGAACGTCTTTGAGGCGGTGATCGGTGCGGTCTATCTCGACCGTGGTTGGGATGCGGCACGCGCCTATGTGCAGCGTCAGTTTGTCGACGAGTTGCCGCACCTACGGCAGGAACACGTCGCACAGGACTACAAGACGATGCTGCAGGAATACGTGCAGGGACATGATCATGAGACCATCGCCTATGAGCAGGTTGCTGAGAGCGGCCCTGACCATGACAAGCGTTTCACGATGTGCGTCCGCGTTGGCACGATACCCTTGGGTGAGGGAACAGGACGCAGCAAGAAAGAGGCGGAGCAGCACGCTGCGGCGGCAGCGCTGGAACGTTTGAGGAAACGGTAAAAATACGGTGAAAGCATGTATCAATAATCTTGACTTTTGCCGTGGATTTCGATAAGATGAACTTACTATGGCAGGGATTCCGACTGTGGATACCTGCCCTTCTTCTATGAAGGACAGAAGTATTTTTGTACCTCGTTGCGGGAAATGGGAAGAGGAGGTTATTCACTTGTTTGAGATGAGGAAAGGACTTGGCGTATTTGCCGCCGCTGCACTGGCACTCAGTGTGGTGCTCACGGGCTGCGGCGGAGAAAAAGCAGGGGGGCGCACGTCCTACTGCCGTCAAGGCAATGAATGTCCTGCGGCAGGACGCGCCGCTGACGCACGTCTATGCCGGACAGATCATGGGCACGGACGAGGTGAAGATCCAGTCGCGCGTTTCCGGCAACATCGTGGAGAAATACATCACCGGCGGCCAGCCTGTACGTGCGGGACAGCCGCTCTACCGCATTGACGCACGCCAGTATGAGAGCGCACTTCTGCAGGCAAAGGCGAACCTCGCACAGTCGGAGGCGACGCTCGCCAACGCGCGCATGGATCTCGACCGCTACCAGCAGCTCTACGCAAACGCGGCGATCTCAGAGCAGACCGTGAGCAACCAGCAGGCACAGGTAAATGCCTATGAGGCTGCGGTTGCAGCGCATCAGGCGATGGTGCAGCAGGCGCAGGAGAACCTCGACGATACGACGATCTATGCGCCGATGTCGGGGCAGCTCTCCGTCAATGATGTCGCTGTCGGCACGTTCGTGTCGGCAGGTACGACGACGTTGGTCTCGATGGGCGCATCGAATCCCATCTATGCACAGTTCAGCCTCTCGGAGAACGAGTATCTGAACTTTGTCGAGCAGGAAGCAAAGCAGGGCGGCATTGGCTCTGTCGTCGTGGAGCTGACCCTCTCGAACGGCTCAAAGTATCCGATCACCGGGCGTATCGCTACGGCTGACCGCGCGCTGACGGCACAGACGGGCACGCTGACGATCAAGGCACTCTTTGACAATCCGGACGGACTCCTCCTGCCGGGCATGTTCGCGCGCGTTACGCTGATCGGCGATACGATTCCAAATGCACTCCTCGTTCCCGAGCGTGCCGTGCAGCAGCTTCTCGGCAAATCCTTCGTCATGGTCGTCGGTGCAAACAACAAGGCAGAAGCCCGCACGATCAGCCTCGGGGATAAGATCGGCAGCTACTACGTCGTGAAGGACGGTCTGGATGCCTCGGACACGGTCGTCGTCGAAGGCCTCACGACGCTCCAGGAGGGCGGCGATCTCGCGGTGACGATGGTGACGCCGGACGATATGGGGTTCACGCTTGAGGGAGATTCCTCTGACTTTAATGCGAGCGCACCGACGCCCGCGCAGTAAGGAGGAAATCCGTTGGCAAAATTTTTCATTCACCGACCGATCTTTGCGATTGTTATCGCATTGATCATTGTTATCGTCGGAACGCTGGCTGGGTTTCGCTGCCAATTGCGCAGTATCCGCAGATTTCTCCGCCAACGGTTTCGGTATCGGCATCCTATACGGGCGCGAGCGCTGCCGTTGTCAATGAGACGGTTGCACAGGTTATCGAGGAACAGATCAACGGCACGCAGGGGATGGACTATATGAGCTCCACCTCCGACGATACCGGACGCTACAGTCTCTCTGTCACCTTTGATGTCGGTACGGACGGCGATATGGACGCGGTCAAGGTACAGAACAATGCCGCCGGAGCCAACGCAAGCCTGCCCTCCTCGGTGCAGTCTGCGGGGGTCACAACGCGTAAATCCTCGGGGCAGATGGCGTACTTTGTCTCGCTATATTCCGAGGACGGTACGTATGACCGTGCCTTTATGAAGAACTACGCGACGCTCTACTTCCTCGATTCGATCAAGCGCATCAGCGGCGTCGGCGACGTGCAGGTCTTTGGCTCAGACTATGCGATGCGCGTCTGGCTGAATCCCGACCGCCTTGCAGAGCTCGGACTGACCGTTGCAGACATCACGGCGGCGATCAAGGAGCAGAACGTACAGGCTCCTGCCGGCACCGTGGGCGGCATGCCCACGGTCAACGGGCAGGAAAAACAGTTTACGGGCAAGGTGCAGGGACGTCTTACGACGCCGGAGGAGTTCGGCAATGTCATCATCGCCTCGGGGAAGGACGGCTCGTTTGTCCGCCTGAAGGATGTGGCACGCATCGAGACGGGAGCGCGCAACAATAACATCGTTGCGAAGTTCAACGGCTATCCTGCTGTCGGCTTCGGCATACAGCTCACCTCGGATGCGAATGCAATGATTACCCTCGCCGAGGTGCGCAAGGTGCTCGCGGAGGCGGAGAAGACGTTCCCGCCCGGGCTCAAGATGAAGTCGGTCTTTGACAGTACGGACTATATCAATGCGTCCATCAAAGAGGTGGTTCACACCTTCGTCGAGGCATTGCTGCTCGTCGTGCTCGTCATCTTCGTATTCTTGCAGAGCTGGCGCGCAACGATTATCCCGCTGCTCGCCGTGCCGGTCTCGCTCATCGGTACATTCGGCACATTCGTCCTCTTGGACTTTTCCATCAATACGCTGACGCTCTTTGCGATGGTGCTTGCCATCGGTCTCGTTGTCGATGATGCCATCGTTGTTATCGAGAACGTAGAGCATCACATGGAGAGCGGACTCTCGCCTGTGGACGCAACAGAGCGTGCCATGGCAGAGGTACAGGGGCCGGTTGTGGCGATTGCCTTCGTCCTTGCGGCTGTCTTTGTCCCCGTCGCCTTCTTGGGCGGCATGATGGGCGTGCTCTACAAGCAGTTCGCTCTGACCATTGCGATCGCGATGGCACTCTCCGCCTTCGTTGCCCTGACGCTGACGCCCGCACTCTGTGCGCTGATGCTGAAGCCAAAGAAAGAGAGCGATTCGGAAGGCGTACTCGACCGTTTCTTTGCTTGGTTTAACCGTGTCTTTGACCGTACGCGCAAGGGCTATGTCGGCATTGTCTCAAGATTCATCCGCAAGGCGCGCACGGCCGTCGTATTCCTGCTCATCGTCTGCGGTCTGACTGCCATCATCTATCGCAACCTTCCATCTACGTTTGTCCCCGATGAGGATCAGGGCTATCTGCTGATCGCCATCCAGCTCCCGTCCGGGACATCCACGAATCAGACGCAAAAGGTTGTGGACAAGATCCAGCAGGCGGCACAGAAGGAGATCAAGGGGCAGGATGCCGTCATGTCGATCAACGGCTTTGACATTCTCGCCGGCGGTGCAAACTCCAACGGCGCGGTTGTCTTCGTCGGTATGAAGGATTGGTCGCAGCGCCCTGGGATGGGCGAGTCCGTCGCCGCCGCCGTCGGAACGATGTTCCGCGTGGGGGCGATGGAGGCACCGGAGGCGACCGTCGTCGCTATCAATCCGCCGGCTCTGCCGGGGCTCGGCAACGTCGGCGGCTGGTCGCTCCAGCTGCAGGATATGAGCGGTCACTCGGATACCGAGCTGAACGACATCGTGAATGCTGTTCTCGCCGAAGCGCGGACACGTCCTGAGCTGCAGGGTGTGCGTACCACGTTCAAGATCAATGCGCCGAGTTATCAGTATGAGATTGACCGCGAGAAGGTCAAAAACCTCGGTGTGCAGCTTTCGGACGTGTTTACGGCACTGCAGACCAACTTTGGCGGCTATGAGGTCAACGACTTTAATCAGTTTGGCCGCACCTATAAGGTCGTACTCCAGTCTGCAACGCCGTATCGTACGGAGGCAGAGGCGGCGAAGTTTATCTTTGTCCGCAATTCGGCGGGGGGAGATGGTACCGCTCGACACCCTCCTGAAGCCGAAACTCACGACGGGTCCGACCCAGATCAGCCGCTTTAACGGCGCACGTTCGATCAACATACAGGGGAATGCGGCATCGGGATACAGTTCGGGCCAGGCGATGAACGCCATCACCGAGGTGGTGCAGCATCACATCAACTCCGGCTTCTCGATCGCATGGTCGGGACAGAGCCGCGAGGAGCAGAAGTCGGCGAACTCGACGATGCAGGTTCTCGCGCTCGCACTGCTCTTTGTCTTCCTCTGTCTGGCGGCTCTCTATGAGAGCTGGAGCGTGCCGTTTGCCGTACTCTTCACTGTGCCGACAGGCATCTTCGGTGCGCTCTTTGCCGAGTACATTCTCGCTGCGATCTTCGGGGCGATTGGAATTCCGGCACCGGGCTATCAGAACAGCGTCTACATGCAGATCGGTGTCATCATGGTCATCGGTCTTGCCGCGAAGAACGCCATCCTGATCGTCGAGTTTGCAAAGGTACGCGTGGATCGCGGTATGGATCCGCTGAAAGCGGCCATCCAGGCAGCAGGCCTGCGCCTGCGCCCGATCCTCATGACCTCGTTTGCGTTCATCATCGGCTGTCTGCCGCTCTGTATGGCGTCCGGTGCGGGTGCAGCGGCGCGCAACGGCATGGGCGTTGCCGTCGTCGGCGGAATGCTCTGTGCGACGGTGCTCGGCGTGTTCCTCATCCCTGTGTTCTACGTCATTGTCGACCGTATCTCGCGGATGCTCGGCATCAGTAAGAAAGCGAAGACACGCACGGCGGATGATTATATGTAAAAAAGTGACTCTTTCATATCCCTCTATCGACGCGCCACTCCCCATATAAACGGGGGAAGCAGGTGCTTTCTCAGAGGCCTTCCCCGTTATCACGGAGAAGGGGCAATCATGACCACCCGTCAAACGGGTGGTTTGCACGCCCCTATAAGGGGATAATACCGGCCAGCGTCTAAAGGCGCTGGCTTTCACTTTGTTCAAGCCATATTGCCCTTGACTCGTCACTGCCCTTAAAAGGGCGGTGGTACTACCTGCTTCCCTTAAAAGGGTCTTCGTACTCTTTCACGCTGAGTTTATCCAAGGCAATGTCATGCTTTTCCTGCTCTTGGATATATTTACGTATCGTTGCTTCATTCAACCCAACGGTACTTACGTAATACCCTTCCGACCAAAAGTGCCGATTCCCAAACTTGTATTTCAAGTTGGCGTGTTTATCAAAAATCATCAAGGCACTTTCCCCTTTGAGATATCCCATAAATTGTGATACACTGATTTTCGGTGGGATACTTACCATCATGTGTACATGATCCGGCATAAGGTGACCTTCCAGTATCTCCACACCTTTATATGCACATAGCTGCCTCAGGATATCTCGAATACTCTCCTTGTACTGCCCATATATGATTTTCCGCCGATATTTCGGGGTGAACACGATATGGTACTTGCAGAGCCACTTTGTGTGGGATAAACTGTTTGCTTTCTGTGCCATTAAGCATCTTTCCCTTCTTTTTCTACTGGCTTGAACATCCTTAGTATAAGCGGGAAAGATGCTTTTTGTATAACTTTTTATCTTCCACCCGCATAGCGGGTGGGTTTTTGTTTCGTTCGCTACGCTCTCTCAACTGGGTCGCGACCCATACAAAAAAGGCTGCTGTACGAAGCGTGAAAACTTCGTGCAGCAGCCTTTTTGTCGTTATTGTCTTTATGCAGTAAATACGAACTGGACGAGGAGCATATAGACTGCCGTTCCACCGCCGATGGAGAGAAGCATCTGGCGGAATTTCAAATGCAGGAGTGCCGTGACGGCAATGGCAATCCCCTCAGGCAGGCCGTGCGTCCCGCTGAGGAGAGACACATCCTTCAGGCAGTATACGACGAGCATTCCGAAGACGGCGGCGGGGAGGACGTTGCCGAGGTAGCGAACGAGCGGCGGTGTCGGCTTTCTCCGAGAGGAGGAGAAAGGGGAGTGCGCGCGTCAGTATGCTCGCGAGTGCACAGAGCCCGATCGTGATACACTGCTCGGTAAAGCTCATGCCGTTTCCCTCCTCTCGATGATGGGGCGCAGGATGAGGCAGCCGAGGAGGATCATGCCCATGGTCGGCAGCATGAATGCGTCTCTGCCGAATATTACGAGCGCGAGCGCAGCAGCGACGATGCCGAGGATGCCCGTCAGATGCTGTGGATCGTTCTTCCACTGTTCAATGAAGATCACGACAAAGAGTGCGGTCATGGCAAACTCAATGCCGGATGTGTTGATGGGCAGCGCGCTCCCGATCAGTCCGCCGAGCGTGGCTCCCACGACCCAGTAGAGCTGGTTTAGCAGGGTGACGAAGAACATGAACCAGCCTGCGTCGATATGCGGCGGTATCTTTGCCGTATAGTTGATGGAGAATGACTCGTCACACATTCCGTAGATCAGGTACGGCTTTTTCCATCCCGTTCCACGGTATTTCTCAAACATGGAGATGCCGTAGAAGATATGCCGCCCCTGCACCATGAGGGCGAGCAAAAACGTTTCGAGCGGGGCAAAGGGGGGCGAGGAGGAGCGCCGTGGCAATGAACTCAAGTGAACCGCCGAAGATGATGGCGCTCATTGCCATTGGGTAGAGGAAGGAGAAGCCCAATGCATTCATGTAGATGCCATAGGCAATCCCAAGGAAAAAAATTGCGAGGATGGGGACAGTGTAGGGGAAGGCGGTGCGCAGGGCGGCGAGCGGAACGTTTGTCATTTCTTTCATGGCTGCCTCCAGTCGCAGTCCTCTGCGTGTGCGGCAAGCACGCCGATTGCCTGCAGTGTCGAGTAGATCGACGTCGAGCCGACAAATTTCATCCCGCGCCGCTTCAAATCCTTTGTGATGCGGTCGGAGAGGGGGGGGATGTAATGCGGAGCTCCCAGCTCTCACGGATGGACTTCCCCTCAGTGAAGCCCCAGATATAGGCGTCGAACGAGCCGTATGCACGAACGATGTCGAGAAAGACGCGGCTGTTCGTGATGCTCGCCTCGATCTTGCGGCGGTTGCGGACGATGCCCGCATCCTGCATGAGTGCATCTATCTTTGCTGCGTCGAATGCGGCGACGCGCTCCGGGAGAAATCCCTCGTAGGCACGGCGGAAATTCTCGCGCTTGTGCAGGATCGTCGCCCACGAGAGCCCCGCCTGAAACGTCTCCAAGAGGAAGAGCTCATAGAGTGCGTGATCGTCGTGGAGCGGGATGCCCCACTCCTCGTCATGGTACTTGATATAGATGGGATCCTCTGGATTGACCCATGCACATCGTCTGCATTTTCTCCATACATCCTCCCTGTTGTCCTCTCGCACGCCTTGCGATACGTCGTATTCTAGTAATCTTTGAATATGTTGTCAAGGAGAGAGGGCAGCTCCTCTTTCGTGTGATAGCGATAGATTCGATAGATTAGCGTATCATTTGACGCTATCCCACTAGCTTTTTTCTTGTTGTCCATGTATAATGAAAAAGATTCAAAAATTTGATAGGAAAGAAAAGGTGGAGATTCGATGCGGATGAAAACGGCAATGAAGGCAGTTGCTCTTGGCGTCGCCGCCCTCGGGCTTCTGTCTCTCGCAGGCTGTGGGAAAAGTCAGCAGGCGAGCGGGGAGAAGACCTATAAGATCGGTGTCGTTCAGCTGGTGGAGCACAATGCGCTCGATGCGGCGAACCGTGGCTTTGTCGACGGGCTGAAGGCACGCGGCTACGAGGAGGGGGAAGAACCTCACGATCGACCGCCAGAATGCACAGGCGGATCAGTCCAATCTCCAGAACATTGCGCAGCGTTTTGTCAGCGACAAGGTCGATCTCATCTGCGCGATTGCGACGCCCGCGGCACAATCGGTAGCGAATGTGACGAAGGATATCCCCATCGTCGGGACGGCAATCACGGACTATGTGAGCGCAAAGCTCGTCCAGTCGAATGAGAAGCCGGGCGGAAATGTGACGGGCACGAGCGATCTGAATCCGATCAAGAAGCAGATCGATCTCCTCATGCAGCTCTATCCGAATGCAAAGGTCATCGGGACGGTGTACTCCTCGAGTGAGATCAACTCTGAGACACAGATCAAGGCGATGAAGGAATACGCGGAGTCGAAGGGGCTGACGGTACGCGCTGCGACGGTATCGACGGTCAATGACATCCCGCAGGCGGCACAGAGTCTTGTCGGGGATGTCGATGTATTCTATGAGCCGACAGACAATGTGATTTCCTCCTCGATCCCGACCCTTGTCAGTGTTACGGATGCGGCGGGCAAGGCGGTCATCTGCGCTGAGCCGTACATGGTCACGGGCGGCTGTCTCGCGACCTACGGCATCGACTACTACAAGCTCGGCGTGCAGACGGGCGATATGGCGGCCGACATTCTCGACGGCAAGGCAAAGCCCGCAGATATGCCGATTGAGACGGCACGCGACTTGACTCTGGTGGTCAGCAAGGGCAACGCAGAGCGGCTCGGGCTGACGATTCCGGAGGAGGTTCTGAAGGATGCAACACTGGTGGACTGATGAATGGATGATGATGGGACGTTGATGCGGATGAATAATTGGATGAAATGTGCCGCTCTTGGACTGACGGCACTTGGACTTGTGGCGGCGGGCTGCGGACAGCAGGCGCAGCAGGGGGAAAAGGCCTACAAGGTCGGGATTGTTCAGCTTGTGGAGCACAGCTCGCTTGACGACGCAAACCGCGGGTTTGTTGACGGGCTGAAGGAACGCGGCTATGAGGAGGGGAAGAACCTCACGATTGACCGCCAGAATGCGCAGGCGGATCAGTCCAACCTCCAGAATATCGTTCAGCGCTTTATCAGTGACAAGGTTGACCTGATCTGCGCGATTGCGACACCGGCAGTACAGTCTGCCGCGAATGCGACGAAGGATATCCCCATCGTCGGTACGGCTGTGACGGACTACGTGAGTGCGAAGGTCGTCGCATCGAATGATGCCCCGGGCGGCAACGTGACGGGGACGAGCGATCTCGCGCCCATCGCTGAGCAGATTGACCTCCTGATGCAGCTCTATCCGAATGCCAAGACCATCGGCACGATTTACTCGTCGAGTGAGATCAATTCGGAGATTCAGGTCAAGGCAATGACGGAGTATGCACAGTCCAAGGGACTGACGGTGCGTACGGCGACGATCTCGACGGTCAACGACATCCAGCAGGCAGCACAGAGCATGGTGAACGATGTGGATGTGTTCTATGAGCCGACGGATAACGTGATCGCATCGGCGATTCCGACCCTCACGAGCATTACGGATCCTGCGGGCAAAGGCGTGATCTGCGGCTATGTCGGCGGTGTTACGGCAGGAGCGCTTGCGACGAAGGGCATCGACTACTACAAGCTCGGCGTACAGACGGGCAATATGGCGGCGGACATCTTTGAGGGAAAGAAGCCGGCCACGATGCCGATCGAGACGGCGCATGACCTCACAGTGGTCATCAACAAGAAGAATGCAGAAAAGATCGGGCTGACGATTCCTGCGGATGTGTTAAACGGTGCGACCATCGTCGAGTAACAAGCAATCGACACAAAGAAGGACTATTGCATCCCCCCATCGGCTCGCAATGCTCGCCACTTCCCCCGTAAACGGGGGAAGCAATTAGGGAAGCACTGATAAATTCGGTACAACCATCTTGACGCATCTTTTTTGCCCGCACTTCGGCGGAAAATCCTCCACAGAGCACCACTCTGCGTCCGGTTTTCCACCTCGTTCGGACGAAAAAATCTACGCCAATCTGGCAGACCTCATTTTATCAGTGATTCCTTAGAAAGGTCGTAAAGCCTTCCCCGTATGACGGGGAAGGGGGACCGCGAAGCGGTGGAAGGGGCACAAGAAAGGGCTGTTATACGAGGTGAATACCTTCGTGCAACAGCTCCTTTTTACGGAGTTTGGGAGTGACATTATGGATCTCGTTGTAGCGACGGCTGCGCAGGGTGTCCTTTGGGGGCTCTATGCGCTGGGCGTCTATCTGACCTATCGCGTACTGGATATTGCCGATCTGACCGTGGAGGGCAGCTTCCCGCTCGGTGCGGCAGTCGCCGCCTCGATGCTGATGGCGGGCTATGCGCCGATCACGGCGATCTTTGCCGCCTGCATGGCAGGGTGCGTCTCCGGGATCGTGACGGGATTTTTCTGTACGAAACTCAAGATTCCCGCGCTGCTCGCCGGTATTTTGACGATGATCGGGCTGTACTCCATCAACCTGCACGTCATGGGAAAGGCGAATCTGCCGCTCCTGCAGCGTGAGACGCTGTTTACCCAGTGGAACATCTGGGGGCTGGATGCCTCGACCAATATCCTCCTCATCGGGACGGTCGTCGTTGTTCTTGCCATCCTGCTGACGTACTGGTTCTTCGGCACGGAACTCGGGACGGCGATCCGCGCAACGGGGGCGAACCCGCACATGATCCGCGCAAACGGTGTGAACACGGACGTGATGATCGTCCTCGGACTGCTCCTCTCGAACGGGATGGTCGCGGTCTGCGGTGCCCTTGTCGCACAGAGCAACGGCTTCGCCGATGTCGGCATGGGGACGGGGACGATCGTTATCGGACTTGCCTCCGTCATCATCGGCGAGGTGCTCTTTGGCACGCGCAGCTTTAAGAACTGGCTGATCTCCGTGGTGCTCGGCTCGGTCGTCTATCGCGCCGTCATCGCGATCGTGCTCCAGCTCGGCATGCAGCCGAATGACCTCAAGCTCTTTACGGCGATCCTCGTGGCGATTGCACTCTCGCTCCCGCTCATTCAGGAGAAGTACCATGCGATGCGGAAGGGGGCAGAGTGATGCTGCAGATCGAGGATATCAAGAAAACATTTAACCCCGGGACGATTACGGAGAAAAAGGCGCTCTCGGGCATCAGCCTTCACCTTCGCCCCGGTGATTTCGTCACCGTGATCGGCGGCAACGGCGCAGGAAAGTCCACGCTGATGAACGCTATCGCGGGGGCGATTTCGGTCGATGCAGGGAAGATCTACATTGCGGGCGAGGACATTACGAAGTGGCCGGAGCACCGCCGTGCAAAGTTCATCGGACGCGTTTTCCAAGATCCGATGATGGGGACGGCGGCACGCATGATGATCGAGGAAATCTCGCCATCGCGGCGCGGCGCGGCCAGACGCCGACGCTCAAATGGGGCTCGACGAGCGAGATGCGCGATGTGTTCCGTGAGAAGCTCGCGCGCCTGAAACTCGGTCTGGAGGATCGCCTTTCCTCGCGTGTCGGGCTTCTCTCAGGCGGACAGCGGCAGGCACTGACACTTCTCATGGCGACGCTCGTCAAGCCGAATTTGCTCCTCCTCGATGAGCATACGGCAGCCCTTGACCCGAAGACGGCGGCGAAGGTGCTGGAACTGACGCAGCAGATCGTCGCGGAGGATCAGCTGACGACGCTGATGATTACGCACAATATGAAGGACGCCCTGCGCTATGGCAACCGCCTCATCATGCTGCATGAGGGACGCATTCTCTTCGATGTGCCGCAGGAGAAAAAGGAGGGGCTGACCACGCGCGACCTGCTCTCCATGTTTGAACAGGCGGCGGGCAGCGAGCTGGCGAGCGACAGCCTCCTGCTGAGCTAGGGAAAGCGCGGATAAAGTCGGAACAGCCGAATTAGCGTTGATTTTTGATCGCGATTTGGCACGAAATCTCGGTCACAGCGCGTAAAATAATAGGCAAACGATAGTTCTTAATTAAAACCTAACGCGCTTCACAAGGCGTTTTAAATCGCTCCGTTATAGTAATCACTGTAAGCGAGAGAGCGACGCAGAGCATGCTGAACGGAACGCTTACAACCGATTTCGGTGAATCTCCTGCGGTCTTCCCTTCCGTAGGGTTCACATACATTCCCTACATTTCTTTCTCTCTATCGAAAAGCGTCTTCCGCTGCCCGGCGGGAGGCGTATTTTCTTTGCGTACAATTCTTGCCTTTTCGCTAATTCGTAGTACAATAAAAAGATAGATTCGAACGCATGAACGAGAGGAGGGCGCAATATGGTATGGGAGTGGAGGCTTGCAGACGGCAGGCGTACGGGGCGGAATCTCTATGGAGATGAGGCGATTCCGCCGCAGCCGCCGGCGGAGAAAACGCCGAAGCTGCTCCGTGCCATGCGCTCTCTCGTCAAAACCTCGACGAACTTCTGGCAGTCCCGCTCCGAGCTTTTTCTCAAGCAGGCACGTCTCATGGCGAACTATGAGGATGACTATGACTATCGGGGGACGGTCAATCAGTATTTCCCGACGTATGATTCGCTCACCGATCCCGAGCTGCGTGGGTATTTTACTTGGCGGACGAAGGTGCGGCGCGGGGAGGTGGAGCGGCGGGGGATGTCCTACGCGGCGCTCTACGTCTATGAACTTTTGGCACTCGTTGGCTGCACATCGCCGATGGATGCCTATGAGCGCCTGCATTCCTTCGGTCAGCGCTATGGTGCTCTGGATCCGCAGATTCTGCGCTACCTCAAGGATTGGGAGCATGCGCTCATCATTTACTACGGGCTCAGCCCTGCGCTGTTGGAGGAGCATGACGGGGCAGTCCAGCAGCGCAGACAGGATGATGCTGTCTATGTGATGCTGCATCAAGAGGAGCATACGCCAGAGGAGATCATGGCGGCAGTCTGTACGCTTCCTCGTATCGTTTGGAGCGCTCCAAACTCTATCGTGCACATACGGCGGAAGCAGATGCCATCGTTCTCCGCGTTCTTGCGCGTGTCAAAGAATACTACGAGAAGCATCGCATCTGCGATTTCTTTTCGGACTGTATCGCACGTTCCTGTACGAGATCGGTGGATCTCTTTGCGTCGGCCGTGTTCCATCCGCCGCGTGCGGAAGAAGATCGCATCTATGCTGTGCATCCGTTACGGCAGTATGAGTGCACCGGCGGCGCATGGCAGCTGCGTGCCTATGAACGTACCGATGGTGCGGCGCAGCGTATCGGTGGGCTCCTGCGCGGGGTGGATACGCAGCTGCGCGAGCACTATGGGCTCGCGGAGATTCGTCTGCCGCAGCTTCTCAAATGGCAGTGGAAGATCATCCGTGAGGAGACGGCAGAATTTTTCGCGGCGCAGCGCGAGATTGAGGCACGCCGCGTTCATTTGGATTTCAGTCAGCTTGACCGCATCCGCGCCGATGCCGCTGTCACCGAGGAGCGTCTGATTGTGGATGAGGATGATGAATTGCTCCCCGCCGCAGGGGAGGACATATCACCTCCCATGCCGGAGCAGTCTCCGCCGCCTCCTGCAGCGCAGAATGCGGCGGCAGCGCCATATACGAATCCGCAGCAGGATACACCGTCCGCCGATCACGGACTGACACAGGCGGAGAAGCGACTCCCCTCTGTGCGCTCCTCACTGGTGGGGCGCTGGACTGGGTGCGTGCGGAGGGACAGATCCTCTCCGTGCTCGTGGACGGCATCAACGAGAAGCTGTATGAGGATTTTTCCGATACGGTGATAGAGGGCGAGCCGCCTGCCGTTGTGGAGGACTATCGGGAGGAATTGGCAGGGAGGTACAGTCATGGCATCGAATGAACAGCGGAAGGTTCCACGCCGTATCGGGCAGACGCTCATCAATGCGCTCAAGGGGGGCGTTGTGCCGCGTGTCGGGCTTCCCTATATCACGGTGGGGCGTCGGCGTGAGATCGAGGCTCTCCTGTCGGATGTGGATATGATTGCAGAGGGCGGCGCATCCTTTCGCTTTATTATGGGGCGCTATGGGAGCGGCAAGAGTTTCCTCCTTCAGACCCTGCGCAGCTATGTGATGGCGAAGAATTTTGTCGTGGTGGATGCCGATCTCTCTCTCCGGAGCGCCGGCTTCAGGGGACGCGTGGGCAGGGGCTCGCAACCTATCGTGAGCTGATCCGCAATATGGCGACCAAGACGACGCCCGAGGGGGGCGCACTCACCCTCATCCTCGATCGCTGGATCAGCCGTGTGCAGCAGGAGACGGCGGAGGAAACGCCGCCGGACCGTGCGGACTTCGCGGCGGCGGTGGAGCGGCGTATTGCTGCGATGATTTACGGGCTGAATGACCTTGTCCACGGTTTTGACTTTACGCGTCTTCTGACGCTCTACTATCATGCCTACCGCGACGGTGACGATGCGCTGCGTGCGCAGGTGGCACGATGGTTCCGCGGGGAGTATACAACCAAGACGGAGGCACGTCATGCGCTCGGCGTGAATATCATCATCACGGATGATGACTGGTATGAGTATCTGAAGTTGTTTGCTGCATTTTTGCGGCAGGCGGGCTATGCGGGGATGCTCATCTTTATCGATGAGCTGGTCAATATCTACAAGATACCCCATGCGATTACGCGCCAGTACAACTATGAGAAGATCCTCACGATGTATAACGACGCCATGCAGGGACGCGCCAAGTATCTCGGGATGGTTCTCTGCGGCACGCCTGCCTGCATGGAGGATACGCGCCGCGGCGTATACAGCTATGAGGCGCTGCGCTCACGCCTCGCCGAGGGGCGCTTTGCAGGAGAGCACCGTGATCTGCTCTCGCCCGTCATCAAGCTGTCGCCCCTGACCCACGAGGAGATGCTGGTGCTGGTGGAAAAGCTGTCAGGCATCCATGCAGAGCTGTACGGATACGAGACGACCGTCACACAGGAGGATCTGGCGGATTTTATCCGCATCGAGTTCGGGCGCATCGGCGCGGATGACCACATTACGCCGCGTGAGGTGATTCGTGACTTTATTCAGGCACTGGATATCATCTATCAGACACCGACGCTCAAGATGGCAGATTTGCTCCTGTCAGAGAACTTTTCCTATGCCGCCAATGCGGTGGAGGGGGCGGAGGTCAGCGCGCAGTTTGCGGAGTTTGATCTATGAACGTGTTTGACCGCTATGCGCCCTGTGTCCGTGAATACATCTACGGGCAGGATTGGCGCAGTCTGCGCGGGGTTCAGGTCGCGGCAGGCGAGGCGATCTTTGGGTCGGAGGAGCACGTCCTCCTCACTTCCTCCACGGCGTCGGGGAAACGGAGGCGGCGTTCTTTCCCATCATCACCCTGCTGCTAGAGAGCCCTCCCAGTTCCGTCGGCTGCATCTACATTGGCCCGTTGAAGGCACTCATCAATGACCAATTTGAGCGGCTGACGCCGCTCTGCGCGACGGCGGGTATCCCCGTGTGGCATTGGCACGGTGATGTCGGCCAGACGCACAAGGCGCGGCTGATGAAGCATCCGTCGGGCATTTTGCAGATCACGCCCGAGTCACTTGAGGCGCTCCTCCTGCATCGGCATGCGGCGATTCCAAAGCTCTTTGGCGATCTGCGCTTCGTCGTGGTCGACGAGGTGCATTCTCTCCTGCGCGGGGATCGCGGCGGGCAGACGCTCTGCCTGATCGAACGTCTCTCGCGCATCGCCGGTGTGCAGCCGCGCCGCATCGGGCTGTCGGCAACCATCGGCACGCCCGCAGAGACGGGGGCTCTCCTTGCAGCGGGGACGGGGCGCGAGACACTGGTGCCGGAGATCGCGGCGAAGGGGAGCCGCTGGCGGCTTTCCATGGAGCATTTCTACGTGCAGGACACGCAGGCGGGAGAAGGACGCACGGATATTGATCTGCCCACAGCACCGGATACACCGACCGATATGGCTCCGGAGGGGGGCGGATCCGGGGATTGCCTATATTTTTGAGCATACGCGCGGGAAAAATGTCTCGTCTTTGTCAATTCGCGCGAGGAGTGCGAGGCCGTGACGAATACTCTGCGCTCATATTGCGAGCGCAGACATGAGCCGGATCGGTTCCTCATCCACCATGGCAATCTCTCGGCTGCCTTTCGGGAGACGGCAGAGGCACGCATGAAGGATGAGGAGAGCTGTCTCACGACGTGCACGACGGCGACGCTTGAGCTCGGCATCGACATCGGCAGACTTGAGCGCGCATTTCAGATCGATGCGCCGTGGACGGTGTCATCCTTCCTCCAGCGCATGGGACGAACGGGGCGGCGCGGGCAGCCGCAGGAGATGCACTTTGTCGTGCGTGAGGATGTGCCCGATGCACGCGCTCTCCTGCCTGCGACGATCCCATGGAAACTCCTGCAGGGCATTGCCCTGATCCAGCTCTATCTTGAGGAGCGCTGGGTGGAGCCGCCGCGCCTTCATCGTCTACCGTTCAGCCTCCTCTATCATCAGACGATGAGCACCCTCGCCTCCTGTGGAGAGCTCTCTCCGCGCGCACTGGCGGAACGGGTGCTCACACTGCCTATTTTCACGCGCGTGACGCAGGAGGACTATCGCACGCTCCTGCGCCATCTCCTGCAGGAGGAGCATATCCAGCGGACGGAGCGCGGCGGCCTGATCGTCGGGCTGGCAGGGGAGCGCGTCGTGCAGTCCTATCGCTTTTACGGTGTCTTTCAGGAAAACGAGGAGTACACGGTTCGCTGCGAGTCCCAAGAGATCGGAACGATTGTCACACCGCCGCCGGTCGGTGAGAAAATTGCCATCGCGGGGCATGTATGGCGTGTACTGGAGGTGGACCGCAAGCGGCATCACGTCTGCTGTGAAATGGTCAAGGGGAATGTGCCCGCGTATTTCGGCGAGTGCCCCGGGGATATTCATACGCATATCCTGCATCGGATGCGGCAGGTACTCGCCGAGGATCTTCTTCCTCCGTATCTGCTGAAAAATGCCGCAGCACGTCTCATGGGAGCGCGGAGAGCGGCACAGCATTCAGGGGCAGCACGGGATGTACTCATTCCGCTGGGCGGAGCGATGTATGCACTCCTGCCGTGGCTCGGCAGCTATGCCTTTCTCGCGTTGGAGCGATTTCTGCGAATCCGCTGTGCCGCGCGGCTTGGCCTGCGTGGGCTGGAATCCATGCGGCCGTATTTTATGCAGTTTACGATGAAGGCGTCTCCTGCCGACTTTTTCCGCATTCTCGCGGAGGAGGCTGCGGCAGACTTTACGTCGATGGAGCTTCTCTATCCGGATGAGGTGCCCGTGTTTGACAAATACGATGAGTATCTCCCCACGGAACTGGTACGGCGCGGATTCGCGGAGGGCGTGCTGCATACGGCGGAGATGCGGGAAACCGTTCTCTCGTGGCGGGGAGCGCGGATTGACAGTATGGCGCGTGCATGATAGAATGATTTCTATGCGGATGTGGCGGAACTGGCAGACGCGCTGGACTTAGGATCCAGTGCCGCAAGGCGTATGGGTTCGACCCCTTCATCCGCACCATTTTTGACTTATCGGAACCGCTGACGGGATGGGGATCAGCGCTTCCTTTCATTTGTCCTCGTGGGTTCTTTTGCAGGTTTATGTCGTCTTCTTTTCCTTGGCAGGACGAAGCCGCACCCATGGTGCACAGTTCCTTCCGACTGCAGTGCAGTCGGTATTTTTTTAGGGAATCGCGGATAAGATGAAGCCATCTTTCGTTGTATAGGAGTGTGAATCTTATGTCTGTTCTTGCTGCTTATGCTGTACCACATCCGCCGCTCATTCTTCCCGCGATCGGCGCGGGACGCGAGCAGGAGATTGCACACACCGTCGCCGCCTATCGTGAGGTCATGCGTGCAGCGGCAGAGCTTCGTCCCGATACCGTTGTTGTCATCAGTCCGCATGCTGTTGTCTATGAGGATTACTTTCATATCTCACCGGGAGAGCATGCGGAAGGAAATTTTGCGGCATTTGGACATCCCGCGATCTCTGTCGGTGTCGACTATGACGAGGATTTCGTACGGGCGCTTGCCGCGACGGCGATGGATCACGATATTCCGGCGGGCACCCTCGGTGAGCGGGCGCCGGCACTCGATCACGCGACGATGATTCCGCTGGCTTTTTTGAGCGATTATCTCGGAGATGCGCCGGTTAAGGTGGTGCGCATCGGTGTTTCGGGGCTGTCGGCGTATCTGCACGCGCGGCTCGGTCAGTGCATTGCTGCCGTGGCAGAACGACTGGGGCGGCGCACTCTGTGTATCGCGAGCGGCGATCTCTCGCATCGGCTCAGCCCTGCGGCACCGAATGGCTTTGCGGAGGAGGGACCGGAGTTTGACCGCCTTTGTACGGCGTTTATGGGGACGGGGGATTTTTTCTCCCTGCTGCAGATTCCGGGGAGCTTTGCCGAGGCGGCAGGGCACTGTGGACTGAATGGGCTCTGGGTGCTCGCCGGCGTGCTCGACGGCAGTGCGATCGAGAGCCGTCTCTGCAGCTACGAAGGCCCCTTCGGCGTCGGCTATGCAGTGGCTTCCTTTACGGTCACGGGAACGGATGAGAGCCGCGACTATACGGCGCAGCTCGTTCGTGCGGAGGATGCGGCGATGGAGAAGCTGCGTGCATCGGAGGATATGTATGTACGTCTCGCGCGGGCGAGCGTGGAGCACTTTGTGCGAACGCATACCTATGCCGCTCTGCCGCCGGATATGCCGGAGGAGCTGACGGAGGGACGTGCGGGGGCTTTTGTCTCCATCAAGAAATATGGAAACTGCGCGGCTGCATCGGGACATTTCTGCCCGCACAGCAGAGTCTCGCTGAGGAGATTCTCTACAATGCAGTCTCGGCAGCGGCACACGACAGCCGATTTGAGCCGATTGCCCCGGAGGAACTGGATCGTCTCGTCTACAGCGTGGATGTGCTCAGTACGCCTGAGCCGATCACGTCGGCAGAGGAACTGGATCCACATGTCTACGGCGTTATCGTAAAAAGTGTGGCGGACCGTCGGCGCGGTCTCCTGCTGCCCGATCTCGCGGGGATCGACACGGCGGAGCAACAGATCGCCATTGCACGGGAGAAGGCACACATCATGCCGAAAGAGCCAATTTCCCTCGCTCGATTTACCGTCGTTCGGCATCATTGAACAGGAGCATTTCGCCGCGTGAGAGGAGTATTTGCATGGGAGATAAGCCGGACTTTTCCTTTTGGAATGCCTGGTGGAAGGAGAAATTTCACGAACGCGTGGAGCACATACGGGCAAACCCGCAGGTGGATTATTGGGACAAGCGCGCACGAGATTTCTCCGCCATGCGCCGCAGCAACGATTATGACTACGGGCGGAAAACCTATGCGGCGTTGCGGCACATTCTGAGCGCGGACGCGACGATGCTCGATATCGGCGCGGGACCCGGCTCCTTTATTATTCCCTTTGCCGAGAAGATCAAATTCGCTACGGCCGTGGAACCGTCGCATGAGATGGTACACCTCCTGCGGGAAATGCCGCTGAGGCAGGGGTGTCCAACTATGCGGTGATTGAGGAGCTGGTGCAGGATCTTCCCGTCGGTGGGCCACTTGACAGTGCATTTGATCTTGTGACGGTGTCGCTCGTCTTCTGGATGTATGCGGATGTATGGCCGCTCATCCTGCAGATGGAGGCATATACGAAGGCATACTGCGCCATCGTGGCGGAGATCCCCGACAAGAAAAACCCGCGCTCGGCGAGCAGCTGTGACGTGGAGGAGTTCCAGATTCTCTACAATATGCTTGCTGCGCAGGGACGGTTTGCCAACGTGCATACGATTGACTATCGCTGTGAGCGCAGTATCGAGGATGAGCTGCGGTATCGGCTGCTCGCCTATGAGCAGTATGAGGGCGATGTCACGGATGCCGTGCGTGAGGAGCTGCGCCGCGCCGTCTGCGCGGAGGCAAAGAACGGAAAGTGCACCGTTGCGACGCGCTCGGCCGTGATTTGGTGGGACGTGCGGGAAATGCTCTAATCAACTGCATCAAAAAAGCCGCCTCACTGTCGTGAGGTGGCTTTTTCGTGCGTATTTTGCTTACTGTGCCGCAGCTGTCTCGCCGACCGTCTCGTTGAGCTTGTCGATGAGCGCGTCGATGTCGATGCCGTGTGCCAGTGCGCCCTGCTCGATGTTCTCGAAATGTGCCGCCGCGCAGCCGAGGCAGCCCATGCCTGCGTTCATCAGAACCTCGACCGTGTCGGGATACTTCTGCACGATCTCGATGATGCTCATATCTTTGGTAATCGCCATAATGACCTCCTATGGGAAAATACAGTGAAAAGAAGGAAGATATTCCTTGACTTTTTCACATTATAGCACAAGATATAAAAATTGAAAGTACCATTTGCAACATATATGTTCATGCTGTGAAGAAAAGCGTCGGAAAACTGTGTTGGAATTGACCTGTGCATGGGTTGTGTGCTATAACATAACGTGTATATCTGTCATAACGTGTTTTGGAGGAATATCTGTGAGCAATCTTGAAGTCGGAATCGTCGGTCTGCCGAATGTGGGAAAGCACGCTGTTCAACGCTATCACGAAGGCGGGCGCAGAGGCGGCGAACTATCCGTTCTGCACGATTGAGCCGAATGTGGGCGTCGTGGCCGTGCCGGATACGCGCCTCAAGGTGCTGACGGATCTCTATCATTCCAAAAAGACGACGCCCGCCAGTGTGCGCTTCGTCGATATTGCCGGCCTTGTGAAGGGCGCCTCGAAGGGCGAGGGGCTGGGCAATAAGTTCCTCGAGCACATCCGCCAGGTGGATGCTGTCGCCCATGTGGTGCGCTGCTTTGAGAGCTCGGACATCACGCATGTAGAGGGCGGCATTGACCCGCTGCGCGATATTGACATCATCGAGACGGAGCTGTGCCTTGCCGATCTGGAGGCGGTGGAAAAACGCCTCGTCAAGGTGACGAAACTGCTGAAATCGGGGAGCAAGGAGGCAAAGGCGGAGCACGCGGCACTGGAGCGCCTGAAGGAGGCACTCGATGCGGGGCGGCCTGCGCGCGAGGTGGAGCTCTCCGAGGAGGAGCAGGGGATCCTGCGCGATCTGAATCTCCTCACGCGCAAGCCCATCCTCTACATCGCGAACGTCGGCGAGGATGAGGCGGCGACGGCGGATGCGGAGAATCCCTACGTGCAAAAGGTGAAGGAGTATGCTGCGCGTACGGGGGCGCAGGTGGTGACGGTATCGGCACGCCTCGAGGAGGAGATCGCCGAGCTCGATGACGAGGAAGCAGCAGCGTTCCTTGAAGATCTCGGCCTTGCGGAGAGCGGGCTGGATCGCCTGATCCACGGTGCGTTTGCCCTGCTCGGTCTGCAGACATTCCTCACGGCGGGAGAGGATGAGTGCCGTGCGTGGACGATTACGCGCGGAACGACCGCGCCGAAGGCGGCAGGAAAGATTCACACGGACTTTGAGCGCGGGTTCATCCGTGCGGAGATCGTGAACTATGACGATCTCGTCTCGCTCGGCAGTGTCGCGGCAGCGCGTGACAAGGGACTGGTGCGCCTTGAGGGCAAGGACTATGTCATGCGCGACGGTGATGTGGTGAATTTCCGCTTTAATGTTTGATGCAGGGTAATTTCTGAGCACGATGAAAGGAAGTGAAGAGCATGGATGATACACCTTTGCAGCCTCCGCCGCATACGTGTATTTTGTCCTCTCTTCGCTGCGCAGCTATGATGCGGTGACAGCGGGGGGAGGACGATCGGAAAGGAGCGTTCTCCCTTGCTGCAGATTTATAAATCCATGGAATCCGGCCCCCCTTGCAGGAGCTGTCACTCAAGACGCTGTCCAAAGGGGCATGGATCAATATCGTCAATCCGACGCCGTACGAGCTGAAGGTCGTCAGTACCCTCACGGAGGTTGATCCCGATTTCCTGCGTTCCGCTCTCGACGATGAGGAGCGTTCGCATACGGATGTTGAGGATGACTCCGTCATGATCCTGACCAATGTCCCCGTCTATCGCGGCGAGGACAGCTACGATACACTGCCGCTCGCGATCATCCTCACGGATGAGCATGTCATCACGGTCTGTCTCGAAGAGACGCCCGTCATCGCGGAGTTCAACGAGCGGACAGCGAAGATGTTCCGCACGTACAAGCGGACGCGGTTCCTCTTTCAGATTCTCTATAAATCCGATGTGTTCTACCTGCGCTATCTGCGGCAGATCAGCAAGCTGACCGAGGAGATCGAGGATCGGCTGCGGCACGATATGAAGAACAGCGAAATCCTTCGTCTGCTGCAGCTGCAGAAGGGACTGACGTATTTCAATGCAGCACTGCGCTCGAACGGAGCGGTGCTCGACCGCCTGATGCGCCTGCGGACGAATACCTCCCTCCATCATATCTTTCGCATGTATGAGGAGGACGAGGATCTCCTAGAGGATGTCATCATCGAGAATAAGCAGGCGCGTGAGATGGCGGATCTATACAGCACGATCTTGGCGCGTCTTGCCGATACGTTTTCGTCCATCGTCTCGAACAATCTGAACCTCGTGATGAAGTTTCTGACCGCAATTACGATTATTCTCGCCATCCCGACGGTAATCTCAAGTTTTCTAGGGATGAATGTGCCGGTGCCATATCAGGATGATCCGACGGGCTTTCTGCGCGTGCTCATCTTCGCGGTCTGCGTATCGACGCTGGCGGTCTACCTGCTCTGGCGGAGGGATATGTTTTGATACGCGAAGCACAGCTGGATCGCGGCATCATCTTTGGTGATGCGCATACGGCGGAGTATGTATATATGCCGGGCAGCGAGGTCGGTGCGGAGCATCCGGTCTACGTGTACGAGAACGGTTCCGAACGTAGAGACATTGATCTCTCAGAGGCACTGCACCTCATCCGCGTGCGTGACCTGCGTCCGACCGCACATCCGCTCCTTGGCAGGACAAGCTGTTGAGAATGTCCCGCTCGCTGCTGAGCGGGACATCTTCCTTTGTGTATCCCTATAGGAGGTTTCCCATGTATCAGCATATCAAGCAATCCATTCAGGATGGTATCGCGCAGATCGTTATGGATCGCCCCGCATCAAACAACGCACTGGACGCGCAGATGTTTCGCGATTTGATTGCGGCTGTGGAGCATTGTGATGCGGACGAAGCGGTGAAGGTGATCATCCTCACGGGTGCGGGCAAGAATTTCTCCGCAGGCGGCGACATCAAGGAGATGGCGACCTTTGAATTCATCAGCTATGAACTCTCCATGCTGACGGGGCAGGCGTCGCTCGCCCTGCGAAAGTGCCGAAAACCTGTGATCGCGATGGTGAACGGCACAGCGGCGGGCGCGGGCTGCGGGCTCGCGCTCGGTGCAGATTTCCGCATTATGACGGAAGAGAGCTGTCTGCTCACGGCGTTCTCGAACGTCGCCCTGCCCGGGGACACGGGCTGCATCTACCACCTGCATCAGATTGTCGGCCTTGCGAAGACGATTGAGCTCATGGCACTGAGTACCCCTGTCTTTGGTGAGGAGGCGCTGCGCCTCGGACTGGCAACGCGAATCGCCCCTGAGGGGAAACTGGAGGAGGAAACGCGTGCATTCGCCGTAAAACTCCTGCACCGTCCGCTCGGTGCCGTTGCCATGCAGAAGCAGCTTTACTACGAAGTCTTTTACCGTGACTACATGGCATACAGCCGCATCGAGGCGGAAAATCTCGGGAAGGCGGGGGCCTCTGCGGATCATCGTGAGGCTGTGACGGCATTCCTAGAGAAACGCAAACCGCACTTTAGGAATCACTGATAAAATGAGGTCTGCCAGATTGGCGTAGATTTTTTCGTCCGAACGAGGTGGAAAACCGGACGCAGAGTGGTGCTCTGTGGAGGATTTTCCGCCGAAGTGCGGGCAAAAAAGATGCGCTGGGAAGTACTGATAAAATAAAGTCCGTCGAATTGGTGCAGATTTTTTGTCCTGTCAAGGAGACAAACCGGACGCATAGCAGAGGCTATGTGGAGGATTTGTCGACACAGACAGGGCGAAAAAGATGTACTAAGACGGCGGTGCTGAGTTTATCAGTACTTCCCTAAGATGGTTGTACCGAATTTATCAGTGCTTCCTTTACATGAACCAATAGACTGCTCGGATGCTTGTATCATAAAAAACAATGAGAAAACGCCGTAATTCAGGTATACAAAACACCTGTCTTGTTTACAAGGCAGGTGTTCCGTTGTATAATAAACAGAAAGTATAGAATTGACGCTCCTCCATAGATATTGTTTCTCGTTCGACAGAGGTGCAGAAATTCTTTGCTCATGTGTATATATTTTAATATCCGATGAAGTGCAGGAGCATTTCTAGGGAATCGCTGATCAAATGAGGTGTGCCATATTGGAGAAAAGATACGTCAAGATGGTCGTGCCAAATTTATCAGTTCTTCCCTAAAGAGAGGGGAGCAGTACTATGGCAAAAAAGATGAAGACAATGGACGGAAATACCGCCGCTGGCTATATTTCCTATGCTTTTACGGACGTAGCGGCGATCTATCCGATCACGCCCTCGTCACCGATGGCGGAGTATGTCGATGGCCTTGCTGCCAAAGGAATGAAAAATATCTTCGGTCAGAAGCTGCGTCTGATTGAGATGCAGTCAGAGGCCGGCGCTGCGGGGGCTGTCCACGGATCCCTGCAGGCGGGTGCACTGACGACGACCTACACGGCGTCGCAGGGTCTTCTGCTGATGATTCCCAATATGTATAAAATCGCAGGTGAACTGCTGCCGGGCGTGTTCCATGTCAGTGCGCGTGCCATTGCTGCGTCCTCGCTGAATATCTTCGGCGACCATCAGGACGTCATGGCAGCACGTCAGACGGGTGTCGCCATGCTCGCCGAGTCGAGTGTGCAGGAGGTCATGGACCTCTCTGCGGTAGCGCATCTCGTCGCCATCAAGGGACGTGTGCCGTTCATCAACTTCTTTGACGGATTCCGTACCTCGCATGAGATCCAGAAGATCGAGGTTGTGGACTATGCCGACCTCGCGAAGATCCTCGACTGGGATGCCGTTGAGGCGTTCCGCCGTCGTGCGCTCAATCCGGATCATCCGGTGGTGCGCGGCACAGCACAGAACCTGACATCTATTTCCAGGGACGTGAGGCGGTCAACCGCTACTATGACGCCATTCCCGCTCTCGTTGAGGAAGCAATGGCGCAGATGGCAAAGATCACGGGGCGTGAGCACCATCTCTTTGACTACTATGGTGCGCCTGATGCGGACCGCATCATCATCGCCATGGGCTCAGTCTGCCAGACGGCAGAGGAGGTCGCGGAGTATCTCAACGCACAGGGCGAGAAGGTCGGACTGTTGTCCGTCCATCTCTATCGCCCGTTCTCCATCGAGCATTTCTTCAAATATCTCCCGAAGACGGTGAAGAAGGTTGCTGTCCTCGACCGCACGAAGGAGCCTGGTGCCCTTGGCGAACCGCTCTACCTCGATGTCAAGGCGGCTTACTATGGCTCAGGCATGGATCCTGTCATCGTCGGCGGTCGCTACGGCCTCGGCGGCAAGGATACGACGCCGGATCAGATCTTTGCCGTCTACGAGGAGCTGAAGAAGGATGCGCCGATGCACGGCTTTACGCTCGGCATCGTCGATGATGTAACGAACCGCAGCCTGAAGCCAGCACACAGTGATGTCAACCTCACGAAGGAGGGGACGACGGCGTGCAAGTTCTGGGGGCTCGGCTCGGACGGAACGGTTGGCGCGAACAAGAGCGCGATCAAGATCATCGGCGACAAGACGGATATGTATGCGCAGGCGTACTTTGCCTATGACTCGAAGAAGTCGGGCGGCATCACGATGAGCCACCTGCGCTTCGGCAAGTCACCGATCATCAGCCCGTATCTCATCAACCGTGCAGACTTTATCTCCTGTTCGCAGCAGTCCTATGTGCGGCAGTATGACCTGCTCGCAGGGCTGAGAAAGGGCGGCACGTTCCTGCTCAATACATTCTGGTCGGATGAGGAGCTGGACACGCATCTGCCCGCGTCGATGCGCCGCTTCATTGCACGCAACGACATCCAGTTCTACACGGTGGACGCCGTTCACATCGCGCGTGAGCTCGGACTCGGCGGACGCTTCAACATGGTCATGCAGTCGGCGTTCTTCAAGCTCGCCAACATCATTCCGCTCGACGATGCGGTCAAGTACCTCAAGGATGCGGTTGTTACCTCCTACGGCAGCAAGGGCGAGAAGGTCGTCAACATGAACAACGGTGCGATCGACAAGGGCATCGAGGCACTGCACCGCGTCAATGTTCCTGACGCTTGGAAGGATGCTGTGGACGAAGAGGTGCCGGTCAACGAGAAGACGCCTGCGTTCATCACCAACGTCCAGAACGTCATGAATCGCCAGGAGGGCGACAAGCTCAAGATCTCTGAGATCCTCAGCATGGAGGACGGCACGTTCCCCGTGGGCGGTACGGCGTACGAAAAGCGTGGTACGGCGATCTCCGTTCCCGTATGGCGTCCAGAGAAGTGCATTCAGTGCAACCAGTGTTCCTTTGTCTGCCCGCATGCGACGATCCGTCCGATCCTGACGACGGATGAGGAGCTTGCAGCGGCACCTGAGGGGATGCAGTCCGTGAAGTCGCGCCCCGCCAAGGGGATGAACCTCACCATTGCTGTCTCGACGCTCGACTGCCTCGGCTGCGGCAACTGTGCGCAGGTCTGCCCGGGCAAGGCACTCGATATGACGCTGCTCGACGACAACCTCCGCGATGCGCAGAAATACTTTGACTACGGCGTTGATTCGACGAAGGTCGCAGTTAAGAACGTCCCGATGAAGAAGACGACGCTGATCGGTTCGCAGTTCGAGCAGCCGCTCTTCGAGTTCTCGGGTGCGTGTGCAGGCTGCGGCGAGACACCGTATGCCAAGCTCGTCACGCAGCTCTTCGGCGATCGCATGATGATCTCCAATGCAACGGGCTGCTCCTCCATTTGGGGCGCCAGTGCGCCTGCCATCCCGTACACGAAGAACCAGAAGGGCTGCGGTCCTGCATGGGCGAACTCGCTGTTCGAGGACAATGCGGAGTACGGTCTCGGTATGCTGCTCGGCACGAAGTCGGTACGAGAGTCGCTCGCTGCCGCTGTGACGGAGGCAATCGAGGCTAAGAAGGGTTCGGCAGAGCTCCAGGCGGCGATGCAGCTCTGGCTCGAAAAGCGCAACAGCGGTGAGGGGACGCGCGACCGCGCCGACCTCCTGCGCGAGCTGCTCGAGAAGGAGAAGGGGGGCGGACGAGCTCCTCTGCCGCATCTACAGCGATCATGACTACTTCGTCAAGCGTTCGCAGTGGGTCTTTGGCGGCGACGGCTGGGCATACGACATCGGTTACGGCGGTGTGGATCACGTGCTCGCTTCGGGCGAAGACATCAACATCATGGTCTTTGACACGGAGGTTTACTCCAATACGGGTGGTCAGGCGTCGAAGTCCACGCCGGCGGCGGCGATTGCAGAGTTTGCCGCAACGGGCAAGAAGACGAAGAAGAAGGACCTCGGTATGATGGCGATGTCCTACGGCTACGTCTACGTTGCCCAGATCGACATGGGCGCCGACCAGAATCAGGTGCTGAAGGCGATCAGCGAGGCGGAGGCATATCCCGGCCCCTCGCTCATCATTGCATACTCGCCGTGCATCAATCACGGCATCCGCAAGGGCATGGGCTGTGCTCAGCTTGAGGGCAAGCTCGCCGTGGCGTGCGGCTACTGGGCGAACTATCGCTACAACCCACAGCTCATCGAGGCGGGCAAGAATCCGTTCAGCCTCGATTCGAAAGAGCCGGACTTCTCGAAGTTCCGTGAGTTCCTGCTGGGTGAGAACCGCTACATCAATCTCCAGCGCAGCTTCCCCGAGGCGGCGGATGCGCTCTTTGAGAAGACGCAGAAGGATGCGGAGACACGCTACAACAACTACAAGAAACTTGCAGGAAAGGCATAAGGGCGTATCGGATTATTCCGTACACGAGACTGCTCCTGCTGAAAAACTGCCGTGAAAATTCACGGCAGTTTTTCCTTGACAACCCATTAACATAGTAATATAATATGCAAACAATGTTTTTGGAAATCGCTGATCTGCTCAGTATCATCGTATCAGCGATTTCTTACGTTTTGGGATATGGAGGGATTTTCTATGGCAGATCAACATGAACAGAAGCCGCATGATGAGGTGGAGCAGCAGGCACAGGCCGCGCTCTCTGCCGCAAGGCTCAGCGGACAGAAGCGTCAGCTCGCGCTGTGGATCGCAGCACTCATCGTCGGCGGCATTCTTGGCTGGGCGAATGTGCCCGCACTGAACGACCTGTTCAGCTTTATCGCAACCGTCTTTACGCGCCTCTTCCAGTTCGTCGCCGTACCGACGATTGCTCTTGCCGTCATCACGACGCTCGCCGCACTTGGAACGAAGCGCGACACGGGGCGCATCTTTGCCCATGCTGTCACCTACACGCTGCTGACGACGATCTGTGCGGCGGCGGTTGGACTGGCACTTTTCCTCTGGCTCGCCCCCGCGAACCTGCCCGCCGATGTCGTCGGCGCAGGCGCATCGGAGGTACCGGGCAAGCTGGAGGGGCTGTCCTACTACGATCACTTCCTCTCCATCGTGCCGAACAATGTACTCGCTCCGTTTGTCTCGGGCAACGTCCTCTCGGTCATGCTTGTTGCGGCGGCGGCGGGACTTGGACTTGCCTTTGCCCCCAAGACGGAGAACCGTGAGATGCTCCTCAAGGGGATTCATGGTCTACAGGAGCTGCTCTTCACGCTCATCCGTGCACTGATCGCTGTCCTGCCCGTGGGAATTCTCGCCTTTGCCGCACAGCTCGCGGCACAGATTGAGGCGGGCGTCATCATTGGCTCGCTCGGTGTCTATACCGCGGTCGTTATTGGCGGCAATCTGATTCAGTTCTTCGTTGTCATTCCGTTCTTCCTCGCCGTGCGCGGCCTGAATCCCGTGCGCGTGTTCCGCCAGATGATGCCGGCGGTCGCAGTCGCTCTCTTTACGAAGAGCTCGGCAGGTACGCTCCCCGTGACGCTCGCCTCTGCTGAGCAGCGCCTCAAGGCACATCCGTCGGTCGCACGTTTCGTCCTGCCGATCTGCACGACGATCAACATGAACGGCTGCGCTGCATTTATCCTCGTGACCTCGCTCTACGTGATGCAGAATGCAGGCATGGAGCTCTCGCTCGGTACGATGATCAGCTGGCTCTTCATTGCCGTCCTCGCCGCCGTCGGCAACGCCGGTGTGCCGATGGGCTGCTACTTTCTGACGCTCTCCCTCATGGCGTCGATCGGCGCGCCGGTCGGCCTGATGGGCGTCATCCTGCCGATCTACTCCATCATCGACATGATTGAGACGGCGGAAAACGTCTGGTCGGATTCGGCGGTCTGCGCGATCACGGACCACGACCTCGAGGGAACGCTGTCGGATGAGGATGTGCCGATTCCAAGCGTGTAAGTAAAAATATCATAGAACTGTTCTGCTGCGTGCGGAACAGTTCTTTTTTAAAAAAGAAGGAATCAGGCGTTCGCAAGTAGAATAAAGGAGGTATGGCAACACAGGAGAGGAGTTTTGCGACACGTACAGCAGAGGAGCATCCTCATGAAAATACACGCCTTTATCGATGCAGAGAATATCAGTCAACGCCTGTTTGTCGAGGGATGCAGCCGTCTGCAGGAAGATCATGAGCTCGTTCAGATCGATGTATTTGGAAAAGTTTGTCCCAAGTGGGCTGCTGGACACAACTACGTGCGCGCCTTCGTCGGAAAAAATAGTGCCGATACCTTTATGACGGCGGCCATCGTACGTGCGATCTACGAAGAAGCGGAGATCGGTGGGGTCGCCATATTTTCTCATGATCGGGATTTTCTGCCCGCCATCAAGGTTGTGACAGAGCATAAGAAGCGCGTTTTTATGGTGGCGGCACGTCAGATGCGTGAGGAACATCTCAAGCGGCTGGCGATCGACCTCGGACTGATTGACCGCATTGACATTGATCCCATGGGCGCCCACCTCGTATGTCATGCGATGCTTTCGTCCAAAGAGTTGAAAAAGTTGCAGGCGTATGATATGACGACGTGTTTTCTCAAGACGCAGAGTGGGCTGCTCGAAGTCCCATTTGCACGCGGGATCGATATGAATCTCTTCTGCCGTCTCATCCCACTCACGGAGATACGGAAAGGGTATGGGAAAACGCGAAAAATGAAGGACATCCTCGCCGAGAGTCACCTTTGTGTCCGACAGAATCGGGTGTATATCGACATAGATCAACTCTAAGAAATCACAGCGCATCAAAGCCTTCCCCGTTATTACGGGGAAGGGGGACCGCGTAAGCGGTGGAAGGGGTACAAGAAAAACAGGGAAAAAGATGCGTCAGGATACTTGTACGGCGTTTATCCGTACTTCCCTAAGATATGAAAAGCCTCTGAAAAGAAATATTCAGAGGCTTTTCAGCGTTTTATCCTATATTTTTATTAATAACATAATAAGGAGAGAACGTGATGAACTTTTATGGAAAAATCGCTGGATTGGCTCTTGGCATCAGTTTCCTCGGTATGACCGCTGTGCAGGCGTCGGTGCCGCAGGATGCGCTCGCTGCCGGCGGGATTTCATACGGCGCGTCGGAGAGCTATGTGCGCAGTATTACGGTGCGCCGCGCGAGGTGGAGACAAAGTATGACTCCGTGTATGCGGGCAGTCAGGTAACAGAGTGGGAGTACGGCAGCGATTTTGACATCACCTTTGTGGACGGCGTTGTTCGGCAGATTGAGGTCGGTGCGCGCAACGGCATCTATACACAGGATAACATCACGGTCGGCAGTGATCTGAGTGCACTGATTGCGGCATACGGGCAGCCGGATGCGATCCATGGGGATGACTACATCTACCGCGTGGATGGAGATAACAGCGTCGGCCTTATCTTTGAAATCGAGCACGGCCGCGTTGCTGAGTTCTGTGTGGGCACAATCCGCTGAGAGAGAGATGATCGGTGAAGATGCGAAAGAACGCGATGTATGCGGGAATTGCCATCGCAGGAGCCGCAGCTGTTCTTACCGCCTATTCTATGTTTCCGGGCTGTGCGGAAGAACCGCAGAGCAATATGCATGGGACACATGTACCGATTGCACGTGAGTCTGTCGAAAAGACACTGATGGCAGATGATGCGGCAAAGCGTGAGGCGCAGCTGCTTCGTCAGCACCGCACAGAGGAGCAGACCTCGGCCGTTCGGCTGGAACGCAAATCACTGCTCCTCGGCGGCATCGCATACGGTGCAGGGGACGCAGAGGTACACGCCAGCTATGGAACACCGGAGGAGACGACATCGCAGAAATCCATGCGCTATGCGGGCAAGGATATCGTTGCGTGCAGATATGAGGATGGCCTTTTCGTCGAGACGGTGGACGGTACAGTGCGCATGGTGCGCGTACGGTCGCACAATTCCATTGCCTCCGGCAAAGGTGTGCGCATCGGCACGCCCGTCGAGGAACTGCGTCGTGTCTACGGCGAGCCGAGCATGATTTATGGAAAGGACTACATATATTTCTTCGAGGAGGATCCCACGGTCGGATTTGCCTTTTCCATCACGGACGATCACGTCTCGGAGATGCGGATGGGGGATCTGGGGCTTTAAGGAAGCGCTGATAAATTCAGCATCGCCATCTTAGCGCATCTTTTTTGCCCGCACTTCGTCGGAAAATCCTCCACATAGCTTTGGCTATGCGTCCGGTTTTCCTCCTTGTTCGGACGAAAAAATCTACGCCAATCTGACGGACTTCATTTTATCAGCGATTCCTTAATACGGCATGGACAGCACGTTGCGGTGCGGTTCGTGCCGTATTTACATTTGACGCTGTCTGCCTTTTTTGATATGATGCAGGGTATATATTGCACAGCCCGTGCGGGCAAATGGATGAGGAGTGGCAAAGATGAAGCTGGTTGTAACGATAGTCGGACGGGATCAGGTCGGTATTGTGGCGATGGTGAGCGGGATTCTTGCCGAGCAGCGCGTCAACATCATGAATGTGAACCAGAATATTATGGACGGTTTTTTCAACATGGTGATGATTGCCGAGATGCCGGATGATGCAGAGATCAAGCTCAAGGATCTGCAGGAGATTCTGCGGAAGAAGGGCGAGGAGCAGGGACTCGAGATCAAGGTTCAGCATCAGGAGATTTTCCAGGTCATGCACAAGATTTGAGCAAGGAGCGGCAGATTGATTACATTTGAGAACATCCGTGAAACCAATCGGATGATTACAGAAACTCGCCTCGATGTGCGCACCATTACGATGGGAATCTCCCTGCGGGATTGTGCCCATCCAAATCTCGAGAAGTTCTGCCAGAATGTCTATGAGAAGATCACGCGCTCGGCAGAGTATCTCGTTCAGACGGGCGAGGACATCGAGACGGAGTACGGCATCCCCATCATCAATAAGCGCATCTCGGTCACGCCCATCGGGATTGCAGCGGATGCGTGCCAGACGGATTCCTTCGTCCCTGTGGCGGAGGCACTCGATCGCGCGGGCAAGGCGGTCGGGGTCAACTTCATCGGCGGATTTTCGGCACTCGTCGAAAAGGGAATGACGCACGGCGACCGCGTGCTCATCGACTCCATTCCGCAGGCGATGGCGGCAACGGATATTGTCTGCTCGTCGGTCAACATTGGCTCGACGAAGGCGGGCATCAATATGGATGCCGTGCGCGAGATGGGCGATGTGATCAAGCGCACGGCGGAGTTGACGCGCGAGCAGGAGGCTCTCGGCTGCGCAAAGATCGTTGTGTTCTGCAACGCCCCCGGAGATAATCCCTTCATGGCAGGCGCATTCCACGGCGTTGCCGAGGGCGACCGCGTCATCAATGTCGGTGTCAGTGGCCCCGGTGTGGTCAAACATGCCCTTGAGGATCTGAAGGGCGCGGACTTTACGGAGATCGCCGAGACGATCAAGCGTACGGCGTTCAAGATCACACGCGTGGGACAGCTTGTCGCGCGCGAGGCATCACGCCGCCTTGGCGTCCCGTTCGGCATCATCGATCTCTCTCTGGCACCGACCTCGGAGGTCGGCGATAGTGTGGCACGTATCCTGGAGGAGATGGGGCTCGAGGCGTGCGGAGCACCCGGTACGACGGCGGCTCTTGCACTCCTCAACGATGCGGTCAAGAAGGGCGGCCTGATGGCGACCTCCCATGTCGGCGGCCTGTCGGGGGCGTTCATTCCCGTCAGCGAGGACGAGGGCATGATCGACGCCGTTCAGCGCGGCAGTCTCTCCATCGAGAAACTTGAGGCGATGACCTGCGTCTGCTCGGTCGGATTGGATATGATTGCAATTGAGGGCGATACGCCTGCCAGTACGATTGCCGGCATCATTGCGGATGAGGCGGCGATCGGCATGGTGAACAACAAGACGACAGCGGTGCGCGTCATTCCCGTGCCCGGGAAAAAGGTGGGGGGAGACAGTCTCCTTCGGTGGGCTCCTAGGTTACTCGCCCATTGTTCCCGTCCGCAGCGCCTTCAGCTCGGCAGCCTTCATTGCGCGCGGCGGGCGCATCCCAGCGCCGACGCGCGCTCTGACAAACTGATGCGCGTCACGAAGGCAGTTAAGGCAGAGCAGCTGCGTATTCTGCGGTCCCTCTATCCAAATGCAAAGCCCGCGCTCACGTTTCAGACGCCGTTCGAGCTCCTCATCGCGGTGATTCTTTCGGCACAGTGTACGGATGCGCGCGTCAATGTGGTGACGGGGCGGCTCTTTCCAAAGGCAAATACGCCTGCTGCGATTGCCGCGCTCGGGCAGACTGTCCTCGAGGCGGAGATTCATGACTGTGGTTTTTTCCGCATGAAGGCGAAGCACATCATAGAGACCTGCCATATTCTGCTGGATGATTACGGCGGCGAGGTGCCGGCGGACTTTGAGGCGTTGCAGAAGCTCCCGGGCGTCGGACGCAAGACAGCGAATGTCGTGATGAGCGTTGCCTTTCATACACCTGCCATCGCGGTGGATACGCACGTATTTCGCGTGGCGAACCGCCTGCGCCTGCGGTCGGCACCACGCCGCTCGAGGTGGAGAAGGGGCTGCAGAAGGCGATTCCACGCGCTGATTGGAGCGACGCACATCATTGGCTGATCCTGCACGGCAGACAGGTCTGCAAGGCACGCAAGCCGCTCTGCGATACGTGTGCACTCGCAGCGGTCTGTCCGAGCAGTACGGCATAGGATACGGGGGAGAGAGGAGGTATATGCGTGATCTATCGCAAGGCAAAATTTGACGACGTTGAGCCCATTTATCAGCTCGTGCGGGATTATGCGGCGCAGGGGGATATGCTGCCGCGCTCGCGCAATACGCTCTATGAGAACCTGCGCGATATTGTTGTCGCTGAGGAGAACGGCACCGTCGTCGGTGTCGGGGCACTGCGCATCATGTGGGATCGTCTCGCCGAGGTGTGCATGATGGCGATTGCACCGACGCATATACGACAGGGGATCGGCGCTGAGATCGTGCGCCGCCTCCTCGACGAGGGGGATACGCTCGGCATTGAGAAGTTTTTTACCCTCACCTACAAGCCGGCATTTTTTGAGACCCTAGGATTCCTCCGCATCAGCAGGGAGGAGCTGCCGCAGAAAGTTTGGAAGGAATGCATCGACTGCCCCAAGTATCCGAACTGTGATGAAATCGCCATGATAAAGGTATGACGGAGGTACACTATGATCGTCGTTATGAACGCAGGAGCTACGCAGGAGAACATCGACCATGTGATCGCCAAGATTGAGCAGGCAGGACTGCGCACGCATCTCTCGAAGGGAGAGGATCGCGTCATCATCGGGGTGATCGGGGACAAGCAGCTCATCTCGAGGCTCGAAATGAATATGATGGAGGGCGTTGAAAAGACGGTGCGCATCACGGAGAAGTACAAACTCGTCAGCCGTGAGTTCCACCCCGAGAGCAGCATTGTCTACGTGTCGGGCTTCCCTGTCGGCGGTGAGCAGCTGGCGATCATGGCGGGACCGTGTTCCGTCGAGAGTTACGATCAGGTCTATGACGCCGCGGTCAAAGTCAAGGCGGCGGGGGCACAGTTCCTGCGCGGCGGCGCGTTCAAACCGCGTACGAGCCCATACGACTTTCAGGGGCTCGGCGAGGAGGGGCTGAAGATCCTGCGCGATGTCGCGGATAAGACGGGGCTCCGCGTTGTGACGGAGGTCGTGGACAAGGATGACATCGGACTCGTCTCGGAGTATGCCGATCTCCTGCAGGTCGGTGCGCGCAATATGCAGAACTTCCAGATGCTCAAGGCACTTGGCAAGACGCAGAAGCCTGTGCTCTTCAAGCGCGGGCTCTCCGCGACGATCAGCGAGTGGCTGAATGCGGCGGAGTATATTGCGGCGGGCGGCAACGAGAACATCATCTTCTGTGAGCGCGGCATCCGTACGTATGAGACCTATACGCGCAATACGATGGATCTCAACGCGATTGCAGCACTCAAAGAGCTGACGCATTTCCCCGTCATTGCCGACCCCAGTCACGGGACGGGACGGTGGCAGATGGTGCGCCCGCTGGCGCGTGCCTCCGTCGCCGTCGGCGCGGACGGGCTCATCGTCGAGGTGCACTGCCGTCCCGAGTTGGCACTTTCCGATGGCGATCAGAGCTTGATCCCGCGCAACTTTGAAATCCTGATGGATGAGGTGCGGCAGATTGCTCCTGCCGTCGGGCGGCGCGCATGACGCGGACGAAGCTTGCCATCATCGGTGTCGGACTGATCGGCGGCTCACTTGGGCTGTGCCTCAAAGAGGCTCTCGGTGACGAGATCTACATTACAGGGCTCTGCCGTTCGGAGCAGTCCATGCGCGCGGCGATGGACTGCGGTGCAGTGGACTATGCAGGGGCGGATCTGGCGAAGGTCGTCGGGGATGCGGATATCGTATACTCAGTCCGCCCGTCCTCCAGATTGTTCCGATGGTACAGCGGATCCTGCCGTATCTGAAGCGCGGTGCGATCCTGACGGATGCAGGCAGTACGAAGGGGGAGCTCTATCGGCAGCTGCATGAGATCCTGCCGGCGGATATCTACTATATCCCGGGACATCCGATGACGGGACGCGAAAGAGCGGCGTAGCGGCGGCGACGAAGGAGCTCTTTGCTCATAAGGCGTACGTTATCATCGACGATCCAGCCGTCCCGCAGGAGGTCAAGGAGCGTCTGATGGATGTCCTGCGGCTCACGCGTGCCCGATTTACGACGCTTGATCTCGCACAGCACGACCGCTGTGCCGCAGTCATCAGCCATGTGCCGCATCTCGCAGCGGCAGCCCTCGTCACCCTCCTCAACCGCAGCGGGGATGATCTCTCCTCCTGCCTGAAGCTCATCGGCGGCGGGTTCAAGGACACGACGCGCATCGCCTCCTCGAATGCCGATATGTGGGCGGACATCTGCATGACGAACGCGGCGGCGATCACGGATGCCATGCGTGAGCTGCAGGCGATCATGGGGGAGGTCATCACGGCCATTGATGCAGGAGACCGACAGGCGATCCACGACTATTTTTCCGCCTCGAAGGCGCGCCGTGACAGTATTCTCTACGATGCAGAGCAGAAATTTGATACAAATTAGTGGAATTTCTTCTCTTACCCCTTTTTTTTAGAACGTATATATGCTATGATATAAATAATAGTATGTATGCGAACCTGTCAGGGGGTATCACGGTGAAGAAGACAAGAATATCCACGCGGCGGCAGTCGGAGATCTTGGACTACATCAAGGAGTTCTTGGTGGAGAAGGGGTATCCGCCCTCGGTTCGTGAGATCGGTACGGCGGTCGGTCTGAAATCCAGCTCGACGGTGCATCGCTATCTGTCGATGCTCGAGGAGAACGGCATGATTCGCCGTGATGCGACGAAGCCGCGCGCGATCGACATCATGGGGGAAAATCCGTGGGGGCGTACGATCCCCGTACCGTTGGTCGGTGTTGTGACGGCGGGCGAGCCGATCCTCGCTGAGCAGAATGTGGAGGATGTATTCTCCTTCCCACGCGGGCTCCTCGGGACGGCGGAGGATGTGTTCATGCTCCGCATTCAGGGGGGACAGCATGATCAACGTCGGCATCTTCGACGGTGATTTTGTGCTTGTGCGTCAACAGCCGACAGCGAACAACGGCGATATCGTCGTGGCACTTGTCAACGGCGAGTCGGCGACGGTGAAGCGTTTCTTCCGTGAAAAGACCTGCATCCGCCTGCAGCCAGAGAATGATTCCATGGAGCCGTTCTACGAGACGGATGTCCAGATTCTCGGCAAGGTGATCGGGCTCTATCGTAATATTTGACAAGATACTGGGGAGCACTGTGTAAAATGCACGGTGCTCCCTTTTCATTTTGTCGGCAGAGTGTTATAATAAATCAGTTTTTCTTCGATAAAGGAAACACTGATAAAACAGTCTCTCAGATTGGCGTAGATTTTTTCGTCCGAACGAGGTGGAGAACCGGACGCAGAGTGGTGCTCTGTGGAGGATTTTCCGCCGAAGTGCGGGCAAAAAAGATGCGCTGGGAAGTACTGATAAAATAAAGCCCGTCGAATTGGTGCAGATTTTTTGTCCTGTCAAGGAGACAAACCGGACGCATAGCAGAGGCTATGTGGAGGATTTGTCGACACAGACAGGGCGAAAAAGATGTACTAAGACGGCGGTGCTGAGTTTATCAGTACTTCCCTAAGATGGTTGTACCGAATTTATCAGTGCTTCCTAAATTTCTTGTTTGGACGGAGACGATGTATGTCGACAGAACTGCGCAGCGGATATACGACAGGTGCGTGCGCGGCGGCAGGGGTCAAGGCGGCATTTCTCTTTTTGCAGGGGAAGCCGTGGCAGGAGATTTTCCTCACGGCACTGGATGGAACGCCGCTGACGATTCCCGTCAAGGCGGTCACACACACGGAGGACGGGATCTGTGCCGAGGTCGTCAAGTTCTCGGGTGATGATCCCGATATCACGAACGGCGTTTCCGTCTACACGACGATTCGGCTATGCGATGATGCCAATGGGATTGTGTTCCGTGCGGGCGAGGGGGTCGGCACGGTGACAAAGCCGGGGATGAGCCTCCCTGTCGGTGAGCCGTCGATCAATCAGGGACCGCGCGAGCTGATCCGACGCGTTGTCGCCGAGATGACGGGACGGGAGGATACCGGTGCAGAGGTGACGATTGCCATCCCGGCCGGGACAGAACTGGCAAAGAGAACGCTCAATCCCGTGCTCGGCATAGAGGGCGGCATCTCCGTGATCGGTACAACGGGCGTGCTTCGCCCCATGTCTGAGGAGGCGTTCAAGGACTCCCTTGTTCCGCAGATCGATGTAGCACGTGCGGCGGGGGGAGGAGGTGCTCGTCTTTGTTCCCGGGAAGATCGGGCAGCGGATTGCCCTCTCTCTGGGGATTTCGCAGAAGGCGATTATTGAGACGAGCAACTTTATCGGCTTTATGCTGGAACGCGCCGCCGAGCGCGGTACAAAGGGCGTACTGATTCTCGGTCATACGGGCAAGCTCGTGAAGATTGCTGCCGGTATTTTTCATACGCATAACCGCATGGCAGATGCACGGCTGGAGACGCTCGCGGCGTATGCTGCCGCCGAGGGGCTCAGCCAGACAGAGGTGCGCGCCGTACTGGCGGCGAATACGACGGAGGATGCCTTGGCGGTGATCGCGTCGGCAGGGCTCGCTGAGCGGGTCTGCGCGGTGATCGCCGCACGCGTGCGTATCCGTGCGGAGCGGTATCTCTTCGGGAAAATGAAGGTCGGTGCCGTCATGGTGAATTTCGCGGGGGGAGATCCTCGGTGTGGATGAGCAGGCGCGGGCTTTTGCCGATGCCTGCGGATGGAGACTGAACGCATGAGACATACGATCACCGTCGTCGGCATCGGCCCCGGCGACCCCGCCTATCTTCTGCCGCAGGCACGGGCGGCGATTCATGACGCGCGCGTCCTCGTCGGCGGGCGGCGTGCGCTCGGCGATCTTGCTCCTGTGGATGTGCATACACATGCGATCGGAGCGGATATTGCAGAGGTGCTGACCTTTATCCGGGATGCGCTCCGCGACGATGATGTGGTGGTCATGGTCTCGGGAGATCCCGGCTACTACTCGATGCTGGATGCTCTGCGGCGGACGTTCCCGCCAGAGCAGATGGCTGTGATCCCGGGCATCAGCTCGATCCAATTTGCCTTTGCGCGGCTCGCCCTGCCGTGGCACGATGCGCGTCTGCTCAGTTTTCACGGGCGCGAGCCGCGGGCAGAGGAGCTCGCGCGTACGGCAGATGCCGTGCTCGGGATGCTGACGGACGGGAAGCACAACTCGCAGACCATCGCGCAGCGCCTGCTCTCATCAGGCTGGCGTTCAGATGACATGATGTATATAGCGACGCGCCTTTCCTATGCGGATGAGAACATTGTTCGGACGACGCTGGGAGATGCGGCGCGTGATGAGGGAATTGGGCACGGCGTGATTATCGTCTGTGCTGTGAAGGAGGATGATGCATGAATCTCGGCATAAAAGATGACGCTTTTGTGCGCGGAAATGTGCCCATGACGAAGGAGGAGATACGCATTCTCACGCTCGTCAAGGCACAGATTGCCCCCAATGCTGTCATCTATGATGTCGGCGCAGGGACGGGCTCGCTCTCGGTGGAGGCAGCGCGTCTTGCGCCGCAGGGGCATGTATACGCCATCGAAAAAAATCCCGAGGGGATTGCCCTTATCAAGGAGAATGCGGCACGTTTTTCCATACGGAACCTCACGGTGATCGAGGGGGCGGCTCCCGCCGCGCTGGATGGGCTTCCCCCTCTCGATGTCGCTTTGATCGGCGGCAGCGGACGGCGTCTGCCCGAGATTCTGGACATCATCGGAACGCGGATGAACAGCGGCGGACGCATTGTGGCAAATGCGATTACGATGCAGACGGTCGCCGCCTGTCTGGATTATTTCCATGCGCATGCGGAGCTCTATACCTACGAGGCTATACAGGTGCAGATCAGCCGGTTGGAACGCGTCGGTCCCTACGATATGGCAAAGGCACTGAATCCGATTTATATCATTACGGCACAGAGAAAGTGAGGAATACATGATTCATATTGTCGGTGCGGGTCCCGGTGACCCTGAGCTCATCACGGTGAAGGGCGCACGCTATCTGGCTGAGGCGGATGTCGTTATCTATGCCGGCTCGCTCGTGAACCCCGCCCTCCTCGATTTCTGCAAGGAGGAGGCGGAGATCCACAACTCGGCGCACATGACGCTCGATGAGGTCATTGCGGTGATCGAGAGTGCGGAGACGGCAGGGAAGATGACCGTGCGTCTCCATACGGGTGACCCTGCGATCTATGGGGCGATCCAAGAGCAGATGGACGCGTGGGAAAAGCGTGGCTTTCCTATGATGTAGTGCCGGGTGTCAGTTCCTTTCTCGGGACAGCGGCGGCGCTGCGGCAGGAGTATACCCTGCCCGGCATCTCACAGACGGTCATCATCACGCGCAACGAGGGGCGCACGCCCGTGCCGGAGCGCGAGAAGCTGCGCAGTCTCGCTGCACACCATTCGACGATGTGTATTTTCCTCTCGATCACGATGATCGAGGAGGTGGTGGCAGAGCTTACAGCGGGCGGGTATGAGCCGACGACGCCTGTCGCCATTGTGCAGCGCGCGACATGGCCGGAGCAGAAGATCCTGCGCGGTACGCTTGCGACGATTGCGGAGCAGGTGAAGGCGGAGGAGATCGACCGCACGGCGATGATCGTGGTCGGCGACTGCCTCGATGCGGTGTATGAGCCGTCGCGGCTCTATGCTGCCAATTTCTCGCACATGTTTCGGGATGCAAAGCAGTGAGAGCTGCTGTCTTTGCCCTGACGGACGGCGGAGCTGCGCTCGCGGCGCGTCTGTGTGCCGCCCTTGACGGAGAGGCACAGCTCTATTTGCCGGAGCGGCTGAATGGCAGTACACCCCCGGCAGGACATACTGCCTATTTTGCCCATCTGTCCGCGGCGATTACGACGGCGTTTTCACGCTATGATGCACTCGTCTGTGTCATGGCGACGGGGATTGTCGTGCGTACGCTTGCCCCCTGTGTCCGCAGCAAACTGTACGACCCCGCCGTGATCGTTTTTGACGAGCAGGGGCGGCATGGAATCAGTCTCCTTTCGGGACACGTCGGCGGGGCGAATGATCTGACGCGCACGCTTTGTGCGGCGGTGGGCGCGGATCCCGTCATTACGACGGCAACGGATGTGACGGGGGTACTCGCTCCCGATGCCGTCGCCGCGCGGCTTGCCCTGCGCCCTGTGCCGAAGTCTGCCATACAGGTGCTGAATACGGCGCTCATGGCAGGCGAGGAAGTGCACTACGATATCGACAGTGATCTGCCGCAGGCTGCCTTCTATGAGGCGCAGCTGCGGGAGCAGGAGATCGGCGCACGGCTCTTTCGCGGCGAGGTTCCCCCCCTGCGGATGGAGTGAGCTGTCGCGTTGTCATTGTTGGGGCGGAGCATGTGCCTGCCGCTGCGGAGGAGCGGACGCTCTATCTTGTTCCGCGGCGCCTGATCGCGGGCGTCGGATGCCGTGCCGGTGTAACAGAGGCGCAGATTCTCCGTGCGTTGACGGAGGCATGTGGGATGATCGGACGGGAACCATCCGCGATCGATCTTTTTGCGAGCACCGAGGTCAAGCGTAATGAGGCAGGGCTTCTCGCAGCCGCGCGGACGCTCGGCCGTGAGATTGTCTTTTTCCCGCAGGAGGCGCTTCGGCAGATGATTGAGGACTATGGTCTGACCGAATCGGATTTTGTGCGGAAAACAATCGGTGTCGGAAATGTATGTGAGGCGGCGGCACTCTGTGCAGCAGGCGCGGAAGGCGGCCGCATGGCACTCGGAAAAACAGTATTTGGGAAAGTGACGGTGGCACTCCTATGGGAAAAATAAGTGTTGTGGGCATTGGCCCCGGCAGTACGGATGATATGACCTATCGTGCACATCGCACGATTGAGGAAGCAACGGCAGTTGTCGGCTACAGCCGCTATATCCAGCTGATCGCCGATCTGGTCGAAGGGAAAGGTGCTCGATACGGGCATGACGCAGGAGATCGATCGCTGCCGTGCGGCACTGGAGGAAGCAGCAGCGGGGGAGAATGTCGTCGTGATCTCAAGCGGCGATGCCGGCATCTATGGTATGGCCGGGCTGGTGCTCGAACTCCTCATGAAGATGGATGAGGATCAGCGTCCCGAATTCGGCGGTGTGATCCCGGGTGTCTCGGCAATGAGTGCGGCGGCAGGGCTCCTTGGCGCACCGATCATGCACGACTTCGCCGTCATCAGTCTTTCCGATCTCCTCACGCCATGGGAGCTGATCCAAGAGCGTGCAGAGCTCGCGGCGAAGGGAGACTTCGTCACGGTGCTTTACAATCCGCGCAGTCATAAGCGCGTCGGACAGATCCAGGCCGTACAGGAGATCTTCCTGCGTGAGCGTGCGTCTGAGACGCCCGTTGGTATTGTGACGTCGGCGAGCCGCGAGGGAGAGAACGTGGTGATCTCAACCCTCGGTGCGTTTACCAAAGAGGACATCAACATGTTCTCGATTGTGATCATCGGCAACTCGAAGACGAAGCAGAACGGGCAGTGGATGATTACGCCGCGCGGCTATCAGAAGCGGGAGCCGGGACTGTGATCTTCACGGCAGCGGGGACGCAGGACGGGCGTACCGTCGTCCGCCGTCTCTGCGAAGCGGGATACGACGTGACAGCATCTGTCGTGAGTTCCTACGGGGAACAGCTGCTCGAGGCGCAGAGTGCGGCAAGCGGGCATCTGACGGTGCATGATACGCCGCTCGATGCGGATGAAATGGCGGTGTATTTTAGAACACATGACGTTCGCGTCTTTGTCGATGCGACGCATCCTTACGCTGTCAATGTTTCGCGCAACGCCATGACGGCGTGTGCAGCGGCAGCTGTTCCCTACATCCGCTACGAGCGCGATCTGAGCGATATCTCGTATGAGAAGGTGCATCTCGTACACTCCTATGAGGAGGCTGCGGAGACCGCGGCGGGCTTGGGGCGGCATATCTTTCTGACGACGGGCAGCCGCAATCTGGAGCGTTTCGTCCATGCAGCAGCGACGTTTGACTGCGTGCTCACAGCGCGCGTTCTGCCGACGGCGGAGGTCGTGGCACTCTGCGCGGAGCTGGGGCTGACGCCCGCGCAGATCATTGCGATGCAGGGGCCCTTTTCCCGTGCGCTGAACCGTGCCATGTACGAGAAATACGAAGCAGACGTGATTGTGACGAAGAACAGCGGCACTGTCGGCGGGACGGATGCGAAGTTTCAGGCGGCGGAAGATCTCGGTCTGCCCGTCGTGGTGATCGACCGCCCCGTACTTTCCTATCCGCATCTGGCCCATACGGCGGAGGAAGTTCTGACATTTGTTGCTGATATTTACGATAGAAAATAGGAGACCTTCATGGATTTTATCAAAGAGCCGATGACCATTGAAAATCGCAGCATGGAGCTGATTGCACCGCATCTGGCAGAGCTGCATCTCGACGAGCGTGAGACGAAGCTCTACTCGCGTCTCATTCATGCGTCGGGAGATGTGGGCTATGCGCCCATTACACGCGTACACCCGCAGGCGATCGACGCGGCGATTGTCGCTCTGAAACGCGGGGTCGATATCTATACGGATGTCGAGATGGTGCGTACGGGCATCAACAAGAAGAAACTTGCCTCGTTCGGCGGTACGGTGCACTGCTTAGTGGCGGATCCCGATGTTGCCGCACGCGCAAAGGCGGAGGGGATTACGCGCTCAATGGTCGCCATGCGTACGTTTGGCAAGGATATGGACGGCAGTATCGTCGCCATCGGCAACGCACCGACGGCGCTCTTTGAGGTTCTGCGCCTGGTTCGTGAGGAGGGGATCCGCCCTGCCTGTATCGTCGGTATTCCCGTCGGCTTTGTCGGTGCGGCAGAGTCCAAGGCGGAGCTCGCCGCAAATGACATCGTTCCCTACATTACGGTCGAAGGGTCGAAAGGCGGCAGCCCGATTGCGGCGGCGGCAGTCAATGCGCTGATGTATATGATCGACAACACCCGTCCCTGAGGAGCACATCATGCAGTGGAATATTCCGCGCATTGTGATCGCGGCAACGCAGTCGGGGGCAGGAAAGACAACGCTGACGGCAGACTGCTTGCGGCACTGCGCGCGCGTGGCCTTTCCGTACAGTCCTTTAAGGTCGGACCCGACTACATCGACCTCGGCTATCACCGCATCGCAGGCGGACGTACGGGGCATAATCTGGATACATGGCTTGTGCCCGAAGCACGGCTCGCGGAAATCTTTGCCCGTGAGTGCCGCGGCGCAGACATTGCCGTGATCGAGGGTGTGATGGGGCTGTACGACGGCGGCCGGCGCGGCATCAGTTCGACCGCCGCCATCGCAAAGGTTCTGGATGCGCCCGTGCTCCTCGTCATGGATGTCAAATCCGTCGGGGCTTCCGCTGCGGCGACAGCACTTGGCTTTCGTAGCTACGATCCAAGTGTAAACCTCGCAGGTGTATTGCTCAACCGCCTCGGCAGCGGGACACATGAGGCGATGGTTCGCACGGCTATGGCGGGGATTGATATGCCTGTCTATGGGTCGCTGCGCCGCGATGCTTCTTTTGTCCTTCCCGAACGTCATCTTGGTCTGACCCCCGTGGAGGAGCATGAAGCGCAGACGATGATTCAGAGTCTCGGTGAATGCGTTGAGACAGGGCTCGACATCGACCGCATTATGGCGCTGGCTAAGACGGCACCGCCTCTTTCGGCAGCAGCGGGGGAGAAATGCTCGCCGCAGTATCCGTGCCGCATTGCCGTTGCGCGCGATGAGGCGTTTTCCTTTTACTATGCGGCGAGTCTCGACGAACTCCGTGCGTGCGGCGCGGAGCTGGTGGAGTTCAGCCCGCTGAACGATGCGGCACTGCCGGAGGTGGACGGCATCATCATCGGTGGCGGCTTCCCCGAGATGTTTGCCGCAGACCTAGCGCAAAATGCGGCGATGCGCGCTGCGATACGTGCAGCGTCGGAGGAGGGGATGCCCATCTACGCCGAATGCGGCGGCTATATGTACCTCATGCGCTCCATGGTGGACTTTGCGGGAGCAGAGCATGAGATGGCGGGGGTGTTCGCGGCACGGGCGCGCATGACCGAACGCCTGCAGATGGTCGGTTACGTGGAGGCGGAGCAGACGGAGGATACGATACTCGGTACGGCAGGGCTTATCCTGCACGGGCACGAGTTTCACTTTTCCGTCGAGGAAACGGAGGCGGAAGAGACGGATCGCCCCTTCCGCTTTACGAAACTGCGCAGCGGCGCGCAGTATGCAGCAGGACATCGCCGCAGGAATACGCTCGGCAGTTATCTGCACCTGCACTTTGCAGGATGCCGCAGCGCAGCGGAGCATTTTGTGGAGGCGTGTCATCAATGGGGCAGATCATTCTCGTAACGGGTGGCGTTCGCTCGGGCAAATCCTCGTTTGCCGAACGCTGTGCGGCGCGCTGTGCCGCAGAGAGCGGCACAGCCGTCGCCTATATTGCGACCGCGCAGATCTATGATGCAGAGATGCAGCTGCGCGTCGATCTGCATCAGTCGCGCCGTCCGGCAGACTGGACGACCTACGAGGCACCGTTTTCCTCTGAGAATGCCATACGGGAGGCGGGGAAGGCGCACGGCGTCATCCTCTTTGACTGTGTGACGATGTTTCTCAGCAACGATATGCTTCAGTATTCGGAGGAGGAACAGGAGCGCGACTCCTTTGCACGCCATGTCGAGGCGCGTATCAATGCGCTCATTTGTGCCGCTGAGGAAGCCGATGCGACGACCATTTTTGTCACGAATGAGGTGGGGGACGGGATCGTTCCCGCCAATCGCCTCGGGCGGCTCTATCGGGATATGGCGGGGCTTGCCAATCAGCAGCTCGCCCGCCACGCGGCAAAGGTCTATCTCGTCACCTGCGGTATTCCTGTTGATCTCAAAAAACTGGCGGAGGCGGTGTAAATGGCGAAGAGCATCATGCTGATGGGGACGAGTTCCCATGTCGGCAAGAGCATCCTGACGACGGCACTCTGCCGTATTTCATCAGCAGGGCAAGCGTGTCGTGCCCTTCAAGGCGCAGAACATGGCGCTGAATTCCTATGTTACGCTTGACGGGCGGGAGATGGGAAGGGCACAGGTTGCACAGGCGGAGGCGGCGGGTCTTGCCCCCGAAGTCGATATGAACCCCGTCCTCCTCAAACCGACGGGGAACGCGCAGTCACAGGTTGTCATCATGGGCGAACCGGTCGGCAATATGAGTGCGCGGGAATATCACACGGGCTATTCGCTCAAGGCGTGGGAGGCCGTTGAGGTGTCGCTGGATCGCCTACGTGCCGTGTATGATCTGCTCGTGATCGAGGGTGCGGGCAGTCCCGCCGAGATCAACCTCAAGGCGAACGATATCGTCAATATGCGCGTGGCAAAGCATCTCCGTGCGCCCGTCCTCCTGATCGCTGACATCGACCGCGGCGGTGCGCTCGCCTCTCTCGTGGGGACATTGGAACTGCTCGACGCGGAGGAGCGTGCGCTTGTCAAGGGGCTTGTCATCAACAAATTTCGCGGTGATGTGAGCCTCCTCACGCCCGCCCTTGACTTCTTGGAGCAAAAGACGGGAAAGCCCGTCCTCGGAGTCATTCCGCACATCGATGCGCTCGGCATCGACGAGGAGGACTCCGTCTCCCTCGACGAGCAGCACTACGGCGATACGGCTGCCTTCGATGGACAGCTGCGCATCGCGGTCATTCGCACGCCGAAACTATCGAACTTTACGGACTTTGACGCGCTGGCACACGAGCCGGATGTCGCGCTCTACTATGTGCGAACACCCGAGGAACTGGGGCATCCGGATCTCATCCTCCTGCCGGGCTCGAAGAATACGACGGAGGATCTACTCCACATCCGACAGGTGGGCCTCGCGGATGCGATCCGTACGTGCGTCACAGCGGGGACGCCGCTCTTTGGGATCTGCGGCGGTTATCAGATGCTCGGGGAGAGGATCTCCGACCCGCTCCACACCGAGTCAGAACATGATGTGGTGGAGGGGCTGGGGTATCTGCCGCTCACGACGACCTTTGCCGCGCGCAAGCATCTGCGGCAGGTCACGGCGGACTGCGCGGCATTTCCCTTCTTGGGGGGAGAACATCTCTGTGCTCGGGATGCGGGGCTATGAGATTCACATGGGCGACACCACATTTGCCGAGGAGGTATGCCGTCCGTTCCGCATCGTCCGTGCAGGAAATGCGGAAGAGTCGGTATTGGACGGTGCGGTCTCGGCAGACGGGCGAATCGCGGGCACGTATATCCACGGTATCTTTGACGACGATCATTTCCGTCGGGCGGTGCTCAACCGCCTGCGTGCGCGGCGCGGCATGGAGGAGCTTCCCATCCAGTACCGCTGCGGGGCGGAAAAGGAGCACGCCTATGACCGCCTGGCTGCGACGGTGCAGCGGAGTCTCGATATGGATAAACTGGCGGCGATCATCGCGGCAGGAGATGCACGATGATCGCCCCGCCCATCGCCGCCATGGCGGCGTTTTTTCTCGATACGATGGCGGGAGATCCGCAGAACCGCCTGCATCCCGTCGCCTTTCTCGGGCGATTTATCGGATGGCTGGATCGACACCTCTATCCGTCCCATGGGGGAGACGGCAGGGAATTCGCTATGGGGACGCTGCTGGTGCTGATTGTCCTCTCGATTTCCTACGCGGCGGTGGAGGGGCTGATCCTTGCCGCGCGGCATCTGCCCGTGACGTGGGGGGTGGATGTTCTCGAAATCATCCTGCTCTATTTCTGCATCTCTCCACGGTCACTGGCAAAGGCGGGGCATGAAATCTATGCCCTGCTCGACGGGGATAACCTCGTGGGCGCACGGGAGCGCGTCGGCTATATCGTTGGACGGGATACGGCGGAACTCGACGAGGAGAACGCTGCGCGTGCGGCGATTGAGACCGTCGCGGAAAATACAGTGGACGGGGTCATCTCGCCGTTCTTTTTCTTTCTCCTCGGCGGCGCGCCGCTCGCCGTGCTCTATCGGGCAGCGAATACAATGGACTCCATGCTCGTCTACAAGAATGACCGCTATCTCTACTTCAGCGTGCCGGCAGCACGTGTGGACGATGTGCTGAATTATGTTCCCGCGCGCATCACGGGTATCCTCTTTGTCATGGCGGCGTTTCTCCTGCGCTATGATGCGCGCAATGCACTCTTTATCCTGCGGCGCGACGCGGCGGGGCATCCCAGTCCGAACGGTGGATATGCAGAGGCACCTGTGGCGGGCGCATTACATATCCGCCTCGGCGGCATCAACTACTACTTTGGACAAAAGCACTTCCGCGCCTATATGGGCGACGCTCACATGGACATTGCCCCCAAACATATCTTGGGCGCGATACGGCTCATGTATACGGCAACCGTTCTCTTTCTGCTCTTTGCCTATCTGTTCTCGCTCTATCGTTAAGGATCGGTTCAGTGCATTCTTTTTTGATTGGCTCAGTTTCTCACACATCGATTTGCTGGTCCGACAGACGGCGTGGACGGCGGAGTACCCGAAGGCGCAGTACGTGGTTTTTCCCGGCAGGGGCTCGTGCTTGGCCTGTGCTACATGCTTGCGGCGTGGGTGCTCATCTATTTTCTCGGGATGCGGTCGCTGACGTGTGTGCTGATCCTCATCCTGCCGATTCTTTTGACGGGCGGCATCCATGCGGACGGATTTATGGATACGGCGGACGGCATCTTCTCGGGGCGGGAGCGCGCGCGTCAGCTCGAGATCATGAAGGACAGCCGCGCGGGCGCATTTGGCGTCGTTTCTTTCGTCATGCTCATGTTCGTGCAGTTTGCCCTGATCTCCGATATGCATCCGCTCCTCTTTGTGCCCGCACTCTTTGTCATGCCGATCATCGGCAGGCTTGCCATGGTGCTTGCGATCGCGCTCTTTCCGTACGCCCGTCCGGAAGGCGTTGGAAAGACCTTTGCCGATATGGCAGACCGACGCACTGTTCTCATCGCTGCCGTGACAACGGCGGTACTTGTCCTGCCGTGGGGCGTGTTGGCGGCGCTCTCGCTGCTCTTAGGCGTACTCTTTGCCCTTCTTCTCTGCCGCACGATCACCAACATCCTCGGCGGCGTGACAGGTGATGTCTATGGCGCGGTCACCGTATTGACGGAGACTCTGGTTCTCGCCGTATTTTCTCTGGCATCAACACATCCGAACATTTGGGGGGTATTATGGAAATTATAGCAAAGGCACCTGCGTCCTGCGGGGAGCTGATCGAAGGCACTCTCGCGGGAACGCCGTTTCTCGTCACTGCACCGATCAGCATGTATGCGACGGCGACGGTTTCGGATTCGTTTACGGGGATGCATGGACTGGGAACAAAGGCGCAGGAAGCACTGCGGCGGACGCTCGCCCACATCGGCGAGGAGTCGTTTCGCTTTGGCATCCGTCTTGAGACGGAGATCCCGCAGGGAAAGGGCATGGCGTCATCGAGTGCGGATATTGCCGCAGTCTCCTATGCCGCAGCGCGCGCATACGGACGAGAACTGACAGGACGCGAGATCATGGACATTGCCATCGCCATCGAGCCAAGCGATGGCATTGCCTTTGCGGGGCTTTCGCACGTCAGTCATACGACGGGGGAACTGTTCGGTCAGTACCATAATGTTCCGCTGCTCGGCATCTCCATCTTTGATGCGGGCGGTGAGGTCGATACCATCGCCTACTATCAGAGCAAGGGGAATGCAGGCGACCAAGACGACGCCTATCGGGTTTTGCTGCATACGGTCGATCAGGCATTTGCCGTGCGTGGGGTAGAAAAAGAGCGCCTCCTCGGACAGGCGGCGACCGAGAGCGCACGGCGGAACCAGCAGCACCTAGAAAAGCCGGAGCTGGAACGCTTCATTACGGCGGCGCAGAGCAGAGGGGCGCTCGGTGTACTGGTGGCACACAGCGGTACGGTGGTCGGTGCACTCTGGGCATCCAATCTGTCGACGGCGGTGATCGACGCGCGTACGCATCAGCTGGCACGGGAATTTTACGGCACGTATGCCTTTATGCGTCAGGAATGGCTGATCTCGGGCGGCGTCGTCTGTGAGATTCGCGCATAGAACATCATAGAAAGGGGAAGGGGGAAATGACGGAAATTATTATCATACGTCATGGGGAGACCGAGTGGAATAAGACGGGACGTTTTCAGGGACAGTCAGATGTGCCGCTCTCACCGGAGGGACACGCACAGGCGGCACTGCTCGGCCAGCATCTTGATGTCGACCATGCAGATGCGTTCTATGCGAGCGACCTCATACGGACGATGGAGACGGCGGCACCGCTTGCAACGCGGCTCGGGCTGACCGTCGTCCCCGATCCTGCTCTGCGTGAACTTCACTTCGGGGCATGGGAAGGGCGCTTCTTCAGTGAGATCAACACCGAGGATCCCGAGACGCTGAAGCATTTTTACCGTGATCCGGAGCATGCGAATATCCCGGACAGTGAGGATTTTTCCGTATTCCAAAAGCGCATCGCAGGGCGCGTGCGCACGATTGCCGTAGAGCATCGCGGTGAGCGCGTCATCATCGTCTCGCACGGGGCGGCGATCCGCATTCTGATCGCTGACATACTTGCCATGCCGATCCGCTCGATTTGGCATGTATCTCAGCTCAACACGGCAGTCAACTGCATCCGCTTCGAGGATGATGGTTTTGCTGTATTGACGCGCATGAACGATGTGGCGCATTTACGTGCGGGAGCGGTGCAATGAGCGCCCTCGCCGTCGGGCTCGGCGGTGCGGTCGGAGCGATTCTGCGCTTTTTGCTGGGACAGGTCGTGCCGAAACTCGGGAGCGGTTTTCCTCTTGCCACCTTTGCTGTAAACGTCCTTGGCTGTTTCGCCATTGGCGCCGTCGTCGGTCTGGCGGGACGTCAGAGCGGCCTTGACCCGCGCCTTGTCCTCTTTCTCCAGACGGGGATATGCGGCGGCTTTACGACATTCTCCACCTTTCGTTGGAAACGCTTTCTCTCATCGAGAACGGAAAGGTCGCCGTCGCCCTTGCCTATATCGCGCTGAGCATCGTGCTCGGCATTCTTGCCCTCCTGCTGGCAAAACATCTGGTGAGCGGGTGGGAATAGAGGGATGTCCAATCTCCGCCTTGACAACTGCCCTTTGAATATGCTATTATCCCGTAATGTAGGCGCATAGCCTGTTTGGGCGAAAGCCCATCCCCAACCGCACGGCGAGGTCATACAATCGGCGCTGCCGAACCGCAGCCGGCGAGTAACGTGATAGGGAGGTGTTTTCATGTATGCAATCGTAAAGACGGGCGGCAAGCAGTACAAGGTCGCTGAGGGCGATACCATTTTTGTGGAGAAGCTCGAGGCGGGCGAGGGCGAGGCTGTCGTTTTCGACCAGGTTCTGACCGTTGTCAATGGCGCAGATGTCAAGATCGGCCGTCCGATGGTGGACGGTGCGAAGGTGACGGGCAAGGTCGCGGCACACGGCAAGGGTAAGAAGATACTGGTCTTCAAGTACAAGGCGAAGTCGAACTATCGCAAGCGTCAGGGTCATCGTCAGCCGTTCACGAAGGTCGTTATCGAGAAGATCGAGGGCTAATCCGTGATTTCGGTCAAGATCTTCGTGAATGAAGACGGGATGATCGACGGCTATGCTGTTTCAGGGCACAGCGGAACGGCGGCACGCGGACAGGATATTGTCTGTGCCGGCGTATCTGCGCTCACGCAGTCCGCGCTTCTCGGCATGATGGAGCATCTGCATCGCGCCGTCACTTATGACATTGCGAGCGGAAACCTCCGCGTGCGGCTCTCTGAACCGCCGGACGAACGCAGTGAAGCAATTCTGCGAACCATGTGGATGGGACTCGCAGAGATTGAAAGATCAGCCCGAAAGGCATTCAGATTCAGGAAGTAAAGGGGTGAACAATTTGTTCTCGTTTGATTTGCAGCTTTTTGCACATAAAAAGGGCGTCAGCTCGACGCGCAACGGACGTGACAGCCACTCGAAGCGCCTTGGCGTGAAGGAGCAGGCAGGCACGCATGTGACGGCAGGCAGCATCATCGTGCGCCAGCGCGGCACGCATTTCCATCCGGGGCACAATGTCGGCATCGGCAAGGATGACACGATCTTTGCAAAGATTGACGGCAAGGTTGCCTTTGAGCGCAAGGGACGCCATCAGCGTCAGATCAGCGTGTATCCGCTCGCGGGTGCAGCGGTCTAAGAGCGCACGGAAGTTTGATATGTAGAGATGCCTGTACGCTCTAGTACAGGCTCTTTTAGAAGCTGTTTTCGCAGGTGAGGGTGCACTTGCGGGAACAGCTTATTGTGTAAAGAGGGAGGGACGTATGCAGTTTATCGACCGTGCCCAGATCACGGTGAAGGCGGGGGACGGCGGTCATGGAAAGTCCGCGTTCCGTCATGAAAAGTTTATGCCCAAGGGCGGCCCTTCGGGCGGTGACGGCGGACGCGGCGGTGATGTAATCTTTCGTGCCGACCGCAATCTGAATACGCTGCTCTCCTTTCGCTATCGCCGCAAGTTCGTCGCGAAGAACGGCGAGAATGGTGAGTACAAGAACCAGTTCGGGAAAAATGCGGCACCTCTCTATGTCGATGTCCCGCCCGGCACGATTGTGACGGACGAGGCGACGGGAGAGGTGCTTGCCGACCTCGCGGAAGTCGGGATGGAGGCGGTGATCGCACGCGGCGGACGCGGCGGGCGCGGGAATGCCAAGTTTGCCAACTCTGCCAACCGTGCACCGTCCTTTGCTGAGTTCGGCGAGCCGGGTGAGGGACGAAAGCTTCGTCTTGAGCTGAAGCTGCTCGCCGATGTTGGGCTAGTCGGCTATCCGAGTGTCGGGAAGTCGAGCCTTGTTGCCTCCTGCTCGGCGGCACGTCCCGAGATTGCAGACTACCATTTTACGACGATTACGCCTGTCCTCGGCGTTGTCCAGACGGACTATGAGAAGAGCTTCGTCATGGCGGATATCCCGGGGCTGATCGAGGGCGCCGCCGACGGTGTGGGGCTGGGGCATGACTTTCTGCGCCATGTGGAGCGCACGCGGCTGATTCTGCACATTGTGGATGCATCCGGGATCGAAGGCCGTGACCCGGTGGAGGACTACGACAAGATCAATGCGGAGCTGGCACGCTACAGCGAGAAGATTGCGCGGCGTACACAGTTCCTCGTCGCCAATAAGATTGATCTTCCCTCTGCGGCGGAGCATCTGCCGCGTCTGAAGGAGCTTGCTGCACGGGAGGGGCTCGCGTTCTTTGCGATCTCTGCGGCGACGCGTGAAGGCGTGCAGGAGCTGATCGATCGGGTCGGTGCGTGGCTGGACGCCTATGTCCCTGAGCCGGAGGCGGAGGAGGACGATGTCGTCGTCTACGATCAGAATGCGGACGATGACGAGAAGGTGACGGTCTCACGCAACGATGCGGGCGATTTCGTCGTCTCCGGCAAGGCAATCGAGAAGCTGGTCGCCATGACCAATTTCAACAATGATGAAGCCGTGCGCCGATTCCAGTATATATGGCGGCTCAAGGGGCTGGATGAGAAGCTCCGCGCACGCGGCATCAAGGAAGGCATGACTGTCCACATCGGTGATATGGCGTTCGACTATCAGGATTAACGGAGGAAAGACGTTGCTGCGAAAATCACTTTCCAGTAAGCAGATACGAAAGCTGCGCTCCCTCGGCATGACGGAGGAAGCGGTCGTCATGATCGGCAAGGAGGGAGTCAGTCCTGCTGTGGTGGCATCCGCACGCGAGGCGATCAAAAAGCGCGAGCTGATCAAGGTGCGCGTTCTGCAGAATGCGCCGGAGGAACCGGCGGACGCGATTACCATGCTTGCCGAGCGCGCCGACGCCAATCTCGTTCAGGTGATCGGCAGGAACGGGCTCCTGTTCAAACGAAACTTTGACAAGCCGAGGATTGAGCTGTGAATGCGCGGACGCGTCTCTCCGAGGCGAAGCGCATTGTCGTAAAGGTTGGAACAAGTACGCTGACGCATCCCTCGGGTGGAATGAATCTGCGCCGCATCGAGCATCTTGTGCGTGAGCTGATCGACGAGGCCAATCAGGGCAAGGAGATTCTCCTCGTTTCCTCCGGTGCAATTGCGGCGGGAATGAATGCACTCGGCATGAAGGAACGTCCTGCAGCGGTGCCTGCGCGGCAGGCCCTTGCGGCGATCGGACAGGGATACCTTCTCCACCTCTATGAGAAGCTCTTTCATGAGTATGGACGAACGATGGCACAGGTGCTCCTGACAAAGGAGAATGCGGCGCGTCATCATCAGTACATCAACTCGCGCCGCGCCCTTCTCGCACTGCTCGATATGCAGGTCATTCCCATCATCAATGAGAACGACGCCGTGGCGGTGGATGAGATCAAATCGGAGACAACGACAATCTTTCGGCAGTTGTTGCAGCACTTGTCGATGCCGATGCGCTCATTATCCTCTCGGATATCGACGGGGTATATACGGCAAACCCGCGGACGGATGCATCGGCGCAGCTGATCTCCGAGATCGCAGAGATTACGCCCGAGATCGAGCATCTTGCGGGCGGCGCCGGATCAGCGCAGGGCACGGGCGGGATGCAGACGAAGATCGAGGCGGCGAAGATTGCCCGCAATGCCGGCGCGACGATGGTGATTGCGCGCGGTGATGAGGACGGCATCATCCGCGGCATTCTGCGTGGGGAGGACATCGGGACGATCTTCCCTGCGCGTGAGGCGCATCTTAGGACGCGCAAGAGCTGGCTCGCCTTTGGCAAGAAGCTCGCGGGAGAGCTTTCTGTCGACGCCGGATGCGCGGCAGCGATGCAGCGTGGTGCGAGTGTTCTCGCTGTCGGTGTGACGGCAGTGGACGGTGACTTTGCTGCGGGCGAGATGGTGCGTGTGCTCAGCCCTCTGGGGCAGGAGATTGCCCGTGGGATCACTGCCTACGGTGCGGCGGATACGGCACGACTGATGGGGCATCAGACACAGGACTTTCAAGGTCTTGTCTCGGACGCATTACATGAGGAGATCATACACCGGGATAATTTGGTACTGATGCAGTAAGGAGCGATGGTGATGATGGAGCAGGCAGTGCGGGCACAGGCAGAAGCGGCAAAGGAGGCATCCTATGCTCTTGCGGTGCTCCGCAGCGATGTGCGCGATGCGGCGCTGCATGCGATGGCGACGGCACTGACGGAGCACGCGGCGGAGATCCTGCAGGAGAACGCCGCTGATGTGACAGACGCCGAGGCGGCGGGTGTGCGCGCTTCCTACATCGACCGTCTGCGGCTCACGTCGGAGCGCATTCATGCGATGGCGGAGGGGCTGCGGCTGACCGCAGCGCTTCCTGACCCGCTTGGGCGGGAGGATTACGCTGTGCGCCGTCCGAATGGTCTGGAGATTCACCGTGTTCGCGTACCGCTCGGGGTTGTCGGTATGATCTACGAGGCGCGTCCGAATGTGACGGCGGATGCGATCGGGCTCTGCCTGAAGTCAGGAAATGCCGTGCTCCTGCGCGGCGGCTCGGATGCACTGCGCTCCAATGCAGTCATTGCCGATGTCCTTTCATGCGCTGCCTATGCTGCCGGCATTCCTGCGGGAGCCGTTCAGATGCTCGCGATGAAGGAGCGCAGAGCCGTGGATGTGATGACGCATCTCACGGGGCTGCTGGATGTCCTCATTCCACGCGGCGGGGCCGGGTTGATTCGCCACATCGTGGAGAGCAGTAGCGTCCCCGTGATCGAGACGGGATCCGGCATCTGTCATATCTATGTTGACCGCGCAGCGGATCTCACGATGGCGTGTCGTATCGTGCGGAATGCCAAGGTCTCGCGCCCCTCGGTCTGCAACGCGGCGGAGACCGTGCTCGTACACCGTGATATTGCCGCTGCATTTTTGCCGCAGATGGCAGAGCAGCTGCGTGCCGATGGGGTGGAGCTGCGTGGCTGCCCAGAGACATGTGCGATCCTCAGCGACGTGGCTGCGGCAACGGAGGAGGACTGGGCGACGGAGTACGGTGACCTCATCCTCTCTGTCCGTGTCGTCGCAGATATGGATGCCGCACTGCGGCACATCAATCGCTATGGGACGGGGCATTCCGAGGCGATTGTGACGAATGACATCCGTACGGCACATACCTTTCAGCAGAGGGCTGATGCTTCGACGGTTTATGTCAATGCCTCGACGCGGTTTACGGATGGATTCGAGTTTGGCTTTGGCGCGGAGATCGGCATTAGCACGCAGAAACTTCATGCGCGTGGTCCGATGGGCCTCGAGGCTCTGACGAGTACGAAGTATCTTGTCTATGGCGAGGGGCAGGTGCGGGAAAATACGCCTGTCGCATCGGAGTCGTGCGGCGGATGCGGCGCCTGATCGGATATTGGCGTACCATGCGGCAGTATGCAGCATCACCGAAGGGGCGGCATGATCTTCGTGACTATCTGTATGCAGGCGCGACCTTCCTGCTGCTCTGCACCGTTCTTTTGCTGGCAATCTGCATCGCGAGGTGAATCGGATGGAAAGCGCATCGGAATCATGGGTGGAACGTTCGACCCGATTCACATGGGACATCTGATCACGGCAGAGATGGTGCGCGCGGAAGTAGAGCTGGATGAGGTGCTCTTTATCCCGTCGGCACGCCCTCCGCACAAGGACGGCACCCGTGCGGCGTCCATCGCGGATCGTTTTGCCATGACGGCGTGTGCCATACAGGACAATCCGAACTTTTCTCTTTCGGACATGGAACTGCGTCGGGAGGGGCCGTCCTATACGGTGGATACCATAGCGGCGCTCCACAACCAGTTTGACGGGGCGGCGCTTTTCTTTATTACGGGCGCAGATGCGATGAATGATCTGTACCGATGGCATGAACCGCACCGTCTGCTGCGTTCCTGTCAGTTCATCGTGGCGACGCGGCAGGGGACGCCGCTTGATGAGACGCTTCTCGCAGAGCAGTTTACAGCGGAGGAGCGCCGCCACATTCACGTCGTTCCGACACCGCATCTGGAGATCTCGTCGACGATGATCCGCGCACGCGTACGCACAGGAAAATCCATCCGGCATCTTGTACCGCGTGCCGTAGAGGAGTATATTGTAGGGAGGGGGTTATATCGTGCGCATGAAGATGACGTATGAGGAGATGCGCGCTCGTCTGGCAGAACGTCTCGCACCGGGACGCTATCAGCATTCGCTCGGGGTGGCGGATACGGCGGCGGGTCTGGCACGGCGCTTCGGCATGGACGAGGAACGCGCGCGTACCGCAGGGCTTCTGCATGACTGCGGGCGCACCTACGCGACAGCGGAGCTTCCCGGAGAGGCGCGGCGGCGCGGGATTCCCATCGGCAGGATCGAGGCTGCGATGCCCCTGCTCCTGCACGCCTACGTGGGCGCCTATCTCATCTATGAGGACTATGGCGTTGATGACGCGGGCATTGCGCAGGCGATCTGGCGGCATACGGTTGGGGGAAGAGGGATGACCGCGCTCGATCAGATCATCTATTTTGCAGATATGATTGAGCCGTCGCGTGCCTATCCGGAGGTGGAGCATCTGCGGGAGCTCGCGCGTACGGCATCACTCGACGCGATGCTGCTGGTCGGACTCACGGAGTCCATCCGATTCGTTCTGAAAAAGGGAGGGCTCGTTCATCCGGATACGGTGGCGGCACGGAACGAACTGCTTTTGCGGCAGCGCTGAGCAGAGGGAAAAAGGGGGAGAGGGGCGTTGTCCGATTATGATACGGAGGATCTCGCGGCACAGCTGGCAAGCGAAAACTCGCGCGAGAACATAAAGCGACGCCGCACACAGCGTGCACGCCGCCGACGCATGGCCGTTCTGCGCGGACTTGTTCGCCTGATCTGCACGGTCTTTCTCCTCGTCTTTGTCGGCATCTCGGGCTATTATCTGATCGGATGGGGCGTTGAGGCGTACCATGATATACGGGAAATGTACGAGGCCTATCTCGTCCGTCAGGAGGAAAATCGAGGCGAGGTCGATGTGCGGTTTGACGGCTATACGAATGTTCTCGTGCTCGGCCTCGACGATGCAGTAAATATGGACGAAGCACCGGAAAAGCGTGCGGATGCCATTCTGCTCATGAGCATGGAGAATGCGACGGGCAAGGTACGCATCCTCAATATCCCGCGCGATACGTGGGTGCCCATGGCACAGGGGAAGGGGGGAGACACGCCTTTCTCACGTCTATGCAGTGGGCGGAGCACCGTTGATGGTGCGGACGATCAATCAGATGTTTGACATCTCGATTCATCAATACGTTGTCATCGATATGGATACCTTTGAGAAGATTGTCGATGCCGTCGGCGGAGTTGATCTCTATGTTGAGCGGGATATGGACTATGACGATCCGGAGGCGGGGCTTTCCATTCACATGCGTCAGGGCTATCGGCATCTCGATGGAGCGGAGGCGGAACAGTACCTGCGCTATCGCGGGGATGATCTCGGCGACCTCGGGCGCACGCAACGGCAGCAAAAGTTTGTTAAGGCGTTTTACGCCAAGCTGCTCCGTGTCGATACGCTGCCCAAGATTCCGCAGCTTGCCGATATACTGAAACAGGATGTCACCACGAGTGCCGAGCTCTTTGACTCGGTACACATCGGGAATGTGGTGCGAAAGCTGAATGCACAGCCGCCGCGCACCATCATGCTGCCGGGCGATTTCGCGCGGGATGATGATACGGTGTGGATTATGGATCGTGCGGCGACCGATAAGATCATACGTGAACTCTTTCCGTCGGAGGAGACGGAAGGTGAGCAGAAGAAGGAGGAGTAGAGTTTGACAGAGCAGGAAAAATGCCGCGTGATTCAGGCGGCAGCGGATGAAAAGAAGGCGCGCGACATCGTACAGATGGATATGGTCGGACTGATGTCCACCAACGACTATTTCATTATATGTTCGGCGAATACAGCGACGCAGGTGCGCGCGATCGCAGACAATATCGAGGAGAAGATGGAGGAAGCAGGGGTGAGCTTTCTCCACAAGGAGGGCTACCGTGAGGGTGAGTGGGTGCTGCTCGACTACGGCGATACGGTGGCGCACATATTCCAGCAGGATGCGCGCGAGTACTATGCGCTGGAGCGGCTCTGGGGCGATGCCGCACTCACGCCCTATGAGGAGTAGGACGTGACGGAGCGGCAAACCCCGTGCCTGTGCACCGTAAATACGGCCCAAGTCAGGTGGAGGAACTCACTGCCGTGCGCGAATCCGAGTGGGGCATCTTTCTGGACGCGGAGACGGGCAATACGAGTGATGATATTCTGCTGCATACGATGCAGCAGACTGCACCGGTGAAGGTGGGCGACCGTGTCCGTGTTTTTCTCTACCTCGACCCGAAACGGCGGCTGACGGCGAGCATGCGCACACCGCGCATGAAGGAAGGGCAGGTCGCACGCCTGCGCGTCATCAACGTGACGAAGGAGGGGGCCTTTCTCGATGTCGGGGCAGAGCGCGGTATCTTCCTGCCTTACGCGGGGATGCGCGGACGGCCGCAGGTCGGTGAGGTCGTCTGGGCGAAGCTCTATACGGATAAGTCCGGGCGCCTTGCCGTAACGATGGAGGTGGAGGATGAGCTGCGCCGCGCCTCACGTCCCGCCGAAGGGGTGCGCATCGGCGACCGCCTGAAGGGGTCCGTCTATAACATTACGGAGCGCGGCATTTTTCTCTTTACCGAGGAGCGCTATATCGCATTCGTCGATCATCAGGAGGCTCCGCGGCGGCCGCGCGTCGGCGAGACCGTCGAGATCCGCGTGACGTATCTGCGTGAGGATGGGCGGCTGAACGCGTCCCTGCGTCCCCCGAAAGAGGAAGCGCGTACGCTGGATGCTAACCGGCTGCTTGCACTCCTAGAGGAACATGGCGGAAAGATGCCGTATACGGACGCGACATCTCCTGCGGTGCTTAAGGATCGCTTTGGGATCAGCAAGGCCGCATTTAAGCGCGCTCTTGGGCGACTGATGAAGGAAGGCCGTGTCCGCCAAGAGGATGGATGGACGTATTTATTGGAAGAACACAAAAAGAATTAGTTTTTTCTTAATCCAAGGAAGGATTTTTCCTCTAAAGGGCGAATAGAGAGCATAGCGAAGAATGTTGACGTGCAGGGGGAGAGATAAATGGCAGATACGGTAACCGAAGAGAAAAGGGGATCCTGCTTGAGACAGGAACAAATGAATTTGAGATTGTCGAGTTCAGCATAGGGAAGGTGAACTACGGCATCAATGTCGCGAAGGTGCGCGAGGTCATTACGCGTGTGCCCGTGACCACTATGCCCGAGGCGCATCCCTATGTCGACGGTCTGTTTACACTGCGCGGCAAGGCAATCCCTCTTGTCAATATGGCGCGCTGCCTCAACCTCCAGACGGCGGATGAGCTGCAGAACATCATTGTGACAGAGATCAACAACTATGACATCGGCTTCCTCGTCGGCAGTGTTTACCGCATTCACCGCATCTCGTGGAAGAATATGGAGCCGGCGCCGAATGTCGGCGATGGCTCGCGCGTGGTCGGCATCATCAAGATGGAGGATCGTCTTGTTCTCCTGCTGGACTTCGAGACGATCATCGCGGAGATCAATCCCGAGATCAATCAGAAGCTCACGACTGTTTCCGAGGCGACGCAGGATGCCAAGACGCGGCGCGGTACGGCGCATATCGTCATCGCCGAGGACTCCAAGATGCTGCGTGAACTCCTCGTGACGACGCTGCATGAGGCGGGCTACAAGTTCATCCGTGACTTTGGCAATGGACAGGATGCGTGGGAGTATCTGCAGGATCTTGCACGCAAGAATGGACCGATCGAGAATCATGTCCGCATCATCATCTCCGATGTCGAGATGCCGAAAATGGACGGACATCGCCTGCTGAAGCTCGTGCGCGAGGACAGCCGCCTCGGTGAGGTTCCGCTCGTTCTCTTCTCCTCCCTCATCAGCGAGGAGATGAAGCGCAAAGGTGAGAGCCTTGGCGCGTCGGGGCAGGTGTCGAAACCGGAGATCAATCAGCTGATCGATCTCCTCGATACGCTGGTCTTTGGCGAGCCCCTGCACGATACGATCAAAGAAAATTGAGACTTCTTTTATGGGACTGCTGTATCCTGCGATACGGCGGTCCTTTTTCGTTCTATTGACATGGATTTGAAATCCCGCTATCATAGGTACGAGGAGATGATAATATGAAGGTAGCAGTCCTAATGGGAAGCGATTCTGATTGGCCGATTCTGAAGCCGGCAGTTGAGCTCCTGAAACATTTTGGCATTGAACCGGTCGTGAAGGTGGCATCGGCGCATCGTACGCCGTCCATCGTTCGTGATTTTGTCATGGAGGCAGATCACGACAAAGAATTTGCCGCATTTATCGTGGCGGCAGGGGCAGCGGCACATCTTGCAGGTGTCGTGGCAAGCTATACGATTAAACCGGTGATCGGTGTTCCGGTCAATGCGACGCCGCTGAACGGGATGGATGCGCTGCTCAGCACGGTGCAGATGCCGTCGGGCGTACCCGTAGCGACGATGGCGGTCAATGGTGCGAAGAATGCGGCGATCTTTGCGGCGGAGATCCTCGCCGTATACGATACTGCCATCGCCGAAGCACTCATGGACTATCGGGAAAAGATGGTGCTGGAGGTCGAGAAGAAGGCAGATCGCGTCGCGGCACAGCTTTAACAAATTTTTCTATTGCTTGAGAAGAAAGGCAGGATGACAATGGAGCGTAAAGAGGCTCTTTATGAGGGTAAAGCAAAGATCATCTATGCGACAGACAATCCAAATGAGTATCTCGTCTACTACAAGGACGATGCGACGGCGGGGAACGGCGCGAAGCGCGGAACGATCGTGGGCAAGGGCATCATGAACAATAAGATGTCGGCGTTCTTCTTCGATCTGCTGGCGAAGGAGGGCATCGCCCATCACTATATCTCCATGCCGAGCGAGCGTGAGATGATCGTGAAGAAGCTCACGATTATCCCCCTTGAGGTCATCATCCGTAATGTGGCAGCCGGCTCGCTCGCAAAGCGTCTCGGGCTCGAGGAGGGCGTACCGATGCCGTTCCCAGTCATCGAATACTGCTACAAGAACGATGATCTCGGTGATCCGATGCTCAACCGCTATCACATCCGTGCCATGAAGATCGCGACGGATGCGGAACTGGATGAGATCGAACGCATGTCGCTGAAGATTAATGATATCCTCACGAAGTTCCTCAAGTCCAAGAAGGTAGATCTCATTGACTTCAAGCTGGAGTTCGGCAGAGATGCTGACGGGAAGATCATCCTTGCCGATGAGATTTCGCCGGACAACTGTCGCTTCTGGGACAGCGACACGAAGGAGAAACTGGATAAGGATCGTTTCCGCCGTGACCTCGGCAACGTAGAGGATGCCTATAAGGAGATGCTCCACAGGCTGACGGGAGAAGCATAAGAGCGATGTACGAAAAAGTGCCAAAGTGGAAGGAAGAGTGCGGCATCTACGGCGTGTATTCTCCGACGGAGGATGTGTCCGAGATGACGTATCTCGGTCTCTTTGCGCTCCAGCATCGCGGGCAGGAGAGTGCGGGTATTGCGCTGACGGACGGTGCATGGATTGACGTCAAAAAGGGATGGGGCTGGTGACCGAGGTGTTTCGCTCGGAACTGCCTCATCTTGACCATGCCAAAATTGCCATCGGTCATGTGCGCTATGCGACGACGGGGTTCAGTCTCGCCGCGAATGCACAGCCGCTGCGCGTCAACTATGCCGGCGGTGCGCTGGCACTGGCGCATAACGGAGACCTCACCAATGCCGCATGGATTCGCCGCGATCTTGAGAGCAAGGGGACGGTGTTCCAGACGACGATCGACTCGGAGGTCTTTGTCCATCTGATCGCACGCTCACAGAAGGCGACCATCGAGGAGCGCATCTTGGAGACCGCGCAGAAGGTGCGCGGCGCATTCTGCCTGACCATCATGACGGAGAACAAGCTCATCGGTGTGCGCGATCCGCAGGGCTTTCGTCCGCTTTGCATCGGACGGACGGAGGAGGGGGGCTGGGTGCTTTCCTCCGAGACCTGCGCGCTCGATGTCAACGGAGCTTCCTTCGTGCGCGATGTGCTGCCGGGAGAGATGGTCGTCGTGGAGAACGGCGCACTTAGGTCCTACCGTTTCACCAATGGGCAGGATGTTGCTTCCTGCATCTTCGAGTACATCTATTTTGCACGCCCCGACTCGATCATCGATGGACAGAGTGTTCATGCAGCGCGCTTCGAGATGGGGCGTGTTCTGGCGCGCGAGTCCGGGCTTCGCGGCGATGTGGTCATCTCGGTGCCGGACTCGGGAACGACGGCAGCGACGGGATTCGCCTATGAGACAGGCATCCCGTTTGCCGAGGGCCTCATTAAGAACCGCTACATCGGACGGACGTTCATCCAGCCGACGCAGAAACAGCGCGATACGGCGGTCAAGCTGAAGCTGAGCCCCGTGCGCTCTGTTGTTGAGGGAAAGTCCGTCATCATGGTGGATGACTCCATCGTGCGTGGTACGACGAGCGGCAAGATCGTACGGCTCCTGCGGAATGCCGGAGCACGTGAGATCCATGTCTGCATCAGCAGCCCGCCGATCACCGATCCCTGCTACTACGGCATCGATACGTCGGTGCGCAAGGAGCTGATCTCGGCGACGAAGAGCCTTGAGGAGATTCGCGATTTCATCGGTGCGGATTCCCTTCACTTCATCTCCATCGAGGGATTGCGGACGTGTGTTCCTGCCCTCAATCCGGATCACATGTGCTATGCATGCTTTAATAATCAGTACCCGGTTCCCGAGCAGGATGCCGCCCTCGACGTGGGCGATGCGATCACGCGTGAGCAGCAGCGGCTTGCACAGCGCGAAAGGGGGATGTAAGTGCCCATGGAAAAGATGACCTATCGTGACGCGGGTGTCGACATCGATGCGGGTAACGAATCCGTATCGCTGATCAAAGACAGCGTACGTGCGACCTATCGTCCGGAGGTGCTCGGTGATCTTGGCGGCTTCGGCGGACTGTTTGCCCTGCGTGCGCAGGACTATCGTGAGCCCGTGCTCGTCTCCGGAACGGATGGGGTCGGGACGAAGCTGCGACTTGCCTTCCTGTTGAATCGGCATGATACCATTGGGCAGGATGCCGTGGCGATGTGTGTCAACGACATCCTCGTGCAGGGGGCAGAGCCTCTGTTTCCTCGACTACCTCGCCGTCGGCAAACTTGAGCCGACGCAGGTTGCCGATGTGGTCTCGGGTGTTGCCCGTGCCTGCAAGGAATCCGGCTGTGCGCTCATCGGCGGTGAGACGGCGGAAATGGCGGGGTTCTACCCCGTGGGTGAGTACGATATCGCGGGGTTTGCCGTCGGTGTCGTCGAGCGCGAACGCCTCATCACGAGTGCGCGTGTAAAGGCAGGGGATGTCCTGCTCGGATTGCCTTCCTCGGGCGTACATTCCAATGGCTACTCCCTCGTGCGCAAGATTGTCTTTGAGCACAAGGGCTTCCGCGGCGATGAATATATGGAGGAATTGGGACGTACCATCGGCGAGGAGTTGCTGACGCCGACGCGTCTCTATCCGCAGGTTTGCCTGCCGCTCATTCGTGACTTTGATCTTCACGGTATGGTGCACATCACAGGCGGCGGGTTCTATGAAAACATCCCGCGTGCCCTCCCCGATGGAATGGGCGCAGAGGTCGATGCTGCTGCGTGGGAGATGCCTGCGGTCTTCCGCCTTCTGCAGGAGTGGGGCAACGTTGACTGGGCGGAGATGTACCGCACGTTCAACATGGGGATCGGCATGGTGCTCATTGCCTCTGAGGAGGAGGCGGCACGCATCGAGGCGCATCTCGGTGCACAGCATGAGACGGTCTTCCGGATCGGACGCGTGACCGAGGGCGCACATGAGGTGACGATCAAGGGCGGTGTCTTTGATGCCTAAGGAAAAAATCGGCGTGCTCTGCTCTGGACGCGGCTCTAACCTTGCGTCCATCATCGACGCCGTGGAGCGCGGGGATATCCGTGCGGAGATTGCTGTCGTCTTGGCGGATAAGGCGGATGCCTATGCGCTCACGCGTGCGCGGGAACATGGCATCCCTGCCGTTGCCGTTGTGCGCAAAGCGTACGCCGAGCGCGAGGACTTTGAGCGCGCCCTGCTTGAACAGCTGCATGCGCACGGAGTCACACTCGTCGCGCTGGCAGGGTTTATGCGGATCCTGTCGCCGCTTTTCGTGCGTGCCTATGCGGGACGCATACTCAATATCCACCCCGCTCTGCTGCCAAGTTTCCCGGGGGCGCATGCCCATCGGGATGCATTGGCCTATGGAGTAAAGGTCAGCGGATGCACGGTGCACTTTGTGGATGAGGGGACGGACTCCGGCCCCATCATCCTTCAGGCGGCTGTGCCCGTGGCAGAGGGGGATACGGAGGACAGCCTTGCCGCACGCGTTCTCAAGGAGGAACATCGGATCTTTCCTGCAGCGATTCGACTCTATGTCGATGGCAGACTTCGTACAGACGGCAGACAGGTACACATCCTGCCCCCTGCCGAAGGAGGAGCATTATGAAGATAAAACGTGCCTTGATCAGCGTATCCGATAAGAGTGGTGTCATCGAACTCGCACGGACACTGCAGAAGGCGGGCATTGAGATTGTCTCCACGGGCGGGACGATGAAGGCGCTGCGTGAGGCGGGGATTCCCGTTATCTACGTCAGTGATGTCACGGGCTTTCCCGAGATCATGGATGGTCGCGTCAAGACCTTGAATCCCCTTGTACACGGTGGGATTCTCGCTGTGCGCGGCAATCCGGAACACGAGAAGGCACTGCGGGAGCTGAAGATCACACCGATTGATCTCGTCGTTGTCAATCTCTATCCGTTTGTGGAGACCGTGGCGAAGCCGGATGTTACACTTGCCGAGGCGGTTGAGCAGATCGATATCGGCGGTCCCGCGATGATTCGTGCCGCAGCGAAGAACTTTAAGTTCGTCACCGTCATTACGAATCCGTCGCGCTATGCAGAAATCGCTGCGATGATCGAAAAGGACGGTGCGGTGGACGGCATGACGCGGATGCGCCTGGCGCAGGAGGCGTTTGCTCATACGGCAGAGTATGACAGTGCCATCGGCGCATATCTCTCACAGCAGATAGAAAAATGAGGAAGACGACGTGAATATTCTTGTCATCGGCTCGGGCGGGCGCGAGCACGCCCTGTATTGGAAACTCTCGGAGAGCCCGCAGACGGAGCAGATTTACGCCATCCCCGGAAATCCAGGGATGGGCGCGTCGGTGGCGATTGCACTTGACGATCATGCGGCAATTCTGCGTTTTGTCAAGGAGCACGAGATCGGGCTTGTCGTCGTCGGCCCTGAGGTGCCGTTGATGAATGGGCTGGTAGATGAGCTTGAGGCGGCAGGGATCCGCGCCTTTGGACCACGTGCGAATGCGGCGGAGATCGAGGGTTCGAAGTCCTTCGCCAAGGATCTCATGAAAAAGTACGGAATCCCGACGGCACGCTATGAGGTCTTTACCGCGGCAGAGCCCGCACGCGCCTACATCCGTCAGGAGGGCGCCCCCATCGTCGTCAAGGCGGATGGGCTTGCGGCGGGCAAGGGCGTTATCGTCGCCATGACGGAGCAGGAGGCACTCGATGCCGTCGATGCCATCATGGAGGATCACTCCTTTGGTGATGCGGGGGCACGCGTCGTCATTGAGGAATTTATGGAGGGGGAGGAGGCGTCCCTTCTCGCCTTTACCGATGGGACGACGATCCGTCCGATGATCAGCGCGCAGGATCACAAGCGTGCCTACGACGGTGACCGTGGACCGAATACAGGCGGCATGGGAACCTATGCGCCTGCACCGGTCATGACGCCGGAGATGACGGAGCGCGCCGTGGAGGAGATCCTAAAGCCGACCATCGCCGCCATGGCGAAGGAAGGACGCGTCTATCGCGGCTGTCTCTATCTTGGCCTGATGGTGACGGCGGATGGCCCGAAGGTCGTGGAGTTCAACGCGCGGTTCGGTGATCCCGAGACGCAGGTCGTGCTTCCTCTTCTCGACAGCGATCTCGTAGCGATCATGTGTGCCTGTGCGGACGGAACTCTCGCCGACGTTCCCATTCGTTGGAAGGACGGCGCGGCTGTCTGTGTCGTGCTCGCCTCGGGCGGCTATCCGGGACATTATGACAAGGGGCAGGAGATCCATGGGCTCGCCGACGCCGAGGCAATGGGCGCACTCGTCTTCCATGCCGGAACGGCGATGAAAGATGGGAAACTCGTCACCAATGGCGGACGCGTGCTCGGCGTGGTTGGGCGCGGCGCGGATATATCCTCCGCCGTCGATGCCGCCTATGCCGCTGCTACGAAGATTTCCTTCAAAGATGCTTACTATCGCAAGGATATTGCGCATCGCGCACTTGAGCGATAAACACATAGCAAAAGAGCTTGCCGAACACGGCAAGCTCTTTTGCTATGTGTTTATGCTGTTATTGAAGGGCTTCCTTCAGCACTTCCATATTCTTCTTCATGGTGTCGATGTATGCGTTCTTTGCCGCAGGTGTTGCTTCTCCCGTGACGACGGGGTCGAGCGTATAAATCTTTGCACCCGTCTCACGTGCAATCGTCTCTGCAGCGGCTGGGGAGTACTGCGGCTCGGTAAAGAGCACCTTGGTCGGGAGCGCATTCACCTGCTCGATGGTTTCCTGCAGCTCGCTCGGTGTCGGCTCCGTCCCCGGCTCGCGCTCGACGACGGCAATGATGTTCAGATGGAACTCCTTCGCAAAGTAGGGGAATGCCTCGTGGAACGTCACGATGTCCTTGTGCGGAACACCGTCGAGCGCGGCGTGCATCTCTGTTTTCAGTGCCGTGAGTTTTTCAATGTAGGCGGCAGCATTCTTTTCATAAGCGTCTGCGTGGGCAGGATCGGCTTCCTTCAGCTGATCGGCAATGTTGCGCACCTGTGTGATAGCATCGGTGACGCTCAGCCAGACGTGGGGGTTATCGCCCTCGTCATCGTGGATCAGCTCGATGCCGCGCGACGCATCGATGATCTTCATTTCCTTCTGTGCGCCCGTTACCTTGTCCATGAAGTCCTCCATGCCGGCACCGTTGATGACAAAGGCATCGGCGTGTTCGAGTGTCTTCATATCCTCGGTCATGAGCTGGTAGTCGTGCAGACATCCCGTCTGCGGCTTCGTCATGTTGGTGACCTCAACGCCGTCCACTCCATCCGTGATGTTGATGGTCGCCAAATACATGGGATAGAACGACGTGACAATGCGGAACGGTTTCTCCGCTTTCTTTTCCGCGGACTGCTGCGATCCGCCGCAGCCGAGGAGTGCTGTCGTGAGGAGGACGAGCAGCAGTGATAGGATCTTCGTTGTGATTTTCATGGATACAGCTCCTTAAAACACTGAACATTTGGTAGATTGATGAAACGATGATAGGAAAATGATACGCCATAGTGAGATAGATTGTCAATAGGTAAAGCATAAAATATAGAAAATTTTTATCAATAGATACTATATATAAATAAATGTTCAGATGTCGATGGGAGAAGCAAGCTCCGTTTTGTGAAAAATTTGATTACATGATTGACACGAATTATCTTCATGGAGTATAATGACAGAGCATCATTTATGGATGCAAAATTACTCCGCGCGTGGAGGGAGGGGAAATGCATGGCAAATGAAATCAAGGTCGGCAAAAATGAGTCGATCGATAGTGCTCTCCGCCGCTTTAAGCGTATGTCACAGAAGGCCGGTACTCTTGCCGAAGTTCGTAAGCGTGAACATTACGAGAAACCGAGCGTTCGCCGCAAGAAGAAGTCTGAGGCGGCACGCAAACGCAAATACAGGGGCTGATTGCATAAGGCATCCGTGGCGCAGTGCTGCGGATGTTTTTCTTTTTATGAAAGGATGAGAGCAATGTCACTCATGGAAAAGCTCACAGCGGATATGAAGGAAGCCATGAAGCAGGCGAAAAGGAGCGCCTTTCCGTCATTCGTCTCGTGCGTGGCGCGGTGCGTCAGGCGGAGATCGACGGGAAGAAGACGCTTACGGACGACGAGGTGATCGGTGTCATCTCGAAGGAAGTGAAGATGCGCCGCGACTCCATTGAGGAGTTTGCACGCGGTAAGCGTGATGATCTTGTCGCCAAGACCAAGGCGGAGATTGATCTCCTCATGCCGTATCTGCCTGCTCAGCTCAGTGTCGATGAGGTGAAAAAGATCGTGGCGGACGTTGTCGCCGAGGTCGGTGCCGAGACGGCAAAGGATATGGGTAAGGTGATGGGCGTTCTTATGCCGCGCGTGAAGGGTCGTGCGGACGGCAAGCTCATCAATGAGATCGTTCGTGCCCATTTGAAATAATCTTTTTTCCGAACATATCCCCGCATTCTTTTCTTTGACAAAGGAGCGGGGATTTTTATATAATTGAAGGAGAGAATTCTTTCACAGAAACGAACAAGGAGATACAGATGGCAGAAAAGGACAAGCGGGCAAGCAAACTCGATAAGCCGATGACGCGCGAGGAGGCACTTGAGAATGCCCTGCAGAACATCGAGAAGGCGCATGGCAAAGGGGGCGATCATGCGCCTCGGTGAAGCCAAGGCGAACATGAATGTCGAGGTGATCTCCACGGGGATCTTGCCGCTCGATATCGCACTTGGCGTTGGCGGCATTCCGCGCGGACGCATCATCGAGGTGTTCGGTCCCGAGTCCTCGGGCAAGACGACGGTCACGCTGCACATGATCGCTGAGGCGCAGAAGGCCGGTGGCATTGCGGCGTTCATCGACGCAGAGCATGCCCTCGACCCGGAGTATGCGCGCAAGCTCGGCGTCAACATAGAGGAACTCCTCATCTCGCAGCCGGATACGGGCGAGCAGGCACTTGAGATTGTGGACGCGCTCGTGCACAGTGCCGCGATTGACATCATTGTCGTGGACTCGGTCGCGGCTCTCGTGCCGAAGTCCGAAATTGAGGGCGACATGGGCACATCGGTGGTCGGTCTGCAGGCGCGTCTCATGAGTCAGGCGATGCGCAAGCTGACGGGCATCATCAGCAAGACGCGTACGGCCGCCGTCTTCATCAATCAGCTGCGCGAGAAGATCGGCGTTACCTATGGCAATCCGGAGGTGACGACGGGCGGACGAGCGCTGAAATTCTATGCATCGGTGCGCATTGATGTGCGCCGCGCCGATTCCATCAAGCAGGGCACGGAATCCCTCGGCAACCGTACGCGTGCCAAGATCGTTAAGAACAAGGTCGCACCGCCCTTCAAGACAGCGGAGTTCGACATCATGTATGGGGAGGGGGTCTCACGTCTCGGCAGCATCATTGACATGGGCGTCGAGCTGGACATCGTCGATAAGAGCGGCGCATGGTTCTCCTACGAGGGGACACGTCTCGGACAGGGCAAGGAGAACGCCAAGGCGACCCTTGAGGAAAAACCAGAGATGATCGCCGAGATCGAGGAGAAGATCCGCACGAAGCTTCTTGTCGAGGGAGTGAAGCCGAAGAAAAAGGGAGCAGGTAAGAAGACGGCTGCCACTGAGGCAGCAGCGCAGGATCCTTCGGATCTGCCGACGCAGGAGCCGCCGATGGGAGAAGATGAATGACGCCTGCGCAGGCTGAAGCAGGGCGCAGGGGCAAAAAGCGGGAGGAGCGCACAGCCCTCATGACAGCGGTGGACTATCTTGCGCGTCAGGCACACAGCGAAAAAAAGCTGCGGGAAAAACTGATGCGTAAGGGCTTCCCGACGGAGGAGATCGATGCGGCAATCGCGCGCCTGATCGAGCGACATTATCTCGATGATGCCGACCTCTGTGCGCAGCAGTTCATGTACCTCTATCAGGAGAGCCGCGACTCGGTGCGGCAGATCTGTGCAAAGCTCATCCATCGCGGTTTTGACCATGATCTCGTGTGGAGCGTCGTCCCCGAGGATACGGATGAGCGCGAGACGACGGCAGCGGAGCGTGTCCTTGCCATGAAGTACAAAGCAGGCGACAGGGAACAAAAGATGATGACAACGCTCTACCAACGGGGCTTTTCGGTCGATGTGGCACACAGTGCCGTTCGGCACTTTAGGGATTCTTTTGCCGAGGATATGGAAGAATAACGTGAGAAGGGGAACGAAGATGAACAGACCCGATGCCGCAGAAATGATCTTGGTGTTGGACTTTGGCGGACAGTACAATCAGCTCATCGCGCGCCGCGTGCGTGAGAACCATGTCTACTGCGAGGTGCATCCGCATACGCTGCCATTGGAGCGGATTCGCGCACTCGCTCCGCGCGGCATTATCCTGACGGGCGGTCCGAACAGCGTCTATGGCGAGGGGGCTGTTACCGCCCCCAAAGGATCTCTTTGCCCTCGGCATCCCCGTGCTCGGTATCTGCTACGGAGCGCAGCTGATGGCGCATCTCTGCGGCGGACGCGTGGAGACGGCGCCGACGAGCGAGTACGGGCGTACGGAGGTGGAGATCGTCGACACCTCGTCGCCTCTCTTTCAGGGGATACCGCAGACGAACGTCTGCTGGATGAGTCATACGGACTACATCAGCGGACTGCCGCACGGCTTTCACGTGACGGCGCGCACACCCGTCTGCCCCATCGCGGCGATGGAGAACCCCGCAGAGCGTCTCTATGCCGTGCAGTTTCATCCCGAGGTGATGCACACGGAGCACGGGACAGAGATGCTGCGCAGCTTTGTCTATGATGTCTGTGGATGCACAGGAACGTGGCGCATGGATTCCTTCGTGCAAAAGACCATTGAGGAACTGCGTCAGCAGATCGGCGGTGGGCGCGCGCTCTGTGCCCTGTCGGGCGGTGTGGACTCCTCCGTCGCCGCCGTGCTCCTCTCCAAGGCAATCGGCAGTCAGCTCACCTGCGTCTTTGTCGATCATGGTCTCCTGCGCAAGAATGAAGGCGATGAGGTCGAGGCCGTCTTTGGGCACGGCGGCACCTATGATGTCAATTTTGTCCGCATCAACGCCCGTGATCGTTTCTATGCGCGGCTTAAGGGCGTAACGGAGCCAGAACAGAAGCGCAAGATCATCGGCGAGGAGTTTATCCGCGTCTTTGAGGAGGCGGCACGCGAGATCGGTGCGGTGGATTTCCTTGTGCAGGGGACAATCTATCCCGATGTCATTGAGAGCGGACTCGGAAATCTGCTGTGATCAAGTCGCATCATAATGTTGGCGGACTGCCCGATCATGTGGACTTTAAGGAGATCGTCGAGCCGCTGCGTCTCCTCTTTAAGGACGAGGTGCGTGCGGCGGGGCGTGAGCTCGGTATCCCTGACTATCTCGTCGACCGTCAGCCGTTTCCGGGGCCCGGTCTCGGCATCCGCATCATTGGAGAGGTTACGGCGGAGAAGGTACATATCGTTCAGGAGGCAGATGCCATCTACCGTGAGGAGATCGAGAAGGCGGGTATCCGCAAAAATCTCGGGCAGTACTTCGCGGCACTCACCAATATGCGTTCCGTCGGTGTCATGGGCGATGGGCGTACGTATGACTATGCGATTGCTCTGCGCGCCGTTGAGACCAGCGACTTTATGACGGCGGAGTCCGCGCAGCTCCCATGGGAACTTCTCGCACGCGTGACCACGCGCATCGTCAACGAAGTGCGCGGCGTGAATCGCGTGCTCTATGACTGCACGGGGAAGCCGCCGGGAACGATCGAATTCGAATAATTAAAAATAGCGCAGAGACCCTTGTATATCAAGGCTCTCTGCGCTTATTTATTTCCCATGGCCCCCGTTTGACCCCCTTTTCTACCACAGGATCACTCTCGATGCTGTCAATGATCATATCTCGCTCCTGAGGATATAGATGAGCGTAAGTTTGTAGTGTCGTCTCGATTTTTTCATGGCCGAGGCGCTGTGAAATCGCTATGATCGGTATGCCGCGATGGATCAGATACGACGCATGAGAATGTCTGAGATCATGCAGACGAATTTTCTCTACGCCAACTCGTGCAGCTACACGCTTCAGTTCATGGTGTAAGCCCCCTTTGCTAGTTTCAAATAGTCGCGCGTTCGGACTGATTGAGTGCTGAGCATGGATAAATTGTTGGACTTCCTTTGCAAGAAATGCTGGGATGGTAATATCACGGCGGCTCTTTGGTGTCTTAGGCGGGCCGATTAAATCCTTGTTATCTAGCCTTGTGTAGCTTTTAGTTATATGTATCAAATTCTTGTCAAAATCGAAATCTTCCAGGGTTAATGCCAAAAACTCTCCAAGACGCATCCCTGTCCAGAAAAGGATTAAAAAAGAGATTCTGTAAAGTGGAGTTGTGGTGCAGATGATGAATTTTTGAAAATCATCAACTGTCCAGAACCGCATCGCATTGGCATGGCTCTTTCCGATCAGCCCTGCTCGCTTTACCGGGTTGGTAGGCAGACCATAATAATTCACGGCAAAATTGAAGATAGCTGTGACTTGATTGTTGATGGTTCGGAGGTATGTTTCTTGGTAATTGCCTTTTACTAGCTCATTTTGCCACTGCCGTATTTTTGCAGGAGTGATCTGATCGCAGGGTAAGTCTGCAAAGAACGGCAATACTTTTTTGGCAAACATATACTCTTTGCTTCGATAGGTTGTAGGTCTTATGCGCGGTTTTATGTCCTCCATGTACAAATCATATAAAGCTCTGAAGGACATAGAAGGTGAACCTCTTTTTTGCCGATGAAAATCCTGCTCAAAAAGTAGGGCATCTTTTTTCTTTGCGAATCCTCGGCGTGTGGTCTCCTTTTTTTCACCTGTCCAGTCGGTATATTTGATCTTTACGTACCATGTTCCGCGCTTTGTGTCTTTATGGACGGACAAGTGATCATCCCTTTCTCTGATTTATATATTTATGATATACTCATTTTGCTGTCGCACCTCAAATCTAGCGATAGGTGGAGGGAGGTGTGTTTCGGTGGATATTCTTATATCTTTGATGGTGGGTATTGTGGCAAGTTTAATTGCTGCCTTTATCTACGATCGTATCCGTTAGCGACAGCTTAATCTCTGCTTGTGCCTATTGGAGTGACTACCCAAGACGGTACAACAAAAGCCCCCGCAGGTGACTAATCTGCGGGGGCTTTTGCGGTGTAGAATGATGGACAATCATTCTTATATCTTTGTAGCCCCAGTATAGCACCTTTAAGAGATTGTTTCAAGCCGCAGAGAGCCTTCCTTTGGTGTGATAGATAGGCAATCTATTTCAAAAGCCCCAATACCTCATTTTTTGAACAGTTTTATGTAAATCCGGAGGGCGCGGGATAAAAAGGTACTATTTTTTTCCCGCTGCAGTCCCCGAAACGCTTTCTTCCTTATGCTTCAGATAGCTGATAAACTGCCGCACTTCACTTGCCATTTCTGGTGTAATGTCCCCTATATCTCGCAAGACTTCTTCCTGGTAGGAAGGAGTCTTTTCTTGTGTGAGCGGTGAAGGATCGTTTGTCCGACCGAGCAAATAGTCTAGGCTAACATTAAAGAAATCAGCTATTCGGATCAGCATTGCAGTATCTGGATCTCGTTTCTCGTTTTCATAAAAATTATATGATTGCCGACTGATGTTCAGTATTTTCGCTAAATCTGTTTGGCTTAGGTTATGTTGCTCACGCAATAGTTTCATTCTGTTCATCTGCAACCCCCCGTTACATTATGTCAACTATTTGTAGCAACTTCAATATATGCAACATAATATAGCTGAATTGAATAATTAGCTACAGTATGTTGACAACAAGGAAGATATGACGTATTATTTTGTTGTCAACATAATGTAGCAGACTGGGTGGTGAAGAAATGAAGTGGTTGACAGAAATGCGTGTTAAGGGAAATTTGTCTCAGATAGAAGTAGCGAAGAAATGTGCTATTAGTCGTCAATATTACAATTTCATCGAAAATGGTTTACGTCGCCCATCGCCTGAGGTGGCCAAGCGTATTGCTGATGTCTTGGGCTTTGGGAGTGAGTGGTATCGGTTGCTTGAGATCGGTGAGAGGGCAAACAAAAAGCCCGCAAATGCGGGCTGAGAGGATGGTTCGTATGGAAAAGAAGAAGCCTACGAGTAATTTTATACGTCCAGATGAAGTTGCAGAGATTTGCGCGGTCTCCATGTCCAAAGCGTATAAAATCATTGCTGAACTCAATGCGGAGTTGCGCAAACGCGGGAAATTCACGATTCGCGGAAAAACAAATCGTCATTTTTTCGAGGAACAATATCTTGAAGTTTGATGAGCGAGGAGGGGATTTCCGTGCTCCGATGGGAAACTCATGATGTCAAGTTTGCTGGAGAGCGTCGTACATGCCTTGCACGGCTTGATTACGGGCAAATGGATTGTCAGCGACGTGAATATGACAACGCGCACGTTTCGAGATTTTATGCGTAGACTTGCACAATATGCGAATGCACAGAGGGTCGAGGTTAAATATATGTGTGACGGAGTACAACGAACCGATACGGCACTGCTGTGTCTTAGAAGTTACCGAGAGGCGCAAAACGGCTATAACTTTCGGCGTTTGCTGGAGGCCTATGGCGTTAGCATTACCAACGTTCGAGGCTAATGTTGAAAAAATATCCGCACCGATGGGACGGTACGGATAAGTGAAACGGAATCTGCGCCACATACGAAATGACGATCCACTGTCGATGCGTATAGAGTGCACAAACCCCTCCTGTGAAGTATATCAAATATCAGAGAGGGGGACAAGAAGAGTTTTATTAAGGCAAGGGAGAGATACGATGTCACATGAATTTGTTGAGAAAGATACATCGGATTATGTTGTCGGGCTCGAAGAGAGAGTACGCCAGCTTGAATCCCGTGAGCCGAAGGTGGAGCGTATCGTCGAGATCACGCCAACAGATTATGAGAGCTTGAAGCGAGAAAATCGCAAAATGGAATTGCAGATACAGAAGTATAGGCAGCTCCTGACCATTGGTGAAATGTCGAGTTTGTCCCAACTTATTGATCAATATATCGAAAGCAGTAAGAAGCAGCTGAAGAAACTATCTGCCGAGATCCACATGACAAATTTTGACAAGTCGCACATCCAACAGGTGCTGCACCTTGTTGACCATTTGAGTGGAGTCCAGAAAGAACTTTGTGCAGCCATTGCCATGTATGCAGCGGGCAAGTACGAAAGCAACTCGTTGTATGAAAAGATTGATGCGGATATACGGCAGATTAACACGATGCTTTCTACGCAGACGGATGTCTGTACCATTCCAGAGACACGCCTGGAAGAGTTTCATCAGACGCTCCTTTGTATGATCGAGGTCATTGGAGGGTATTTACCTTCCAATGAGCAGGGATGACATTCGGGGAAAAGCTTCGCGTTTTACGGGAGGAGCGAGGCTACACCAGAACGGATCTCGCTGCGGCGACCGGCTTCGCCCGTCGATCTATCTACAACTGGGAACAAGGCAGAAATCTGCCTAAGAGTATCTCGACACATAAGGTATTGAGCCATGTGCTGCGTGTTGATCTGTCGTATTGGTGGGATTAGCCTTGATTAGCAAAGTATGCTGCGATCTGACGACGGGTCTCCTCATGTTGGAACAGTATCTCTTGTCGAAGGTCGTTGAGCATTTGCTGTATTTGGACATCTTCACGCTCTATACAAAAAAATTCATCTGAGGAAGGAATGTATAAAAGTGGACGAGCTTATGTTTTACGGCGCTGCAGATAAAAAGCTATATAGAAAAATAAAATCTATGATGCCTTTTCTACCTCATAAACGGATTGATTTTCTGATCGATTGCTACAATCTTTTCCTTGCACTCCTTCCCGGTCTCTTATTACTTATTATGCTTTGTTCTATGCTCTATTTTATTATAACTTCTCAGGTTCTGAGCAGAAACGCAGTTCTTGCAGATTTTGGGTGGGTTCACTCCAACGTAGGAAAGACCTTTGTCGGATATGTGCCAGTCACATATGAAAGAGATATACATGTGAAAAGGGGCGATTCTCCCAAAGAGGTCATCACAGCAGGATGTAGTGTTTCAGAAGGCGTAGATCATGCAAAGCGCATATACATACGTGGGATTTATCCGAATAAAGATGAAGCACTCGACTTTTTGCACAAGCACTCAACAGGAAGTCGCGTAACCGTATTTTGGGAGGAAGGCGAACGCGTCTACCGTGTTCGTGAAGATATGCTCGAGGTTGGATTCTTTCGTGTAAGTGATTCTTATGTTCCCTGGTATGATGCAGAGCTTGTAGAACACCTTGATTATGAGGCGTTTCAGCCAGGACAAGTGGAATCAGGTTCATATTAATTAAGAGGGGTAAAACATGGATCTTGAAGGAAAAATTGTCTTCATCTCCGGTGCGATCACCGGCATTGATGGATATCGAAAGATATTCGCCGCTGCGGAACAATGGTTGCTCGAGCAGGATTGTACTGTGCTCAATCCTGCAGTGTTGCCGCCGAGCGGTATGGAATGGGAGGCGTACCTTCGCATTACAAAAGCGATGCTGCGCGAAGCGGACGTTGTCTATGTGCTCCCAAATTGGGAGCACAGCAGAGGCGTGAAAGAGGAACTGGATCTCGCAGCACGCCTTGGCAAGGAAGTTATATATGAACCACGAAAGGCGGTCATTGTATGAGAAAATTTATGATCGCAGAAAAGGCAAATATGGGAAATGCTCGCGTGCTTTTATCCGTATTATCGTATTGGTTTTGGGGCAAGAGACACTGCCATAAAAGCAATTCCTCGAAAGCCCTTTTTGGTGTGGTCTTTGTCCTGAAGATGAAGATCTGGCAGAAGAGCATTACACTGAGGAGGCGGCAGAAGGGTTCTTTGTAACCTATCAAGTCTTATTTGACCATGAAGGAAAGAATGTTCTTGCTCCTCAATGGCTTGTAGATGCAATGAACGAGTAGCTGTTATAGAGGTATGAGCGAATTGAAATCGAGCCGGAGGAGAAAGATGGGGGCAGTACCATGAATATTGGGAGAATTGCCAGTAATGCTGTATTACGCTACCCCGGAGCAAAGTGGCGTATTGCAGATTTCATTTTACGGCATATGCCGCAACACCATTCCTATCTTGAGCCTTTTTTTGGTAGTGGTGCAGTTCTTTTCCGTAAACAACCATCAGCAATAGAGACAGTGAATGACATCAATGGCGATATTGTGAATCTGTTCCGTGTTGTCCAAGAGCAAGCGGATGTGTTGGCCGATTATGTCGCCGGCATCCCGTATGCAAGGCAGGTATATGAGGTATCGCTACATGGTAATCCTACATCCTCCGATGTTAAGCGTGCGGCCAGATTTTTGATATTGGCATGGCAGAGTTATGGATCAAGAGCCGATGGAAAAAACTGCGGCTGGAAAAAGGATGTCGTCGGTAGAGAGGCAGCCTACGCTGTGCGATGCTGGAATCTCTTACCAGGCTGGATTGTCGCAGCACAAGAGCGACTGAAACAAGTGCAAATTGAGCATAAGGATGCTCTGCAGCTGATCCGGCAGTTTAATCATCCAAAGGTCTTGATTTACTGTGATCCGCCTTATGTGCTATCGACAAGAAGTTGCAAGCACAGCTATCGGAATGAGATGGATGATGCAGCGCACGAAGAGTTGCTTGATTTGTTGAATCAGCATCGAGGGTCAGTCATGCTATCTGGCTACGCAAATGAGTTGTATGATAAAAAGCTGCAGGGCTGGGCAAGATATGACGTGGATATGGTGATCACGTCTGGCGCAAAGCGGCAGGAATCGTTGTGGGTGAAGGAGGTTATATGGGATTCACATCATCGTTCGAGAGAAGATGACAAGCAGATCAGTCTGTTTGGTTTAACAGCAGAGGTGTGAAAGAAGAACTGGCTCTTGCAGAGAGCCTGGGCAAAGAAATCATATATGAGCCGAGAGAGGTTGTGATCGTATGATGTCGCTTGATTCAAATGACTGCAAAAATGGGGATTATGAAGAATATGCCGATATGGGGCTCATTTCCGATGAAGGTGTTGTCATTGGACAGCATGAGACCATCCTAGGCAGTGCAGTAACCCAATTAACCAAGATACTTCCTTTGAGAAGAAGGACAGCGATACGCAACTGGTTTATCGAACGGAATATGAGCGCTATGCCCCTATACTTACGTGATAATTCCGGTAAGCATATATCAGTTATGGTGGATGAAACATCTCGCAGAAGCGATCGGTTTATTATCCCGACGCTCCTTGATGGTTGGATTTCCAGCGTAGTCGTGCATGATACTAAAGGCACGTATTGGAAGACTACGGCAGGTTATCGCAAGATTATTGGAAATACGGTGATCAAATTCGAGCCAACGGCAACAGACGATACATCCGTGTGCTGGAACCCTTTAGACGAAATACATGTGGGATCGCCTGACGAGCGATTTGTGGCAGAGAGGCTCTCGTCAGCTTTGATTCGGATGGGGAAATTAAGGGTATGTGATGACGTTGTAGAAAAGGTTGCTGATGTTCTTACGGAAATTATTCTGCATCTCAAAAACACATATCACGCTGCTCAGAAGCCCCTGTCTCTTTATGATGTTGCCCAATATATACAGGATCATACGGTTGGGATGATCGATGAAGATGGGACTCCTGTTTATGCTTGGATGGATTTGGATGGGGAATTATATGACGACCCTATGGATTATCCATATATGTCTTTAGAGAAACCGGAAAGAGTGCAGAAGGTCATTGACCACAAACTCCACGACATCGTATCAATACCGAATGATAAGGTGTGGTATATCCTGCCCGTCATCAATGCAGCACTCAAAGATTATCTTGATCCGGTGCTTAGACGCCATACGGAAAGCAGTGATTTCTGTATAAGAGATCTCATGAATCACGCACAGCCCGTATCTTTGTATCTAGTGACACCTCCAGGGAATTCTTGCAAACCATCTCCAATTTTTCGTGTGTTCTTGGAAATGCTCGGGATATTTGGATTTAAGGGAAAGACAGTGAAGGGAATTCATAGATGTTTGCTTTTAATGGATGAGTGTGCATCTTTAGGTCGTCTAAAAATATTTAGTAATACCGGACTGAATTATATCTCTCGATGCGGGATAAAGGCTGTTTTGTTTGATGATCTGTTGCAGCTTGTTAAAGCTTGTGGCCTCATGACGGATATACAGGTGGTTTCTATCTACATGAGAAGAAACAAATACGCAGTCACTGTGGACGAGCAAAGTGTCCGTGTGGATGGTGTTAAATATCAGGAATGCGATCATTTTCTCTCGCGCATTTATGAACCGCCTAAGCAGAGTGACCTTATTCATTGCCATAATGTCTAGCATGATCTTGAAAATTGGAGGCTGACGATGGGTAACGTACTTGACGAACGTATTCGCCAATATCCAGAGAGCATACTTGATCGCGGTTATGGGATGGTTGGCAAGTATGTCATGCAGGATCGGGAGCTGCATGTGATTGCGAAAGCAATCTACTCTTATGTGTGTACGTTCGGTAATGGGGCGTTCCCAGGGCGGGACAGAATCTGTGATGATCTGCAAATCAATAAGAGCACCTACGCAAAATACATGAAACAGCTGGTGGATTACGGATATATTACGATCGTACAGACACGCGGCGAGCATCAGACCTTTTGCCGTAACGTCTACGAGGTCAATCTGAATCCACAGCGCGTTCTGGAACTTCGTGCAGAAGAAGCAAAAAAAGAGAACATACCCCCATCAAAAGCCGTGGATGATCTCACCGTGTACGGCGAAACCATACACGGTGAAACCCTTGAAAAATCACCGTGTCCTATTTCACCGTACACGGTGAAACCAGCCACTAATAATACAAGTGTTGTTGTTGCTTCTCTTGATAAAAATAAAACAACAACAACATCAACAACAACAAGACAAGTAGATAAAGCTGAAGAAGTGAATGTAAATATTCACCCTAAGGGAGAAAGTAACTTAGAGATACAGGGAGATATGTCGGCCGACTCAATCGACGGACAAATACGGAGCTCGCCGGAAGCGAGCATACGGGATGCGTCGGCAGATGTACTGAGGATGATCGGTGAATTTGGTGTAACGGAGTACGTGGCAAAAGATTTCCTGACACGATACGGAGAATCTGCGGTGTTGGATCAGTGTCAACGACTGCGCCGCCTTGTGGCCGAAGGGAAGGTAAAAAATCCTGGCGGCTGGCTTCGCCGCGCTCTGGAAGAGGGTTATGTCGACGGGAAGAGAATTGCCGAAGAGCTTGCGGCCAAAGAAAAACAGCGGCGGATGGAGCTGATTGCCAAGCGGAAAGCGATCATGGATGCAGTCTTCGAAGACGAAGAGGAGGATGAGGAATCCACGCACCTTGTCTTGCCGGACGAGTGTAAGGGTCTTACCGGGCGAGAGATGGCACAGGCGTATATGAGCCACATGCGGGGGAGAGGAGGCTGATTTTCGATGAGGTTTGACAGCGTGAGTAAATTTCGGTGTCGTGCTGTGTGTCGCTGCGTTTTATGTGTTACGGCAGCAGTGTTTTTGCTCGTGTGCTCTGCTCGGATGACTCAAGCGGCAGAGATCCCTGTTACGTCTGCCTTTGGCTGGCGTTACCATCCCATTACGGGGGTATGGTCATTTCACAGCGGCATCGACCTAGGCTACGCAGCTGGAACGCCTGTTTCTGCACTCTTTGACGGAATTGTGGCACAGGCGGGAGACTATGGTGATGGTTACGGAAACCAAGTGCTGCTGTATCACCCGGAGATTGATGCATACACACGTTATGCGCACATGTCTGAGGTGGATGTGACAGTGGATCAGTATGTCCCACAGGGCGGCATCCTCGGGCTTGTTGGAGCGACTGGGCGTGCGACGGGACCGCATCTGCATCTCGAGTACATCGTACGCGATTCGAGCGGGGCATACACCTATGTAGACCCGCTGATACTTTGGCCATAGGAGGTTAGAGGAATGTACGAAAAGAACTTGCTCGGACTGCATCTGGCAGAGACCATGCTCAGTGACGCGATATCGCAGAAAAGCGACGCGAGCTGATGGAACTGAAACAATTTGTATGTGAAGTAGCAACGCATGATGATCCGGCATGGACACGGATGATTTTTCGCTTGACGAAGCAGGAGATGGACTATGTGCTGGTCGATATGGTCGTCCAGTCGCTTCCTGTAGATCGCCAGACCTTTGTCGATTTGAAATACCGTCGTCGTGAGATGGTGACGAAGCAAACGGCTCGGCTGCATGTATCGTCATCTCAACTGGGACTGTGGAATGCCGAGATCAAACGACGTGTTTTGGATGCACTGCAGTATCGGCTGACAGAGAAGGATATCTTCTTGCGAACCAAGATTGTCAACATGTTAGACGTCCTGGGGACGATGATTGACACGAAGGAAGAGCTGGATCCAAGCGGTGAAGTGGTCGATCCGTACTGGTATCGTTCGATCGTCGAACATTATGACCGATACAGTCAGTTGCTGCAGGAGCTGGATGATTGTATGCAGCGTCCGAATAGCCGTATGGCCGATGTCGTTTCTGCACTTGTCGCTCATCCCTATGAGTTTCAGGTCGTTCTTGCCGAAAAATGCGGTATGAATCCAGGAGTGTTCAGTCGTCGCATGCGCAGCTTCAAAAAAAAAATGCGGGCGTATGTGTGTTGATGGAGTTTTTTAGGACATAACGACGTACATTTTGTCCAAAAGATAGGAAAAAATGGACTTTCCTCTGATATACAATGTTTTTGGGGGGGAGCGCATGAAAAAGAAACGACGAGCTGTCATCTTGGCCGCACTCGGACTGTACTTGTTCTTTCTGGTTAATCCGTTTCAACTCTCTCTGCCGAAACTCCTGTACGTCAACACGACGGCCAGTCTGCCCATGGGAATTTATCTGGCCATTCCGGGGGTTGGCATCCGAGATGGTGATATTGTCGCTTACGAGCAGGCGCAGCAGGAGATGGAGAACATCCGTCGCAATGGCTGGCTGCCGGAGGGGGTGGATCCCGTTTTTATCAAGCGTGCAGCGATTGAGGGCGGGAGCTATAGTGTAAGCCCCTCTGATCATCTCTTCCGGGTGAATGGGCACATTGTTGGCACGGCATTGACAGGTGACGGGAAAGGTCATGTGCTTTATCCACGCTATGGAGTGTTCCTAATCGGAGATGGAGAGTTCCTTCCGTATACCAGAGCGGCGAGAAGCTATGATGGGCGCTATACAGGTACGGTTTCGACAGCACGTATCTATAGCCGCGTCATTCCTTTGCTCACCAGATAGGAGCGGTATATGCAGTTCTATCGATTTGAGTGCATCGGATCGGATGGATATGCCAATATCCGGGATAGCATGCACGCCATTCTGTATCGCTCCATGATTCGTCGTGGTGATGCGTTTGCTCGAGCCGTCGATGAAGCTGTTGATAATGCCATGTGTTTGCTGCTGATGTTGATAACCCTTGCGTTTCTATCCGTCTGCGGATCATGATGTATAGCATCGTGGCCACCGTCGCGGCAAAGACAAAGGCGTTTAACGCCTTTACATTTCAACGGGACTTAAAGCATCTGACAGCAGATCCCATTGTGCGAGAGATGGACTGGCGTGCGTATGTGCGTCAAAAGAATGGCACATCGGGAATATGGTACATGCTGATCGGGACAGAGTACATTTGCATGGATGCACTGGGACAGTCTGTGACGCTGCTTGCTCGACGGGAATATACAGAGCCCATCGAGGAAAAATCCAGCATCAGGGTGCTTGCGCCACGCTTCATGGTCAAGCAGGATGGTGTTATTTTCTCACTATAACTGGGAGAGAGCGGAAGGAGAACAGGATGAAGAGCATTAAAAGACTCATCGCACTGCTTCTTATTGTGGAAGGGGCTATTATCGTCTATTGCCTGACCGGGCAGCCTACGGAAGAGGAATTAGCAGACTATGACCAGGCAAGGCATGATCTGGTGCAGATGGACAATGAGATCCAAAGCATAAGCAACGCTCATTATGCAGATACTCATGTTTTGGAGCACCTGCAGGAAGTATTGGCCGCGCGGGAGGGGGGAACAGTAGATTCTTGGAGATTGCTGTCGGTGATATGCCGGAGGAAAAGTCCCGAACGTATAGCACTCCGCCTCCTCGCTACGTCGCTGTGACAGTTGTGCCAGGGAATGACGAAGAATTCCGGGCACTGCAGCGGAACATGAAAAATAGCGGAGGTTTTGAAGATGTCTCCATTGATGGCATGGATCTGGATCCGGATGGATTCAGATCGGTACAGATCTCGGCACGGAGGGCAGCGAGATGAAAATAAGGGAACTCTGTGCGTCCATCGCAGGAAGAAATCGAGAAGAACGCCGCGTGCGAATCGTTGTATGTATTGCCGTACTCGTGAGCCTGATGGTCTGCGTCAGTATTGGAGTGGCATATCATAAGCGCATGAAAGTGCAGGATGTCCACGCCACCATGGAAAAGTGGCAGAACAAGCCGACTATATCAACGCCCAGAATTATCGGCCGGTACACGCGAAGCAGCTGGATGCTGTTGCTTCGGAACTGCTTGGCAGGATACCAGCACATAACATGGGGATGATCTCTTATCACGTATTGAACCAGCAAAATGGGAAACAAGAATATCAAGCCTATGTGCTTTCTGTTCGGGGGACGTATACAGATACACTCTCGTTCTTGGAGGACTTTCGTGCAAAAGATGCGCTGATTACCATCGCATCGGTCAAGATGTATCCGGTCAACGACCAAATCGAAACTGAGGTGTGCTATCGCGTCTACCTGAAGTAGAAAGGGGTGAAATGTCTTGGATGAGAGGAAAGTGTATGGACTGAGGTGGGGAAGAGTTATCGCTTTATCCGTGATACTATTCTGCTTCGCCTTTGGTGGAAGCTGGTATCTTAGCCATGATGCAACAGTGACTCGCGTCGAGCATGTATCAGCAGAAACCCCGCAAATGGTACATGAGAAAATACTGGCATCCACACTTCCTGCCGAAGCGGACGGGGAGATGCAGGAAAACAGCGTGGTGTTTTCCGAGGCTGTCCGTTCCAACAATCCGTTTTTGATGCGATCCGCACAAAAGTCTGGTGCAGCAGTGCCGACAAGGACATTGCCGAGCATCCCCGCAGTTAGTTTCCCGCGTCCTGCTATCCCGTCCATCGCTGCACGGCCACTTTCTCCACAGGAGAGTGCGCAGCATGCAGGAGAGATAGCCTCTGCGCCCCAGAAAGAACCTGCGGAAAAGAAATACTCTGACCCGATCGCATTCATTCGCACTGGTGCCGGCAGTGCCGTCCCATCCGATGCGATTACCTATTACGGCGGCGATCATCTCACAGTCGGAGGACAAAATGGGCAATTGCCGTCAGGAGAGAAATAGATGTCTGCACTTACATGGAAAAGTGTGGCATGGGTGCTCACGCTGGACGTATTACTGATATACGGATTGCAGGTGGAACATCCAATCTACGCTTTGATACTTGCTCTCCTGCTGTGGAAGATCGTCCAGGAGGATATGTCCGTCGGCACGATTGATACGAGACTGCTCCTCCTCCTGTTCATCATTGGTGCGCTGCTTCACGAATGGCAAGCACTTTCCTACCTCTGGCAGTGTGGACTGGCAGCGGTAGTCTTTGTTGGATCCCACTACGCTGAACAGACGCAGCGAAGGACTTCTTATCTTCGCTGCGACCTGATCGGTCTGATGATCGTTCTGCTGTATGATCTTCTTGCACTCCCACTGCCTCATCCGTTTTATCAGATGATATTCCATCCGTCCGGTGTGTGGGCAATTTGTGGAGAGATTACAGCACTTGCTGCCGTGGCTTTTCTCCTGCGTTCACATATCGAGCGAAGCATGAGACATCGAATCTTCTATGCGATCATCTTCGGGATCTGTAATCCTATTGTATCCCTTATCTCTATGCTGATCGGCAGTCTGATCCGTCTAGGAGAGACACGCTTTAGGCATTCGCCATATATCCGATGGATGAAGAAATGTTAGGGAGGTATCTACTTGAAAATCGATCAATTATTTCATCGGCCGGAGCACTTCACCACTCCGACCACTTCCCAGAGCCCGGCAGAAAAAGCTGCTCGCAAATGGGACGCGCGTGAAGGGGAAATCATCGAGCAGAACTATAATCTGCGCCGTATCTCCTTCGGCTTGATCCTTGTGATCATTGCTCTTGCAGGGGCACTCTGCTATAAGGCAGTCACGGAAAACACACTGGTCTATGTTGTCGAGACCGACATCAAGACAGGGGAAGTACGGAATGTCGGAACGGCGAACTCCATGGCAAACTACACGCCAAACGACGAAGTGTATAGCTATTTCATTCGTCAGTTTGTGCAGGACATTCGCAGCGTCCCGTTGGATGAGGTCGTTTACAACAAGCAGCTCAGTACGGCTTACAGCTTCTTGACAAAAGATGGCGCAAATATCCTCACAGCGCGCATGGAAGCGGAAACCGAGTACAGAAACTCCACAATGCAACGGTGCAGGTAACAATCAACAGTGTCATCCCGATGGAGGGCGGCAAGAGTTACCAGGTGCGCTGGTCAGAGGTCGAGTATCGTGCCGGAGCCGGCAAAAAGGAAGTAACTCCGTATACGGGTGTATTCACGGTTGAGCAGATCAAGACGGATGATAAGGAGAAGCTGGCGGTCAATCCGCTTGGCCTCTATATCAAAGACCTCCGGTGGGAACGTGATACAGAGACGAAGACTACGCCGGATCAGAAAAACGATCAGCAGACGAAGACTCCTGTGAACTAAGGAATGAAGAGGAGAATCCATGATGAAAATGAACAAGAAGAATCTTAAAGCTCTCGTTTGTGCGTTTGCGTGTTCTGCCTTCGTCACAGGTACAGCAAATGCTACGTCGTTGTCCGAATATCGTGCAGCCCACACGACGTCCTCGCAGACTCAAACAACGGATGCGAGCATCAGCGCAGCAGCACAGGCATCGATTGCACAGAGTGACCGCCTCCAGCAGGAACTGGATCATCTTACCGCCGAGCTCGGTGCACTGAAGGATCGCAAGGGCAGTGATGTGGAAGAGGCTCTTCGGGCGCTCGCGGCACGATTGGCAGACGTTGAAGCGAGCCTTCGTGACCAGGCAGATCTCCAGTTTGAGCTGATGCAAATGGTGGATAAGGGAAATAACGAACAGTATGGCAATGCCAGCTACTCGCCATCCGGCCAGCCGCTTGTTAATCCGAATCCCTACGGAAAATCAGCGTCCTATACACAAGATGCGGCCAATGCACAGGGGAATAGTACAATGACGTTTTCTTATGCGCCGGATCAGCTCTATAAGGTCTACTGCCGTACGGGCTATCTGACCGACATTGAGTTGAAAAAGGGCGAGCAGATCACCTTTGTCGGCGGTGGAGATACCAGCTCGTGGGCGGTCAATGCGACGACTGTCGCGGGTGTTCCGCACATCTACGTCAAGCCCGTGGTGCAGACCAGTACGACCAATCTGATCATCAATACCAATAAGCGGAGCTATCAGCTCATCCTCACTGTGAGTGATTGGTACAATCCAATGGTACGCTGGAGTTACGGCATCGAAGATGCACAGACAGCACTCATCCAGCAAGCCAAAGGATGAACAGACCATTGCAGCGGATATGAGTGTAACGAGTGTCGATAAGCTGAACTTCTCCTATAAGTGTACGGTGAAAGGGAACAAGAACTATCTCCCGGAAACTGTATTCGACGACGGCGAAAAGACCGTCATACGGATGAACCCCGGGGTCAAGCTCCTTCCGGCACTCTTTATCCGGGAGCCTGGGAAAAAGGATCTCAGTCTTGCAAACTTCAAGGCGAGGGGGAACTGCTATACACTGGATCGTGTCATCGACCGTGCGGAACTCCGATTTGGCGAGCGGGATATTGTCACGATCGAGCGTAAGAAGTAATCCGTGAAAGGAGCTGACTCCATTGAAGATAAAGGAGATTATCGGGAATCTCTCCGAAGTCGTCGGACGAAAACTAAACAGAAAAAAAGGATGCAGAAGGGCTCACAATTCCTGGGGATGAATTGGATCAGGAGATGGATACGAAGACCCCGGAAGGGAATAAGTCCATGCTCAAAGGGCAGCATGAAACTGTCCTTGGCATATCGAAACCCGTCGTTACGGGAATCGTTATCTTTTTCTTCCTGGTCTTCGGTTTGGCATTCTTTTATGCAGCAAGTGACGACAGCGGACAGACGGAAAAGAAGACAGCACGCGTGGAGGATATTGCTGATCCATCCCGTGTGCAGGGCGGCGCATCGGCAAAACTGTCCGATGACTATGGGGCGCTTGAACGAGCAAATGCAGCACATGGCCGTGCGCCTGGGCAGAACGGGCAAAACGGACAGAAAAATCCACAGGCGCAGAATCCGGCTGCGCCGCCGATGGAGACGCAGCAGAATCCGGAGACCGTACAAGCGATTCCCCAGCAGCCAGGCTACGCCGGTGCACAGCGACCGTCGGTCGTTGTGCCTACGCCCGGTGGGGTATACAGCCAGGGATACGCGCTCCCCTCGCAACAGCGGACGGATGAAGAGACGCAGCGTAAACGTGAGGAGGAACGGAACGCAGCGGAACGCTTGAAAGAACAGCTGAAATCAGCAATCGCCTTCGCCTTCGAGGGAAAGACACAGCAGGATGCGGGCAGTACGTCAGATGGTGCGGATTCTGCATCTCCGGCAAATGACAACAATGCAGCGCGTGGGAATAACGTACCAACGCGAAATTCTGCATCAACCTATACCGAGCCGTCAGATCGTACAGTCATGGCAGGAACCCTGATCCCGGCAATGCTGATGACCGGCATCAATACCGATGCGCCGGGACCTGTGATCGCGCAGGTGATGGCCGACGTGTACGATGTGAACGGCATCAATCTGATTATCCCTGCTGGAAGCCGTGTACTGGGGACGATTGGACAGCTTGAGGGCAGCAGTGGTGGTAAAAATTCCGTCTCAGGGCGGATCGGCATTTCTTTTGATACCGTCGTCTTGCCAAACGGTGGATCGTGGAACATCGGAAAATCCATGATGGCCGTTGACGGAATTGGTTATTCCGGTGTCAATGGCAAACTTCATCGTCATACGGGGAGCAACTTCATGAAAGGGCTCTTCAACAGTGCTCTCACAGCACTCTCTACGCTTGCCGTAGATCGTGTCACGCTGGACGCTTCGGCATTTACCGCACTCACTGACACACAGGCACCGACGGCGACCGTTGCGCCGGGGTATACGTTCAACATCTATGTGACGCAGAATATCGCGTTCTGAGGGCATCAATGATGGAGAAAAAAGAGGAACAGAGCACAGCCGCGCCAGCGAAAGTGGTTGCGGGACTGAAAGCAGCCGATCCGGCCATGTGGCATCGTATCATCATGTGCGTCCTGATCGGTTTTGCCGGGCTTGCCGTGATTGGCGGTGTTGTTGTTGATTTTGTTCTTGATCGCCAAGTTCAGCAGTTCCGTTCCACACCTATCGTTGGCATGTCGGAAAATGCCATCCTTCCCGCCGGACACTATTATATCTATCAAGTGTACTTCGACGATGGCAATCAACGACATTATCTGGTCAGTTCCGCCTCCGGCGGTGTTGTTGTTTCCGTCGTTCCACCGACGGGGACGACGGAGCCGGCAGATGTGATGGAGATGGTGCATTACGATCCGGCTGCCTATATGCTCGATGTTGGCCAAAACGGTGGATGGGCAATCCGGCCAACCTCGGTATATGATGACCTCCGAAAAGAAAAATGCAAGGCACGCCAGAGCCTTGACGGGATCCAGCTCCTTATCTGATGAGACAGGGAGCTGTTTTTTTCGGGAAGCGAATCCATGGAAAGGGATGATGAGCCTTATGACAATCGATGAGGAAGTCAATCGCGAAGCACAAAAAAAGGCCTTTCTCTATACAGCACTGATCTTTGCCGTTCTGATGCTCATTACGCAATGGTATGCCACACAGGCAGTCGCAGAAGAATGTGGCTATGATCCGCTGCTTGGGAGTTATATCAGCATCGGCAGCAGCAAGATATATCCGCCTTATGATTATCTTCTGTGGTCGTATGACGAGTATATCAGCCGGGCAATACCTGACATTCTTGATGCGTATTCTGCGCTTGCCCAGATTGTGCTGCTGATCTCGATGGTCTTAATGTATTTCATCAAGAAAAATTTGTTGGTGCAGACATCGCACGGAAGTGCATCCTTCGCGTCGAAAAAGGACATTGACCAGTCCGATCTTGGGTCGTATGCATCGAAGAACGGCGGTGTCTATGAGTATCGGAAGACGAAGAAGAAGTTCCTTGGACTGATCCCTTACACAAAAAAAGAGAAGATCATCAAGGATTCCGGTGTCGTGGTCGGCATCAACCCTTATACGCATAAACTTATGCTGCATGACGGCGTTGAGCACATGCTCCTCATGGCTCCGACGCGCAGCGGAAAAGGTGTCTGCACGATTATCCCGACTGGCTTGATCTGGAAGCACAGCATCTTTTTTTTCGATCCTAAGGGGGAGTTGTGGAGCCTCACGAGCGGCTACCGCAAGAACGTCCTGAAACAGAAGGTGCTCAAATTCCAGCCGCTCTGCACGGATGGCTCCGCAGCACGCTGGAACCCGCTTGCCGAAGTCAACTATCGGACAACGGAAGAACTTTCGGACGTTCAGTCCATTGTCTCCGTCATGGTGCGCCCCGATGGCGAATCCAAGGGAGATGAGTTCTGGCCAAACTCTGCGGCAGCTCTTCTCAACGGTGTCATCCTGCATCTTCTGTATAAGCACGACCGCGAAAATCGTCCGCTGCCATGCCCAACCGACATTATGTCGTTCCTGTCCAGTCCGGACAAGTCGACGGAAGAGCTGTTTACGGATATGCGCGATTATCCGCACATCAGCCCCGAAGAATTCCTGGAAGTTCCCGAGGTCGGGGAGGATGGGAAGCCGTTGAAGGATGAAAACGGCATTATCAAGCGGAAGAAGAATCCGCTTAAGGAAATCTATGGTGAATACATCAAAGATTTTCGCCCATTCGTAGAGAAACTTGGAATAAAGGTGAAGTCGATCGATGAAATCCGCGTCGCCTTGCAGCAGAAAATAGATAAGGGCGAGAAGATCCAGTGGAATTCTGTTGATGAGGCCGGATTACCAGTGAGCGAGCCATACCACATGTTGCTGTCGCATCCCAAGGTGGCAGAGTGCGCGGCGAACATCCTGAATGGTGCGCAGCAGACCACAGCCTCTATCATGCAGACGGCGCAGACGTCTCTTGCGATCTATCAAGATCCGGTCGTCCAGAATAACACCGCTGTCTCGGATTTTGCGATTCGGGATCTGCTTGACCCGCAGCAGGAAGTCTCCCTCTATCTCTGTATGGAGGTCAAAGACATTGCGGCCGTCAAGCCAATCGCACGTCTCTTTATCCAGATGATCTGCTCAAAACTCATACGGGATATGAAATTTGAAACGGATCCCAATAAACCCGCGCCGAAGAAGCAGCGACTTTTGCTTATGCTGGATGAGTTTCCGCAGCTCGGCAACATGAAATGTATAGAGCTTGCCCTTGCCATCTGTGCAGGCTATGGGATCAAGGTTTGTATCGTCTGCCAGGATGTCAATCAGCTCAACAAGGAGTATACGAAGGACAACTCCATCGGCTCCAACTGCCACGTCCATATCTACTTCACCCCGAACATCGACTCCGGCGGTGCAACGGCCGAGGCAATCTCAAAAACGCTTGGGAAGCGAACTATCTCCACTACGTCGCATAGTGACGGCGGCGGAGGTTGGTTCAAGGGTTCGGATTCTATTTCTCAAACGGGAAGAGAACTCATGACGCCCGATGAGGTCAGTCACATGAGCTCCGAGAAAGAATTGATCTTTGTTGCGGGGCATAAGGCAATCTTTGGCGACAAGCTGCGTTACTATGAGCATCCGTTCCTCATCAAGCGTACACAGATGAAGTGTCCGGCGACAAGCGATACGGTAACGCGTGTCACAAATTTTGAGGAACTATTCCAGGTGCATGCAGCAGATCAGGAGGCAAAGGAAGAGGATCGCCGCCGTGTGTTGGAAGATCGGGCACGAAAAGCCGGGCTTTCCTATCAGGAGTATGTCTGCCAGCTTGCGGAGGAGAGAGAAAAACGAGAGCAGGAAATTGTCTCCCGTATTTTGGGCAAGAAACCGGATCAGGAGGAAAATGATGCGCAGGAAGAAGCTGTCCAACAGCCTACAGGGACAGGCGAAGACCATTCGCAACATCCCGACCATTACGAAGGCAAAGAAACCGGCGATCATCGGACACGGCCAGAAGGTGCGGAAACGGTAGACACCGCACCAGAAGAGCCGGCACGGGCAGGGGATGTGGAAAACGAGCACCAAGCTGCCGTGCGCAGGGAAATAGAGAAAAAGAGGCAAGCCGAAAGAACGTCCTTGGAACGGAAGATGCACCCGTCACAGATGATGTGTCCACTGCTGCTATGGGGCTGGTGGAGAATGATGCAGCCATTGCCGCGATACAGCAAACAGAAGAAAATATCGCACCAAACGAGGAAAAAGAGGATGATCTATTCTCGAGTATCCTTTTGGGCGGAATTGATGATATGGACGACGCATCGCCGGATGATCTCGATATGGACGATGAGTTTACACTCACTGAAAGTGACATTACTACAGAACATGCCGTTGAAAATTATGGAAAATTCTTGACGACAATGAATAAGGAGGAGCCAGAATGAACCGCAACAGCGAACAGTATCAGATCACCATGGATGCGCTCATCACTTCGATGCAGCCCATCTTGCCGTTCATGAAGGATAAAAACGTCTTTGAAGTGTACGTGAATCCGGATGGAAAGATATGGACAGACAGCCTCGGAAAAGGCCGTGGATACACGGGAAAGAGCATCTCTCCCGAGGATACGCGGGGAATCATCATCAACGTTGCCGCCTTGACCGATCAGCTGGTCAAGCCGGATCGTCCTGCACTTGATGCGGAAATTCCGTCAAACCCGTTCTTTCCGAAGTGCCGTTTTGAAGGGAATTTGCCGCGCATCGTCCCTGCGCCGACACTCAATATCCGGAAACATCCAGAAACCATCTTCACACTCGAGGATTATGTTGCCCAGGGAACGCTTACCGAAAAAAACAGTATGGATTTCTGATCGATGCAATCCATGCCAAGAAGAATATCATTGCAGCAGGAGGAACAAAATCCGGCAAGACCACCTTTCTCAATGCCATCCTAGCTGAAATCTCAAAACTCGAGGATCGTGTCATCCTCATAGAGGACACACCGGAGCTGCAGTGCAGTGCTGCTGACTGCGTACAGATGCGTGCAACGGCGACATTCGCGATGGAGGATTGTCTGCGTCAGGTGCTGCGCATGACACCGGATCGCATCGTTGTCGGCGAGGTGCGCTCGGGTGAGGCATTGGCACTGCTTGACGCATGGTCTACAGGACACGGTGGGGGATGCTCCACTGTCCACAGCAACTCTGCCGTGGATACGTTGCTGCGCCTGGAGAACATGACGGCACGTGTCTCCAGAAATCCGCAGCAGTCGACCATCGCACAGGCGGTGAATTACGTTGTCTATCTCAAATACACGGGAAATAGTCGGAAAGTACAGGAGATCCTCGAGATTGACAGTTGGGATCCCGCTGCGAAAAAGTATAATTATCACGCAGTCGCATAAAATTTTTACCAAAATGAAAAAACATAGGAATTTTACGGTGCCATTTTTGATGTACGATAAAAAAATGTCCGTATGAATGCTCTTTAAGGAGGTACATCTATCATGAATGTTAAGCAGAAAATCTACGCAGCGGGAAAATTTGTTAAGGAGAACAAACTCCTGATGCTCCAGCTCGGGATGATGGGGGCAGTCGTTCTGACGAATGACGTATCGTTTGCCAGCCAGGCAGACGACACCTTCTCCGTTGTTACGACACCCCTTGAGAAGTTCCAGAAGACGATCACGGGTCCGATTGCGATGGCGATCGGAACGGCAGGTGCTGCGCTTCTCGGTCTTTCGGTCACCATGAACTTCGAGAATCAGATCGCCAAACGCGGGGTTCAGGGCGTTGGCGGTGTCGGTCTTGGCATGGGGGCAGCATCCGTGGTCTCGAAACTCGGAACAGGGCTTCTCTTTTGAGGGTGATACATTATGGCAGACAAAGAAGAAGCGGCCCGCTCCTGGTATGATGTGGACTTCTTCCGGGGACTGACGGAGCCTTCGCTTTTGGCGGGGGTTCCAAAGCCTGTCCTTGTGTGGAACGCGATGTTTGCCGTGTTCCTTATCCTGAACTTTGGGTTCTTTTACATCCTTATTTTCACCTTCCTTCTGCATTTTCTGGCCATCTACGTTTGCAAGAGCGACGTTCAGTTTTTTGATTGCATCAAGTCATATATGAACAAAAAACGCTATTACAGTACGTAAGAAGCGGAGGTCGGCATGGAGAATAAGAACGTCATCGATTTTCCTGTTTACGCAGAGCATAATGCACTGTGGGGCTGTGGAGCACATGGTCACATTACTGCGTTCATTGACCGTACGTGGGCAGAGAAAAATGGTGCGTTGGATGTTCGCACCGTGTCGGAAGCTACGATCCTCGCGGAGAGAGCAGCAAGACATGGTGCTCTGATCACATGGGAGATCGATAACCATGGAGCTCTTGACATCCGCCGTGCGAAGGATCTGGTCGAGCAGCATGAGGCGCTTCGGCGTATCAATGTCATTCACGGAGCGTGCAGTGCCGAAGAAGAGAACGAGCTGGGCGATGCTGCGAAATACTACATGAAGGCGGTAAAGTCTCATCTTCCGAAAACATCGCTGATCGGGAAGGAAAACCTGCGGGACGTTGGGGCGGAGTTGTTACACTTCACGGCCGAGATTGACCGTGCGGTTGTCATGGAAATGAAGCGGGCACGATTCCCTCTATCCAGCATAGAGAGTGCTGTCCTCCAGTGCAGCCCACGCCGGGAAGCTGTTGCTTCGTATTATCAAAATGTGAAGAAAGGGAAGATCAAGACATGTACTATCCAAGAGAAACAGGGACGATCAGCTTTCCTGTCAAGATAGTGTGTCTTATGGCTCATCAATTAAGATGAGCTATTTCTATCAGAGAAACGAAATGCAGAAAGGAGTATGTTGTATCGACGAATGGATGATACAGCGAAAAAGACATGGCATCACTCAATGAATTTGGACTCCAGTCCACCGCGATCGAAGAATGGCTCCCCTGGGGAGGTATTATCCGTCCGTCTGTCATGAGGCAGAAAGACGGGTCGATGTTCAGCATCATTACATACGATCCGTATACGACAGATTTATCTTCCACATTGCCGTTGTGGGAGTTCCGTCGCGGGTGGGTCATGTGGAATGAGCACCAGCATGCAGTGGGTTCACGGGCACAGGACTACCTTATCATCGGTTGGAATCCGTTTGAGACGAACGGCCGCATTGAAAACGCACTGCGTCCCGGTATTATGGCTGCGGGAAGTGTAGACTATTTTGATCAGGAAATACATCGCTTTCTGGCTGACTTCCAAAAGCTCACAGCTGCGCGGCTGCTGGAATATCAGGAGATCATGGATGTACTCTCTTTCTCGCTTTCTATGGGGGAAGATCGACAGGAGATGCCGGATTGTCCGCTCTATATGGATGCGCTGCTCTCCCAGAACGTAGATTTGAGTTTGGCAGCAACGACGTGTTTATCAATGGCAAACGCATTTGTGCCGTCTCCCTGTTTGCTCCGGATGGAGCGAATGACCTGTACCAGCAGCTTGAGCATGTGACCTACAGACACGTGCGGAGGATGCTTCTCTTCAACAAAAAACAGGCAAACATGACCTCCTGAAATATACGTCACGCTGGTTTCCAACACGTTCCGTCATTCGTCACATGGCAACAGACGACCTTTTCGGTGACTACAACGGATATTACACAGATACGCTTCTCTTCCCGCTGGACGAGGAACACGACGCTCCCTTCCAAGCCGAGCTTCGGAGCGTATTAAATCAGGCCGAGCTCCCGTATATCGTGGAAGAATTCAACCTAAAAGAGGTCTTTTGGGGGAGCATCCCTGGGCTTTTCCTGGCCAATGCGTATCCGCCGGTCACCGGCTTTCATGATCTGTCAGAATTTCTTCATGCGACCATCGAAATAAAGGAAGAGCGTGAAGATATATTAGAACAGGCGGAAGGCAGCTTAAACGCGACTGCATCTGAAAAAATCGAAGGAGGGGAAGGATAAATGTATCGTTTGGATCGTTTCCTGGTCAAACGCGAACCACTGAAATATACGCTGCCATGGGCGAGGGTCATCGCCGGGGATCCGACGCTTGTCCTCAACAAAGACGGCTCAATACAGACCACATTCCGCTATCGTGGCCCGGATCTGGACTCGGCGATTAGGGAGCAGCTCTCCATCATGACACAGCAACTGAACTCCGTTTATGGCAATGGAAACAGGATGGGTTATGTTCTTTGAAGCCCAACGCATTCCGTCAACGGACTACCCAACAGATTCTTGCTTCCCCGATCCGATCACCAAGATCATGGATGACGAGCGGAAAGCCTATTTCAGCAGCGGAGACTCCCATTTTGAGTCTGACTACTATGCTACCCTCTACTGGATGCCGCCGAACGATCACGAGGGACGGCTGCGTGCCTTCGTTGTTGAGGGAAAAAAACAAAAAGGACTGACGAAAGAAGACTATCTCACTACATTCAGCAATGTCGTCGAAGAAGTCTATAAGGCGTTCTTTGCGTGTCAAATTCCTTGTGAGATCCTGTCTGCGGATGAAATGGTGACCTACCTTTATTCCACCATATCAATGAATCGCCGCACGCTGCGACTGCCGAAGCATCCGCTTCTGCTTGATCAGTTCCTGTGTGATTCTGCTCTTTCAGGTGGCCTTGAACCACGGCTCGGTAGAAAGCACATGCGCGTTGTAACGATCATCGGATACATGGACAACACCATCTTCGGCATTTTCGATGGTCTCAACCTTCAGAACTTCTCTTATCGCTGGATTTCGCGCTATTATTGTCTCAGCAAACTGGATGCCCTGGATGCCGTCAGCAAGAAAACCAAAGAATGGAAGGCAAAATTTAAGAGCGTTATGGACATGTTGCGTGAATTTGCCAGTGGACAGGAGGACAACAGCAACATCAACCAGACCGCCGTTGCAAAGTACCAACAAGCAAAATCAGCGGAGGGACTCATCGAGTCCGATATAACCTCCTTTGGCTATTACACCTCCTGCATCGTCATCTTGGGAAACTCTCCAGATGAGGCAGATATGCGTGCGAAGACCGTTGTTCAAACCATCAATAACATTGGCTTCAAAGCGAAGATAGAAGACCTCAACAGTGTCGATGCATGGATGGGGACACTTCCCGGCAACGTCGGTCGCAACGTCCGCCGTCATTTGGTCTCATGCTCGAATCTCGTCCACATGATGCCGCTTTCTACCATCTGGGCAGGGGACTCGCGCAATCATCATCTGGACGGTCCCCCTCTCATTTATACACAGACCTCCGGCAGCACCCCATTTCGCCTTAGTCTCCACGTCGGCGATGTCGGACATACGCTCGTTGTTGGACCGACTGGTGCAGGTAAATCCGTCTTTCTCAACATGGTGGAATCGTCCTTCCGCAAGTACAAAAATGCTCGTGTCTTCGTCTTTGACAAGGGCGCATCCAGCTATGTCCTCACACGGGGCGTCGGCGGCACATTCTTTGACCTCGGCAACGAAGAATCCGGCGCATTATCCTTCCAACCGCTCGCTCAGATCGATGATGACAAAGAGCGGCAGTGGGCGTTGGAATGGCTCTGTGACTATGTGCGGCAGGAGAACCTTGAAATCACACCGGAACGTAAACAGCTGATCTGGGATGCGTTGGAAGCAGTAGCGACCTCCTATGTGGGTGATAAGAAGCGACTGCGCCGCATGACTACTCTCGTGAATGCGATCCAGTCGGAAGAACTGAAAAAAGCACTCGCTCCGCTTTGTTCCGGCGGACCCTATGGCCGTATCTTTGATTCCGACGTTGACAGCCTCCAGCTCGGATCATGGCAGACCTTTGAAATGGAAAAACTCATGAGTACGCCGCAGATTGTCGGAACAACGCTCATGTATATCTTCCATAGGATTGAACAAAGCCTAAAGGGAGAGCCGACGATCATTGTGTTGGATGAGTGTTGGATATTCTTTGACAATGAACAGTTTGCGGCAAAAATCCGTGAGTGGCTCAAAGTCCTGCGTAAAGCGAATGCCTCCGTCATCTTTGCCACGCAGTCCATCACCGATATTGTCAACAGCCCCATCTTTCATACCGTGCTCGATACCTGCTACAGCAGAATTTTCTTGCCGAACAACGATGCGCTGGAAAAGCAAACTGCTGAGAACTATGGACTGTTTGGCCTCAACAAGAGACAGATTGAGATCCTCGCGTCGGCCACGAAAAAAACGTCACTATTATTACGTCTCTCCTTACGGATCACGTCTTTTCGAGCTCGCACTGGACGCTTGTCCAGTTTCCCTTGCCTATGTTGCTGTCAACACCGAGGGGGTCATTGCTGCGAAAGACATCTTTCGCGAATATGGCGCAGAAGGATTTAATCGCCGCTGGCTGATTCGCTCCAACATACTCGAGGAGAAAACAGATGATGTACTAGCGGAAACTGTCGTTTCGTAACATCTTCACTAGGAATGAGGTGCTGTCATGTCGTATGATTCCCTGCTTGTGGCTCTTTTGCTCTTTGCGTTTGTCTTACTCTTTTTCAACATCTATTGCACCAGGCAGCTCAATAAAACGCGGGAGGCACTAAACAAAGCACAGGAAGCACTAAACAAAGTACAGGAACTCCTGATGGCCTATGCTGAATTTGGGGAAAAAGTGAGACAGTACATCTACACGGAAAAGGAACGAGAAGGTGGGCAGAGATGAGAAATATCACAATGGCCTATCTGGATTTACTCGGGGAAATCATGGCCAGGCGTGACAGAGAGGTGGAAGATCGCGCTCATAACAACGCTGAGGCAGAAACATACGATCACGATCTGACAGCGGCGATCCGGCTCTTGGAATGTGGCTACGACGTAAAGGATGTCATTTCCGTCATACGGGATAAGTCCCCGATGGCCAAGAAGCTTACGGATGCGCGTGCTGTGATGGTGTATAGCGGAAAAGTCATAGAGGCGGTCAACGACAACTGGGCAGAGCGGGCAAAAGGGACAATGCGGGAGGCGAAAGAGAGTTATCTGCGCCGCCTTTCTGCACAGGAAGACGATGCGACTATCCAGCGTGACTGCCAGATCGGGCTCGCCATGATCCGGCAGGACAGCTTTCCTCTTCCTATTGTTCGACAAGTCTTTGAGCAGCATGCAGACCGCCGGGAAGATAATGCATACCTCAGTGCACTCTTTTCTGCCCTATCAGACGGAAAGGAACGTTATGAGGCGATAGATACATATCATGCAGCACGCATGGAGAGCGGCGCGGACGTGTATCGTTCCTTTGCCCGCGCCTACATGAAAGAAAACAAACGATTCGTTCTCACAGACATGGATGATGCACGTATTGTCGAACGCATCTATCAGGATTATCTCCGAAGACTAAAAAGAGGAGAACTGAGTGAGCAGATAGACATAGAACATGCTCTGCGGCTCTTTGAACAGGACGTAGAACCAAGCATGCGTGAAGGAATCGTCATCGCATCACCGCTTTATCCTGCATCTTCTGAGGCTGGTGAAGCTCGCCTGACGAAACTCTTCTCCATGGTCAAAGATCAGATACTAGGCAAGACCATGAACATAGATCGGTCAGCCGAGGAAGAGCTGCTGGCCGACCATGAGAATATACGGGAACAGGAAAAACTGAGTCACTATGTTGTGATTCCGCGCTCCGACATGCGGGAAGATCTCGAATCCGAGTACCAGTACCAACGGAAAAAGATTGAGGGGGCGATCCGATTGCCGTACAACATCACCATGGAGGTTAAAATCGTTAAAGCACTCCTTAACGATGGGGCAGAATCCAGAAATCTAACACCTATCCTGTCACGCTACAAGCCCAAAGATTGGGCACAGGAGCATCCAAATCAGCCCTATCCATCCTACGTTCTGAAACAGATCGAAAAAGAAGCGCAGGAAAGAGAAGCAATGCAGGAGAAAAACCTCGTTCGAACGCGGAACGTCTCAGGAGAGGTATAATAATACGGGAGTGCAGAGGGCAGAGCCCTTTGAGGTGGTGGGTGGGGCGGCGGTTGCAGTCGGCATGGTACAGAACACGTTCTGTACGTTGCCGTCTGCGAAAGCCATAAAATCGAAAGGGACAGTGATTGAGCGGCGTGTCGCGAAATGCCTGTCCCTTTTCCATCGCTGGAAGAGCGGATAATCTGCTGTGAAGAGCGCAAGCGGTGAGGATCATTGATCCCGGAGCGAGCGATCTTCTCAGCAGAATGATGCAATAAGGCAAGAATTCGAGAGTGCAGAGGGCAGAGCCCTTTGAGGTGGTGGGTGGGGCGGCGGTTGCAGTCGGCATGGTACAGAACACGTTCTGTACGTTGCCGTCTGCGAAAGCCATAAAATCGAAAGGGACAGTGATTGAGCGACGTGTCGCAAAATGTCTGTCCCTTTTCCTTTTTCATCTGAAACTCCTTTTTTTATTGCGACTAAATAAAGTTGCAAAGAAAAGAAGAGTATGTTAAAATGACCATGAAGAAATTTCCGCGTAAAAAACATAGGATTTTTTGAATGGATTTGTGGGCTACTATGGAAGTGACAGATTGCTTTCATAGGAGGACACAAGATGGACGAGCAGACGATGCTGCGGAACGAAGTCAGAAAACACCTGGGGGAGGTGGGCGATGACGCAGCGAAGTACAGGAATTTCCTCAATACGATGGCAAAGTTCCACAAATATTCCCTTGTGGAACAGTTCAACCTACATGACCGTGCACCGGATGATGCCACCGCCGTTGCATCGGAAGATGTATGGCGCAGGGTATTTCATACCGAACTTGCGGCGGATGCTGCGGGGATACCGCTGCTTGTGGCGCGGCAAGACAACCAGTATGCAATACGCTATGTCTACGACGTGCGTGATACCGTGGGCTTTCGCAATGGCGATGCGGAATTGCAGGATGTGTTGTGGGATTTTACCCCGGCCGATGAGCTGGCGGCAAAACACGCATTGGGCGGAACGCAGGGGCAGTCACTGGATGCTGTGATCCAGGAGAAAGCTGCCGCTTTGATACGGGAGCGGCATATAGAACCGGCGGACTTTATCGCCCACAGTGTGGAGTATGTTGTACGAGCGCGTCTTGGTCTGCCACAGTCACAGATCTCCTCAATAGAGGAGGATATACCGCAGAATGTGCATATTGCCGTTATTCTGAATGCGGTGCATGAAGTATCAAAAGATATGTTGGATGCGCTCGGGAACGCAATCCGCGTTGAGCACGAAAGAGCGCAGAGAGACAAGGAGGCGGAGTCAAATGACAGAGGAAGAGATCCTGCACAGCCACTTTGGCGAATGGGGGAGTATGAGACGGGACTATTTGCGCCGGACACAGCCGGAAGAGTGGGCGCGGATGGTGCGAGAGGGGATCGCGGAGCAGTATCTGAGAGATTACGACGACGTGGTGTACGATCAGTTCGTACAGATGACGGAGGAGGCCTGCAGGCGGGACGGCGTGACGGAGGAACTAAAGAAGCGCGACGTGATGAAGTGGATCCGAGCGTACAACAGCGTCCTCGCGGAAGTGCGGGAGATTCTGCGGTACGAGGTGATGCCTCCGATCGAGGAAGCATCCATGTAGGAAGTCTCTCCATTGAGATCCCGCAGGAGTTGAATGCGGAGACCGCAGAGGGGGATCTTTTCTGAAATTCAACACGCACGTCAGGAAGGTCGTATCACGGAAGTGGAATCCCGTGATGGGTACCTTTCTTTCGTGCGCGAACTTATGTCTGCGGATGGAATGGCGCAGGAGGAACGGGATGGGCTGATCGGACGGGCATACTATGCAGTTGCTGTAACGTATGGAGCTGTGCCGGAGCGGGACGTTTCCAGCCAGGCACAGGAAGCCGATGCGCAGTCTGTAGACACATCGCCGGATATTCCGGAAGAGCCCTCGATGGAGATGTCGATCAAAGCATGGTATCGCGGCCATCATGCGGACGATCCGAGTGGTGAGTTCCTGCATGATATTACCTTTCGCGAATTGGATGATGCACTCCCTATGGGCAGTGCGTTATATCCCTATGCGGGAATCGACAGCAGTGATGTGCGCGAGATACTCTTCACGCAGCTTGCAGAGCTGTCCGGACGGTCTTATGATGACATCGCACGGGCGTGGATCGGTACTCCTGCAGCGGAGGCGCGTCGGGAACACGAAGAAGCTTCAATCGTGGAAGAGTCCACGATGGAAGCGGAGGTACAGGAGTCCGCAGACACTATAGGCGATACTGCATCGGATGATGCAACAAGGGAAAAGACGGAAGAAGGAACGGCAGAACCGAGTCGTGCAGCGGAAGAACAGGGAGTGGAGAAAACAATCGCGGAGCAGCCTTTTCCCGATCCGGAGGTGATAGCAGAGCCGGGATCTTCGATCCCGGAGGAGCTCGCTCCTGGAGCGGCAGAAGGCGAACAAGAACATACCGTTGATCTATCACGACTAGACCTTGCGGCAGATATGACGACCACAGCGGGAAAGCGAGCGGTATTCCAACGCAACCTCGCGGCTGTGCAGATCGCAAACGACCTGGAACAGAGCGGGCGAATGGCAACGGAAGAAGAACTTGCTGTTCTGCGGTCATACTCCGGCTTCGGGGGAATCCCGGAGGCGTTTGACACACGTAATGCATCGTGGCACAGTGAGTATGAACAGGCAAAAGGCATCATGACGGATGCCGAATTTACATCTGCCCGCGCATCCACGCTGGATGCGTTCTACACGCCGCCGGAAATTATCCAGGCCATCTATGAGGGGCTTCATAAGGCGGGATTCCAGGCAGGGAACATCCTCGATCCGTCGACCGGAACAGGGCGTTTTCTGCAATATATGCCGGAGGATATGAAGAGAGAAAGCATTCGCGTAGGCGTGGAGCTTGACCTCCTGTCGGCGAAGATTGCCCGCTATTCCTCGGACAATGCCAGGATCATACAGCGGGGATTTGAGCGCACGCGCTTTCCCAATCATTCTTTTGATCTTGCCATATCGAACGTTCCGTTCGGAGACTACATCATCACCGATACGAATTTTACGAAGAACTACTTCGTCCATGATTATTTCTTGAAAAAAATGATGGACGAGGTACGTCCCGGTGGCCTTGTTGTTGCTATAACAAGTCATGGAACGATGGACAAAAAGGACGAGACGCTGCGGCGCGAACTTGCCCAAAAGGGCGAATTGATTCGCGCGGTGCGCCTTCCGAATCAGCTGTTCGCGGGCGCGGGGACAGATGCTCTTTCAGATCTTCTTATCTTTCGCAAGCGGGAAAGGGAGCTTGCTGCGGATGCGCCGCTGCCGGAGTGGGTACACGCCGATCGACAGGAACATACCTATTATCACGGTGGCGAAGATATAACGTCAGAATATTATGTGAATCACTATTTCATGCAGCATCCGGAGAATATCCTCGGGACACCTTCCGTGCAACGTACTGCCTTTGGGGTCGCTCCGTACGTCGAGGGACATGATGGCAAGGCACTCGCGGAGGAACTATCGGCTGCACTTTCGTCTCTGCCGGAACAGACCTATCAACCATCAGCACAGCCGCTTCCCATACCGAAGGAGGAAGATGCTCCTGAGAAGAATCAGCCCTTCGGGTATTATGAGAAGGATGGGAGCATCGTCTATTACTCGCCGCAAGGGGAGGCAGAGGCGCGAATTTTTGATGAGAAGACTTCTGTGCAGGTACACATGGCGATGCAGATTCGGGATCGCATCCGCGCCATGTACGATGCAGAGTTGCGGGACTGCAACGATGCGGAGCTTATACAGCATCAAACTGCGCTGCGCGAGCTCTATGACAGCTACACCAAAAAATATGGCAACATTTTCAAGGATACACGTCTGCGGCGTCACTTCGGAGACGACGCCTCCTATCCGCTTCTGACTTCTCTGGAAGTCGTCGAAGATGGAGAGCTTGTCGGTCTTTCGGATATTTTCTCCAAGCGGACAATACACGCCTATACGCCACCAACTCATGCGGACACACCGAGTGAGGCGTTGATGATCTCCATGCAGGAGAAAGGCCGGGTGGACATTCCCTACATGTCGTCCTTGACCGATCTACCCGCAAAGGAAATCATCAAGGATCTGGAGTATGTCAGTATCTTCGAAGACATGGAGACGAACTCCTATGTTCCCGCTGATGAGTATCTATCGGGAGATGTTCGTGGGCGCATGGAAAAGCTTGCGCAGCAGCGACAAAAATGGCAGCGGGAAATGGAAGGAATCGCCAGAGAGCAGACCTTTCCAATCCCGAAGCTCTTTCCTCACGGGCAGTCGGACATGGCTCTCTCCATGAAAAAAACTATATCAAGTAGGTGTGAGTGGGGTTCGAGACTTCACGGATGAGGAAAAGAAAGACCTGTTTCGTGGAGAAAACAGGGGATACTTTTACTTCGTCATGTCTCATACAGGGGAATTCCATCAGGAACAGTATTTCCGTTTCCTGACAGAAAATGCGCCGGAGTTTGCCCAACAGCTGAATGATCCACTCTTTTATCTGGAATGTCTGCGCAACGATCTCCGCTTTGGCTTCACGGTAAACGACACGCACCGTATCTTTTCAGATACACTGAATGCTATTGGCATCAGAGAAAGCGACAGCGGCAAGTTTATTACCGATAAGATGATGGGCTTTCTCTATCAGAAATTCTCTGCCTATCAAAATGGAGCGCATCCCGAGGTACTGGAAACAGCACAGCTCGCCATTGACCTGCAGGAATACCTGCGCAGTTATGATGAACGCCTGAAACAGGTATGCGAGAATAGCACTGATTCGCTCATTGCCTATCTGCGCAATGAAATTGGGCGGGCAGAAAAGAATTATGCCGCGCTCGAAAAGGTGAAACCAAAGGATCTCACAGCCGATGAAATTAAAATCAATCTGGGGGCGACGTGGATCCCCGCAGACGACATCGATCAGTTCATCGCAGACACGCTGGAATGCCGTTCCTTACAGAGAATCGTTCAGTATGCGCCGGCAACAGGAGAGTGGAGGGTCGAGAAGAAGAATCATGTCTCCTCCAACAAGGTAAAAATGTACTCCACCTACGGAACGCAGAACACGAGTGCACTTGACGTTCTTGAGGCAGCACTGAACCATCGTCAGATACGCATTCGCGATGAGGAAGGACGCGTCAATGAGAAAGCGTCTCTGCTGGTTGCACAGAAGATGGACGATCTGCGCGATGCCTTCGTCAAATGGGTGTATCAGGATGAGGATCGGAAGCATCGCCTTGTCAGCTACTACAATCGGCACTTCAACAATATCGTACCGCGTACGTTTGATGGGGCATGTCTGACCTTCCCCGGGATGAATCCTGCGATCGAGCTGAAACCGCATCAGAAAAATGCGGTTGCTCGTACCATGTTCGGCGGGAACACTCTTCTCGCTCATGTCGTTGGTGCAGGAAAGACCTTCGAGATGCAGGCGTCGGCGATGGAATCCAAGCGTATTGGGCTGTGCAAGAAATCTCTCATGATTATGCCTGGACATTTGACGGAACAGTTCGGCGCAGAGTTCCTGCGCCTGTATCCAAATGCAAAGATCCTCGTTGCAACGCCGAAGGACTTTCAGAAGGGAAAGCGGGCAGAGTTCTGTGCGAAAATCACAGGACAGGACTGGGATGCCGTCATTATGAGCTATGAACAGTTCGGCAAGATTCCTCTTTCCCTAGAGCGGCAGGAGCAGTTCGTCAAACATGAAATTGAGCAGCTGACCGATTCATTGGCTCAGATGGAGCAAGGGAACCGCAGCGTATTTACGATAAAGCAGACGGAAAAACAGATCAAGACACTTCGGAGAAAATATGCAGCGATCATGGAGGCGTACCAGGATCGTCAGGATGCGACAATCACGTTTGAGCAGCTGGGCGTTGATCGACTGTATGTCGATGAGGCACATTTTTATAAGAACCTCTCGTTTACGACGAAGATCCAGGGGCTGAACGCAACGGGCGCAGAGAAATCCACCGATCTCCTGGCCAAGATTCAGTATCTGAACGAGATCACCAATGAACGGGGCGTCGTCTTTGCTACCGGCACACCAATCTCTAACTCTATGGCCGAGCTGTATACCATGCAGCGGTATCTTCGCCCTAGCCGACTGAAGTCGCAGGGGCTTTATCATTTCGACGCATGGGCGAGTACGTTCGGCCAGGAAACGACGACTATGGAGATTGATCCTGCCGGCAAGGGCTTTCGCGCAAAGACCCGCTTTGCACGGTTCAACAACATTCCGGAACTCACGAGCATGTTCAAAGAGTTTGCGGATGTAAAGACCGCTGAGGGGCTGAAACTGCCCGTACCGGAATATGAGATTGAGATCGTCAAATCCGATGCTTCCGCCGTTCAGAAAGAATTGGTTGACCGTTTGGCAGAACGTGCGAAGCGAATCCGTCAGCGCAACCCGATTAAGCTGCGTGAGGGAGCCGATCCGTCGAGCGGAAAGGGCATGGACAACATGCTTGTTGTTATTAAGGAGGGGCAGTCCACCGCACTGAATCCGCGCATTTTTGAATGCGGACTACGAAGATAACCCGACGGGAAAGGTTAGTCTATGTGCGAATAATGTTTATCGCATCTATGAGCGGACGATCGCGCAGAAGTCTACGCAAGTTGTCTTCTGCGACCAGTCCACCCCAAACAGCAAGGCACCGTACAACGTCTATGATGACCTGCGCGAAAAGCTCATGGATCGCGGCATTCCAAAGGAACAAATTGCCTTTATCCATGACTATGACACGCCCGCAAAGAAGGAGCAGCTTTTTGCCAAAGTGCGGAAAGGTGATGTGCGCGTTCTGCTTGGCTCGTCAGACAAGCTGGGGGTCGGGACAAACATCCAGAATAAACTCATCGCATCACATGATCTGGACTGTCCGTGGAAGCCGAGTCAGATCGAGCAGCGTTTTGGCCGTATCGTCCGGCGGGGCAACGAAAACAAGCAAGTAAAAATCTTCCGTTATGTAACGGATTCCACCTTTGATTCTTATATGTGGCAGACCAACGAGACAAAGCAGCGATTCATCTCACAGGTATTCACGGAGCAGATTCCGGTACGTGAAGCGGAGGACGTAGACGAGTTTACGATGACCTATGCACAACTTAAGGCCGCCTGTACGGGGAATCCGCTCTACAAGGAACAGTTCGAGCTGCGGAATGACCTGCAGAAACTCGAGGCAGAACGTGCGCAGTATCTGGATGACCATGCACGCATGGAAAATCAGCTCAACGTTCATCTGCCTGTCGCTATCAAGACAGCGGATAGCTTCGTTCAAGCATTGCGTGCAGATGTGAATACACTAAATGCGCATTCACAGGACGAATCCCTTGTCTTGCAGGGAGAGACATATCGGACACCGGAAGAGATCGGAAAAGCATTCGCCGAATGCGCACGAGCCATCTACGACGGCAAGCTGGCCGAAACACCGCGCGGAGAGTATCGCGGTCTGAAGGTATCCGTGGTGCGCGGAGATAAGCGCGGCATGGAGGTCGCACTGACCGGCATGAGCTCCACACGCTTTCCGATCGGGCTGACAACGCCTGAAGAGAACGCCTCACGTCTCGCAAATGCGCCGAAGCGCATTGACGAAAAACTGGCATCAGCAGCGGCGGAATTGGATCGGCTGCATCAGGAGGTGAAGGACTGCAAGGAAGGTCTTGAAAAGCCGTTCGCAAAGGAGGAGGAATACCGGGCAAAAACCCGTCGGATGAACGAAGTCTCTCTTCAGATTGAGGAGCAGAACAGGAAAGAAGAGCATGCGGAAACCAAAGGATTAGAGCAGCAGAATGCTGCCACTCGATGAAAGGAGAACATTATGCTTTCGTGGATTTTATGTGTCGTTGGTGGCGTTGCGATCGGCCTGTATCTTGCCGCTCTCGCCAAGAAGGACAAGAAAAAGGACTACACCGCGATCTTCACACAGGAAGATCCGCGCCTGGAGAATCGTGTGGATGAATTTTATGATGGCGTGAAAAAGAAATTCTCATTGAAATGAGACAGATTGCTGGCAAGGGAAGTTCCTACGTCATGCAGTGAGAGCAGAACGATTTGACGAAAACGAGGAGGGAAGTTATAATAGACATAGAAAAGGTGCTGCCGGTAGACGGTCAGCCCCAGCTAAATCTGAGTCGAGAAACCCCGCCTAAACTTTGCTGGGCTAGGCGGGCTTTCTTATGCTTTTAGAACGACGAGGATAAACAGCGTCACGAGAAGCAACGCAAGTAAATCGTTGATCGTCATTGGCATCGCCCCTCTCTAGGGGCTAAGATTGACCGCCTACCGTCTTGGCAACACCTTTTAACAGTATATCATACATGACAGCCTTGCGCTGTCTTTTTTGTTGGAGCCGGAAAACTGACATCAGCGGCGACAGAACTAGATAGAACCATACGCATACCCCACAAGCAGCGCGCAGTATACACTGAGGGCTGCAATAACACAATCAAGGTTCTAAAGCGTGTTTGCTACGGCTTCCGCAACTTTGAGAACTTCCGCCGCCGCATCCTATTTATTCTAAATAATGAGGAACGTATCGCTCGCCGTACGAAAAAGGCATAAAAAAGAGCGGCTACAAACCGCTCCTCTTGTCTTACTGTCCCATCTTCTCAATGAGGGCAAGTCTCGCGCCCGCTCCCATCTCTGCGACCTTGCGGCTGAGAGTCTCCCTCTCCTCCAGCGTCCCTATAGACACATCGAGAACGTCTAAGTGGAGGCCGCGCACAAATCGACGATTAACACCTGCGCCGCAAATCGCCTCACCAAGAATCATCGTCTCATCCTCCGAGAAATCCGGAATCTCTTCGAGATCGAGCAGAATGCCATACCTTCTGACGATTTCGCTGAGCCGTCCAGAAAAGCTCGTATCAGAGCCTTCAAGCTCCTCTGCAAGCATATCGAGGGGCTCACTCATGTAAATCTGCTTTGTTTTTGCCTTTGCCATTTGATTCTCCTCCTATTCCTATGCTTGTAAACCTCTCTCCTTGAGTCGGAGTTCTGCGCTCTTGCGCATCAGCGTTACATATCGCTCCTGCTCGGGCGATTCATACTTCCCTGCGAAACTGTCCGCCCACGCGATGGTATCACGGCAGTTCTGCGGCTCTTCCCGTTCCAGCTCAGCAAGGAGACGGCGATTCTCCTGCGCGAAAACCACATCAACAGCCTCGCTCGGAACTTTGTTCCAGTCAACCATGTTTGATTTCCTCCTTTTTCTGGGCTTTGCGCCCCTCCCTCTTCTTATTGCCCATCCAGTTCATTTTCTCCCCCCCTCACGCAATCATGTTCCGCATTTCTTTCGCGGATTTTTTGATCATGTCGATATATTTGCGCGTAAAATGATTCTCAAATTCGCGCTTGCCGAGGCAGTTGCCAACAGGATCAAGAGCATACACATAGCTCTTGATGCGTCCCGCCTCGTCCATTTCGGCAAGAGACGCACCTTCCGCGCGATCTTCCGAGTAGACGTACCAGAGCACGTCTTTCCGGAAAAATTCGACACGGAAAGAAGTCTCGCCGAAATTATCGACGAAATAGAACCCTTCAACCTTGAAGCCGTGCATCTCAAGGCTTATCCTGTTTTTTGAATACGTGTGCATAATAATCTTCCTCCTTAAGCAGTGACAATGGCAAGGCGTTGTGCCTTGCAAGTCGTGGGGCTTTCGCCCCTGCCCTTATCTTGATTACATTATACCTCCTATATACATATTTGTCAATAAAATATGTATATATTTTTATTTATTTATGTATATAATTGGAGCACCAGATCATGATCGAGTGCTTATAATTTTCGTGCTCCACATAGAGCCAGTTCTTTTTATATGTGCAAAAGAGCGGATTTTTTTCCCTTTCCTGTCGTTTATACTAAAAAGAACAGACAAGGAAGGAGAATGCTATGCACTATATCAGATTATTTGTCCTTTGTGCGCTCTCACTGAGCGTCCTCCTGCCGGGCAGGGGAGAAGCCGCCGACCTCTACAGCGTCATCTATACCGATGCCAGCTTCTATAACGGCGACATGGCGCAGTGCGACTGGATCACGAATGCTATCTTGTATGCTTCGGCAAGCTACAACGTCGATCCACTCCTCATCACGGCCGTCATGGAGACGGAATCCCACTTCTACATGGGCGCGGGTAGCCCCGCCGGTGCGATTGGACTCATGCAGCTCATGCCCGCTACGGCGGCCGGCATTGGTGTGAATCCCTATGATCCGCTCGGCAACATCCTCGGCGGAACGATCTACCTGCGCACACAGCTCGACAACTTCGGCGGGATCGGCGAATACGGCGTAAGTACGGCCGTCGCCGCCTACAACGCCGGCAGTGCTGCCGTCTACCAGTACGGTGGAGTGCCGCCGTTCCAGGAGACGATCGACTATGTGGCCAAAGTACATCGTGCCTACATGAACCTCTATCAGATGTATCAATACGGGTGAGGGAGGGAGCTATGAATCTAATCCAAACCGCAGGTATTTCCCTGCTTGTCCTCATCATCGGCGGCTGGCTTTACACGCGCTGCCACGGCGATGGCGTGCGGACACTCACAAAACTGCTGCTTCTCGTCAATGCACTGCTTCTATTCGTTACGCTCAACCTCTATTATGCAGCAAAAAAACGAAATTGCCGTCAAGGAAGTGATCGAAAAAGTACAGTGTCGCGTCCACCGTCGACCTTCTCTCGCTGATGCACGAGCCAGGGCACAGCGTTGAGATGCAGGGAAAAATCGTCTTCTGATCGATAAGGGAAGTGACCATGAGCGCATTTTCATCCTGATGCGTGAGCCGTTTTTCCACATCATCGACCAGGGAAAAATGATGCAGCTGACAAAAGAACTGCCCAATTAACTTCAAAATGCAAAAAGATAGGATTTTTCGGCAAAAATTTCGGTTACCATAGATTATGGAGGAGAATTGTCAAAAAAGGAGTGTTTACCATGACCATCAGAAAAACAGCTGTTGCCGTCGGTGTCGCATTCGGCATCTCTGCCTCGCTGCTCGCCATGATTCCGGCAGGGCATCACAGTGAGGCGGCGATTGCCGTCATCGACCAAAAGAACATCGAGGAAGCGATCAAAACGGCCATCCAGACGGCTAAGATCCTCTCGACCGAGGAGAAGGAGCTGGCGCTCATGATCCTCAACTCCAAGAAGATCGGCAGGGCAGAGATCGAAAAGTACGCGCAGATGCAGGGCGCACAGCAGAAACAGATCTTTGACGAGAAGATGGGGCAGGAGGGCGTACTCGGCAAGATATGGGGGGACAAAAAGGGCGGAACGAATCCGAATCCTCTCGATACCGTCTGGCGTGAGCGTCTCGGCGACCTGCAGTCCATCCTCAACGGCAACACGACAGTCGCTACAGGCATCCTGAACGAACGTCGCCGTGAGGAGACACTCGCGGCCACCTTCAAGGATGCAGCGCAGTCTGCCCAGAACACGCAGCAGGCAAACCTCGAGATCGCAAAATCCACGCAGGAAGCCCTGAATGCGTCGAATCAGGCGGAGGGAACCATGCAGGTCATGCAGTCGGGCAACGCCATCAACGCCAACAGCGTGCTGGCACTGCTCCAGATGACGAAGATGTATAGCAACGCCGTTGCCGCTGAGGCATCGCACTACCAGGCAGAGAACCTGCGCCGCGCGACCATTGAGTCGAATGAGCAACAGGCGGCACAGCGCAATCTTGCCGCAGGTAAGGCTGCTCTTGCCAGCATCAAGGCACAACAATGAATGGAGTGGTGGATATGCACCGATGCACTGAGACACTGCGGCACATCCTGCCGCTCGGCATATTTGTCCTCGTCACCGTTCTCGTCCTGGCGGACGGCACAACGGCATCCGCCGCAGCGAGCTTTAGTTCTGACATTGGGCTAAAGGGCGGCGACAATGCCTTCCAGAACAACCTCACTACCATGGCGAACGGCATGTTTACCGTCGCGCGGATCATATCGACCATCATGATCGCACTCGCGGGCATCATGATTGCCTTCAACGTCGAGACGGCCAACAAGACCACATGGAACATCATCCTCGGCATCGGGCTTGCGCTCAACTTCGGCACGGTGCTCATGAGTGCGTTCGGCGGGAACTTCGGCGGCGCAGATCAGACACCGTTCGAGTACCGGATGCACGTCACTGCGAACGAGGACAGCAAATGGTATGACTTCCTCCAGCCATTTACACGCACCTATATCGACTATACGAAGTCCGGCGCAGTCAGCATCATGCCTGTCGCTGCGAAACTTCTCATCGTCTTGACAGCAATCTCCGCCTCCGTGAAGATCTCCCTCGATCTCATCAGCGGCGATAAGATGAAGTTTCTCGTCCAGATCCTCCTCGAGACAGGGCTCTATCTCTTCCTCATCCTGAACTGGTACGGCCACGGGATTGACATTATGGGCAGCCTGTGCAGCGGCTTTCAGTCGATCGGGTATCACGCGGGCGGCTACAGTGACGGGATGGGCTCCGGCTCACTCATTGCAAATGCAGTCACGATGTTCACAACGGGGTACGGTGCAGCACAGGAAGCATTCTCGATCTGGTCACCGATCTCCGGGCTGTTTACCATCCTCTGCCTTGTCATCATGTTCATCCTGCTCGTTCTGGCAGGGATTGAGATGCTCATGGCAAAGATTGAGTTCTTCACGATGGCGATGATCACCATCCCGTTGATTCCGTTCGCTGCGCTTCCGCAGACGAAGTTTCTCTTTGAACGGGCTCTGGGTGCCATGTTCAACCTGGCGATCAAGGTCGCTGTCATCTCCTTCCTCACGGCAATGAGCAGCAGGATCCTCACGGACTACTGTGATGAATTTGCAAAGATCGCACAGGATCCCTCTAAGGGCGGTATCATCGGCAATATGCCCGTCCTCATCCAGGCCGTTGTCGTGAGTCTTCTGCTATATCTCCTCATCAAGAAGATCCCCGACCTGGTGCAGGGACTTCTCAGCGGCTCTCCCCTCTCTCAACGGTGCGAGCATGACACAGACCGCAAAGAATGTGACCTCCGCCGGTATTGCCACAGGAGCGGCGATTGCCTCGGGGGGAACGACCGTTGCGGCGAATATGGCGAAGACTGCTTCCTCTGCGAATGCCCTAGCTGGTGGTGGAATGGCAGGAAAGGTGTTAGGTGGTCTTGGTGCTGCCAGTACGGGTGCATCGATGATGGCAAGAGCAGCAAGTAGAGGAATAGAGAATTATACTACTCCCGGTAAGGCTGTTAATGCAGGAAAAGAAGCGGCTGAAAAACTATTTGGTAAGTAAAATTTTAGTAATGTCTAGTGTGTAATAAGCCCCTGTAAGACATCCAGTTCTTACAGGGGCTTGCTATTATCGTGTATGCTGTATATTTTTTGTAAGCTCGGCAATAAGCTTGTCATGTTCCGCCTTTAACTCGTTATAACGTTTTTCCAGCTCAGCATACCGCCCTTCGAGTTCGTGCATTTGTGCAACATTCTTTGATTAAGATAGATTTCTTCAAGCATAGTTGTTAGATAGGGAGCACTTGCTTTTACTGTATCGTCCAGATTCGTGATAGAGGAGTTTTCTCTCATCGATCCTCTAATAAAATCCATTCCCATGTCATTTAAGTTACATTCTTTTCTTATGAAATTATCAATTCCTTTGATTCGTTCTTCTCTCCGTGCGATTCGCTCTGCTTCGTTCCGTTCTTTTCGTTCATCGTTGAACTTCTTCAACCCAGACAAAATTCCCATGGAAATCACTCTCCTTATCGTACCGATGTATCCTTTGGTGACTCATAGAGCGGCGCGTATGAAGATAGAATGTGCTCGATCAGGCGGTTGAGACTTGTCCCCGTTGCGATCGCATGGATCGCAAGCCGGCGGTGCAGTGCCGGGGCAATGCGAACATTGAAGCTGCCCTTGTACGGAATCTCCGGCGCAACGTTTTCCCGTGCGCAGCGGTCAAGGTACGCATCAATCTCCGCTCGAAACAGCCCGACCAGTTCGTCCGCGCGTTCTGCACGGTACGTGATCTTCTCCTGGATCCCGAGCACGCGCCCATAGAGGAAGCCCTCATGCTCGTCGATCTCCACCGAGCCGACATACTCTCTGTGCCGTAATATATTCTTCATCGTCCACCTCCCTCCTTCTTCCATTATACCGCACCTTGCACAAAACGACAACTGTATATAGTCGCTTATATCGTTAAAGTGTAAAAAAGATAGGAAAATTTCACAGATGTTCTGGGGTACTATGAATATATATCTGTATGAGAGGATTCCGCACATGAAATCGAGATACATTTTGCTGCTGCTTGTCCTTTTCCTATTGGCATCATCCACATCCGTGAGTGCAGCCGCACTCTTGATGATGGATGCGCCGCTGCACGGCCACGAGATCCAGGTGACCAGTCCCTTTAGCTCGGGGCGTACGCATCCCATCACGGGAGTAGTGCGCCGACATAACGGCATCGACATCGGCGGCGAGGCACATGAGCCTGTCTATGCTGTTGCGGATGGAATAGTTACCTATGCGGATTATGAGTACTCATTTGATGGTCTTGTAGTTATTGAGCATACTTCACCCGATGGCAGCAGGTTTGAGACTGTGTATGGTGACCTCGACCCAAACGATGGGTATCTTCCGGCTGCTGCCATCATGGGGAGCATTGACAGGCATGTGCAGCGTGGGCAGCTGATCGGGTATCTGGGACCGGCATGGGAGACTAGCGTATCAACGGGACCGCATCTGCATTTTGAAGTACGGATCAATGACTCGCCGATCAGTCCGGCGCTCTATCATCCGTATGCGCCGTGGCTTCCGGACAATGCGACAGATGACGGCCTTGCAGCGAGCCGTCAGGGAAAGCGCATGGTCTGGGATGCGGCATTTGCCTTTATGGAGCCCGTCAAGAAAGCGATAGATACCATTGCCCTCGCATGCACCAAGGCAGTGGATCTCCTCAAGGACATCATAAAGTACGTGATCGGCATCCTCATGACGATTGATCTCGCGCTCACCTACATCCTGATGAGTGTCGATCGAGAGAAAGGACAGGAGCCGAGCTTCAGCATCTTTAAGTTGCTGGCACTCAAGATGCTGCTCTATCTGCTGCTCTTTTACACCATCACCTACTGGGGCGCGTTCCTCATCAACGGCTCACGCGACCTCTTCCTCAGCCTGGGTGCAGCGACGAGTGGTGTGGATCTCACTCAGGCAAAGGCGATGCTCGTCGATCCGACAGCACTCGTGACAAAGGGAGCACAGATCATCGAGCCGATCTTTACCGTTCTCAACGAAACGGATGCGAGCGGTTTTGACTGGCTTAACAAAATCGTCACGGGACTGTTCGGGAGCATCTTCCTCCTCATCATCTTTGGCTCGTTCCTGCTCTTTGCCTTTGAGATCATCCTAGCGTACCTCGAGTTTTACTTCGTTGCCGTGTTCAGCCTGGCGAACTTTATGTTTGCGGGACACAAGTGGTCACGCCGCTATGCAGAGAACAGTATGAACGGCATCTTCAGTGCCTCGATCAAACTGTTTTTCTTCTGCTTCTTTGCCCTGATGCTGCAGTCCGTCATGTCAAACATGGTGGTGGATGACCTCATCCATGTGCAGACCGTCCCCGTAGAAGAGGCAATGAAGAGCAGCAACGGCAACTTCGGTGGGCGCGAGGGCATCGATGAGGTACTTGAGGCAATCCGCCGTGTCGAGACAGGCGGACAGGAGCATCCCTTCCAGACCCCATCACAGGATGGATGGGGCTACGGTGCGTATCAGATCAGCTACGAGTACTGGAATGTCTGGTGCGAAAGAGCGGGATTCGAGCCGCCGCCGATGCCATGGGCAGATGACTCGGAGGCATGGAGCGATCCGGGGTATCAGTCGAGACCCTACAGCGGCGCATGGGAAGATCAATTCCCACCGGCAACGACGCCGTGGCCGGAGAATGTGCAGACCGCCGTGGCGCGTCATCACCTGCTGGAACTCTATGATGCAAACGGCAGCTGGGAAAAAGCAGCGGGGGCATGGAACGGTGACCGCAGCGGCGGATATTGGCGCAAGGTCGTGACGGCATCAAACTCCATCCAAAAGACAAAGCACGTCCTTCAGGTCGCTATTTTGCTGAAACTCGCCCTGGTCTGCTTCCTGTTTGTCATGATGGGAGACAAGCTCTCCCAGCTGGTCATCAAGCAGTTTGGCATAGGCAACGGGTTCAAGTTCCTGCCCGGCACATAATAGAGAGGAGATCGGATATGAAACGATGGAAACGGTCAAAGAAAGTGACCGCAGCACTCTGCGCATGCTTTATGGGGGCTGCCGGCATCGGCTATGCGTGGTCAATTCCGGGCGTAACAGAGCCCTATGATCCGCCGAACTATTACAGCCCCACAAGCATCTCCTGGGCGGACAGTGCACCGTCCCCCTTTGCCCTGAAAGACCTCGCCGCGAACGGAGGCAACGTCTATGACTACACGCGGCATATCAAGAGCATCCTCTATGGGACGAAGTTCGTTTCCTGGCTCGAAAAACTGACGGCCAAACTCGGCATCGAGGAGGAAAACGCCAGAAAGCTCCCGGAGGAGAGCAGAGAGCAGGGGATGAAGGACATCAAGATCCTTTATCACTCCATGGCAGAAAACCGCACGAACATCGACCTCCATCCGGAAGCCTTTGAGCGGGACTATGACGATGGTGTTGCGGGCAAGGCGATCGACTACCGCAAGACGAGCAAATTCATGTCGGACAGCTACACAGCGGCAACGCAGAACACCATCAACCGTTACCAGGACATGGATCAGATCATGACGGCACTCCAAACGGCACTGCAAAACTCAAATCAGGCGGTCGGAGAGACACAGGCACGTCAGGCAGGAGCGCAGATCGAAGCGATCAAGCAGATGGCCATCATGCAGCTCTCAAATGCCATGGGGGATCAAATCCAGATCCGCAACGTTCGCCAGATGCAGGATACGGCAGACAAACAGCGGCAGGAAGAGCAGCAGATGAACGGCTCCTATCACTTCTTTAACCCCGGTGATCCCGGAGATCGAGTGATGCTCGAATCCTATGAGGCGGATACAGGAAGAAAATTCTATCAGTCACAGCCAATGCCGGATTTTTGATGCAGAGGAGGTGCGCGTATGCCGGAAGAAAACGACAATATCATCCCATTTCGTGAGGATATGACGTATGACCTTGCGCGTGATACGCTGCGGATCGAGCGGCGGCATCTGCATTGCGTGCAGGTAGTCCTGCAGAGCGATTCTCTGGGAGAGAGAGAACGCCCCCAGGCGAAGAGTGCGTTCATCGGCGGTGCTGTCATGGAACTTGATCTTCGTCCCGAAGGGAACAAGGCAATCCTTCGTACTGCGCAGGGGGAGAAAAGAATCTCCATTGCCAGCAGTGCCCCTGAACCAAACCGTACGCTGATCGGGAAAAAGAGAAACGTCATTGAAATCGGGGAAATCCTCCGAAACCAACTGGCGGGCAAGGAGGCTCTGCGGACATTCCTTCGCTCTCCGCCGCAGGAGAGAGATTCGCTCGTCGTTTCCTATCTGGACAGTATCGTTCATCGACTTGCCCAGGAAGCCCACCTTCTTCCGCCGGAGACGAGCGTCACGGAAGAAATGAAGATGCTGCAGCAGCGGGGGGATTTTGCCTACGGGAAGGATTATACAGGCCTGTATGATCCTGTCATATATGCACCGCAGAAAGAAGAGGAGCGCGATGTTGAGGCGCACGAAGCGAAGGAAATGCGTCCATCCGCGCGTGAGCAAAGGAGGAACAACATGCAGAGCGAATGGTTTGTCTCAAGCAACGCGATCGATCCGGCTGCGGGTCTGATGATATATCAGGCACAACGCAAGAAGGATGCGGATGTTGCCGACTACAGTGGAAACCGTGAAGAAGCGGGCGCATGGTTTAAGGACAAAGAAAAAGCACAGGAAATCGTCGACAAGCTGAACGCGGCGGAAAAGGAACGCGGGGAGGCACTGACGGCACAGGAAGCACGGGCAATCGCCGACAAGCTGAACGCGGAGGAACATCATAAGAAAGCGCAGGAGGAGGCAAAACCAATGGCAGAGCAGGAGGAAAAGCAGCCGGAGAAGGAAACCCAGGCAAAAAAGCCGCAGGAAAAGAAGACGACAAAAGAGCTGGTCAGCGAGGCAAGCAAAGCCTTTAGTGAGCGTATGCAGGAAGCCCATGCCAGCGGGAATGCCGTCTGGCAGAAACCGTACGAAGAGCGGCAAAACATCCATGCGCCTGTCCTGATCTATCAGGGCAGGGATGGAGAACACAAGGCGTTCTACCCGCCTGTTGCGAATATGCTGCCCGCCGTTCAGCATCAGCTGGATATTGGCAGTCAGGACAATCGCTGGATTCCCGCCAAGGAGGCGGGAGCAAACCCCGACATCACCATCCGTAAGGATGCGAAAGCCGTTACCTTTGTGCTCTTTACCAAAGACAAGCAGCCGTATACGAAGAAATTCTTCAATATGGCCGACGTGTCAGGGAAAGGTGTTCCTGCACTCGCGCCGACACCGGAACTGCGGCGGGATGCCTATCTGCACGATATGATCGACTATCTTGCACGGCGCACCGAGCGCGGCACGTTCAAGGGGGACAACTACTTCCTGATGGTCATGGATGCAAAGGAAGCGGCCAACAAGAGCTATCAGGCGAAAAAGGAAGTCTACGACTTCCAGAACCTCGACTACGGTACCTACATGAAGGCACGCCTTGAAGCCAATCGACGGCTGGACGCGATCCTGGGCGCGAATGTCCAGGAAGTCGTTCCAGCGAAGGACTACGAAAAGACCTTCATCCAGCTATTGGCAAAAGAGATCCGCGAGCCGTCCAAAGAGACAAACTATGTCATTCGTGCGGCACGTAAGGCGCTAAATGAGCTGAAATGGCAGCAGAGCCACGTAAAAGCGGCGATGAAGGCTCTTGTCCCACAGGCGGCGTTCGATTCGCTGGCACGCAGCGGGAAGGTGCCGTCGCAGACACTCTTTATCATCGCAGTCAAGGGGGTGGAGCAGAATAAGGCACAGGAGGCCGCCCGCTGAAGGAGGTGAACACAATGACGGATGAAGAAATCTATGAAATGTACTGCGGAGATGTTGACGACATGCCCGCAGACGATGCGCTGATGGAAGACTGAGCGCAGCTGCAGCAAGTGAATCATGAACGAAAGTCGGATGTTTTGCATCCGGCTTTTTGTGTTTCTCATCAAGTTCTAACAGAAAAGTAAAAAAAGATAGGAATTTTTTCCATTTCCTGTCACATATACTAAAGATGGAATGGATATGAAAGATTTGCATGAACATCAGCATGTATTTATGCGGCACATCGCATAGAAATCATATCTGTTTCTGAATGAATGGTAAGAGTATAGGAACGACGAGGAGGAACGGTCATGCAGTTTTTTTGGTGGCAAATGACAATGGAAACGCCGAACAGGATCTGGTGATTAACGGCCAGCGGATCAGTGCACCGAATGTTTTTGCGCGTGTCGGGAAACTGGTGAATTTGGACGAACTGAACCCGGAGTATGTGCTGAAGCACATCCACGACAACCTCATTGTCTCTGTAGAAGGAGCGATCTACTACGTCGGAGCGTATGCACTCTCGAGCGGCCAGCGGTGCCGATCGATCACCGTCGGCGTAGATAATGACAAGGTGTCCAGCGATATTGTCTATGTGAATACGCTCGCGCATATCGCCGGAGAGGCAGTCGCTGCGTGCTATCGGGAGAGCGGAGCTGTTCCTGATACGGGAGATGCGATCAAGGTGCATGTGGATATGGCGACAGCGATTCCCGTGTCCTACTACACGAAGGCAAAGGCGGCCGCATTCGCCGAGAAGTTCATGCACAAGCAGCATAAAGTTACCGTGTATGTCGGGGCAAAGGAGTATGTCGTCTTTATTCAGTTTGATTTTGTCAAGGCGATCCCCGAGGGCGTCACGGCAGCACACGCCTTTATGCACCGTCCGACACTGATTCATCAGCCCGAGAACCTTTCCACCGGAAAGTTCAAGACGCTGCGTGTCCTTCATATCGCCATCGGTGAGGGCACGACGGAGTTTCCCATCACGACGGGAATCTCCTTTAAGCCTGACTTTATCATGGGGACGCATAACGGCAACGGCCACGCGATTGAGCGTGTGCTGGATCCGTTTAAGAGGGACTTCGGATTGCAGAGTGTGACCCGGCAGGATTTCTCCCGCTATCTGCGTGATGCTGCACACAAGTATCATGATGCGGCTATGTCCTATTTCATGCCGGCACTCGAAGATGAGACGGAAGAAATCCTGACGATGGCCGAGCAGGTCATCTCAAGAGCCAACAACGAAGTGGATGTTGTTGCTGTCTATGGAGGCGGCTCTATCCTGATGCGTGAGGCACTGGAAAAGCGGCTTATGGCATTCTGCACACGGGCGAAGATTGAGCTTGCCTACATCGACGATCCAAGCGATGCCGTATTCCTCGAGGCAGAGGGGCTGAACGCATTTATCAACAGCCCGCTCTTTCAGCTGCTGGGCGATAAGGCACGTAGTGGAGAGAAAGGATAACGGAAATGGCAGAGAAGAATGTGATTACAAAGTCCGTCTGCTTCCCACGGACAGCGGAATTTGAGGAGTTTGTCGCAAAGCAGAAGAATTTCAGTCGGACGATGTGCATCCTGGTTCAGCAGTCCATCTTTCAGCACGGCGGTAAGATCGTTGATGTGCTGGAGGAGTATGAAAGCGTGAGCAGGGACATCGTGTTTCGCCGTCAGATCAGCGAGCTCTCAAAAACAATGGAGGAGAGCGAAGGGGGACTGTTCCTCGTCGATGAAAATCCGACGATTCCTGCCGAGGAGGAGCACCGGAGGGAAGAACCAACGGCATCACAGGGGGATGACAGCATCCCCGAGGGGTACCAGTAAGAGGCTGTTGTCGCAGCATCCGCTCTGCGGTATAATTGAGGTAGGAGGCGAGGCGCATGGAGCAGTACAAATATAACCCGAGTGACTACGTTGATTATCTCTGTGAGAGCATGACGAATTTTTACGCGGCACTTCCGGAACAAAACGCGCTGCGTTTATCCTGCATCTGGGAGCGGATTTTTTTCGATACGAAACAGGCGATGAAGGAGCATTTTATATCTCCTGATGAACGTGATGCTATCCTTGATTATTTTGGGGAGTTGATACCGGAGGATTGAGCTTTATCATGAGGTGCAATCAGGCTTATGGATCCTATGGGAGGCGATAATGATGGAGTACAAGTATAATCCGGAAGACTATGAAGAGGTGCTTTGTGAATATATGACGGCATTCTACCGGGCGTATGAGGAGAAGAACCGTGCTTTCATGATTTCTGAAATGAGCCATCTTTTTTCAGAGACGAAATATGCCATGAAGGAAGGCGATATTACATCTGCTGACCGTGAGGAAATGTTGATGTATTTTGGAGGGCTGATAGATGATTGACATTACAAATGCGACATGGCGCAGTAATCGCTTTGGCGGTTCAGAGCGAAAACGTACATTGATCTATGACGGGAGCACCTACATGGTGAAGTTTCCTGATCCCGTTCGTTCGACAAAGAAAACATCACTTAGCTACATTAACAATCAGTTTTCCGAACACATCGGATGCAGCATCTTTCGCCATCTCGGTATCCCGGCACAGGAGACATTCCTCGCAACGTGCATAGACCCTATGAATAAGATGGAAAAGATTGTTGTTGCCTGTAAGCTCTTTTTGTCAAAAACGGCGAAGGGAATTTGGTTGAATTCAGCAAGTTCCTTCTCAACGACACAGACAGTACCTCCCGCAGGACAACAACCGTTGAAGATGTGATGGATGTTCTCGACCATTCACCGCTGCGCCTAGATCGAGAAAAAGATCAAAGACTACTTCTGGGATATGTTCGTTGTAGACGCATTCATTGGCAATGGAGATCGTCATCTGGATAACTGGGGGCTCATTGAGATGACGGATGGGACATTATCCCCTGCACCGATTTACGATTGTGGATCATCCCTTTCGCCATTGAAGTCGGATGAAAAAAAACGAGAGCTGCTGGCAGATGGGAATGAGTTTAAGCAGGAAGAGTACAATCTGAACTCGGTTTATCGAATGAATAACAAGCGTGTTCTTTACCACGAAATCTTCAAGAACCCTCCGGAAGACCTGCATCGTGCGATCCAGCGCATCGTGCCGAGAATCAAGACGGCATCCGCACAGATCGACCGGCTGATTGACAGCACGGAAGGACTATCGGACATCTCCAAAGAGTATATGAAAAAGTCCCTGCTGCTCAGAAGGGAGCTGATCCTGCTTCCGGCTCTGAAAAAATGCAACAAGAGAGACGAGTCGCGGGGCTTTGCCCGGTAATATGGGGGTGCAGCTGCACAGAAATGTGTGCAGCTTTTTCAAAAGGTATACTTTTTAGGAGAGTGGCAGCCGGCATGAAAAAGTGTCTCAAAATATCATGTATATCATTTTGAAACATCTCAAAAAGTAACATAGAAGTTTTTGAAACAGATTGATCGAATATCGAATAATGAAGGAAAGGAGGGCAGGATGAACATAGGATACATTCGTGTCTCCGACAAAAGTCAGAATCCTGATCGGCAGATTGAAAAGATGAAAGCGATCGGCATCGAGGAGCGGTTTATCTTTGTGGATCGACAGAGCGGGAAAGACTTTTCACGGCCGGCCTACCAATCCATGAAGCGGGTTCTCCGCGCAGGGGATCTGCTCTACCTGGATGCGCTTGATCGCTTGGGGCGTGATTACGACGGGATCATCGATGAGTGGAAGGATATGACACGAAACATCGGTGCCGATATTGTCGTGCTGGAGCAGGAATCACTGTTTGACAGCCGCAAGTTTCGCGAGATGGGGGAACTGGGAAAACTGATGGAAGACCAGTTTCTCAGTCTGCTCAGTTACGTTGCTGCGCAGGAGCGTAAAAAAATACGCACGCGGCAGCGGGAGGGGATTGATCTTGCACGACGGAAAGGCGTGCGTTTTGGCCGGCCACGGGTCGAAACGACAAAGGATTTCAGAGAGACGATAGAACGATGGAGGAACGGGGAAGTGACGACAAGGGAAGCGATGCGCATTTGCCGTATGAGCCCGTCGACCTTCTATCGCCGCGTAGAAGAATGGAAGGAAGAGTTACGATGAAGCGATTGTTGCTGCTACTCCTCTGTATGCTGGCCTATATGCCGGCAGCGTTTGCCTCGACATGGCAGGAGGATGTGGAGGCCGTTACGAGCAATCCGGAGAAAGTCTATGAAGTGTATTGCGGAATGCCTTATGAAGACTTGAACAGACATGGGAGAATGTACCGAACTGGAGCTGTAAGGATAAAAAGCCGCGTCGGCAGGTATTTGAGAAGATCATGGAAGGAACGCCGCCGCTGCGGGAGACGTTCACCGTGCTCGGTGAACGTACGAGCGTCATACACATGGAGGTTTCCTTCCTGACTGATGACAAGAAGCTGATGGACTGGATCTTTAACTATACGCGAAATCGGTTGGCCATCAAATTTGGCAATCCGGGAGAAGTTGAAGGATGCCAGGTCATCGACATGAATTATCCGACGTTTATCACATGGCCGGGACATCCTGTAATGCTGACACGCGGTTCCGTTGAACGGGGCGGAAAGACGTACCGGGTTACGATTATGCTTTAGTACACATAACGATGATAAATAGGGACTGCACCAACTAGGCGCAGTCCCTATTATCATCTCAATTATTCCTCATCGTAATATTCCATAGCCCATACCTTGTACTTCTCGAATCGCGGGAGCAGTTCCTTTTCAATATGCAGTGAATCGAAGGATTCTCCATTGGAAAAGTACACGTCGGCCAGGCTCTCTTGTATCACTTGGTTGTCGCCATCAGCACGTAAAAGATCATTGATGGTTTGATTGATCGTCGTACACAGAAGCCCGAGACGCTTTTCGTGATCTACTGCGTTAAGAGACGGGATAAGATATTCTGTCGTTCCAGCAATATGGAGAGGAGAGGTTACATAAATTTGTGCTGTTTGGGGATACATACTCCCACTCCATAGTCCAAGATAATCCGCAGCGGTGTCGTATGCCAAGATACAGGGTGCATTTTTCAGCAGATCGCGCAGATAGTCATTGTACGTGTATATTGCCATTGTCTTCATCCCTCCTTCCATGTCTTAGTCATATCTTATCGAAATGATGCTTACTGTCAACGAATGCGCCTCTATAGATCACGATATATCCGTGCCATAGAAGGCGGTTTCTATGGCACGACTCACCCCCGATAATCTTCAAACCGTTCACAACTCCGAAAGATGATCTTGTTGTTCACATACCTTTGCAGATGCCGCGTCTCTTTTGGCGCATGCAACTTGTCGTAGATCATGACGTACGGGTCATAACCATTTTCCCGCAGCCAGTACACCCGCCGTAAATCCTCACTGTGTGTACTCCAGTAGTTTGTTAGCACATATACCCTGCGTTTGCGATAGTCCGTTACCGTCGATCGCTCGGCAAACATTTGGAGCATCCGAGGGATGTGCTCGTCCCTTGGATTATCCCATGCGAAATGCATCATTTTCACCTTGCACGTATTCAGTAAGTTGATGTTTTCTGTCGTCAAGAGTCGTGCATCCAATCCCTGGGTAAAATCTACCCATGCTTCGCTTGCTGCCAGCTGTCCGAGTAGTTTCATGTGCTCCGGCGCAGCGAGTAAGTTCGGATCAAGAAGCTTGATGTATCGCTCCCCATTCCAAAATTCGGAGAGGTCTGCCACTTTGTGGCTTGCCCGTCCCTCTTTCCCCGCGACAATACAAAACGGGCACGCTCTCGGGCATCCACGCGTGAGAAAACCGTAAGCCGTTGTTGTGCTGCCATAGAGCGCATAGTCCGGATAGATATGTTCAATTTCGTACGGCAGTGTGCATGTGTTATTTGTTCCTGTCCCGCCGATCTCTGCACCGATGTATGCCAATCGTTGAGCAATCTCGTAATTCTCGGCGAAAACGCACGCAGCATAGATCTTGTCGTAGTCTCCGAATAGATTCCCACCCATGAGAACATCATTCGGAGCTAAAAGGCGACTTCATCTCCATGATTCTTATGCCATGCGGCTAGTTTCATAAGCACAAGATTTGGGAACTTCGTTCCATCTACATCGACTAATCCAACACGCATGAGAAATCCTTATAAGTGTAGGTCCTTTTGATCTTGGTAAATTCTTCGATGCATGAAATGAGCCCCTCTTTCGTGACAGGAACATTCCACATACCGTACATTATGTCAACCGTATCCTCAGAGGAGATGATACATTCCGATCCTCCGCTCAGAGGAACGAAACACACCCGTGCAAAATACTTACGCCCATTGCACTCAAAATGACAGCTGAATCCATTTGTTCCATTATCTCGTTCCACACGATACGTCATATTTGTTGCCCCCCTTTGTGTACTCTACGATTCTGAGTGCAAGGCCTGTGCCAAGTCACTTTCAAAGAGTTGGATGCGTCTATAGATCACGATACATCCGCTTATTTGCCTCTTCCTCTTTCGCTGCATCAGACATGAGCGACCATGTTTTGAGTGCAGAATTATCGTCCCGCATGGTGGCGACAAGGCTCGCATAATGTTCGTTCCCGGAGACAGCCTCGGCGATAATACCGGGTCTGTCTTTTACTTTTTCCGGCGCAGCGATCTTGTAGCGTCTCATGTCGTTCCGATCGGTTTTTACCGCTTTGGCGAGCGCATCCATTTGCACTTTGGCACGGTTCATTCTTTCCGTTGCACGATCCAGCCGTGCTTTTAGTGCATCGTATCGTTTCTGATACGGCGCATTTTTCCGCATGATGCCGAGTGCGATTTCTTTGATTTTTTCCTTTCCCTGTGGGGCGTCAATCTGTGCGGCCAGACGTTTTTGCCACGCGTCCAGTTTTGCTTTCTGCTCGGCCAGTTCCTGTGCTTTTTTCGTCAGCGCGTCACTTCGTTCATCGAGTGCACGCTTGCGATCCTGATACTCCGCATAGGCATCCCGATCATCAGGGGATGGGATCGGCAGCCTTTGAAAGGCTGCGATTTCCTGCTCCAGTTTTGTCCGATCATTTTGCAGATAACCTTCTTTCTTCTTCCAAGCACGAAGAGCTTCTCGCAGCTTTTTGAGTCCTCCCTTTGTGTAGATATTTGCGCCCATCTGCAAAGCACGATCCATGGAGAGGACTTTCTTTTTTGCCGCTTCCAGTTCACTTTGCAGGCGTTCCACCTCCTTCTTGTAGCCATAAAACCGTTTGCGCATGATGTCATACAGCTGACGTGTTGTATAGGTATCCTGCTGGTTCTCTGCGTGCGTTTCCGCAAAGAGTCCCTGCGCTAATGCACGCATGGTGACCTCGATGTTTTGCGCCGCCTTTGCGAGATCCTTGCGAATTTGTGTGTTGGCGAGCAGCATGTCGTGTGTGATGAGCTGGATCTGCTTTTGTATGTCCGTATTCTCCAAACGGGCTTCGAGAGCGTCAATTTTCTCTTGAAATAGGTGCTGCTCGTACGTCAGATTCGTAATTTTATCGTCGAGTGCCGGCAGCAGCTGACGGTATGCAGCCAGTTCTTCCGGTGTTCCGTTCTTTGGCTCGGATAGATTTTCTTTGAACTCTGTCCAGTGACGGATGTCCGCCAAAAATTTTCTTGTAGGCCTGATACGTCTCCTTTTCCTCCGCTGTCATGTACTCGATTTTTGCGCTTTCGTGTGCATCGTCAGCGGAAATGAGCATCCGTTCCAGATGCTCATACGCATGTACGGCTTCAATAAAATTGCTGCGAAGTTTGCCGACATGTGACGTCGGATCGTTTTCACTTTCGGCAAATTCCTTCGATGTAATGATGGCCTGAATGGATTTTTGAAGACGTTCATTCTTTTCACTGTGTGCATCCTCTTCGATGCTGTGTGCAGCGCGTTCGGCGGCAAAAAGTAAATCCCGGTATTCTTTTTTCAGCGTCCGATATTTTTTGATGCGTTGTGCCTCTACGCTGTCTTCCTTCAACGTACCGTTTCCGACATGTTCCTCAGGAATTCGATGCAGAAGATTGGCGAGAAGGACATCACCATTCATACGGGCTTCCTGTTCCTGTGCTTTGAGACTTCGGCGATCGATGCGGGCACGGTGACCATACTTCTCCAAAACACTGTTTGTGATCTCTTCGTAGGATGCACGTAGGTGAGGGACATAGGTGCGGTCTGCCCATTTCCGGTCGATGGGAGCACCGTGACTGCGGATCGCTTTCTCTGTTCGATCCTTTGCATTTTTACGCAGTGGATAGCTGAAATAGGCGGATCGTTTTCGCTCTTTTTTCTTTTCGGCCTCGTCGATCAGACGTGTCGAAAACACTAGATGAACGTGAAGATTATGTGTCCCATCGGACATGGCACCGATCTTATCATGCACGGCAAGCGTGTAGTAATGATTCGGCAAATTCTCTTCAATAAAGCGGTTCACGATCTCCATATTCTGCTCGAGCGTCAGTTCATTTTGCAGCGCAAACTCGATCTCTTTGTAGCGGGCGGCATTCTTTGGTGAGTATCGATCTGCTGCGCGGAAAAATACAGTGGGCGAACCTTTCGCCCAGGCGGGAAGACGATGCTGCTTGTATACGCAGTCTCCACGCTCAGAGAATCCCTTTTCGCGATTGATGTATTCGACGTGACGCAGTGCACTGATCGTATCTTTCTGACGCGCAAATTTGCTAGGATTCTGTGGGCGGTTCGCTCGGCGTATTGCCTTCGTCCGTCAGATAAATCCCATCGCACAGGGGGATTTCGTTCGGTTCCGAGGTGTCCCAGCAGATCGCCCGTAGCAGCTGGCAATGGCAGCGCAGCGTCCTCCTGTTTAGGACGTACCACATGGAGTTTGGGCAGTTGGCGCACTGTGGGTAAGGCTCTGATGGAAGGAGCATGGGAATCAATTCGCTGACCTTCGTTAAGGTCGGACTTTGAAATGTTTTTGCGGAGGATAACCTTTCCGCCTTGTCTTCTAAACTGTTCTCGCTCATCATTTTTTTCTCCTTTCGTTTCTTCTCGAGAATGGACTGCATGGAGGCATCCTCGAACGTGATGGGAAGATCGCCGAGCACGGCGGCATGAATACATTTGGCGCGGAATGTTGTACTGCCGTTTACGGTCAGCGGTTCCTTCATCGTCTTTTTTGCAATCATAAGAGCAATGCTGATTGTGTCATACGATGGATCCTCTGTGAGGGCAAGGCCCTTCTCCGTATTCGTGATTTTCCCGTAGGGGCTCGAATAGAGCAGCCATGTTTTTTTGCCCACAGCATCCGTTTTTTGTGTCGATGAGATGACGTTATCCATGTCCTGCGGCAGACGTTCGCCTTCATTTTTTTGTACTTGCCTTCTCGATTGATATAGTCGCAATGAAGGGCAGCCTTGATCTGCTTTTTTGTTCCGGGATGTTTGTCATTTTTGACGGTAAAGTGGTATAGGGCCATGATGTTTTTCTCTCAAATCGACAAAAAGCGGCGGTGTGCTGTGTCCCAGTTTTTTCAAAATGGGAAGCCAAATTCGATGAAGTATTGCCCACAGAATGCCAACCGCAGGTTCAGGGAACGCAGGTGACCGACAGAAAATTTCGTTGCTGTGCATGGGGAGAAGGTGAAGCAAATTCGTTCGAGGAGAACGAATCCGCGAGCGAAGGCGAGCAATAAAATTGCGAAAACCGACCCCACGCACAGCAGAAATTTCGTCCGCGCAGCGGCGTAAACGGCACTCAGGCGCAGCGTTTCGGGCAACCGAAATGCATAAGTGCGCCCAGACTAACTCTGTTAGTCCCATTCTATCAAAACAAGGATTGAAATGTGGGCAAGATGTGGGCAAGATGCTTCCCATTTTGAAAAAACTGGGCGGTTACGTGTTATACTCGACGTGAAGAGCATACTGTGGTAAAGGGGGTGAGGCAGTGGAAAGCAAACAGCAAAAGCTGGCGCGTCTTAAACGGCAGTTGGTGGAGACCAAGGAGCAGATGGATGCGGTTTCGGCAGACATGGATGCGGAGCGTAAAAGAGTCCGTTTTGGGAAACTTTTGCGCGTCGGTCTCATTGCCGAGGAAGCCGGTATTTTGGATTCCTACAATGAGAACGATCTCTACCTGCTGCTCGTGATGAACCGTGAATATCTGTGTCAGCACGGTGAGGTTGGGACATCCGGTGCGTTTGCCGCAATGCACAATTTGGGTGAGTTAAAAGAGGAAAGGAATTGATGCTGCAATGGCGATGAACGTAACGGCACGTCTGGCCAAAAAGCAAAAACAGCTTGATGGAATGTTGAGCAAGCAGAAGGCGATGGAAGAACAGATTCGTCATATTCAGGAAGAGATGCAAGGTCTTGCAAATGAACGGGTGAAGGAGTGGACGGATGCGCTGCGGGTGGAGCTGGAACGAAAAAATAGTTCCATCGATCTCACTAGCGTGCCTGTTGCCGAGGTGGCAGAGTGGCTGCTCTCGCGATTGGTTTCGGAAGCATCCGTACATGAAAATGCCGAGGGAAATCCTTCTGGTGATGTGAGTCAAGCGTCCGCACCGGAGGAGACATTCCATTCTGAATCTGCTGTGTAGTGACTTTGACAGAGATACGACGAGGATGGTAGTATATGGATAAGCGACAGCTTTCTATGGACGAGATACAACGCGCGTTGAAGGAGCATCAGCGATGGTTGGATACAAATCATCAGTCCGGTGCTCAGGCAGATTTCTCCAACTGCGATTTTCGCAGCTTCGATTTTTGTCATGAGAAACGCGGGGAGCTACATGAGTTTCGTTCCATGAATTTTTCGTGGAGCTGATTTTTTTCCGGTGTTTCCTTTGAACGACTGCATTTTAAGGACTGCGACTTTACGGATGCCAAGCTAAATGACACACGAATTGCAGGAGTGTGCTTCGACGGGTGCAATCTACTGAACACAAAAGCTACACAAGCATCCTTATTGGTTTGCAGAATCAATCAATGTAACATCCAAAATACATTGCTGGGGCAGTCCAAACTTATTTATTGTCAGCTTTTTGATAATTCCATTCGTGAAGCAAATTTAACCCGTGTTTCTGCTGAAAAAGGATGCCATATAGATGGAAATACTTTTTCAGCAGTGAATCCTGTTAGTGCTAACTTTTCCAATGCGGTATTTACGAACAACACATTTTCCAACTCAACATTTATTTCTTGTACGTTTGATCATTCGCTGTTTGAACATTGCGAGTTTCAACAAAGTGGCTTCTTAGACAGTTATGTTGAGCAATGTCGGTTCCGACAAAGTAATCTGGAAAATCGTTTCATGCAGGTTTCTTTTCCAGACCTCAAAGGAGACACAATTCATCTCGCGTGTGATCTTGGATTGCGTACGGTTATCAGCAGGGATTTGTTTGATGATAAACTTCCTGTACGCGTGGATGAATTTTTGAAAGAAGCTCTTGCCGTGTCGGTACGAGACAATGCACAGCGAGAATTAAAGCAGACACTAGTTTCTATAGGTAAGACGTTTCAAGAAGCATGTGCTTCATATAGGAAAGACAACCAGCAGATAAGATGATGGAGGAATTACGATGCAGTACTGGGTAAATGCAGAGCGGTTAAAGTATTTTATGAACTTACGTGGAATGACGATTTCGGATGTCGAGGCGGAATGTCATACAAGAACACGCCATGAGTTGTTTATGAAACTTATGACAGAGGGTGGGCCAACACGGGAATTCTTTTTACTAGGAGATATTGGACGGGCAATCGATGTCCCAACGACTGAGTTTGTTAAAGTGCATCAGGGCGAAGATGGCGATGAATCCAATGATGTTCATGTTTTTGAACAGCAGAAAATGAGGCCGCTCGATTATGATGAAAGTCATTACATCGACCAGAGCTTTGGCATTGAAAAGTTAAGAGAATACGATCTGATTTAATCCATCGTGGATTGCATTATGTGCAAAAGATAGGATTTTTTAGCCTCCTTTCAAGATATACTGTATATATGGTATGTCTTGAAAGGAGGCTTTATCTATGCGACTATTTATCGCAGAAAAACCGAGTCTTGGTCGCGCTATTGCCGAAAACCTTGGGAAAGGTGTTGCGAAAGATGGCTGCATTGAATGCAGCGGTGGACAGGACATCGTGACATGGTGTTTTGGTCATATCTTGGAGCAATGCGATCCTGGTGAGTATGACGAAAGATATCAAAAATGGGTGATGGATGATTTGCCCATCATCCCGGAGAAGTGGAAGCTGAGCGTCAAAAAGATGCTGCGAAACAGTACAAGATTATCAAGGAGCTTGTCAAAAAGGCGGACTACATCGTCAATGCCGGTGATCCGGATCGTGAGGGACAGCTGCTGATCGATGAAGTTCTCCAGCATCTTGGCAACAAGAAACCGGTGAAGCGAATTCTGCTGAATGCGCTGGACACAAAGAGTGTCGTCCAGGCACTCGGCGATCTGCGTGACAACAAGGATTATGCCGGACTGCGGGACAGTGCACTTGCCCGCAGCCAGGCAGACTGGCTCGTCGGAATGAATCTCTCGCGTGCCTATACGATCGTCAGTCGTGATGCCGGATATGATGGTGTACTCCATGTTGGCCGTGTGCAGACACCGACGCTTGCGCTTGTCGTGAGACGTGAGGAAGAGATCAATCATTTTAAGCCGACGACACATTATGTTTTACATGTCACATGGCAGCATGAAGGCGAAAACATACCGACGGTATGGAAAATGAAGCCCGACATGGAGGGACTGGATACGGAGCATCGGCTGCTCTCAAAGGACATCGCTGAAGGACTGCTGACGAAGATTGAGCTCGCGGCAAACCACGGGGACGGTGCTCGGATCATGAGTGTCGAGCAGAAGAAAAAGCAGGAAGGGCAGCGACTCCCGTACAGCCTCTCCACATTACAGGTGGAGGCAGGGCGGAGATACGGATTATCCCCGCAGCAGGTACTTGACACCATGCAGTCGCTCTATGAGATGAAACTGACGACCTATCCGCGTTCCGATTGTGAGTATCTTCCCACGAACCAGATGGATGATGCGGGCGTCATCCTGAACAATCTCGCCGGTATCGCAGAGCTGTCAGAGATTGCTGCTCATGCAGACACGGCAATCGTGTCCCGCGCGTGGAACGATATGAAAATCTCTGCCCATCATGCGCTCATTCCCACAACCATCGGGGTAGATATGGCGAAACTCTCAGACGATCAGCGGAAACTGTATCTTCTTGTGGCCAAGGCATATCTCGCACAGTTTTATCCAATCCATCTGTATGAAGCAACGAGGATCGTTGTTGCGTGTATAGACGAGGAGTTTGTCGGGACAGGAAAAACGATCCTAGATATGGGCTGGAAAGAAATCTATCGTGGGGACAAAAAGGACACGGATGAGGAGGATGAGGAATCTGCCGTCCTTCCGTCAGTCGCAGAAGGGGATGTCCTCAGTTATGGAAAAGGAGAAATCAAAGAGAAAACAACTACGCCGCCAAAGCGTTTCACGGATGCGACACTTCTCCAGGCGATGAAGGAAATCCATAAATATGTCAAAGACAAAACTCTTGCCGCGAGCCTGAAAGAGTGCAAGGGAATTGGTACAGAGGCAACCCGTGCGGGGATCATTGAGGGACTCAAGAAGGCAAAATTTGTAACTACGACGAAGAAGTATCTCACGCCCACGGATATGGGATGCAGAGTCATATCCATCCTGCCGGATAAGATTACTTATCCGGATACAACGGCACTCTGGGAAGCCGATCTGGATCGGATCGCGGAGAACGAGATCCCGTTGGATACGTTCGTTGGAAAGCAGGTAGAGATCATCAACACACTTCTTGCCGATGTGAAGACCATGAAGATCGAAGTCAATAAAGATCTTCCTGTCTGCCCAAACTGCGGCAAAGTGATGCGGCTGCGCAAGGGGAAGTATGGGAACTTCTGGGCATGCACCGGTTATCCCGCATGTAAGACCAGCGCACCGGACAACAAGGGAAAGCCGGACTTTGCGGCGAAAAAAACAGAGAGACTTACCGAAAATGTCCCTGCTGCGGGAAGACACTGCGGCAGATCAAGGGGAAATTTGGGACGTTCTGGTCGTGTGAGGATCGCGAGAGCTGCAACGCTTCCTTTGCCGATCACAAAGATAAACCCGTTATCGTGAAATGTCCGGCATGTAACAAGGGGTACCTCAGACGTGCTGAGAGTAAAAAGAAGAAAGGCTCATATTACTGGTACTGCTCCGAGCGATGTGGAGCTGCTCCAATATGGGATAAAGGTGGTCTTCCGGATTTGAAAGGAGGCAAAGAATAATGGTACAGATGGCTGCGTATGAATGTCCGAATTGCGGACATCGGCAGGATCATCCTGGTGCATGTGACAGATGTGGAGCACAGACGAAATAGCTCTGTTTTGTCCCATAGACTGTTATAGTGTATTTATGAAAATAATCATATTGTTTCCTAACAGTCTATGGAATCCTTCTGGGGGAACACGTTAATGTTCCTGAAATTCCCCATAAAAACATCTGAATCACATAGTAAAATCTTATCTTCATCATATCTATATCATAGAATCATCATAACGGTTCATAAGCATTTGATGGGAGGAACATAATGAACATCATTATAGTGAGCGGCCGACTCGGCGCTGACGTTCGTGAGTATACGACCCCGAGCGGAAAAACGGTTGTCCATTTTCCGCTTGCCGTCCGGAAGAGCTTTAAGAAAGATGAACGTGGAGAATATCCGGTCAATTACTTCAAGATTGAAGTATGGGGCGCAGTAGCCGAGTCCTGCAAGAAGTACCTGGACAAAGGACAGCTCGTCAACGTGCGGGGGCGGCTGGACACAGGAACGTATATTGACAAAACCAACGGAGAGGCACGTCATTATACAGTGATCATCGCGGCGATGGTTGAGTTCTTGTCGCCACGTCGTTACAACGGCGACCAGTCAGCACCTCCTGAGGATCTTGCCGACGAGTCTCTGTATCGTCAGATTATGGAGCCGTATGACGAAGACGATCTGCCTTTTTGAATATCCGCTGCATGAAAAAAGACGAGTTGTGCAAATGGCATGGCTCGTCTTTTGACTGTAATTTCGTTGTTGGCTGATCCGCCACTATGATCTATTCTCTTCTATTTGTGACCCTAATTTGACCCCTAAAAGATTGAAAAAGACGTAGAATATGTATAATATGGAGAACTGAGAGAAAAAGAGTAGGCGAAATACACGGTTGGAGATATAATGTTAAAATGATGTAGTTGAATTCGAGTGAGAGAAGAACAATTTGACGAAAATGAGGAGGGTAATAGACATAGAAAAGGTGCTGCCGGTAGACGGTCAGCCCTGCTAGGTTAAACGAAATATTTTTGGCAGCTATTGACATGCTGTCTGCTTTTCGCTATACTTTCCTTTGTCAGCGCGAAGAGCGCGGGGGCATAGCTCAGCTGGGAGAGCGCTTGCATGGCATGCAAGAGGTCAGGGGTTCGATCCCCTTGTCTCCACCATATTGACACTTACGGATGCAAGAGAAATCCTGCATCCGTTTTTTTCTGCAATAAATATCCACCCTGCATAGCGGGTGGATATTTATTGCAGGAAAAAACGCATCGCTGTGCGATGCGTATCTCTCCGATGGTGCGCCTGGGGGGATTCGAACCCTCGACCCACGGCTTAGAAGGCCGTTGCTCTATCCAACTGAGCTACAGGTGCATGGTCGGGATGACAGGATTTGAACCTGCGACATCTTGCTCCCAAAGCAAGCGCGCTACCAAACTGCGCTACATCCCGATACCGCATTATTATAATGAGCGGTTAGGGAAAAGTCAACTCATCATTTTACGATGTGCTTTCCCCCGAGAAAGCGTGGCTGCCAGTAATCGTTGGAGAGTTCGTCGATGCGTACGCCCTTGCTCGTAGAGGCGTGAATGAACTCCCCCTGCCAAGGTAGATGCCGCAGTGCGATGCGCCCTTTTCGTAGGTCTCGAAGAAGACAAGGTCGCCGGGCACGAGTTCCTTTGTACTCTTGGTGTGCAGACCAAGTTTGTACTGTTCATCTGCGGTGCGCGGGATCGTGATTCCCTGCTTCTGAAAGACATATTGGAGGTAGCCCGAGCAGTCAAATCCCTTCGGGGTAGCCCCTCCAAAGACATAGGGTGTGCCCATATACGTCTTTGCCGTCTTGATGAGATCCTGCACCTTGTTTGCGGGCAGGATTGGTGTCCCATTCGGTTCGAGTGGGATTTTTTTCGGCGCTGGACGCGGCACGTCAATGCCCCAAGGGCGTTTGGTTGGTGCGTTGCGTAGGGCACGCCATGTTGCATTGTTGACGACGCCCGTGATTTTTATCTTATTGTCGCGTTGAAAGGCGGCAACGGCACGTTCGGTCTCCTTGTCAAAGTTGCCGTCGATCGATTTGATTTGGTAGCCGGCATTCTGCAGAGCACGCTGCAGGACGAGCACATCGTGTCCATGCGAACCCTCGCGCAGGGTGGGGGAGGCGGATGCCGTTCCTCCGATGAGAAGCAGGCGATGCCCATGCAGGCGAGGAGGCGGTACAGGCGATTCATCGCAATCTTCCTTTCATGCGGTTATGTGTGCTGTACGTGCTCGAGTCCCTGACCGAGCAGCTTCATCACGTGGTCGTCATCGATCGAGTAGAGTACTTCTTTGCCGTCACGACGGAACTTGACAAGCCGCGCACTACGGAGCACGCGGAGCTGATGGGAGATGGCCGACTGTCCCATCGTCAGGCTGTCGGCGATGTCATAGACACGCATTTCCACCGTCTTTGTGAGCAGGGAGAGAATTTTGATGCGGGTCGGATCGCCGAGTGTTTTGAAGAGGTCGGCGAGATGCTGTGCTGTATCTGCGTCGATCGATTTTACGGGGGCGGAGGTCATGCGTTCCCATATCCTTTCGCGGGGTTAGTAAATCTTATTGATTTCAAAACCATTTTCTTCCAGTGCGTGCACGATGCGATCGACGTGATCCTGCCCATGCGCCTCTACGGTAACGGTCAGCTGCACCTTTTGGAAGCTGTCAGTCACCATGGTCTGATCGTGGTCGAGACGGATGACGTTCGCGTCCTGCTCTGTGAGGATCTGAGCGACGTTGAGCAGCTGTCCGGGCTTGTCGGGCAGCTGTACGGCAAAGCGGAAGACGCGTCCGCGCGAGATGAGTGCCTTGGAGATCAGTGCGGAGATGGTGGAGATGTCGATGTTGCCGCCGCTGATGAGGACGGCGATCTTTTTGTCCTTCATGTGGAGCTTCTGCAGGCGGCAAGTGAGAGTACGCCTGCACCCTCGGCGATCAGCTTGTGTTTTTCGATGAGGGAGAGCAGGGCACTCATGATCTCCATCTCGGAGACGGTGATGATCTCGTCGAGGTAACGGCGGCAGAACGCGAGCGTGAGTGCACCTGCCGTGCGTACGGCGCAGCCATCAGCAACGGTATCGGCAGACGGAAGGGTGATGGTGTGTCCGCAGGAGAGTGCTGCTTTCATGCAGGCGGCATTTTCCGGCTCAACGCCGATGACCTTCACCTGTGGGTTGACGGTTTTTGCCCCGAGGGCAATGCCGGAGGCAAGTCCGCCGCCGCCGATGGGGACGAGGATGGCATCTACGTCTTTGAGTGCGTCGATCACCTCAAGGGCGATCGTGCCCTGTCCAACGATGACGTTGCGGTCGTTGAATGGATGGATGTAGACGTAGCCATGCTCTTTCTGCAGTTCGAGGCTGTGTGCATAGGCGTCGTCGAATCCGTTGCCGTGAAGTACAACGGTCGCGCCGAGTGCCCGTGTCGCCTCCACCTTTAGGATCGGTGTCGTTGCCGGCATGCAGATGACCGCCTTGACCCCGAGCTTTTGCGCGGAGTAGGCGACACCCTGTGCATGGTTTCCGGCTGAGGCGGTGATGACGCCGCGTGCGCTCTCCTCCTCGGTGAGCATGCTGATGCGGTTGTATGCACCGCGCAGCTTAAATGCCCCCGTCGTCTGGAGGTTTTCGAGCTTCAGATAGGTCGCGTTCCCCGAGAGCTCAGAGAAATAGTCGCTGTATACCAGCGGTGACTTGCGGACGATTCCCTCCAGTCGCTTGGCTGCGGCGTATATATCGGATATGCCTGTGGATGCGACGATCTCTTCATCTGTCGGTACGTGCTGTTCTTCTCCCATGATAATCTCCCCCTTGTCTATTTAATGAAGTTAGTCTATCATGTTCATTGAAGCGCGTCAAATTCTTTTCCATCGACGAAAAGTTGTCGGAATAAAGAAGGAGTTTGCCCGTATTTCGCGAATAAAATAAGGAAAAGAAAGCATGAAATACCGTGCTTTCCGTGTCAAGACGAAGCGGAGGTGCGCGATGGGAGATTCCCCCTATGGGCGTATCCTGATTCCCGTGGATGGAACCGAGGATGCGCTGCGTGTCATTCGTCCGGCGGGAGAGCTTGCGCGTGTCATGGAGGCATCCGTTGATTTCCTCTATGTTTCCCCGTTTGACGAGAGCACGGATGAGGGGGGATGCGTCGTGGCTTCCCGCGAGTATTGTACGCCCTGCGGCAGAAGAGGCGCAGGAGATTTTTACCGTCGCGGAGTCCCTGCTTCCGCAGGAGGTCGCCCGCGCATGTCATCATCGTGCGGGAATACCGGCGGAGGAGATTCTGCGCTTTATCGACGTGATGGGCATACGTCTGGTTGCCATCAGCGGGCACAAGCATTCACGCGTGAGCGGTCTGCTGCTCGGGAGTGTGATGCAGACTGTCTTGGAACGTGCACATGCATGTGTCCTCGTGGTAGGAAATGATTGAAGTGGAACAGTGAGGAGGTACTTCCATGATGAAGAATATTTTGGTTCCTGTTGATGGTTCCGAAGGGGCAGACCGTGCGATTGAGCAGGCGGTGACGCTGGCTAAGATCTGTGGTGCAAAGCTGAATTTTCTCTATGTCGCAAACATCAATCAGCTCGCGATCAATGCCGTCCTGTCGGATGCGATTCTCGACTCGGTGACGAAGGCGGGGAATGTCGTCCTCGACCGTGCGATGGAGATGGTGCCCGAGGGGATTGAGAAGGAGTCGTTCTCGGATACAGGGTCGCCCGCTGTCGTCGTCCTCGATTTTGCAGAGACGAACGACATCGACCTCATCGTCATGGGCAGCCGCGGCCTTGGAGTCGTCAAGGGGGTTCTGCTGGGCAGCGTCAGCCAGTATGTGGTCGAGCAGTCCAAGTGTCCTGTTCTCGTGGTAAAGTAATGACCGTTGGTTGATTCTTTCAAGCTGCCGCACAGTTGCGGCAGCTTTTTCGATGTAGGACGGGGAGGGAATGATGGAGGATCAGCGCTTTGCGCGGACGGAGATGCTGCTTGGCGACGCAGGACTTGCACGCCTTGCAGCGAGCTCGGTGGCCGTGTTCGGCGTCGGCGGGGTCGGTTCATTCACGGCAGAGGCGTTGGCGCGCGCCGGTGTAGGCAGTCTGACGCTCATCGACCACGATATGATCGACGTGACGAATATCAACCGCCAGATTCACGCACTCACTGAGACAGTGGGAAAAGCCAAGACCACGGTCATGGCAGAGCGCATCCGAGCGATCAATCCCCATTGTCAGGTACGTGAAATTCGTGCGTTTTATCTGCCTGAGGAGGCGGATTCCTTTTTTGAGACGCATTATGACTATGCCGTGGATGCAGTGGATACGGTGACAGCGAAGGTGGATCTTGCCGTGCAGTGTCAGGCACGGAATATACCGCTGATTGCGAGTATGGGGGCGGCCAACAAACTCGACCCCACGCTCTTTGAGGTGATAGATATCTATCGCACCAAAGGCGATCCATTGGCACGCATCCTGCGGAAAAAGCTGAAGGAACGCGGTGTGCGGCGTCTCACGGTCGTCTGCTCGCGCGAGCGTCCGAAGCGGCCCGCCGCGGGCATCTGTGCGCCGGCACCGGGACGGCATCTGGCACCGGGCAGTGTGTCCTTTGTACCGCCTGTGGCGGGGATGATTATGGCAGGGTTGTCGTACGTGCGCTGACGGGTGCAATGGTGGAGGTGTCGTCATGAGAGTTGCGGTTCTCGGATGTGGGCGTTGGGGCTCGTTTCACGCGTGGTATGCCCAGCGTGTCGGTCACGCGGTGACGCTGTGGGGGCGCAGCGGGTCGGAACACCTCGCGGCACTGGAGAAGACACGGACGAATGAGTTTCTGACTCTCCCATCAGAGGTTCATCTGACGGATGATCTCGCAGCGGCGCTGCAGACGGCGGAGATCGTCATCATCTCCATCCATGCACAGGCACTGCGTGCCTTCCTGCGCGATGTATGCGCACGCGATCTGGCGAAGGAGCTCCGCACCAAGCGGATGATTCTCTGTATGAAAGGGCTTGAGATCGGCACGGGAAAGCGCCTGACCACCGTGGTCCAGGAAGAGCTCGGCGCAGACATACAGCCCGTCGTCTGGGTTGGCCCCGGGCATGTGCAGGACTTTGTGCGCGGCATTCCGAACTGCATGGTGCTTGCGGGGGAGGAGCGGGCGGTGCTGCACGATCTGGTGGAGGTGCTTGGCAGTCCCCTCATCCGCTTCTATTATGGGGATGATCTCCTCGGCACAGAGGTCGGGGCCGCGGCGAAGAATGTGGTGGGGCTCGCAGCGGGGATGCTCGATGGCTTTTCCTACGGCAGCCTGAAGGGGGCACTTATGGCGCGCGGTGCGCGTGAGCTCTCGCGTTTGGTGCATGCGATGGGGGGCGATGGGGACACCATCTACGGACTGTCGCATCTTGGCGACTACGAGGCCACGCTCTTTTCCCCGCACAGCAACAACCGCCGCTATGGGGAGGCTGTCGTGCGCGGTACGGCAGGCGACTTTCATAAGATCGCCGAGGGTGTCTACACCGCTGAGGCATTGATGGCTCTTGCCGCGGAGTATCGTGTTGAGCTGCCCATCTGCACGACGGTATATGAGATCGTCGCACATGGATGTGATCCACGTGCACAGCTGATGCAGCTGTTTCTGCGGCGTAATAAGAGCGAGAAGGAGTAGGGGATGGAGGAGCGAAGGCACATCGATGTCGTCGCAGGAGCGATCCTGCGTGACGGGAAGGTGTTCGGCGCATGCCGTTCCTATGGAGCGTATGCAGGGACGTGGGAATTCGCGGGCGGAAAGGTCGAGTCGGGGGGAGACGGATGCGGCGGCACTTGTGCGTGAGATGCAGGAGGAGCTCGGCGTTGTGGTTGCTGTGGAGGAACTCCTCGGCACGGTTGACCACGACTATCCGGAGTACCACATGAACATGCGCCTCTACCTCTGCCGGCTCGCAGCGGGAGAGCCGCAGCTGCGTGTCCACTCCGAGGGGCGGTGGCTCGGACGCGCCGATCTCTACAGTGTCCCGTGGTTTGCGGCAGACATGGATCTCATCCGGAGAATTGAGCCGCGTCTGCGCTGACGTTTGACAAGAGGATGTGCGGAATGCTATAATACATCTCGTATTTCCCCAAGCCGAAGTGGCGGAATTGGCAGACGCAGCAGACTCAAAATCTGCCGCTGTGTGAGCAGCGTGCCGGTTCGACCCCGGCCTTCGGCACCATTTGAAGATTAGCCGTTATGGCTTCCGAAAACTCCCTAAGAGAACGTGAAACTCTTAGGGAGTTTTTATCCATACACCTGTATTTCTCATACTGATTTATTGGTTGACACAGCGCGTGGAAGCGCGTATATTTAACAGAAAAATTTAAGGAATCGCTGATAAATTCGGCACAGCCATCTTGACGCATCTTTTTCGCCCGCACTTCGGCGGAAAATCCTCCACAGAGCCCCACTCTGCGTCCGGTTTTCCACCTTGTTCGGACAAAAAATCTACGCCAATCTGGCAGACCTCATTTTATCAGCGATTCCTTAAGGAAGCACTGATAAATGGGTGAATTTTCTCGGTACTTCCTTCGAAAAGTGGAAAGGATGGGTTCTCTTGGCGCATTATTATACTGAACCGTCGCATACGTTCGGAGAGTATCTGCTCGTACCCGGCTACTCCTCGGCGGAATGCTTCCCCGCAAATGTTTCCCTGCGCACGCCGCTCGTCAAATTTCGTCGTGATGAAGAGCCGGCGCTCACGATGAATATCCCGCTGACCTCCGCGATTATGCAGGCGGTCTCCAATGACACGATGGCGATTGCTCTCGCCAAGCAGGCGGTGTATCGTTCATCTATGGCTCGCAGTCCATCGAGGCAGAGGCGGCGATGGTCTCGCGTGTGAAGAACTATAAATCGGGCTTTGTCAGCAGTGACTCGAACATCAGTCCTGACACGACACTTGGCGGGGTGCTCGACCTTCTCGCTAAGACGGGACATTCGACCATGGCGGTCACGGAGGACGGCTCCGCGAACGGAAAGCTCGTCGGCATCGTGACGAGCCGCGACTATCGCGTCTCCCGCATGTCGCTCGATACGAAAGTGCATACGTTCATGACGCCGTTCGAGAAGCTCGTCTGGGCCGATGCGGATGCGACCTCCCTGACGCTCGCCAACGATCTCATCTGGGAGCACAAGCTCAACATGCTGCCGCTCATCGACAAGAATCAGCGCCTGCGCTATATGGTGTTCCGCAAGGACTACACGGATAACAAGGAAAATGAGTTGGAGCTAACCGACGACAACAAGAGCTACATCGTTGGTGCGGGCATCAATACGCGCGACTATACGGAGCGCGTTCCTGCGCTTTATCGACGCGGGCGTCGATGTCCTCTGCATCGACTCCTCGGAGGGGTTCTCCGAGTGGCAGCGCATGACGATCCAGTACATCCGCGAGGAGTTCGGTGATTCGGTCAAGGTTGGCGCGGGTAACGTCGTGGACGGTGAGGGCTTCCGTTTCCTCGCAAATGCGGGGGCAGACTTTATCAAGGTCGGCATCGGCGGCGGTTCCATCTGCATTACGCGCGAGACGAAGGGCATCGGACGCGGACAGGCAACGGCACTCATCGACGTGTGTGCCGAGCGTGACAAATACTACAAGGAGACGGGGGTCTACATCCCCATCTGCTCCGACGGCGGCATCGTCTATGACTATCACATGACGCTCGCGCTTGCCATGGGCGCGGACTTCCTCATGCTGGGACGTTACTTCTCACGCTTCGATGAGAGCCCGACGGACCGCGTCATGGTGAACGGCACCTACTATAAGGAATATTGGGGCGAGGGCTCGAACCGCGCGCGCAACTGGCAGCGGTATGATCTCGGCGGGAGCAAGAAGCTCTCCTTTGAGGAGGGGGTAGATTCCTACGTCCCCTATGCGGGACCGCTGAAGGAGAACGTACAGACGACGCTCTCCAAGATTCGCTCCACGATGTGCAACTGCGGTGCGCTCAGCCTCCCGGAGTTCCGTGACAAGGCAAAGCTCACCCTCGTCTCCTCGACCAGCATCGTCGAGGGCGGCGCACACGATGTAATCCTGCGCGACAAACTCGGACGGGATTGACGAAAGATCAGAAAAGACGCACGATGCGTGCGCCTTTTCTTTTTTCACATTTTGTGGTAATATCAACCATAGGATTTTGGGGAATCACGGTTGAAATGACATTTTGCGGATCCGGTACGGATTCATTTCTGCAGTATGGCGGAGGAGATATGCAGCAAGGCGCGATCTTTGATATGGATGGGCTGCTCTTTGATACGGAGAAGATGTATCAGCACGGTTGGCTGGTCGTAGCCGATGAATTTGGTGTGCCGCGCAGCCCAGAGCTGGGCAAGGCATGCTGCGGCACAAGCGGTGAGACGATGGCGGCGGTGGTGCGTTCCTTCTATCCGACGGTGGATGCCTATGCCTATTCGCGTCGTGTGGCTGAGTACGTCCGTGACGAGGCAGCGAAGAACTTGCCGATCATGCCGGGGGCGCGTGAGCTGCTCCATTATTTTCGCGCGCATGGCGTCCGTATCGCAACGGCAAGCAGTTCGACAGTGGCACAGATCGAGAAAAATCTCGCGCAGAGCGGTCTGAGAGAGTACTTTGATGCCATTGTCGGCGGTGATATGGTCGAGCGGGGGAAACCCGCCCCCGATATTTTTCTGCGCGCTGCTGCAGCAATCCAGATCGCACCGCCGGACTGCTATGTTTTTGAGGATGGCTACAATGGGCTGCGCGGTGCTTCGGCAGCGGGCTGTGTGGCGGTGATGATTCCCGACACATTGCCGCCGACGGAGGAGATGCGGGGGCTCTGCACGGGGATTTATCCATCGCTGCACGCGGCGTTGGATGCGATCAAGCAAGGGAAGCTGTGACATATTTCCATAGTGAGGTAAGGTAATGGACGAACAGAAAACCATGATGTTCTCCTTCGGGGAGGATAAGCCAAAGGCAGATGTCGTCATACGGGATGTGAGTGCGGCGATGCGGGAGAAAGGGTATAACCCAATCAACCAGCTGGTCGGCTATCTGCTGTCCGGCGATCCTGCGTATGTGACGAGTCACCGCGATGCACGGAGCAAGATACGGAGTCTTGAGCGGGACGATCTGCTCGATGAGCTCGTGCGCTTCTATTTGGAACACGAGAAATGAGACGCTATATGTCACTCGATCTCGGTGATGCGACGATCGGGATTGCAGTCAGTGACCTTCTTGGGCTGACGGCGCAGGGCGTTGAGACAGTGCGGCGCACGACACTCGAGGCAGATCTTGCCCGCCTTGGGCAACTCATGCAGGAGTATGAGGTCGATGCCCTTGTGGCCGGCCTGCCAAAGCACATGAACGGTGATGAGGGCGAGCGCTGCAGCATTGTGCGCGCCTTTATGGCGGAGGTGGAGGAGCACTTTCCGGGGACGGAGGTACACTACTGGGATGAGCGCCTCTCGACCGTCGCTGTCTCGCGCACGCTCATTGCCGGGGATGTCTCACGCAAAAAACGCCGCAAGGTGATCGATAAGATGGCGGCGGTCTATATTTTACAGGGATTTTTGGATCGACAGAATATGGGAAATCACGGATAAAAGATGCGTCGGGAGGCGTGCACTGAATTTATCCGTGCTTTCTTGATTGAAGGAGTAGAGAAGATGACTGAGCAGGAAGAACTTCACGATGAGGACGTTATTGTCGTTATCTCCGATGAGGAGGGAGTGGAGCACTATTACCGCGAGGAGATGATCGTGCCGCTCGGAACGGAGCGATTTGCCGTGCTCGTAGCACTCCACATGGATGCAGATGGAGCCCTTGAAGACAGTGATGATGAGGACGAGGCGACGATTGCCAAGATCATCGTGGATGAGAGCGGCGAGGACATCTACACAGATCCGACGGACGAGGAGTTCGAGGCGGTCTGCCGCGCCTATGAGCGTCTTGCAGAGCAGGAGGAAGAATAAGGGGATCGCAGATCGCCGCCGCATCAGCGGACAATGATGCTCTGTGGAGCAGGAGACTGCGCGGGCCTACGACACTGAGACAAGAGAGGATGGATTTTGTTGCGGGAGTCATTGCAGGAGTTGTGGCAGAAGACACGCGACTTTCTGGAGCACGCCGAATGGCAGGAGGCTCTGCGGGCGGTTTACCGCGGAAAGGGAACCCCAAAGCAAAGAAAATGATATTTGGCGGGGCGGCTGCGGTCGCCCTCCTCTTCCTTGTTTTTGCGCTTTTGATCGCGTCGCCGTCCGCCTCGCCCACCAATGAGGGGACGCCTGTGTACTTTACCGTACGCCCCGGGATGAGTGTCAGCAGCATCGGCAAGGAACTGCATGAACGCGGTGTGATCGACAGCGAGATGAAGTTCTGGTGGACGGCGAAGCTGAACGGACTTGAAAACAAGGTCAAGACCGGTACGTTCGCCATGCAGACCGGGATGACGCCGCGTGATGCGCTGGAAAAACTCGTCTATGGCAATACCGTTACGATCCGCTTCGTGATTCCCGAGGGGTTCGGCGTGAAGGAGATCGCCGAGCGGCTGGAAAAGGAAGGGCTCGTGCGCGCGGATGACTTTATGGAGCGCGCCAAGACATTTCGCCCCTATCCCTATATAGAACAGCATGAGAATGTGCGTTATGCGGCAGAGGGGTTCCTTTTCCCCGACACCTATGAGCTGAGCGATTCGTTCGATGCCGACTCGATCATGACGATGATGGCAGAGAATTTCGATCATCGCCTGACGAAGGAGATGCGCGACCGCGCCAAGGAGATGCACCTCTCGATCTATGAACTCGTGACACTCGCGTCCCTCGTGGAGAAGGAGGCGTATCATGATGAGGATCGCCCGATCATCGCGCAGATCTTTCTGAAGCGTCTGCGCCTTGGTATGCCGCTGCAGGCCGACCCGACGGTACAGTATCTGCTCGATGAGCCGAAGGAGGATCTCCTCTACAGCGACACGGAAGTTGCGTCGCCCTATAATACCTATCAGAATGTCGGCCTGCCGCCGGGGCCGATCGCAAGCCCGGTACAGCGTCGCTGATGGCCGTGCTGCATCCCGCACATACGAACTATCTGTATTTCGTGGCGGATCGGAATGGAAAGAATTACTATGCAACGAATTATGCGGATCACCTCGCTCTTGTCGATCAGGTGCGCTGATGCAGTGAAGGTGCTCCGATGACGCGCAGACCTGAGCTCCTTGCCCCTGCGGGGACGATGGAGAAGCTGGAGGCGGCGCTCCGCTATGGTGCGGATGCGGCGTATCTCGGCGGACGACAGTTCGGCCTGCGTGCCTTTGGCGGGAACTTTACGCAGGACGAGATTGCGGCGGCCGTTCGCCTTGCTCATGGGATGGGAAAGAAGATCTATGTGACGGTCAATGTGTTCCCGCACAATGAGGATCTGGTGTCACTGCCGGACTATCTGTGCTTTCTTAAGGAGGCAGGGGCAGATGCCGTCCTCGTTGCCGACCTCGGTGTCTTTATGTGTGCACACGAGGCGGCACCCGGACTTCCCATCCATGTCAGCACACAGGCGAACAATGTCAACTGGCGCACGGTGCGCGCGTGGCAGGAGCTTGGCGCGACGCGCGTCGTGCTCGCACGCGAGCTCTCGGCGGCGGAGATACAGGAGATTCGGCGGGCGACGGACGTGGAGCTGGAGCTGTTCGTGCACGGTGCAATGTGTATCTCCTATTCCGGACGATGTCTGCTCAGCAGTTACTTTACGGGGCGCGATGCGAACCGCGGAAGCTGTGCCCAGTCCTGCCGCTGGAAGTATGCACTGGTCGAGGAATCCCGTCCCGGAGCGTACTATCCCATCGCCGAGGATGAGCGCGGTACCTATATCATGAACTCGAAGGATCTGTGCCTGCTCCCGTATCTGGACGAGGTCATCGCATGCGGCGTGGACAGTCTGAAGATCGAGGGACGCATGAAGAGCGTTCACTATGTGGCGAGCGTTGTGAAGGCGTATCGCACGGCGCTGGATGCCTGCCTGTCGGAACACCCCTACCATGTCGAAACATCGTGGCTGGAGGAACTGAACAAGGTATCCCACCGTGCGTACACGACGGGTTTTTTCTTCGGAAAGACGACGGCGGAGGATCAGATCTATGGATCTTCGTCCTATGAGCAGACCTCGGAGTTCGTCGGGCTGGTGCGTGCCTATGATGCCGTGACAGGACTGGCAGAGGTGGAGCAGCGCAATCACATGCGCGTCGGACAGGAGATTGAGATCTTTCAGCCGAAGGGGATGTCCTTTCGCCAAATTCTCGATGCCATGTGGGATGCGGAGGGGGCGCCAATCGACGCTGCACCGCACCCGCAGCAGATCGTGCGCATTCGGCTGGTGCATCCGGCAGAGCCATACAGCATCCTGCGCCGCGATGTGCCAATGAAAAAGGGAGATGGGTTATGAGCATGGTGATTCGTCGCTATGCGTGTGCCGAAGGGCGCGTGCAGGGCGTGGGCTTTCGCATGTTTGTCCGCCAACAGGCGGTGATGCGTGACATCACGGGTTGGGTCAAGAATATGTCGGACGGCACGGTGACAATGGAACTGCAGGGCGCGGCGGATGCCGTCGACGCGGCATTTGATGCCATGCGAGCAGGAAATATGTTTATCCGCGTGGATCATCTCACGGTCGAGGAACGCGCTCTGCTTGAGGGGGAGCGCAGCTTTGACGTGCGCTATTAGAGGAGTATGATGGGAAATATTGGTGTTGAATGGGCCGAATCTCAATATGCTCGGGACACGTGAGCCTGAGATATACGGCGCGCTGACACTCGCCGACATCAACAAACGCCTGCGCCGCCGCGCGGAGCGTGCAGGCCTTGCCATCACATTTCTGCAGTCGAATCACGAGGGCGTCTTGGTGGATGCCATTCAGGCAGCGCGCGGGAACACGGACTACATTATCCTGAATGCCGCTGCCTTTACGCATTACAGTATTGCCATCCGCGACGCCATTTCTGCCGCTGAGGTTCCCGTTATCGAGGTTCATCTCTCGAACATCCATCAGCGCGAGGAGTTTCGGCATCACTCGGTGATTGCGCCGGTCGTTTGGGGGCAGGTTGCAGGGCTGGGGGCGGAGAGCTATATGGCGGCACTTGAGGCAATCATCTGCCGCATGGAGGGATACAATGGAGATTGAGGGACGAGTCACGCGTCTGCGTGCGCTCATGGCAGAGAAGGTTCTGGACGGGGTGCTTGTCACGAAAGAGGAGAGTGTCCATTATTTTAGCGGTTTTCGCGGTGATTCCACGGCACTCCTTATAACCCCCGAGCGACTTCTTCTCATGACAGACAATCGCTATACGGAGCAGGCGCAGCTGCAGGCACCAAGCTATGATGTCGTCGAACAGCATGAGGGGCTGAGCAAAAAGATTGCAGAGGCGGCGCAGGAGCTTGGGATTCTCGCACTTGGCTTTGAGGGCGGTGCACTGACCTGTGATCGGTATGAACAGCTGAAATCTATGCTGGGAGAGATCTCCTTTGACACGTCGCTCTCTCTTGATGCACTGCGCATGGTCAAGGATGCGGATGAGATCGCCGCCATTCGCCGTGCCTGTGCGATTGCCGACGCGGCATTCGCGCACATCATCACCGTTATTCGCCCCGGCATGACGGAGTGTGAGGTGGCCGCTGAGATGGAGTACTTCATGCGGCGTGAGGGCTCGGAGCGCCCTGCCTTTACGACGATTGTCGCCTCGGGGGTGCGGGGCAGTCTGCCGCACGGCGTGGCAAGTACGAAGGAGATCGCACGCGGCGAGCTCGTGACGATGGACTTCGGCGCGGTCTATGAGGGCTACTGCTCAGACATCACGCGGACCATCTGCGTCGGACGGGCAGACGCGCATCAGCGCGAGCGCTATGATGCCGTGCTTGCGGCGCAGGAACGTGCACTCGCTGCACTGCATCCCGGGGTCACAGGGATCGAGGCAGACCGCGTGGCACGCGATGCTCTCGCTGAGAAGAATCTTGCACAGTATTTCGGCCATGGGCTCGGGCATAGCCTTGGGCTTGAGATCCACGAGGAGCCGCGCCTTTCGAAGTCCTGTCCTGTCGCACTGCAGGAGAATATGCTGATTACCGATGAGCCGGGAATCTATATTCCGGGCTGGGGCGGAATCCGCATCGAGGACACGGTGCTCATCACGCATGACGGAGCGGAGCCGCTGACGCACGCGCCAAAAGAATTTATTGAAATATGTATATAAACCCGCTATAATGTGTAAAGGTATAACAGATATGGAGGAACGAACAATATGATTAACAGCACCGATTTCCGCACAGGCCTGACCATTGAGTACGATGGGGGTGTCTGGCAGATTGTTGATTTCAGCACGTGAAACCGGGAAAGGGTGCCGCGTTCGTCCGTACGAAGATCAAGAACGTCGAGACCGGTGCTGTGGTGGAGCGCACGTTCAATCCGAACGAGAAGATGCCTGCGGCACATCTCGAGACGCATACCATGCAGTACCTCTATGAGGCGGACGGCGTCTATACGTTCATGAACACGGAGACCTATGAGCAGACGGAGCTGACGCGCGAACAGCTGGGCGATGCGCTGAACTACCTCATGGAGAACATGGAGGTGGCGGTGCAGCAGTTCAAGGGGCGCATCATTGGCATCCAGCTGCCGAACTCCGTCAATCTGAAGGTCGTCGAGTGCGAGCCAAGTGTCAAGGGGAACACGGCGACGGGCGCGACGAAGATGGCAAAGGTTGAGACCGGTTATGAGGTGCGTGTGCCCCTCTTTATCAACGAGGGAGATGTTCTGCGCATTGATACGCGCACGGGCAACTACATCGAGCGCGCCTGAGTATAATTATATTAAATTTGGAGGGTATGAACATGGACAATGAGAAGGATGTTGTAAAGAAGGAAACAGGCCTTGGGACGATTCGCGTTGCCGATGAGGTCGTCAGCATTATCGCGGGGCTTGCCACGACAGAAGTTGATGGAATTGCGGGCATGAGCGGTGGTATCGCCGGCGGCATCGCTGAGATCCTGGGGCGTAAGAATTTCTCCAAGGGGGTCAAGGTCGAAGTCGGTGAGAAAGAGGCTGCGGTTGATCTCTACATAATCGTCAAGTATGGCATCCGCATTCCTGAAGTTGCCCTTGCGGCGCAGGAGAATGTCAAGCGCGCCATCGAGACGATGACGGGGCTGTCTGTGGTCGAGGTGAACGTGCATGTGCAGGGCGTCGGATTCCCTGAGGAGGAGCCGAAGGTCGAGGAGTCGCGTGTACACTAAGTGCAGTCGGGGGCTATGAACCATGGGGATTCTTAACCGTCTGCTTCTCCTGCCGTATGCGATTCTCGGCATGGCACTCGCCGTTGCCGTCGCAGCGGCGGCACTGCGTATCCTGCCTGAGAGCATCTGGCTGAATGAAGTTCGCTATGCACTGTCCCGTCAGGAACTCCTTGCAGGCTGTGCGGTGTATTTTCTGTTCAGCCTAAAGTTCTTCTTTGCGGTGTTTTCGCGTTCCTCATCTTCTACACGTACGGACGGGGAGTTTATGGTGATCGAGACACCGGCCGGCTCCGTTCAGGTGGCACTTCCGGCCGTGCAGGGCATTGTCGAGCGTACCACGCTGGCCATGCAGGAAGTGCGTGAGGCAGCGGCAGTCATTGTGGTGCATGAGCAGAGGAAGGACAGCGCAGATCCGCCCATGCATATTGAGCTGAAGATCAGCATTGCGGATCACGCAGCATTGGGACAGGTGACGGAGCAGCTGACGCAGAGTGTGCAGCAGCATATTCATGAGGTCCTCGGTGTAGCCGAGGTGCCGGTCAAGATCAGTGTGACGGAGATCGGCGCGTCCGGTGCGGCAAAACGCTCTGTGGCGTAGTGGGAGGTGCGCATGAAAGAATATCTGCTGCAGCTCCTGCAGGAACAGTGGATGTACCATCGCGGACGGACGGGCGGACTGGTGCTCGGAACCCTGTTCGGCATCTGCGTCCTGCTGTTTGGGTTTTGGAATATTGTCTTTGTGATTCTCTGTGCCGGTATCGGCATGTATATTGGATTGCAGTCAGAGCATCGAGGCTGGTCAGAGATCATTGATCTGTCGGGACTGCGGAATCTCTTTCGGAGGATGTCATGAGCCGCAGACACGCGCGTGAGGCGGCGCTTTTGACACTTTTTCAGCGGGAGTTCGATCAGGATCGTCCGCCGACTGTCGCGGCAGGGGATCTTGCCAGCGACGCTGTGGACGGTTTGACGGAGAAGGATCTTGCCTATGCGAATGGGCTCGTGCAGGGTACGTGCTCCGTTCAGCCGGAGATCGATGCGGCGATTGAGTGCATGGCGAAGGAGTGGAAGCTCCATCGCATGGCGCCCGTGGATCGCAATCTCATCCGCATGGCGTACTATGAGATGTGCTATCAGGAGGAACGCATTGACCCTCCGATTGCCATTAACGAAGCAGTGGAGCTGGCAAAAAAATATGGGTCGGACGATGCGGGCCGCTATGTAAACGGTATCCTTGCTGCGCTGCAGAAATCAATGGGATAACTGATGAAAAAGAATCCGTTGCACAGTCGGTGCAATGGTTCTTTTTTTATCGTCATGGGGGAGAGGTGATTATGACCGTTCACAGTGTCAGTGATGTAACGCGCTATATCAAAGGGATGTTTGAGCATGAGCCAATTCTGTCGGATCTCCTGATTCGCGGCGAGGTGTCCAACTACAAACGCTATCCGTCGGGACATGCCTACTTTACCCTAAAAGATGCAGGCGCAAGTATGAAGTGCGTCATGTTCAACGGCTATGCGCGAAATCTGCGCTTTGCGCCCGAGAATGGGATGCAGGTGATCGCGGGCGGCAATATCTCCGTCTATGAGCGTGACGGAGCATATCAACTCTATGTCAGCTCCTTGACACCTGAGGGGGCGGGGGCGCTCGCCCTCGCCTTTGAGCAGATGCGCGACCGCCTCGCCGCCGAGGGGCTTTTTGATGAAGGACATAAACAGCCGCTGCCGCGCTTTCCGCGACGCATTGGGATTGTCACGTCGTCGGCAGGAGCGGTGCTGCGCGATATCCACAATGTCTCTAAGCGACGCTGGCCGAGCGTGCAGCTCATCCTTCATCCCGTTCTAGTGCAGGGCGCAGGGAGCGGCGGAGCAGATTGCGGATGCCGTGGCGTTTTTCAATGAAAAATATTCGGTGGATGTCCTGATCGTTGGCCGCGGCGGCGGGAGTGCAGAGGATCTCTGGGCGTTTAATGAGGAGGTCGTCGTCCGCGCCGTCTATCGGTCGCGTATTCCCGTGATTTCGGCCGTGGGGCATGAGACGGATACGACGCTTGTGGATTTCGTCAGCGATCGGCGTGCGGCGACACCTTCGCAGGCGGCGGAGTTTGCCGTTCCTGATGCGGTGGAGATGGAGCGGTACCTCATGGGGCTGCGCGCACGTCTTGACGCGGGGCGGAAGCGACAGATCGATCACGCCGCTGCACGCCTGAGCACGCTCGTTCAGCGGCCTTGGTGCACCAATCCGCGCATGTTGATCGCCCCGCTCATGCAGCGCAGTGACCGCGCCACGGCAGAGCTCCATCGTGCGGCAAAGGAGCAGAGCGTCGCAGCGCGGCATCGCCTTGAGCTCGTGCTGAAGCGACTGGAGCTGCTCAACCCCGTACGGGTTCTCTACCGTGGGTTCAGCATTGTGGAGAAGGACGGGGGTGCCGTGAGCCGCGTGAAGGACGTCACGGCGGGTGACCGCGTGAACATTACATTTGCGGACGGCAAGATATCTGCCGTCGTGGAACAGGCAAAGGAGCAGCAGAATGGCGCGTAAAAAAGAGATGGCGTTTGAGGAAGCACTGGGGGCGTTGGAGCAGATTGTTGCTGAGATCGAGGCGGGTGATTTGGCTCTCGCCGATCTCATGGCAAAGTACTCCGAAGGAATCAAGCTCTCGGAGTTCTGTGTCACGTCGCTGCGGCGCGCGGAGGAGACGATGGATCTCCTCGTGCGGGAGACGGCAGATGGCGTCGCACAAGAACCGCTGAAGATCGGAGGCTGAGATGAAGGAACGTTGGCGGGCGCGGCAGGAGCTGGTGGAGCGTGCGCTGCAGGCGGAGCTGGATCGGACGGATGTGCTCGATGATACGCTGCGGCAGGCGATGGCGTACAGTCTGATGGCAGGCGGGAAACGTCTGCGTCCTGTGCTCCTCATGGCGGCAGCGGATGCGGTAGGCGCGGATGGCGCCAAGTTCCTGTCCGTGGCGTGTGCACTTGAGATGATCCACACGTATTCCCTCATCCATGACGATCTCCCGGCGATGGACAACGACGACTATCGGCGCGGCAAATTGACCAATCACAAGGTCTTTGGCGACGGCATTGCCATCCTTGCAGGTCGACGGACTCCTGACGCTCGCGTTTACGGTCATCCTGCGCCAGCAGGGTGTATCCGCCGATACACTCCTGCGCGTGGTGGATGAGATCAGTCGTGCTGCCGGTGCTGAGGGGATGGTTGGAGGACAGGTGCTCGACCTGCGCGCAGAGGAGCATCGCATTTCGATGGAGGAGATGCGCCGTGTCCACATGGGCAAAACGGGGGCACTCTTTCGTGCAGCGCTGCGCAGCGGTGCAATCCTCGGCGGTGCGTCCGAGGCACAGCTTGCGGCACTTACGACGTACGCGGAGCAGTTCGGACTTGCCTTTCAGATCACGGACGACATTCTTGATGTCGTCGGGACGGCAGAGGACATCGGCAAGCCCGTCGGAAGTGATGAGAAAAACCACAAGTCGACCTATGTCTCCCTGACCTCGCTCGATGAGGCGCAGGAACTTGCAGCACAGACGGTGAAGGATGCATGCGCGGCGCTCCGTGATTTCGGCGCGGAGGCAGATTTCTTGCGTGAGCTGGTGTCCTATCTCGTGTATCGGAAGCAGTAGGGGGCATCGTTGAAGAAAGAGCGTTTGGATGTGCTGCTCACCGTACAGGGGCTTGCACCGAGCCGTGAGCGCGCGAAGCGCCTCATTATGGCAGGACAGGTGCTCGTCAACGAGCAGCGTGTGGATAAAGCGGGCGCAACCGTTCCCGCCGATGCAGTACTGCGCGTCGTGGGAGAGGATCTTCCGTATGTCAGCCGCGGCGGACTGAAGCTCGCAAAGGGGATCACTGCGTTCGGCATTTGCCTTGCGGGGCGGACAGCGGCAGACATCGGTGCGTCCACGGGCGGATTTACGGACTGTATGCTGCAGAATGGCGCGGTCAAGGTCTATGCGATTGATGTGGGATATGGACAGCTCGACTGGAAATTGCGCACGGATGCACGCGTCGTCAACATGGAGCGTACGAACATCCGCAAGGTAACGCCGGACATGCTGGATCATGCACCGGACTTTGCATCGATCGATGTGGCATTCATCTCGCTGGATAAGGTCCTCCCCGTTGTGCGGACGCTCCTTTCACCGGAGGGAGAGGTACTCGCCCTCATCAAGCCGCAGTTCGAGGCGGGAAAGGATCGCGTCGGAAAGAACGGTGTTGTGCGAGACCCTGCGGTGCACGAGGATGTGATTGCACGAGTCCTTGTCGCCGCAGAGGGGCTGGGCTTTGTTCCGCGCGGACTGACCTTTTCTCCGGTCAAGGGACCAAAGGGGAATATCGAGTATCTCCTCTATCTGGGGATGCAGGGCGGACGTACGGCTATCGCGGATGAGGAGACCGCCGCTGTGGTGGCAGAGGCACATCGTACACTGGATGGATGAGATGCGGAGCGGATTATGTTGACGGTTGCAGTTTCCCTATGTCGAGCGCCCTGAGATGCGGGATATTGTCCTGCGCATTCGCAGCTTTCTTACGGCACGGGGCGCGCGTATCATCCTGCCGCATGCGCGTGCGGCGGAGTTCGGCATGGAGGCGTGCGGTGCAGACGATATCGAGCGTCTGCCCGCCGACTTTGCCCTGAGTCTTGGCGGAGACGGTACACTGCTCGGCATCTGCCGACGCTATGCGGAGAACCCCGTGCCGGTCTGTGGCATCAATTTGGGGACACTCGGCTTTATGGCGGATATTGAGCTCAATGAGCTGGAACGGCGTCTGGGACAGCTCTGTGCGGGAGATTACCGCGTGGAGCAACGGCCGCTCCTCGCGGGCTATGTGACGCATCCATGCGGCGAAGAGCATTTCTCGGCTATGCGATCAACGACATTGTGGTGACCAAGGGCGATGTGGCGCGCGTTATCACGCTGGGGCTGACGGTGAACAGTACACCGCTGGTTGCATGCAAGGCGGACGGATTTATCGTTGCCTCGCCGACGGGCTCAACGGCGTACTCCCTTTCGGCGGGCGGGCCGATCATGAACCCGATGGTGCGCGGCATCCTGCTCACACCCATCTGCGCACATACGCTGAACATCCGCCCGCTTGTCATACGCGAGGAGGACGTGGTGCACATCCATCTGCTCGATACGCGCCAGAGCATCATTGTCACCATCGATGGGCAGGAGACCACGCCGATCCGTCCTGATGATACCGTAACGGTGCGCTGTTCCGACGTGCGGGCGGGCATCATCAAATTTGAGGACAAAGACTACTATCAGACGCTGCGGACAAAACTCTGGAGAAACTGCTAGGAGAGAGCGGAATGAAACGTCGTCGTCACGACCTCATCAAACAGATCATCCGTGAAGAAATCATCGAGACACAGGAGGCACTTGCGGCAGCGCTCTGTGCGCGCCATGTGCACGTCACGCAGGCGACGATCTCGCGGGACATCAAGGAGCTCCTGCTCATCAAGGTGCCGGCAGGCGGCGGACGCTATCGCTATGCCATCGCGCCGCAGGAGGGACAGCGTTTTTCCGAGACGCGCATGCGCCGTGTCTTCAAGGACAATGTGCAGAGCTGTGATTTCAGTGAGAACATCGTCGTCGTGCGCACTGCGCCAGGGGGCAGCGGGAACGGTGGCATCCGCGCTCGACGCGTCGGCATGGTCGGAAGTCATCGGAACGATTGCAGGCGACGACCATATTTTCGTGCTCATCCGCCCGAAGGAGGCAGCGGCGGATATCGTTGCACGCATTCAAAAACTCATGCACTGAAAGGAGGGATGTGTGGTGCTGCACAGCCTACGGATTCAGAATTTTGCCCTTTTGGAAGAGGTGACCGTCGAGTTCGGCACGGGGCTGAACATCCTCACGGGTGAAACCGGTGCGGGCAAGTCCATTCTGATTGGTGCACTGGGGGCAATCCTCGGCCAGCGTGTCCCTGCCGATGTCATACGCAGCGGCTGTGATTTTCTGCGTGTGGAGGCTGTTTTTTCCATCGAGGAAAACTCTGCCGTGTCCGCATTGCTCGCCGCGCAGGAGATTGAATGCGATGATGAGCTGATCATCGTACGCAAGGTATCACGTGCGGGGAAAAGCTCTATTCTTGTCAACGGTGCCCATGTGACGCTGACCTTTCTCAAAAAACTTGCGCCGCATCTCGTGGACATCCATGGACAGAACGAGAACTTGGCACTCCTGCGCGAGGAGGCGCAGCGCAGCCTCCTTGAAGGCGGTGATGCCGATCTCGCGGAGCGCCTGTGTGCCTATCAGGATGTCTATCGGGACTGGAAGGCGCGGACGAAAGAACGTGAGATGCGTACGGAGGAAAATGCGGAGATCGCCGAGCGTCTGGATATGCTCCGCTGGCAGGAGCAGGAAATCGCAGAGGCGGAACTCACAGAGGGAGAGGATGAGGAACTCGAGACCGAGATTCGCCGTCTTTCCCATGCGGAACGCTTGGTGGAGCACGCCGCCGAGGCGAGCAATCTCCTCAGTGAGGATACGGAGGAGGGGGCTGCCGTCCTGACGGCACTATCGCGCGTCACACATGCGCTGGAGGAGATCGCGCGCTACGATGAGAGCCTTGCGGGGGCGCAGGCGATGATCGAGGAAGCGTATATCTCCCTGCAGGAGGCGTCCTATGAGGTGCGGGACTACCTCGAGGGCATCGACGCAGATCCCGCCTCGCTGGACAAGATCCAGCTGCGCATGGATGTGATCGAGCGCCTCAAGAAAAATACGGCGGCAGTATCTCTGCTGTCCTAGCGCGCCTCGAAGCGCTGCGCACAGAGATCTCCTCCGCCGAGCGCTATGATATGGACATAGAGGAACTGGATGTGGCGATTGCAAGGCTCCGTCAGCGCATGGAACAATGCGCCGCGGAGTTGACGAAACAACGGCAGAAGGTCGGTGCGGCACTCTCCGCGAAGATTGAACGGGAGCTGCAGGGGCTCGGCATGAAGCAGGCACGTTTTCACATTGTTGTCACGCCGGAGGAACAGTATACAACCCGTGGAGCAGACCGCCTCACGATGCTGTTTTCCGCCAATGTCGGCGAGACGGAAAAGCCTCTTGAGAAAATCGCCTCGGGCGGTGAACTCTCGCGCATCGCGCTCGCGATCAAGTCCATCGTCGCGGCACGGGATACCGATGGGACAAGCATGGTGTTTGATGAAATCGACACGGGGATCGGCGGGCGCACTGCGCAGATGGTCGCAGAGCGGATTGCGTTCGTCGCGCAGTATAAGCAGGTGCTCTGCATCACGCATTTGCCGCAGATCGCCTGCATGGCGGATGTGCATCTCTATATTGCAAAATCCGTCGTCGACGGAGCGACGGTGACGCGCGTCGAGCCGCTCAGTGAGAAGGAGCGTGTCCGCGAGATCGCACGCATGGCATCGGGGGACGATGTCACGTGGGCGGCACTTGCGAATGCTCGTACCATGCTTGCGGGCGCAGCGACGAAGAAGAAAGAGCTGAAGCAGTTGGAAATAGGAATGAGGTCTGGATGAAGTACAATAATGTAAAACGTCTGATGATGGTTGGGCTGATTGCTTCGTGTGCAGCGTTTGCCGCAGCGGCGGAGGCAATGCCGACGGCAGAGCCGATGGTCGGAATGCCGTCGCCGCTCGTGGAGTATCCGAGCGTCCGCGATGCATGGGCAGTGGCAGGACTGCCGGTCTACACACCGACACTCCTTCCTGTGGGCTATGCGCAGAAGAATGTTATCGTAATCGACAAAAGTCTCGCCGAAATCTTTTATCGCAACAGCGACGGCAAGGAGATCCTCTTCCGCATGGCGGCGGGGAATGCAGATATCAGTGGTGACAGCACGGCGTACGAAGCGAACCAGGTCGTTCAGGCCGGACGGCAGTACATCCGCGTCAAGGGGACGGGGCGGATGGTTCGTCTTGCGCTTTGGTCGCGCGGCGGGTATACATTCTCCCTCTCCTTTGAGGAGCCGGTTTCCGTTGAGGAAGTGGAGGCAATCGTCACCACGATCGCGTGGAACTAACCCCCGCGTCAAAGTTTTTGCGCGAATTGAAAAAATTTATTTGCACGCCCGCGATAGCCGTGTTATACTGTTAAACAGATTGTGTGAGTGGGATAAGAGTCGCCGTGTATTTCGGTATGTGTTGGAGAGGTCTATGGAGGTCATTTTAGCGGAACATCTCGGCTTCTGTTATGGCGTCAAACGCGCCATTGAGATCGCCAGAGAGAACGCTTCCCCCGATGGGACATCCAGTACACTCGGCCCGATCATCCATAATCCGCAGATGGTGGAACGCCTGAAAGAGGAAGGCGTCGGCACGGTCAGCACACTGGACGAGATGCAGGATGGGACGATCATCATCCGTTCGCATGGCGTGGGGCCGGCGGTGTATGCACAGGCGGAGCAGCGCGGTCTGAATCTTGTGGATGCAACCTGTCCGCACGTCAAGAAGGCGCAGCTTTCGGCAAAGCAGCTCTCGGAGGAGGGCTATACCGTTGTCATCATCGGCGAAAAAAATCACCCGGAGGTCAAGAGTATCTTCGAGTGGACCGCACAGCAGGCGCACATTATTGAGAGCGAGGAGGAGGCGGCGGCGCTGCCAACCTTTGGGAAGCTCGGCGTTGTCTGTCAGACAACGTTTTCGAGTGATCGCTTTCGGCGCATCGCGTCTGTCCTTCTGGATAAGTCGCGCGACATCAAGATCCTGCGTACGATCTGCACGGCGACGGATATGCGTCAGTCGGCGGCGATCGAACTGGCAGGACGCGTGGATGCGATGATTGTTGTTGGCGGGAAGAACAGTGCGAACACGACACGGCTTGCCCAGCTGTGCAGTGAAAAATGTCGAACCTATCACATTGAGACAGCAGATGAACTGCAGTCTGATTGGTTGAATCATATTAATAAAATTGGTATTACAGCCGGTGCTTCTACACCGGACTGGATTATCAAGGAGGTTTTTAAACAGTGTCAGAGCAGAGCATGAAGGAACTTTTGGAACAGGAAGATATGCCCGATATCCAAGAGCGCACCGTGGTCAAAGGGGTTGTTGTCCAGGTATCCCGCGATGAGGCGTATGTGGATATTGGCTACAAGCAGGAAATTCCTGTCTCCAAGAGGGATCTTGCCGTTCCTGCGCCGGACGATGCACGCGACGTCGTGAAGGTCGGCGATGAGATTGATGTCTACATCAAGTCTCTCGGCGGCGACAACGGCGGCAGCCTCTCGAAGGTCGAAGCTGACAAGATGGCCGCATGGAAGGACATCGAGGTCATCAAGGAGAAGGGTGAGACCGTCGAGGCGAAGGTCGCTAAAGAAGTCAAGGTGGACTTGTCGCCTACGTCATGGGACTGCGTGGCTTCATTCCTGCCTCCCAGATGGAGCTTCACTTCGTGAAGGATCTCTCAGTCTACGTTGACCAGACGGTTGAGGCAGAGATCATCGAGATCGACGTGCAGAAGCGCCGTCTCGTCCTTTCGCGCCGTAAGCTGCTCGAGCGTGACCGCGCGGAGAAGGAAGAGGCTGTGTTCTCTGCCATCGAGCCGGAGCAGATCGTACGCGGTACGGTCAAGCGTCTCGTGGACTACGGAGCCTTCATCGACATCGGCGGTGTGGATGGTCTGGCACATATCTCTGATCTCGCGTGGCATCGCGTCAAGCATCCGTCAGAGGTGCTTGAGGTTGGGCAGGAGCTCGACGTCTACGTAAAGAGCGTGGATCGCGATGCGAAGCGTATTTCCCTCTCGGTCAAGGATACCCTTCCGGATCCGTGGGTCGAAAAGGCAGAGAAGTACGCAGAGGGCGACTTCATCGAAGGCAAGATCATCAAGCTGACCGACTTCGGTGCATTTATGGAAATCGAGCCGGGCTTTGATGGACTGATCCCGATGGGTGAGCTTGCCGAAAAGCGCATTGAGCGTGCGGACGAGGCAGTCCACACGGGCGACGTCGTTGTGGTCAAGGTGCTCCGCATCGACACGAAGCGCAAGCGCATCTCCCTCTCCATCACGAAGGCAAAGCGTGATGCAGACAGTGCTGACGTCAAGAAGTATGCGGCGGAGAGTGCATCTGAGGGCGACGAGACAGTGACGGACTGATCATCTGATCGCATAACTCGATAGAGACTTGAAGGAGTGATGTTATGTCACTCCTTTTTTGTATACCTACGTTTCTTATAACATGGCATCAATGTTTGACGAGGAAGAGGAACCTCTATCGGGTTGTTTGACGAAGCTTCTGTTTTTCGTTGAACAACCCTTTTCTTATGCGTATGTGCCGTATTGAAAAAAAGGCGGGTTATTGCTATAATGATACGGTAGATTGGTACGTTATAGGGTCGGAGGTGGCTGTTATGTTTCGTCCATTGCCATTTAATTTGAAGGAGAATGCCGAGAAGGGGCAGGAGATGCTGAGCAAGGCGTTGGATACGGTGATGGAACATTCCTTCAATCCGTTGGACAAGGTCGGCGGCGTGCTCTTTCCGTTTCGTGTCGATGTGATCGATGCGGAGACGCAGTACGAGATCTTTGCCGAGTTGCCGGGCTTCTCCAAGGATGCGATCGAGGTGTCGTACAGTGAGGACGGCCGGCTGAAGATCAAGGCGGAGCGCAGTGCAGCCGATGTTCCGGAGACGAGGTACCTCTGCCACGAGCGCAGGACGGGGGCTTTTGAGCGCTCTTTCCTCATCGACGATGTAAACGATGCGGATGTATCCGTTTCCTATGAGGCGGGCATTCTTCATGTGATCCTGCCGAAGCTGGCGGAGAAGCAGTCGCGCCGCGTCTTTACGATACAGTGATTCGGACGGGAGCAGATCGAGAGAGAGGTAGAACGGGAGGACGTTATGTCGGAGGATCGCGATTGGGAGCTTTTCAAGCAAAAGCTCAAGGCAAAGACGGAGATCGATCTGGATCTCTACAAAGAACCGCAGATGAAGCGCCGTATCAACAATCTCATCACGCGCGCCGGCTACAAGGAGTGCAGCGAGTACTTTGACCATGTGTGCGGGAACAAGGATGATTTGCTGCGTTTATCGAGTATCTGACAATCAACGTGTCGGAGTTCTTTCGCACGCCGGAGAAATTCGGCAAGCTCGAGACGGATGTCATCCCTGACCTCCTAAAACGCTCGTCGAAGCTCAATATCTGGAGCGCTGGCTGCTCCATCGGCGCAGAGCCGTACTCGCTTGCCATCATTATGAAGGAGATGACGCCCGGGACGCGTCACCGTATCCTTGCCTCTGATCTCGATATCGAGATTCTGGCGAAGGCGAAGCGCGGCGTCTATACGGCGGACGAGATCAAGAGCATGGCGCCCGAGCGTCGTCGCAAGTACTTTGATGTCGTGGACGGCGACCACTATGCCGTCAAACAGGAGATCAAGAGCATGATCGAGTTCAAGCGACACAATCTCCTGCAGGATAAGTTCGAGACGGGTTTCGATCTCATTCTCTGCCGCAATGTGGTCATCTATTTCACGGATGAGGCAAAGGAGCAGCTCTATCGCCACTTCTTTGAGGCACTGAAACCGGGCGGTATTCTCTTTGTCGGTGCGACGGAGTCGATTCTCAACTTCCGCAAGATGGGCTATACGAGCTTTCAGCCGTTCTTCTATCAGCGGCCGCTCGAGTCATGAGCGGTGCACCGCAGCTCACGCAGGAACAGCGGCGTGCGTTGCTCCTGCGCGAGGTCAAGTGGGCAGAGGAAAAGTCAGCGGCATACCGTGCTGCGTTCGCACGCGCCGGTGTGAGTCATGTTGACGTGCAGGATTTCGCAGATATGTCACGGCTGCCGTTTTTGGATGCCGTGGCAGAGGAGGGGGCGAATGCCCCTTTTTTTATGCTTACGCTGCCCTTATCGGGGCTTATGCGCGTGAGTGTGCTGTGGGATACCGCTGGCGTAGGCGGGCAGGTGCACTGCTATACGCAGGGGGATGTGGCGCGGCAGGTGCAGGCAGCGACAGATATGCTTCGCACCTGCGGCGTGCACCGTGCGAGTACGGTACTGCTCGTCGGAAATGCTGCGGACAGCCGCACACTCGATCTCCAATATGCGCTCGACGGCCTCGGCGCGACGGTTCTCCCCTGTGCCTCGGCGGCAGATGCTGTGCGGCTCATGGATGCCGTTGTGCCCGATACGGTGATCGCATGGGAGCAGGATATTCCTCTGCTCGAAGAGACATTGGATAGGATGGCACTCTATCGGCTGATCTCCATCGGTGCACACCCATGTCCGCAGGAGCGTACGCAGCGGATGGTGGCACGCATGGGAGCGCGTCATACGCACATCTTTACGCGTGCCTCGATGGGGGTGCTGATTGGATGCAGCGACGATGATGGTACGGGCATTCATCTCGATGGACGTCTGCTTTTTGCTGAGGTCATTGATGCAGCAGGCCAGGGCTCTGCTGCGGATGGGGCGTGTGGGGAGCTTGTCCTCTCCTCACTGACGGCTGAGGCCGAACCTGTCCTGCGTTGTCGTACGGGACTGCACGTGCGCCTCTTACGAGAGCAGGATCGTAGGGGATATGAGCAGGTGCGGATGGTGGAGGAGTGATATGATGGCAGATGAACGACTGATTGCTGCACTGGATGTCCATACACGCGAGGCTGTAAGAGAGACTGGTCGGACAGTTGGGGGACAGTGTTTCCTACTACAAAGTTGGCATGGAGCTCTTCTATGCGCTCGGCGGTGACGTTGTCACATGGCTGAAAGGAGAGGGAAAGAAGGTATTTCTCGATCTAAAGCTGCACGATATACCGAATACTGTAGCAGGCGGGCTCTGCTCTCTGCTGCGTCTGCGTCCCGACATTCTGAATGTCCATACGGCGGGGGGGCTGCGCATGATGCGGACAGCCGCAGAGGCACTGCACCGCGCGGCAGAGGAGGAGGGCATGCCCTGTCCGACGCTGATCGGTGTAACGGTGCTCACGAGCATGGATGCGGAGGACTGGACGGGGCTCGGTCATACGGGAACCGTCGCGGATGCAGTGCTGCGCCGTGCATCGCTGGCACAGGAGGCGGGGCTGGATGGTGTCGTTGCATCCCCTGTGGAGGCGGAGGCGATTCGACGCGCCTGCGGCCGCGATTTTTGGATCGTGACACCGGGAATTCGTCCCGCCGGTGCGGCGCATGACGATCAGCGCAGGGTAATGACTCCGGCGGCAGCACTTCGCGCCGGTTCGTCGCAGATCGTGGTGGGGCGTGCCATCTATGCGGCGGAGGATCCGCGTGCGGCCGCAGAGGCTGTTTGAAGGAGTTGGAGGAGATATGATGACGCAGGATGAGGTGCGCGCACTGCTGGTTCAGACGGGCGCGATTATGGACGGGCATTTTCTGCTGACGTCGGGGCTGCACAGTCCGCACTATGTGGAGAAGTTTAACGTGCTGCAGCATCCGCAGTATACGCAGCAGCTCTGTGAGGCGATGGCGGAGAAGTTCAAGGATGCGCGGATTGAGACGGTCGTCGGCCCCGTGACGGGCGGCATCCTGCTTGCGCATGAGACGGGAAAGGCACTCGGAACCCGTGCAATCTTCACGGAGCGCGTGGACGGCAAGATGACATTCCGCCGCGGTTTCTCCCTGCGTGAGGGAGAGCGTGTGCTGATTGTCGAGGACATCGTGACGACGGGCGGCTCGATCAAAGAGGTGATCGACGTGGTGAAGGCGGCGGGTGCTGTCCCCGTGGCGGTCTCGATGCTCGTTGATCGCAGCGGCGGCAAGGCGACATTCGGTGATGTGCCTGCGACCGCCCTCCTCACGATGGATGTGGAGACCTATACGCCCGAGCATTGCCCGCTCTGCGCCAAGGGAATCCCCATGACGAAGCGCGGTCGTACGGGAAAGTAACGGATGCGTACGATGGCGGAGGAGTTTACGAAGGAAGTAGACGAAGTGCTTGCGGCATGGACGATGCTCGATACACTGCCGAAGGAATTGGATGGGTTTACACTCTCCATAATGCGGCAGGAGCATGAGGGGCAGTATGATTTCTTTCGCTATGACGCGCCTGCAGAGCACCGTGCGATCGTGGGCTTCTATGACGACGGCACAAAGACTTACAAGGTGCGCGTTGCGGTCGGGGTGGTGAGTTTTGCCCTGTCCTCCTTTGTCTGTGGGGATTTGGAGACGTTCGGGCGGGAGCTCACACGGAATCTGCCGCGTGTGACGGCGGAGCTGCATGCGGAGGCGTTGGCGACGCAGGAGCTTGCTCCCGTGTGTGATGCGATCCGTACGTGGGCGTATGGCGCGGCTCTTGCCGAGGAGATGGAGGGCTTTTCGCTCTTCGTCCGACCTGCGGCTCCGGCACAGCTGACGAACGGTTCATTCCTCATCATCGACTATGTGGACTTTGCCAAGGGGAATGACGTCGGCATCTATTATAACTGCTATCGCAATGAGTTCTTCGGTGAGTATCACGTGGCAGGGATGCCCTATGTGAGCTATGACTTCGATGCGTCCGATCTGGAGGAACTGGAGCAGCGGCTGGAGCTGCATCTCGTGCGCTATTTGCATCTTGCAGCGGAACAATGGGCGAGGGAGCAGGAGGAAATCGCGGATGATGGAAACGGGAGGACATTTTGCAGAGAGATGAACTGAGCAGTCTGCGGGCGGATGTACTGGCACGCGCGCGCAATGCGTTTGAGCGCATGGATGCAGTCGCGGAAGAGAACACGAAGAAGGTGCTCGATGCGATGCGGGGATGCCGTGTCTCCGATGCGCATTTCAACGTGAGCGCGGGCTATGCGTACAGCGATCTTGGGCGCGAGAAACTGGATGAGCTCTATGCGCGCGTCTTTGGTGCGGAGCGTGCTCTCGTGCGGACGCAGTTCGTCTCGGGGACGCATGCTCTCGCGACGGTGTTGTTTGGGATTCTCCGTCCCGGCGACCGTCTCGTCTCCATCACGGGCACACCCTACGATACGATGCAGACGGTGATCGGGTGGGCACATGAAAGCTGTGGATCGCTGAGGGAGTTCGGCGTCTCCTACGATGAACTGCCCATGTGTGAAGGGCGTGTGGATCTGGACGGCATCGCACGTATCGTGATGCCCGAGACGAAGGTGGCACTCGTCCAGCGTTCGCGCGGCTACAGTGAGCGTCAGCCGCTCAGCATTGCAGATATCCGTGCCGTCAGCGCGCGCATCAAGGCGGCGAATCCCAATTGTATTGTCTTTGTGGATAACTGCTACGGCGAGTTCGTGGAGACGGAGGAGCCGACGGCAATCGCGGATGTGGACATCATGGCGGGGTCTCTCATCAAGAATCCCGGCGGCGGACTTGCCCCGACGGGCGGCTATATCGCAGGGCGCAGTGACCTCGTCGAGATGGCGTCCTACCGTCTCACTGCACCGGGCATGGGCGATGAACTCGGTGCGAGTCTCATCTCGAATCGCCTCCTCTTTCAGGGGCTGTTTCTTGCCCCACATGTTGTGGCACAGGCACTCAAGGGAGCGGTCTTTGCCGCTGGTATCTTTGAGGGGCTTGGCTGCCGTACGTTTCCACGCTTTGACGAGGTGCGCGGCGACATCATCCAGGCGATTGAGCTCGGGGATGCGGCGCGGATGAAGGCGTTTGCACGTGCCATTCAGGCGATGTCCCCGGTCGATGCATTTGCCGCACCGGAGCCGTGGGATATGCCGGGCTATACCGATCAGATCATCATGGCGGCAGGGACATTCGTGCAGGGGGCGTCGATCGAACTGAGTGCCGATGGCCCCATGCGCGCGCCATATTGCATCTATCTGCAGGGCGGGCTGACGTTCGAGCACGCAGCGCTCGGCGTGATGGCGGCAGCAGAAGCTATCCTGACGCAGTAGATTTCACTGGGAGGAATGAATGTGTGCGGACATTGCTCAGAGGTCGAGGAAGTGCCTAATTTCTCCTCTCCGCGCCAGTATGAGCGAACGATTGAGCAGATGAAGCGATTGGTCGCCGACGAGGGCTTTATCCTCGTGGAGGGAACCTGTCCTCTCGGAGAAGAGAAAAAAGATGGATGTTGGGTGGACGACATCATCGATCATGTGATTCAGTGTCCGACGTGCGGACAAGTATTCACCTGCGTTGTCAATACGTACCGCGGCGGGGGATCGTTCCATCGAGGACGGTAGTATAGTTCTCAATGCGTTGCAGCTCATTCGCGAGGATGGGCTGTTTTTGTATGTTCAGTTTTCCGGATATTTTTGCAGTTTTAAGGATATTATTCTATCGCAAATATTTGTATAATACATACTATTAAATAATAGTGTGATCGTGCGTATTTCCGATTGGAGGAGTGAAAATGAGCGTAGCGATAGAGATCGAGAATGCCGTCAAGAAATACGGTGATCTCACCATTATCCCGGGGATCACGGAGCATATCCGAAATGGAGAGTTTTTTACCCTGCTTGGTCCCTCAGGCTGCGGCAAGACGACGCTCCTGCGCATGATCGCAGGATTCAACAGCATCGAGGGTGGCGACATTTGCTTCAACGAGAAGCGCATCAATGACATTCCCGCGCATCAGCGCAACATCGGCATGGTGTTCCAGAGCTATGCGATCTTCCCGCATCTCACCGTGCGGGAGAACGTAGAATATGGGCTGAAGCTGCGTAAGGTGCCAAAGGCGGAGATGAAGGAGCGCGTCGATAAAATCCTCGACGTGGTACAGATCACGGACTATCAGGATCGCCTTCCTGAACGTCTCTCGGGCGGTCAGCAGCAGCGCGTTGCACTTGCCCGTGCCATCGTCATCCATCCGAGCGTACTGCTCATGGATGAACCGCTTTCCAATCTTGATGCAAAGCTGCGCGTGGAGATGCGTTCCGCGATCCGCGCGGTACAGAAACAGGTTGGCATCACGACGGTCTATGTCACCCATGATCAGGAGGAGGCACTCTCGATCTCCGACCGTATTGCTGTCATGAACAAGGGCGAGATCCAGCAGACGGCGCGTCCGCAGACCATCTACGAGCGCCCGTGGAACATCTTTGTCTCGACCTTCATCGGGCACTCCAATCTCTTCCGCGCCACGGTGAAGCGGGCGGGAGAGAAGACGAGCGTCGTCTTCCGCAATGGCTGGGAGATGCCCATGGAGGGGATCGAGGATGCGGCAGAGGACGGAATGGAGGTCGTCGTCTCCGTGCGCCCCGAGGAACTGTCCATTCAGTCCGAAGGACTTTCGTGTGAGGTGCGCACAAAGGTGTTCCTCGGCAAGTACATCAACTACAGCCTCGGCTTCGCCGATGAGATGATCCTGCCGCATCAGGCATCCATCGAGTTCTCACAGGATCTCGGCCATGCTGAGCAGCAGCTGGAGGTTGGGGATACGGTCTGTCTGCGCCCCAATGCAAAGCGTGTCAATGTCTTCACGGCAGACGGCTCACGCAATATTTTGAAGGATGTGGTGCACTATGAGTAAACATGGCGTGCGCCTCGACTTCTGGACGGGCATCACGGCTCTGTCGATTGCCGTGTTCGGACTCTTCCTCATCTATCCCCTTTTTTTCCCTCTTCATCTCGGCGTTTCAGGATGCCGTCACGGGGAGTTCACGCTTGAGCACTTCACACATTTCTTCGAGCGAAAATATTACTATCAGTCGATGATCAATAGTTTCAGCGTGACGGCCTGTGTGACGGTGCTTGCCATCGTAATCGGAACGGCACTCGCGTACTGTATGACACTCTTCCGTGTGCGTGGCAAGACGGCACTCGAGATCTGCATCATCATCTCGCTGCTCTCGCCGCCCTTCATCGGCGCGTACTCATGGATTCTCATCGGCGGGCGCAGCGGCATTCTGACGCAGTGGCTGCAGACGACGTTCCACTATGAGTTCCCGTCGATCTACGGCTTTTCAGGCATTCTGCTCGTGCTGACGTTGAAGCTCTATCCATTCATCTACCTCTATGCCGCCGGTGCGATGAAGAGTATCGATGCGGCCTTGGTGGAGGCGGCAGAGAGTCTTGGCTGCAGCGGTATCCGCAAAGTGGCGACGGTCATTGTACCGCTCATCACACCGACCATTCTCGCAGGTGCACTCATGGTGTTCATGAATGCGATGGCGGACTTCGGTACGCCGATGCTGATCGGTGAGGGGTTCAACGTCATGCCCGTCATGATTTACTCGGAGTTCATCAACGAGGTCGGCGATCAGGCGAATTTCGCGGCAGCGATGGCGGCGATCATGGTCGTCATCACTTCGACGATCTTCCTGCTGCAAAAGTATGTGGTGAGCCGCAAGTCGTTTACGATGAGCTCCCTGCGCCCGATTGCGGTGAAAGAACTGCACGGTGCACGGAATGTACTGATGCACGCCGCCATCTATCTGCTTGTTGCGCTGTCGCTCATCCCGCAGCTCGTTGTGGTCTACACCTCATTCCTAGAGACAAACGGTGCGGTCTTTACGGGCGGCTACTCACTTGAGAGCTATACGACGATCTTCAGCAGCCTGGGGACGGCGATCTCGAACACCTACCTTTACAGTACGGCGGCCATCCTCATCATCGTCTTCCTCGGTATGACGGTCGCCTATCTGACAACGCGGCGCAAGAGCCTGCTCACGGACATCATCGATACGCTGACGATGTTCCCGTACATCATCCCGGGCTCTGTTCTCGGTATCACTCTGCTCCTCGCGTTCAATGAAGAACCGCTGCTCCTCTCGGGGACGGCACTCATCATCATCATCTCTCTCGTGATCCGTCGCCTCCCGTATACCCTGCGCTCAAGTTCGGCGATTCTCTATCAGATCAGCCCGAGCATCGAGGAGGCATCCATCAGCCTTGGTGCGTCCCCGCTGAAAACCTTCTTTAAGGTGACGGCGGTGATGATGCTCCCGGGTGTCATGAGCGGCGCGATCCTCTCGTGGATTACGGCGATCAATGAGCTCAGTTCCTCGGTCATCCTCTTCACGGGTGCGACCAAGACCATGTCGGTCGCCATCTACACGGAGGTCATTCGCGCCAGCTACGGTACGGCGGCGGCACTCTCGACGATCCTGACGCTCACGACGATCGCCGCGATGCTGATCTTCTTCCGCGTGTCGGGCAGCCGCGACGTTACCCTCTAATGCGTTTTTTCGGGCACGTTCCCGATGATGTTATAGGTTTGGCAGTTTTGTCAAAGGAGGTCATCTCATGCGATTCAAAAAGGTGATTGCCGCCGTCGCGGCATCCCTCGTCCTCGGCACCGCGCTCAGCGGCTGCGGCGGCGGGAGCGGTGGTGAGAAGCAGGCGGCAAAGGCGGACGACAACAGTCTCGTCATCTACTGCCCGCATCCGCTTGCCTTCATCAACCCTCTTGTCGAGGAGTTTGAGAAAGAGAGCGGTGTAAAGGTGGAGGTCATCGCCGCTGGTACGGGCGAGCTCTTAAAACGCGTCGAGTCCGAGAAGGCAAATCCTCTCGGAGATATTTTCTGGGGCGGCTCACTCAATACGATGAAGCCGAAGGCGGCGCTCTTTGAGAACTATACCTCGGTGAACGAGGATCACATTCAGCCCGCGTTCAAGAACACCGAGGGGCCGATGACGCGCTTTACGGATATTCCGAGCGTTATCATGATCAATACGAACCTCATCGGCGATGTGAAGGTTGAGGGCTATGAGGATCTGCTGAATCCCGCACTCAAGGGCAAGATCGCGTTTGCCGATCCGTCGAAGTCCTCGTCCTCCTATGAGCATCTCATCAATATGCTCTATGCGATGGGCAATGGTGACCCGGACAAGGGCTGGGACTATGTGGAGAAGCTCTGCCGCAATCTGGACGGCAAGCTCCTCTCCGGTTCGTCTGCGGTCTACAAGGGCGTTGCTGACGGTGAGTACGCTGTCGGTCTGACCTTTGAAGAGGGCGGCGCGAAATACGTCGCCGACGGCGCTCCCGTCAAGCTCGTCTACATGAAGGAAGGCGTTATCTCAAAGCCGGACGGCATCTATATCATCAAGAATGCAAAGCACATGGAGAATGCGAAAAAGTTCATCGACTTCATCACGAGCAAAGAGGCACAGAGCATTATCGCCTCGCAGCTCCATCGCCGCTCCGTGCGTGACGATGTAGATCCGCCTGTCGGCCTCCTGCCGAAGGATCAGATCAAGATCATCGATGATAATGAGCAGGTTGTCGAGAAGAACAAGAAGTCGTGGCTGGACAAGTTCAAGGACATCTTTACGAGCGTCCAGTAAACGCTGTGTGAGGATAAAGATACCGAGGCGCAACACCTCGGTATTTTTGTTTTTGTCCAAATTTGGTATAATAGAGTCGGATGTTAATTATTTGCTGTGCTGTATGAGGAGGGAGTGCGTGCGGAAATTTCAAGATGAGGTGCGTAGTGCACTCCTTCTGTATGCCATTGTACCCGTCGTGCTCATCACGGTGATCTGTCTGTTGCTGGCAGCATTATACTGGCAACGGAATGTTGCCGCCCACACGGAGGAGGAGGTACGGGCGACAGGGGCAATCTTTACGGAGCTGACGCAGGACTATGAGGAGCGTGCCGCAGCGATCGCAGCGGGTGGACTCGATGGATTCTATGCGGGCGGAAATGGGCGAAGTGCCGCGATGGAGCGCATCTACGCGCAGCTCAACCGCTATGGTTCACAGCCGCATTTCTTCCTCCTAGACGCAGAGCGGCACGTGCTCTTTTCCACAGAACAAGAGGTTCCGCCATATCTTCAGCCCCCGTCAATGCACTGGGGCGTACTCTCGCGCATGAAGCGACAGGAGGGGGGAGCGTAGCGGAGTTTGTCCCAAACGGCGCGCAGGATTGGGACTATGTCGTCGGGCAGGCAGTTCGCTATGCTCCTAGCACGGGGGACGCTGCGTCGACAATCGAAGGCTATGCCGTCTTTGTCGTGCCTGCGCGGGAACTGGGGCAGCATTTGCAGACGGGGGAGAAGTTACACTTCGTCATTACCGACCGCGCGGAACGTGCACCATTTGTCACAATGCCCACACTGCGGGACAGTGCGTTTCAAAAAATCGTGCCCGCGTTGGACGGCGAGACGGGGCTGGTCAGCGTGGATGGGCAGCACTATTATGCGGCATCTGAGGTGCTGGACGGGGGCTTTACCATCTATGCGCTTTGCCGCTCGGCAGTCGAATCGCTCAACTTGCGACGGGGGCGGCGATTCTTCTCGGCGTCTTTTTGCTCATGCTGCCGCTGATTGTCGTCAGTGTGCGGCGTGAGACACGCGATAAGACACAGGCGGTCAGCGAAATCGTGGATGCGTTTCGCGCGGTGCGCCACGGCGATCTGCAGAGGAGACTTGCGATCCGCTCAGATAATGAGTTTGAGGAGATCGCCGCCGCCTATAACCGCATGGCGGAGAGTCTCGTCCGCCTGATGCGTGAGAACGAGGAGGAGACGCGCGCGGGGGTTATCTCGGAACTCCGCCAGCTTGAGTCACAGTTCAATCCGCACTTTCTCTTTAACACGCTTGAGAATATCAAGTTCATGACGAAGCTCGCCCCCGACGATGCCGTGCGCATGATTTCTGCTCTTTCGACACTCCTGCGCTACAGCATTGACAATCGTGTGCGGCAGGTGACGCTCGCCGAGGATCTCTGCCATCTGGAACGCTATATTGAGATTCAGCGGCTGCGTTTTGGGGCGCGTTTTTCCTATCGCGAGGAGATGGAGGAAGGGGCAGAGACTTGTCTCGTCCCGAAGCTGTTCCTTCAGCCCGTTGTGGAAAATGCCATCCACTATGGTGCGGATGCAGAGGGGAACATAGAGATCGTGTCGCGGATGACCATGGAGGCAGAGCAGCTGCATATTGTCATTGAGGACAGAGGGATGGGGATGGTTGCAGAAACGCTGCATCGTCTGCGGACGATGATGGCGGAGGGAGAGAACCGCTCCGTGCATACGGGGCTTTATAATATCGACCGTCGGATTCGCCTGCTCTATGGCGCAGGATACGGTGTGCAGATTTCGTGCCCACCATCGGGCGGTACGCGCGTGGAGATGGTGCTGCCGATTCGGCGCAGCGGAGGTGAGGAAAATGCAGCGTGTGCTGATTGTCGAGGATGAGGAGATCATCCGCAAGGGACTGGTATGTACCATTGACTGGGCGGCGATGGACTGCGTTGTCGTCGGTGATGCCGCCGACGGTGCGGCTGGGCTGGAGCTGCTGCGTACGATGCATCCCGACATCCTCCTGACGGACATCCGTATGCCGCGCATGGATGGGATCACGATGGCAGAGCACGCACGCGATGAGGGGATTCTGCCGCAGCTCATTTTTCTCACGAGCTATGCGGAGTTCGACTATGCAAAAAAAGCGATTGAACTCCATGCCGCAGATTATTTGCTGAAACCGGTCAACGAGGAAGAACTAGCAGCGCTTCTGCATCGCCTTGCAGAGCACGGCAAAGAAAAAATAGAGCCTGCTCCGCTCTCGGAGGGACTTGATTGGGCACGATATTTTTCGGATGAGGGGCTGAACCCCTACGTCCGCCATGCGATGGAGCGTATTCGCAGCGATTATCATGAAAAACTCAGCATTGAACAGCTGGCGGAGGAAGCTGGTGTGAGTGCGAGCTATCTCAGCCGCAAGTTCAAGGAGACGACGGGACAGACATTCCTCGAGGCGCTGACGCGGGAGCGTCTGCATAAGGCAGTAAATCAGCTGGCATCAGGAAAATATCGCGTCTACGAGGTCGCCGAGGCGAATGGATTTGGCGACTATAAAAATTTTTGCAGTGTATTCAAGAAATATATGCACACGTCACCGCGTGCCTTTATGCAGGAGCGGCAAAAAAATAGAACCACGTATGAAACGTAGCTCTATTTTCACGAATCAGTTTCCTATTTGGGGAATGCGACGACGAGAAGCATCTTAAACGGCACATCTTTTGCCGCATAGACGGAATGCGGATGGTTGGCGGGCATGACGATGCTCTCACCTGCGTGGAGTTCGTACTTCTCACCGTCGATGGTGATGATGCCCGCGCCGTCGAGCGCTGTGACGAACGCGTCTCCCTTGGATTCGTGCGTGCTGATGCCCTCGCCCTTGGCGAAGGCAAAGAGTGTGATGCCGAGACCTTTATTCTGGACGAGCGTCTTGCTGACAACCTGTCCGTCTGCATAGGCAACCTGATCCTTGAGCGTGAGCACCTCTGCGTGTGCAATATTGTTTAAGATTGACATGGGAATCCCTCCTTTGTTGGTGACAGTATAGCATTTATTTCGTCAAAAAGTCAAACAAAGGAAAAGGAATAATATTTATTCTCATATAGAGAAAAGCAATACTGTTTCTCTATTGCGCATTTTCGGTTGTCAAACGACGTGTCATGCCCTATAATAGCGAATGGATTGTATTTAAGAAAACTGATGGGAGGAGTTATCATGGCACTCAGTCGTGAGGAAGTTATCGCAGAGGTCAAGAAGCTGGCAGAGGCACCGTCGGTCTATGCGGGACTAAAGGAGAAGGCAGAGCATTTTCTCCGCGCAGCGGGAACTGCAGAGGAGCACGCTTCCTTCCACAAGCTGGTCGAGGAATTGAAGGGCGATGTGCTGACGATTGATCAGGTCATCGGATTTATGGATTCACCGGACGGCGTCAAGGTCTTTGGTGAAAAGAAGGCGCAGGAACTGGCAGCTGCTGCGAAGAAGGCAAAAGAGCAGGGTGAGGATACCTGTATCTGCCCTGCCTGTCAGGCAGGCAAGGCGATTCTCGCTAATCAGGCGGTCATTGGCTAATCAGACGAACGGGAGGAAAGGAGCTGCTGCACGGATGTGTTCGTGTGACGGCTTCTTTTTTGCGGAAAAGGGGAAGGCATGACGGTTGCCGATGTCTATGTCAACATTCCCGTTAAGAGTATTGCTACGGCGTTTACCTATGTCGTGCCGGATGCGCTGCCGCAGATCGATGTAGGATGGCGTGTCTTCGTTCCGTTTGGACAGGTGCGTGTCGAGGGATTCGTCGTCGCCGTACGTCCCTACGATGCGGCTCGCGATGGCGCTCATCGCTTGCGCGCGATTCTCGAGCCCGTGGATGAGGAGGCGTGGTTTACGCCGCAGCTGCTTGCAGCGGCACAGGAGCTGGCGGCATTTTATCTCTGCTCTGCGGCGGAGATGATGCGGCTCTTTATGCCGGGTAAGAGCGGACTGCGTATTTTTTCCGCCTATGTACCGGCGGAGGATGTGGATGAAACGCATCCCATCCTCATGGATGCGGCAGCACGCGCTGTTTACGACTGCCTCTGCGCGCATGGCGAGCAGCGCGGGGCACAGCTGCGGGCGGCTTTGCCGGCGTGCGATGTGGATGGGGCGTTGGAAAAGCTCCTCCGCTATGGTCTTATACGCAAGGAATACCGGGCCGATCGGCGTGACAAGGCAAAGTATGAGAAATACTATACCGCGGGTGAGATTACGGAGGAATTGCTCCGTGCATTCACGCGGAGGCCTGCGCAGCGGCGCGCATTGGAGCTCTTTTGCACGGCGCGCGAGCACACGCTCGCAGAACTGAAGCAGGCAGGGATTACGACAGCGACCATCCGACATCTGACCGATGCGCATATCCTCACGGAGCACCTGCGCCGGCAGGTGCGTGACAGCTATGCGGCAGGCCGCGTGAGACGCGCGGAGAGACGCTGACGGAGGCGCAGAAGCGTGCCGTCGCCGCGCTGCAGGCGGGCGCTGTCGCGGAGACGTTTCACGGCTATCTCCTTCATGGGGTGACAGGGAGCGGCAAGACGCGCGTCTACATGGAGACGGCGCGTGCGGTACGGCGCGCGGGGCGGCAGGTGATCGTACTCGTGCCGGAAATTGCGCTCACGGGTCAGCTCATCACGGCGTTTCAGGAGGGGTTTGCCGGAGATATTGTTGTTCTGCACAGCCGCCTTTCGCTCGCCGAGCGCAACGATGCCATCTTCCGTGTACGGCGCGGCGAGGCGGGGGTCATCATCGGCGCACGGTCTGCGCTCTTTACACCGGCGGGGAATGTTGGCTGCATCATCCTCGATGAGGAACAGGATATGTCCTATAAGCAGGATGAGTCCCCGCGCTATCACGCACGCGTTGTCGCAGAGATCCTTGCACGTCGGCATGGGGCGATCCTCGTTATGGGGAGCGCAACGCCCTCGCTTGAGACGTATGCGCGGGCGCTTTCCGGGGAACTGACGCTCCTCCGCATGCCAGAGCGCATCGGTGCGCAGCCCCTGCCGCGCGTGCGTGCCGTCGATATGCGCGCAGAGCTGCGTCGCGGGCGGCGCACGATCCTCTCCAACGATCTGCGTGATCTCCTGACGGAGACGCTGGCGCGCGGTGAGCAGGCGATCATCATGCTGAATCGGCGCGGCTATTCGACGTTTGTCCTTTGCCGTGCCTGTGGCCTCGTACTCTCCTGCCATGCGTGCGGGCAGCCGCTGGTCTACCATGCCAATGGTACCCTCGTCTGTCATCACTGTGATCTGCGCGCTGATGTACCTGCGGTCTGCCCCCAATGCGGCAGCCGCTGCATCAAATATTTCGGGGCGGGCACGGAAAAGCTTGAGGCAGAGTTGGCACAGCTGCTCCCGCAGGCTCGTGTGATTCGTATGGACCGTGATACGACGGGACGCAAACACGCCCATGAGGAGATCCTCGCGCATTTTCGTCGACGCGATTACGACATCCTCCTCGGCACACAGATGGTGGCAAAGGGGCACGACCTGCCCGGCGTTCAGACAGTCGGCATCATCAGTGCGGATGCGAGCCTCAATCTTCCGGATTTTCGTGCGGCAGAACGATGTTTCATGCTCATCACGCAGACGGCGGGACGCGCAGGGCGCCATGGTGCGCGCGGTGAGGTCATCGTTCAGACGTACAATCCGGAGCACTATGCGGTCCAATCTGCCCTGCGGCAGGACTACGAGGCGTTTTACGCACAGGAGATCGTGCTGCGGCGGGAGCTGTTCTATCCGCCGCTAAGCCGCCTCGTCAAACTCCTCTTTCACCACATGGATCGGCAGCGTGTATGGGATGCAGCAGCTGCATTCGTGGACGTGTTTCAGAAGGCGTTTCATGGGCGACAGGGATATATGGTGGTTGGGCCTTCCCCGGCACTCATCGCACAGGAACGTGGGGAGTATCGTTTTGTCGTACTCATCAAGGCAGCCGACTTGGTCGATGTGCAGGACTTCTTGCGGGAACAGAAGATGCATCTGCGCGATGATGTTGCCATAGATATCGATCCAATTACTATTTTTTAATTGGAAACTATTGAATATAATTCAAATCCTGCTAATCTGAGAGAAGAAGGAGTTCGTGACGTTATGTGGTGCAAATCCTCTGCACAATGGAAGAAGGTCTGCCGATGGTGACGGTAAATGGGTATGCGAAGATCAACTTGCTGCTCGACATTCTCGGGCAGCGTGAGGACGGCTACCACGAAATCGCGACGGTGATGCAGTCCCTCGCACTCGCCGATACGCTGACGCTCACCAAGCAGGAGACGGGGATCACGCTGACGGTTGACCTGCCGGGACTCGAGGCAGACGAGCGAAATCTTGCCTATCGCGCAGCGGCGCTTCTCATGCGGGAGTGCGGCGTGCGCGGCGGCGTTCATATCCGCATCGACAAGAGGATTCCCGTTGCGGCGGGACTTGCCGGCGGGAGTGCAGACGCAGCGGCTGCGCTGCGCGGCGTGAACGAGCTCTATGCGCTCGGACAATCCGATACAGAACTTTGCCGACTCGGGGCGCAGATCGGCTCGGACGTACCGTTCTCCCTGATGGGAGGGACGGCGCTTGCCACGGGACGCGGCGAGGTGCTCGAGCGTCTGCCCGCTGCATTCGATCTGCCGGTCGTCCTCGCAAAGCCGCCTGTGGCGGTCTCAACCCCGTGGGCGTACCGGTCCTATGATGCGAATCCGCCGGCGCAGCATCCGGATCGTGCGGCATTCCTGCGTGCGCTCCATGCAGGAGATACGGCGGCATGCCTGCGTATGGCAGCAAACGTGCTCGAGCCCATAACGGAGGCGGCACATCCCGTCGTCGGCGACTATCGCGCGCGCCTGCGTGCGGCAGGGGCGGCCTGTGCGATGATGTCGGGCAGCGGCCCCACGGTATTCGGCATATTTACTGATGCAGGTGATGCAGCGCGTGCGGCAGAGATGATGCGGCAGGAGACAGATGCTGACGTACATCTGACGCATACGATGGGGCAGATGTGAGGGGTCAGCAGTAAGCAGAGGGATGTAGCTATGCAAGGAAAATTATCGCCGGTTGTGGTCAACAGTTATCAGCCGCTGCGCGAGATCGTCTGTGAGGTGCTGCGCGATGCGATTCGCGGCGGTGTCCTGAAGCCGGGCGAGTGGCTGAAGGAGAACGATCTTGCCGATGAGCTGCTCGTCAGCCGTACCCCCGTGCGCGAGGCGATTCGCAAGCTGGAACAGGAAGGCTACGTCGTCACCGTCCCACGGCGCGGCGCCTACGTGGCGAGTGTCTCCATCCGTGACATCAACGAGATCTTCGAGATCCGTGCCGCACTTGAGGTACTGGCCTGTGAGCTGGCGGCAGAGCGCATCACGGAGGAGGAGCAGGAGCGGCTGGAACGCCTCCTGGTCGCCATCGGACGCGCGATCGAGGAGCACGATATGGAGCGTATCGTGCAGACGGACATTGAGTTTCACGAGCTGCTCTATCAGGCAGCGCGCAACGAGCGCCTGCTCACGATCATCGGCAATCTGCGCGAGCAGCTGACGCGTTTTCGCACGATTTCCATGTCGTATCCCGGGCGTCTCAAGGCGACACTGGAGGAGCACCGCTCTCTTGTCGATGCCATCGGTTCGGGCGATGCCCGCCGTGCGCGCAAAATGGCGGCGAAGCACATGGAGAACTCGGAGCAGACGCTGCTCTGTGCGATTGAGGAACAGGAAAAGAAGACGGGGACGCCCTTGCTCAAGCGGCGCTCCAAACGGAATGGCAGCGATGCCGAATAGGCAGTGATGGAAAAAGGGAGGCGTGTCATGTTGGATTTTATAACGGTGATACTGGCAGCAGGCAAGGGAACGCGCATGAAATCGAAGCTGCCGAAGGTGCTGCACCGCGCAGCAGGAAAACCGATGCTGCAGCATGTCATTGATGCAGCAGATGCGGCGGGCGCACGCCGCAACATTGTCGTCACGGGATTTGGCGGCGAAACGGTGCGCAGGTCGATCGGGGACAGCGTGGAGTATGTTGAGCAGAAAGAACAGCTCGGGACAGGCATGCCGTTTTGCAGACGAAGCCGCTCCTTGGCGGGGAGCACGGGACGATCATGGTGCTCTGTGGCGATACTCCACTCCTTACGGCAGAGCTCTTGGCACGATTCCACGAGGAACATGTCCTTGCGGGGGCGAAGGCCAGTGTGCTCACAGCCATCATGCCGAATGCCAAGGGCTACGGGCGCGTCGTGCGCCGTGACAATGGCGAGGTCCTAAAGATTGTCGAGCACAAGGATGCGACGGAGGAGGAGCGCCAGATTCACGAGGTCAATGCCGGGATCTACTGCTTTGACGCACAGGCACTTTTTTCAGCGCTGGACAAGGTGACGAATGACAACGCGCAGGGCGAGTACTATCTGCCCGATGTGCTCAGCATTCTGCGCGATGCGGGGGAGAAGATCTGGGCGGTTACGTCGGACGACTACGAGAGCACGCTCGGCATCAACTCGCGCAGTCAGCTCGCCATCGCCGAGCGCATTCTGCGGAGACGCAAGACGGAAGAATTGATGGCGGACGGGGTGACGATTATCGATCCGCATACGACCTTCGTGGATGCCGATGTTCGTGTCGGCATGGACACGGTAATCTATCCCTTTACCTTCCTTGAGGGCGATACGGTGATCGGTGAGGACTGCTGCATCGGTCCACATGTGCGCTTTCAGAACACCGTGGTCGGCAATGGCGTCAAGGCACACTACGCCTATGTGCACGATGCACAGATCGACGATGATGTGGATCTTGGGCAGTTCAATCACATCCGCCCCGACAGTCATATTTCTGCGGACGTTAAGCTTGGCAATTTCGTCGAGGTCAAAAACTCCGACATCGGCGTGGGAACGAAGCTGCCGCATCTCTCCTACATCGGCGACTGTGATATGGGCGCGCACGTCAACATGGGCTGCGGCACGATCACGGTGAACTACGATGGGAAGAAAAAGTACCGCACGGTGGTCGGAGATCATGCTTTCGTCGGGTGTAACTCCAACCTCGTTGCTCCTGTGACGGTCGGAACGAATGCCTACGTCGCTGCGGGATCGACCATCACACACGATGTCCCGCCCGATACACTTTCCATCGCCCGTGCGCGCCAGAAGGAGATTGAGGGCTGGCACGACAAGCGCGGCTAATAACAGAAAAATGAAAAAGCCCCTGTTAGGCTTCCCAAATGCTGGTGTGCGTGCTATACTAAGTAGGAATTGTGTATTCACTAATAACCGCACGCTCGGTATTTGGGAGGAACAGAGAGATGAGTTTCCGGCCGATAATGTATGTATCCTGACGGGAAATGCCAATCCACAGCTGGCGAAAGCAATCGCAGACCGCATTGGCATTCCGCTCTGTGAGGCATTCGTCGGACAGTTCAACAACGGTGAGATCCAGGTGATGATTGAGGAGAGTATCCGCGGGAAGGATATTTCATCATTCAGCCGACCAGCTATCCTGTGAACGACAACCTCATGGAATTGCTGATCTTGACGGATGCGTGCAAGCGCGCGTCGGCACACAGCATTACGGCGGTCGTCCCCTACTATGCGTATGCGCGGCAAGATCGCAAGACGCGCGGCCGCGAGCCGATCTCGGCGAAACTCATCGCCGATCTGATGACGACGGCAGGGGTGACACGCGTTGTCACCGTCGATCTGCACGCAGGACAGATTCAGGGATTCTTCGATATTCCTGTGGATCACCTTGCCGCAGCACCGGTACTAGCAAATTACTTCCGTGAGCAGAACATCGAGGATCTCGTTGTCGTCTCGCCTGATCTGGGCGGTGTGACGCGTGCGCGCATCATGGCGGACTTCCTCCGTGCGCCGATTGCCATCATTGAAAAGCGACGTCCGTGTCCCGGCTGTGCTGAGGTCATGAACCTCATCGGTGATGTCGAGGGCAAGACGGCACTCCTGATCGACGATATTGTCGACACAGCTGGGTCGCTCTGCGAGGGCGCAAAGGCACTTGCCGCGCGTGGTGCGAAGCGCGTACTGGCAGCATGCTCTCATGCGATTCTGACTGATCCGGCCATGGAGCGGATCAACGCGTCCGTGATCGATCAGCTGGTCATTACGGACTCGATTCCGCTCGCACCGGAGAAACAGTCGGAAAAACTCGTCGTACTCTCGCTCGCACAGTCGCTCGCCGATGTGATTGTGCGCATTCAAAGTCATCGTTCGGTAAGTCTGCTCTTCAACCATCACTGAGCCGACGATATCGATGGAGGGAGGAAGGGGCGTCCCGTGAGACGTCCCTTTTTCGCATCTGTAGAAATCACTGATAAAATGATGCGTCAGGATGGTAGTGTTGAACTTATTCGTGCTTCCTATATAGGAGAGAGGTATGCATGTTGTGATTGTCGGCACCGGTCCCGCCGGTGTTTCGGCTGCGCTCTATGCGCGGCGCGGCGGTGCCGATGTGACGGTAGTCGCCAAGGACGGCGGGGCGCTCTCCGCTGCCGATCGGATCGAGAACTACTATGGTCTCGAGGAGCCTATCTCTGGAGCAGAGCTTCTGCATCGCGGCAGTGAGGGTGCCCGTCGTCTGGGGGTTGTATTTGAACGCGATGAGGTGGTGGGCTTTGCACTGCCACCTGAAGGAACGGCTATATCGTCGTCGGACGGCGGCGCAGCTATGAAGCAGATGCCTTGATTCTGGCCGCCGGAGCACAGCGTGCGGGACTTCCCGTCGCGGGTATCCGCGCGTTCGAGGGACATGGTGTCAGCAGTTGTGCGGTCTGCGATGCGTTCTTTTATCGCGGACGACATGTCGCCGTCATCGGGGCAGGGGCATACGCGCAGCATGAGGCGCAGATCCTGCTCCCGCATGCTGCACGCGTGACACTCCTGACGAATGGCGCCGCACCGGAGGTTTCCTTTCCTCCTGCTGTCTCCGTCGATACGCGCCATCTGCTTCGTGTCGAGGGGAAGCGCTGCGTGGAGCGCGTTGTTTTTGACGATGAGACGCCGCTGGACGTGGACGGAATCTTTCTTGCCGTCGGTGTGGCGGGGAGTACAGCACTGGCACAAAAACTGGGCGTTCGGCTTGACGGCAGCAGGATCGCCGTCGATGCACACATGGCGACCAATGTCCCTCACGTCTATGCAGCAGGGGACTGCACGGGTGGTCTGCTGCAGATCGCCAAGGCTGTGTACGAGGGGGCACAGGCGGGACTGTCCGCTGTAAAAACGGCATAGCCGTGAAAAGGAAATGAAACGAAAAGGGGGGATGATTATGTCGGAACGTGTGTCAAAGGCACATCATTTTCAGGATTATATCGAGACCTTTGATCTGTGGAAGCCGCTGACGACAGAGCAGCGTGCACTCCTCGCTGCCCATACGCACTATCGCCGCTGCACCAAAGGGGAGATCATTCATCGCGGCGCGCTGGGGCATCTCGGAACACTGCACATCGTATCCGGCACACTGCGCGTCTACGTCGTCACGGATGAGGGGCGCGAGCTGACCCTCTGCTTCATGCGCGTCGGCGAGGTTGCCCTCCTTTCGAGCGCAGCATTTCTCGGCAGCGTTTCCTGCGAGGTCACGATTACAGCAGCGGAAGATACGGAGCTGTTCAGCTCGGAGATGGGCGTCTGCCATAAGATTCTCGAGGAGAACATCCACGCGCGGCTGCTAGCCTATGAGGGTGCCGTTCACCGTCTCTCAGAGATGCTGTGGCGGTTTCAGCAGATGCTCTTTACCCCCGCCGACCAGCGTTTGGCAAAATTTCTGCTGGCAGAGACCGAGCGCACCGCCGGCAGTGAGATTCGCTTGACACATGAACAGACGGCACAGGCGCTCGGTACGGCACGTGAGGTCGTCAGCCGTTTGATTGGTGAGTTTGCGCAGGAGGGCATGGTGCGCGCCTCGCGTGGTTGTATTCATATTCTTGACCGTGCGGCACTCCGCCGCCGTGCTGATGAAGGCGTGGGGGATCGTAAGCGATGCTGATCTATGCTCTTGTCGTCCTTGTCCTGCTGCTGCTCATACTGCTGTTCCGCTATCTGCCGCATCGGATCTTTATCGTCTTTGTCGCGCTCGCTGCAGTACTCTGTGCCATCGTTGTCCACATGCAGCTGCCGGAACGTGCCCCTGCTCCGCTGACGCAGGAGCAGCGCGCCGCAATCGCACGGGATCAGGACTACTTCATGCCGTGGTGGACGGCGTATCAGAAGCAGGTCGCAGAGCTCGACCGCAGCTGGACGCGCTATCATCAGATCCTCTCTGATGCCAAGGCGGGGAATGTACGCCTGTCGGTGACGCGCGAGCGGCTTTCGTCACTCGAACAGGACATGCAGGAACAACGCAGCCGCATCGAGAAAAATGCACCTCCACTAGAACTGTCGGATGATGTCTACGATCATCTCGCATCCATTCTCAGCAAGACCGATGACTATGCTGCGGCGCAGCAGAAGGCAGTGACGCTGACGCGCGCAGCTGCCGAGTCTGTTGCGATGAAGGAGAAGGATGCTGCGGCACAGGCACGCCTTTTGGAGCTCGTCATGCTGCGCGAATCGCCCGTGGCACTCTTCATCGAGGATGACATCATTGCGGTTCGTGACTATTTCGCACCCATCTCGGCGGCACATCGTGCCGATGAGGAGGATGGCGCACGCGCAGAGCAAGAAAAAAATATCGACAAATAGATACTTTTGCGTTATAATGCACCATGTGCCTTGCGCTCGTAGTCCAGTGGATAGGACGTTAGCCTCCGGAGCTGAAAGCGTGGGTTCGACTCCCGCCGAGCGCACCATGACGATACCTCAACCCCGCGAAATGACGCGGGGTTTTTTCATGCAGAGAAGAAAAGGATTTTTCTGAAATACGAAGAATATTTATATAAAGGAATTTTGTTTTTCGTTAGGAGATGAATCAATGACGCGAAAAGAGGTGCAGGCGACGGCGCGTCCGGTGCTTATGCGCAGCTTACATCTGAAAAGAATGCATTTCGGCAATTCTTTTACGAGAGCACGCTTCGTTTTGGAAAGCAGATTGGCAGCGATATTGCTGCGCTCAAAGATGAGACAGCCTCCATTGTCAATAAGAAGTATATGTTCTCCCTTGGGATGGAGACGAGCGGTGCACAGAGTTTCCTGAAATGGATTTCGGATGAGTTCAACGCCGAGGATGTCTCGCACGAGCAGGAGGAGCGTCTGCGCCGTCTGGTGGCGGAGTATCCGAAGATCCGTGCCTACATCCGCATCGAGGAGGATCAGCTCATCTTTGACCATGAGCGTTTTGCCGAGGATGTGGTGGCAGGGCGGTTCAAGGAAACGATCTTCGGCACGACCTTTGACATCCAGAGCGTTATTGAGACGGCGATCAATACGGGCTCGGTTGCCCTCGATTTTTCCATCGAGCCGTTCAAGAAATCTCTCCTGTATACCGACCATGTCCGCGCCAATATCCAGCCCTATGCGGAGCGCATTCTGACGGATATGAGCCTTGGGCATTGGGATCTCTACGAGGAACTGACGGATGAGGGACGTGAGGACAGCGTCTGCCTGCGTCTGCCGCCGACGGATTTCCTCGTGGCACGTCCGCCGCAGATGGACGTCATCATGAACGGAACCTGCGCGATCGACTTCGGCACGCGCAGCACGGTCGTCGTCTGCCGTGACCGCGAGGCACGCCTCCTGCGCATCGGCAAGGGCGACTACTCCAATGAACCGACGATTCAGGACTATGAGAACCCGACGGCGATTGAGCTGATCGATATTGAAAAGTTCAAGCAGCTCTACCGTGCACGCGAGGGGGCGCCCCTATACGGAGTGGGCGCAGTGACTGCATCGCATCAGGCGGCGGATGCGATCTTTGAGCGCCAGTCGACGGAGGGGATCGCTGTCTACTACTCCGTGTTCAGCGAGCTGAAACGCTGGACGCGCGATACGGCGAACTCCCCGATCCTGAAGGATCGGCACGGCTACATTCAGGAGGTCAAGCCGTATGCGGAGACGCAGCCGCTCGACGCGGGCGGCTTCGATCCCATCGAGATCTATGCCTACTATCTCGGACTCTACATCAATAATATGCATCGCAGCATCTATCTCGACTATATCCTTTCCTTCCCCGTGGGCTATGAGAAGAGCGTACGTGAGCACATCCGCCAGAGCTTTGAGCGCGGCCTCAGAAAGACGCTGCCGAAGGCTCTCCTCGACGATGCGGATATGATGCGTCGTTTCCGCGTGTACGACGGTGCAAATGAGCCCGCTGCATACGCGATCAGTGCTCTTGAGGCGTATGGGCTTGAGCCGAAGCGCGCGGGCGAGGAGGTCGCCTACGGTGTGTTTGACTTCGGCGGCGGCACGACGGACTTTGACTTCGGCGTGGAGTCTGTGCCGGAGAATGGGCGGCGCAAGTTCATCATCGAGCAGTTTGGCTTCGGCAGCGATATGTATCTCGGCGGAGAGAACATCCTCGAGCTGCTTGCCTACGAGGTGTTCAAGGACAATTTGCCCGAGATGCGCCAGCATAAGATCACGTTTGCACTCCCGCCCGAGAGTGAGACGTTTGCGGGGGCGGAGGCACTCGTACGCGAGACACGCGATGCGGCGTCGCATCTCAACAATAAGATCCTCGCCGAGCGGCTGCGTCCCTTCTGGGAGCATGGTGCAGGGTATGAGGAGTTCGCAGCAGGGGATGCGTTCGATACGGAGATGACACTGTTCTCCTCGGAAAAAACGGGGAATGCAGGCAACCGCGCAAATGTTCGCCTGCACATCGACGTGAAAAAGCTTGAGCGTACGCTTGAGAACCGCATACGGCGCGGCGTGGATAACTTCTTTCAGGCGATGGCGGCGGCCTTCAAGGGGCGTGATGTACGGCAGGTACACATCTTCCTTGCGGGTAACTCCTGTAAGGCACCCATCGTACGAAGCTGTTCGATGAGTACATTGATCGTCAGATCGGCGCTATAACGCCCGCAGCGAAGACGGCGGGCGAGAAAACGGACGGAAAGAAGCAGGAGCATACAAAGTCTACGATGCAACGCAAGGATGCTCCCTTCATCCTCTATCTCCCGCTCGGCATGGAGCACGAGGAGAAGGAGATGGGAAAAAAGCTCCTCGATGGTTTTGATCGCCTGCGTACGGGAAAGACGGGCGTGGCCTTTGGTCTGCTCCGCTGCCGTAAGGGTGGGAAGGATGTCAAGATCATCAACAAGAATGTCGATGCGCACGACGAGCTGCTGTTCCCGTATTTTCTCGGCAGCCTGAACGAGCATGGCTGCTTCCGTGTGGACATCGACGCACGCGTCGACTATGGCGTATGGACCTACTTTACGTATGCGGATGAGGATGAGTTCGAGCTGTACTACACGCAGGAACCGCGTGCACTCAAGGGCCACATGAAGGCGGCTGAGGTGCGTATGGTGCGGTGTATGATCGACGACAGCGATGTGAGCGACGACGACGATGTCGGTGTCTATATCCGCAAGAAGTCTCCAAATACGATTGAGTACACGGTTGCTGCGGAAAAGGCGCTCATGGCGAAGAACTACAAGGGAACCATCTATACCGTTCGTCTGGGCTGATACCTCGGTGGGGAGGAATGATGCGATGAATCATCTGCCATTTAAGAACTACATGGAGGATGCCGTCGATCACATGCTGAAGCGTCTTGCGCCGCAGTACCCCGACATCTGTATGTGTGATCGCTGCAGAACGGATATGATGATGATTGCCCTCAACAATCTGCCTCCGCGGTATGTGTCGACACATAAGGGCGATGTCCTGAACCGTGCTGAGGGCATGGAGCTCCAATACGAGGTGGAGGTGCTCACAGAGACGGTGCGCGCAATGCAGATCGTCGATGGACAGCCGCATCATGGCCGTGATGAGGAGGGGCTCTGAGCGTGCCGATAGCTGCAAGAAAACACTCGCGGGGCGTGGCTCTGCGGGTGTTTTCTTGCAGTTGCGCGGCAGCTCTTTTTTTGATAGAATAAAAAAGCACGGCAAAAACCTTCGATGTTATCCGTGTTGTTTTTTGTGTTTCATCACAGAGAGGATTCTTTCATGTTCGCACAGATCAGGCGCGATATTCGCGTCGTTTTTGAGCGTGACCCGGCGGCGCAGAGCGTGATCGAGGTGGTGCTCTGCTACGGCGGGCTGCATGCCATCTGGCTGCACCGTATCGCCCACGCACTTTTTGTGCGCGGCTGGGTGCTGATCCCGCGCCTGATCTCGAACTTCGGGCGCTTCCTGACGGGGATTGAGATCCATCCGGGAGCGACCATCGGCGAGGGACTCTTTATCGACCACGGGACAGGCATTGTCATCGGGGAGACGGCGGAGATCGGGCGGAACGTCACGCTCTACCAGGGGGTGACCCTCGGCGGAACGGGCAAAGAAAAGGGGGAAGCGTCATCCGACGCTCGGCAACAACGTTGTCGTGGCATCGGGGGCGAAGGTACTTGGCTCGTTCACGGTGGGCGACCACGCCAAGATCGGTGCGGGCTCTGTCGTCCTGCGTCCCGTTCCTGCACATGCCACCGTGGTCGGCATCCCGGGGCGCATTGTCGTGATGAAGGGACAGCGTGTCCGTACAGAGGCAGAGCTGCTGAGGGCACGCGCCTACTCCATAGAGTGTGAGGAGAGTGCTGAGGAGATCGCGAGTGAGCTGGATGTCGACCTCGATCATGACATGCTGCCCGATCCCGAGGCGGAGATGATCGAACAGATGCGTCAGGAGATCGCCGCACTGAAGGCGCGGCTGGATGTCCTTGAAAAGCGTGAATAAGGAGATACGATGATTACTGTTTACAATACAATGACCCGTAAAAAGGAAGAATTTCACCCGCTGCGCGAGGGCGAGGTCAGCATTTACTGCTGCGGTGTAACTCCCTATAATGACCCCCACATCGGAAATGCACGTCCCTTTGTGACGTGGGATGTCATACGCCGCTATCTCGCACACAAGGGCTATCGCGTGCGCTACATCCAGAACTTCACCGACGTGGATGATAAGATCATCAATGCGGCGAACCGCGAGGGCGTGACGTGGAAGGAGATCTCTGATCGCTATATCGCCGCCTACTTCACGGCGATGGATGCGCTGAATGTGCATCGTGCCGATGTATTTCCGCGCGTCTCCGAGACGATGGACGACATCATCCGCATGATCGAGACGCTGATCGAGCGCGGCTATGCCTATGTTACGGAGGCGGGCGACGTCTACTACAGCGTCGAGGCATTTGCTCCGTACGGATGCCTCAGCGGACGCAGTCTTGACGACATGGAGGCAGGTGCGCGCGTCGAGGTCAACGAGACGAAGCATCATCCGATGGACTTTGCTCTGTGGAAGGCGGCAAAGCCGGGCGAGCCGTCGTGGGACAGCCCATGGGGGAAGGGACGTCCGGGCTGGCACATCGAGTGCTCGGCGATGTCCGTAAAGTATCTCGGTGAGGCGTTTGACTTCCACGGCGGCGGCAGTGATCTGATCTTCCCGCATCATGAGAATGAGATCGCACAGGCGGATCCATGCATCGACGCTGACGTGAAATTTGCGCGCTATTGGCTTCACAATGGCTTTATCACCATCGACAACGAGAAAATGTCGAAGTCGAAGAATAACTTCTTCACAGTCAAGGACATTCTGAAGGAATATCCGGGCGAGGTGATCCGCTTCTTCATCCTCCAGACCCATTACCGCAGCCCACTCGATTTCAGCGACGAGCGGCTGAAGGAGGCACAGGCGGCTCTCGCGCGTCTGAAAGGCGCGAATGACGTGATCGACGAACTTCTGAAGCGTGAGGGGACAGCGGACACTGCGGCGGAGCTTGCCACTCAGGCGGAGACCTTTCTGCGCGACTTTGATGCGGCGATGGACGACGATTTCAACACGGCGCTGGCGATCAGCCAGATGTTTGGGCTAGCAAAGGAGATCAATCGCTATCATCAGGAGGTCGAGCACGGCGCGGCGTTTGACATGGCGCATTTCCGCATGGCAGCCGAGCATATCGCAAAATGGCGGGGATCATCGGCATCTTCGAGCAGGATAAGGCTGCTCCCGCAGACGATGGCCTGACCAATGCCGTCATGGACTTTGTTATCTCCCTGCGGCAGGAAGCACGCGCAGAGAAGAACTGGGCGCTTGCGGATAAGATTCGCGACGGGCTGAAGGAGGCGGGCGTTCTCATTGAGGACACGCCGACCGGTGTGCGCTGGAAGCGGGCGTAACACGCGCATGAAGTTTGAACGCTTTCAGCAGCTTGTCCGCACGATGTTCCTGCCGGATGGCGACGGGAATCCCGCCGTGCGCTATGACCATGTGGATGCTGCCCAGGTGCATCCGCTCGTGCTTGCCTACATTGGCGACGCATATTTTCATCTCTATGTGCGCATGCGCCTCCTCTCGTACGAACAGGCGCAGGTGCAGGGGCTGCACGCATTCAGTGCTCAGATCGTCTCGGCGGTCTGGCAGCACGCGCCTATCGCGGCATCGCCGCTATGCTGACCGAGGAGGAGCAGACGATCTACCGCCGTGCTCGGAATACGAAGAGCCATGCGCCGCGCAGTGCATCGGTCGCGGATTATCATGCAAGCACAGGCTTTGAGGCGCTCCTCGGCAGCCTCTACATCCGCCATGAGACAGAGCGTCTCGAGGAGATTACGGAAGCGGCATTTCAGATCATTGCCAAGGCGATGATGGAGGAGATGCAGGGGGAAAAAAAGCATGGAAATTAAACTGATCTCGAAGACGCCGAATTATCTCAAAACCTGCTGGACAGCGGCACGCACCTGCTACAGCGCGGATTCGCCCATCGAACTGCTCACGGAGGAAAAGACGGAGGAGGAGATGCTGCGCCTCCTCACGCGCATTATGACGAGCAAACATCTCTCCGTTGTCGAGCACTGCTCCATGACCTTTGCCGTCAAGGATGTATCGCGCACGCTTCTCGCCCAGTACAGCCGCCATCGCATCGGCGTTTCACTGAGCGTACAGAGTCAGCGCTATGTCTCGGAGCAGTCCGCCAAGCAGACGGATGGTCTCTTTGGGCACGTCGTCCCGCAGACCGTGGCAGAAAACGCAGAGGCGTATGCACGCTATATGGCTTGTATGCAGGAGATCCAAAAGACATACGACGAGCTTCTCGCGCTCGGTGTCGCGAAGCAGGATGCGCGCTTTGTCCTGCCGGGCGGGGCGTGTACGAATTTTGTCACGACCCTCAATCTGCGCTCCTTTATGGACGTCTATGAAAAGCGCGTCACAACCCCCGGGGCGCAGTGGGAAATCAAAGAGATGATGCTGCGGATGCGCGATCTCATCGTTGCAGAGGAGCCGTGGCTTGAAGCGTTTATCCCGCGCAGCTGATGGTGCAGAAGGTGAATCCGATGAAAGAAAAGCATGCACAGCGCAATGCTGTGCCGCAGGAGGAAAAGACACTGCCCATCTTGGCGGGACGTCATGCCATCATCGAGGCGATCAAGGCAGGGCGCGGCATCAACCGCATTCTGCTCGCCGACGGCGTGCGCGGCAGCGGCGTCAACGAACTGCGGGATCTCGCACGTGAGCATGGCATCACGGTGGACACGGTCGGACGCAGCAAGCTCGATGCCCTCGTTCCGCAGGATGTACGGCATCAGGGGGCAGTCGCCTATGTTGCGCCCGTCGCCTACGCTGCAGTGGAGGAGATCATCGCGGGCGCGCGGGCGCGCGGAGAGGATCCGCTCCTCCTGCTCCTCGACGGCATCGAGGATCCGCAGAATCTCGGCGCATTGATTCGTACGGCGGATGCCGCCGGCGTCCACGGGATTCTTCTCCCGCGCCGTCACAGCGTCCCACTGACGGAAACCGTCGCGCGCGTTTCGGCGGGGGCACTCGAATATGTGCCCGTTGCGCGCGTCGGCAATATCGCACAGACCATGCGTGCGCTGAAGGAACAGGGCTTTTGGATTGCGGGTGCGGATATGAGCGGCGAGGAGACCTATGACCATGCCAATCTTACAGGGGCTCTCGTCCTCGTCATCGGCAGCGAGGGACGCGGCATGAGCCGCCTCACGCGTGATCTCTGTGACTTTACCGTACGCCTGCCCATGGTGGGGAAGATCAACTCCCTCAATGCCTCCGTTGCGGGGGCGATCCTCATGTACGAGGCACAGCGGCAGCGCAGGACAAAGGCTGCGGTGTGACATGGCAGCGCAGCGGGAGCCCGCGTACTACCTCATCGACGGCTACAATGTCATCAACGCGTGGCCGGAGCTCATTCGCCTGCGCAGCAACCTCGATGAGGCGCGTGATGTCCTCATCCGTATTTTGACGGAGTACGGTGCGTTTGAGAACTACGAGATGACCGTCGTCTTTGATGCCTTTGCTACGGACGAAGAGGAGCATGCGCTGGAGATCAGCAGTCGTATGCGCGTCATCTATACGGCGACGGGCGAGACGGCGGACAGCTGCATCGAGCGGCTCGCCTATACAGCGGTGCGCATGGGACGCGAGGTGCACGTCGTCACGTCAGACGGCGCGGAGCAGAGCCTTATCCTCGGGGCAGGTGCGTATCGCATTACCTCACCCGAACTGCGGCGTTCAGTAAAAAAAGCAAAAAAATTGATGCGTGCGGAGTACATCAGCACGCATACAAAGCCGCTCGGGCGCATCGAGGTGCATGAACGGATTGACCAAGTGACACTGGCGCGGCTCGAAGAGCTGCGGCGAAAAAAATAGGGACTGTCAGCGTAGCTGTTTCGCTGGACAGTCCATTTTTTACCACCGATACGTCCTGCGCCAGAACGACGGCTGCAGGAGAATGAGCAGGGTGAAGATCTCAAGGCGGCCGAGGAGCATTGTGAGGCAGAGAATTGCCTTTGAGAAGTCGGAGAGCGGTGCATAAGTAGAGGTCGCACTCACGATCCCGAACGCGGGACCGATGTTGCCGATGGTCGTGATGGCGACGGCGACAGCGTCGAATGGGAGGAGGCCGTCCATCGCGAGCAGGAATGCCGTGACGAAGATGACGGCGAGGTAGAGAAAGAAAAATGTCCCGACGCGCATCAGCAGTGCGCCGTCCACATGTGCGCCTGTGAGCGTAATGTCCACCACGCGGTTCGGATTCAGCTTTGGAGGACGACCGCACGTGCGTTGCGCACGAGGAGGATGAGGCGAGCCACCTTGATGCCGCTTGCCGTTGAACCTGCGCAGCCACCGATCACCATGAGAAGGAGCAGCACCATCTTGGAGAAGGTCGGCCACGTCTCAAAGTCCGCCGACACGAATCCCGTCGTCGACAGCGAGGTCACCTGAAATACTGCGACGCGTGCCGCCATGTCGCCGTCCATCCCCATCGAGAGAATGAGGTTGAGCGCGATGAGGAGCATCGCCGTGAGTACGATGCCGAGATAGGTGCGAAACTCCGCGTTGCGCAGAATGACCGCGGGTCCCTTGATATAGGCACGGTAGTAGAGTGAGAAACTGCCGCCTGCGAGGAACATGAAGAGTGCCGTCCACAGCTCGAATGGGAGATTGTGAAAGTGCATCGTGCTGTCGTCGTAGGTGGAGAAACCACAGGTTCCGATGGTGGACATTGCATGGGCAAGAGCAATACTGAAATCGACACCGCACACCATAAAAATAGCCGTTGTTATGACGGTGAAGATCAGATAGATCTTAAAGAGCGCGACGGTCATCTCATGCAGGCGCGGCATGACACGGTCGAGTGTCGGACCGCTGCCCTCGGCACTGTACATATAGATCGTGCTTGCCCCGGACTGCGGGAGCAGCGCGATAAAGATCACGATGATGCCGAGGCCGCCGATCCACGCCGTCATCATCCGCCAGAAGAGGATGCTGTACGGCACCCCATCGAGTGTGACAAAGACCGTCGCGCCCGTACCGGTAAAGCCCGAGATACTCTCAAAGAGTGCGTCGAGAAAACCGAGGTAGTGGCCGAGGAGGTAGGGAAGCATCCCGAGAAAAGTCCCCGTGAACCAGCCGAACGCTGTAATGGCGATCCCCTCGCGCGGGGTCAGATCGTCGGAGGGGCTCCCGTAACGGCGAAAGGCGATGCCGAAAAAGATGCTGACGAAGACGGACAGCATGAACGCCTCGCGGCTTGCCTCCTTGCCGACGATGGCGAGGACAAGGGGAATCGCGAGTGCCGCCGCCATCGCAAAGGAAAGGCGTGACAGAATATAGTTGACCGTATAGATATTCATAGTGTCCTACCAGTTATGCCCTGTGTCCTTGAACAGTGCACCGACGAAGAGGAAAAAGGCAAAGAGCTCGATGCGTCCGAGGATCATGAGAAAGGCACAGATGATCTTTGTCCATGCCGGGAGTGCCGCTGCTGTGTCCATGTGTACCAGCCCCGCGACACCGCCCGTCGTTGTGAGACAGGAGACCGTCAGGGCAATCGTTTCGATGGGGGCAAGGTTCGCCAGAGAGATGAGGAGGCTGCTGACCGCAAAGACGGCGGCGAAGAAAAAAGAGAGGACGAGCACCCGTCCGACCGAGTGGATGGGGATCGGCATCCCCCCCTGCCGCACGGCGAATACCATGCGCGGGTGGAGGGTGCGCTGTAGCTCTGTCCACGAGAGCGAGAGCAGTACGAGCAGTCGCGAAATGCGGAAACCGCCTGCTGCCGAGCCCATGCAGCCGCCGATGATGGCGAGAAGTGTCAAGAGCAGTACGGCACCGCCGTGGTCAGGGATCGCTCCTGCGAGCAGCAGCCCGTTCGTGGAGAGAAAGGAAATAGCGTAGAAAAATCCGTAGGCAATGGCATCCATGGGGGCGGATGTACCGCGCAGCAGGGGCGGCATGGTGAGCGCCAATCCAGCGGCGAGAAAGAGCAGACAAAAGGCGTGCAGCTCCGTGTGGCGCAGCACGTCCACCTCACCGCGTCGGCGCAGGAGCTGTCGGATCGTGAGGAGCGGCAGCGCCGAGAGCAGTGCGCTGAGCCCGCCGGCGAGCATCAGGGATGGTGTCGGCGGTAGGTCGCCCGTCATCGGCCCTGCCCCCGAGGCAGTCGTATAGAGGGCGAGCAGCAATGCAGAGAAGACCGTGTCGCCCGCTGCGAGATAGAGGAGAGCCGCAGCAATCGTGATGGCGATATAGAGCAGCGTCATCTCATGCATGGGACGTGTCATGCGATTCCAGAGCGGGCTGAATAGCCGCTCCTGCCGTACCGAAAAGTCCACGCCGAAGCAGCCGCCGACGACGGGCTGCACCGTCACGAGGATGACGACAAAGAGCAGACCGCCGAACCAGCTCATCAGTCCGCGCCAGAGGAGGAGCGCAGGCGGCAGATCCTCGGGCAGTGCCGTCAGACCTGTCGTCGTGAGTGCCGAGATACATTCAAAGAAGGTGTTGATCGGCGAGAGATGCAGCCCCGCCAGATGGAAGGGCAGCATGCCGAGCAGCGCGAGGAAAAACCACACAACGAGCAGAAAGAGCATCCCTTCCTGCACCGATAGCTGACGCATGTGGCTGCGCCCCATATTGCCGAACACCATGCCGAGGATAAAGGTCAGTACACTGAGAACGGGAAAAAATCCGGTCGAGGTATCGCCGACGATTATCCCATAGGCAAAGGGAATGAGATAGAGCGGAGCGAAGACATACGCCGTGCGCCCCATGAGCACCCAAAAGAGATCAAAGCGCATCAGTCGTCTCCAAAGTAGGTGAGAGCTTTATTGGCAAAACTCTTCAGAACGAAGAGAATGACACGGTCGCCCGGCTGCAGCTCCGTCATGCCGTTCGGGATCGCCGCTTGTTCTCCGCGCACATAGGCGCAGACGAGACATTCGCGCGGGAGCCGTGCGTCCATCAGTTTTTTTCTGCGACGGGAGCACCGGGGCGGACGATCACCTCGAGCGCCTCTGCACGTGCGCCCTCGAGCAGGGTGACGCGCGCCACATCGCCGCCGCGTGCAAAGGCGAGAACCTCGCTCGCAGAGAGCAGACGCGCCGAGAGCGCAATGGTCACGCCGACCTTCTCCATGAGATCAATATACTCGTTGCGGTTGACGCGCACCAATGATTTGATGCTGCTGTTTGAGAGATGGCGTGCGAGGAGGGCAAGCATCAGATTCAGCTTGTCGTCCTCCGTCAGACAGACGATGGCATCCGCCTCTGCGATCCCCTCCTGCATCAGGAGATCCATATCCGTACCGTCGCCGCAGATCGCAAGCCCTGTCGACATCATCCCTGCGAGCAGCTCACAGCGCTCGCGGCTGCGGTCGATCACCTTTACCTGTACCCCTTGGCGCTCGAGCATGAGCGCGAGTGCGCGTCCCGTCCGTCCCGCGCCGATAATGGCAACGCGTGCGAGCTTCTTCGTGTCGCTGGGCACGAGGCTCTGGCTGAACTCCTCGATCCGTTCCTGCAGGCCAATGAAGTAGGCATTGTCGCCCGGGAGGAACATATCGTCGCCGTGGGGGATAATCATCCGATGGTCGCGGAAGATCAGCCCTGCCAGAACGCCTTGCGGCAGGGTCAAGTCCTTGAGTGGAATGCGGGCGATCGGCGCATGGCGGCGGATGCGCGTCTCGAAGAGCTGCACCTTGCCCTGTGCAAATCCTCCACATTGAGTGCGGCAGGGGTCATGAGGATGCGGTTGATTTCGTTCGCCGTGATGAGCTCGGGGTTCAGCACGAGATCAATGTCAAAATTTTCCTTGAGGTACTTTCCTGCCTCCACCGTGACCTTCATATCGCGGATACGGGCAATCGTATGACGAATGCCGTGCTTCTTCGCGAGGACACAGGCGACAATGTTCACCTCGTCGCTCTCCGTCACCGCGATGAGAATGTCCGCACTGTTGATGTCGGGATCGTTCATCGTTATGGGGCTCGCGATATTTGCCTCGACCGTGAGTACGTCGAGCGTCGTCTTTGCCGCCTCCAGCTGTTTTGACACGCCGTCCACCACGACGACATCCATGCCCTCCTCCGAGAGCAGCGAGGCAATACTGTATCCGAGCTGCCCCGCGCCTGCTACTACAATTCGCACATTCCTACCTCCTGCACACGATAAATCATGGTAAGTATACCACACCACATGGCATGATGCCATATTTTGACCGGTTTCGGCTCTATGATAAATGCTATGGTCGGTAAAATTTGGAGATTTGCTCATTGAATTGTCGCGAATCGGCTTGACAATGTCGGGCACGACACATAATATAGTAGTGTTGCGAATGGGACGAGTTTTCGCCCATAGAGAGAATTTGGCAGGCGTGGAGGTGGATGATTGACAGCGATTACCTATGAGCTGATTCGGAAAGATCCTGCGACGGGAGCGCGTGCCGGGGTCATTCACACACCGCATGGGAGTTTTCCGACACCGATCTTCATGCCGGTGGGGACGCAGGCGTCCGTCAAGGGGGTTTCACCCGATGAGCTGCGTGATCTCGGCGCAGGATCATCCTCAGCAATACCTACCATCTCTTCCTGCGCCCCGGAATGGAACTCGTGCGGGAGGCGGGCGGACTGCATCGCTTCATGCACTGGGACGGTGCGATCCTCACGGACAGCGGAGGATTTCAGGTGTTCAGCCTCGGCGATCTGCGTAAGATCACCGAGGAGGGGGCGACGTTTCGCTCGCATATTGACGGGTCGAAGAAATTCCTCTCGCCCGAGGTGTCGATGGAGGTGCAGCGCGCACTCGGCTCGGACATCGTCATGGCGTTCGACGAGTGCATTCCGTATCCTGCCGATCATGACTATGCAAAGGCCTCGACGGAGCGCACACAGCGCTGGCTCATCCGCTGCCGCGATGCAATGGCGGGTGCGGAGGGGCAGGGGCTTTTCGGTATCGTGCAGGGCGGGATGTACCGCGACCTGCGCGCATGGCACGCCGCCGCCGTAACGGAGCTCGATCTGCCGGGCTATGCCATCGGCGGGCTGAGTGTCGGCGAGCCGCATGAGCTGATGGAGGAGATCCTCTCCTATACGACAGAGCTTCTGCCCGAGGAGAAACCGCGCTACCTCATGGGCGTCGGAACACCCGACTACCTCCTCACGGGGGTACGGCACGGCATCGACATGTTTGACTGCGTATTCCCGACGCGCGTGGCGCGCAACGGCATGGCGATGACATGGACGGGGCGGCTCGTGATGAAGAACGCGGCGTATGCGCATGATCATACCGTCATGGAGGACGGCTGTGGCTGCTATGCCTGCCGCAATGGGTACACGCGTGCGTACATCCGTCATCTCGTACGGGCGCAGGAGATCTTCGGACTGCGTCTGCTCTCCCTGCACAACCTCTACTTCCTGCAGGAGTTCATGCGGCGGATGCGTGCGTCAATTTTGGATGGGACGTTTTTATCGTTTTATCAGGACTTTATGAGTCACTATCATAAGAAATAAGTGAAGGAGTTGTTTTTATGGATGCAGAAATGATGGCACAGCTGAGTTCGTGGGGCCCGATTGTTATACTGGTGCTCTTCTTTTACTTCCTCCTCTACCGCCCGCAGAAGCAGGCACAGAAGAAGCGTGAGGAGATGCTCAGCCGTCTGAAGGTCGGTGATGCGGTCATTACGCTCGGCGGAATGCATGGCAAGATTACGGCCATTGATGAGAAACCGTTACCCTCAGTGTCGGCGAGAATGTCAGCATCGTCTTTGAGCGCTCTGCGATCAGCGGCGTGAATGAGGGGCAGGAGTAAATCCGCTGTGACGGCAGAGGATATACGTGCTGAAAAAAAGGCGCTGCGGCAGGAGATGCTGAGACGGCGCCGTACATTATCATCGGAGCAGCGAGCGCACGCGGGCAGCGTCATCACGGGGCAGGTCCTGCCGAAGCTGAAGCAGGCAGAGACGGTCATGCTCTACGCATCCATGCCGGAGGAGATCGACCTCTTTCCGCTGATGGAGGAGCTGATCTCTGCAGGAACACGCATCGCTTTGCCTGAGATCACTGGGCGCGGCATGATGGAGGCACGGGAACTTCCTGCCATGGATGCTCTGACCCACGGTGCATTTGATATACCGACGCCTGACCCTGCACGTGGGGCGCGGATTCTGCCCGAGGAGATCGATGTCGTCATCGTCCCCGGTGCAGCGTTTGATGCAGGCGGTGGACGGCTGGGACTGGGCGGCGGATATTATGACCGCTTCCTGCCGCGTGCGACGCATGCGGAACGTCTCGTTCTGGCATTCGATTTCCAGATCGTTCCTACCGTTCCCATGGCGGTATGGGATGCACGCGTCGATCGGATTCTGACCGAGCGGCGCAGCATGGACTGCCGAAACGGCAGAGTGAAAGAGGGGTAAAGGCTGTTGAGACAACATAGTCTGTTAAAGCTGGTGATTACGGTCGCCGTCATCATCGCAGCTTTTTCGTGTGTGTTCGGCCGCTTGCGAGCTCCATACGACAGGGGCTTGACCTGCAGGGCGGTACGCATGTCGTCCTGGAGGCGGTCGATACGGAGCAGGCGCAGGTCAACGACGATGCGATGAACCGCGTGGTGGCGATCATGGAGAAGCGCGTCAATGCACTTGGCCTCACTGAACCGATCATCCAGCGCGAGGGGGGAGCGGCGCGTCATCATCGAGCTGCCGGGCGTCAAGGATCCTGATGCGGCAATCAAGACCATCGGCAAGACGGCGATGCTCGAGTTCCGTGATGAGGACGGCAACACCGTCCTGACCGGTACCGATCTGAAGGATGCACAGGCATCGACGAATCCTCAGACGGGGCAGAACGTCGTCAACCTCGAGTTCTCGGATGAGGGCGCACAGAAATTCGCCGACCTGACGATGAAGAACGTCGGGCGTACGATTGCGATCCTGCTTGATGGAGAGGTGCTCACCGCGCCGAACGTACGCGAGCCGATCCTCGGCGGGCGTGCGGAGATCACGGGACAGAAGACGCTCGAGGAGGCACAGAACCTCGCCGTCGTCCTGCGCAGCGGCGCACTGCCCGTGAAGGTCGAGATCATCGAGACGCGTACGGTCGGTCCGACGCTCGGACAGGACTCGAAGGACAAGTCTCAGTTCGCCTTTGCGGTTGGCCTTGGTGCGGTCGTCATCTTCATGATTTTCTTCTACCATTTCTCGGGATTCATCGCCGACGTGGCACTGATGGCATATACGATCATGCTGCTCAGTATCCTCTACCTGATGGATGCGACCCTGACACTTCCGGGCGTCGCGGGTATCATTTCTCTCCATCGGTATGGCGGTGGATGCGAACGTGCTCATCTTTGAGCACTTCAAGGAGGAGTATCAAATCAACGGAAAGTCTCTGCGCCTTTCCATGGACGCGGGGTTCAAGCGTGCATTCACGACGATCTTTGACTCGAATGTCACGACGCTGATCGCAGCGGGCGTGCTCTTCTTCCTCGGGACGGGGACGATACGCGGCTTTGCCATCACGCTCGGCGTCGGCACGATTCTCTCCATGTTCACGGCGATCACGCTGACGCAGTTCATGCTCAAGCTGATGATCAACTCGAAACTGTCAGAGAATCCGCGCCTCTATGGTGCGACGGGCTTCATGCTCGGGGGAAAGAAGGGGGCTGAGAAGAATGCCTAAGTTCGATATCGCAGGACATCGCAAAATATGGTTTCTGATCTCGCTGCTCGTCATTATCCCGGGGATTATCTGCATGTGCGTGCGCGGCTTCAACTTCGGCATCGACTTCACGGGCGGTACGATCATGGATCTGCGCTTTGAGCAGCCTGTGACACTGCAGGAGGTACGCAGCAGCCTCGCAAAGTATGATCTGGACGGCAGCACGATCCAGTTTGCAGGCGCAGAGGCGGGAATTGATGCCTCTGAGAACGTCATGATCCGCACGATCGACCTCGAGGAGAACCAGCGCAAAGAGGTCATGGCATCACTCACGCAGGATGTCGGTCCCTATACGGTGCTGCGTGAGGAAAAGGTCGGTGCGACCATCGGCGGAGAGCTGATCACGAACGCCGTGCTTGCACTCGTGATATCATGGGCACTCATCATCCTCTATGTTGCGTATCGCTTCGAGTGGCGTTTTGGTGTGTCGGCCGTGCTCGCGCTCATCCATGACATCATCATCGTCATGGCGGTCTTTTCGTTCACACAGCGGCAGATTGACTCCTCGTTTATCGCTGCTCTGCTGACGATTGTCGGATACTCCATCAACGATACCATCGTTATCTTTGACCGTATCCGTGAGAATCTGAAACTGCATTTCCGCCGCGGCGGGGATGTGAACGAGCTGGTCAACCGCTCCATCTATCAGACGCTGACCCGCTCGCTCTATACGGTGTTCACCGTATTGTTCACGACGTTCGCCCTGTACTGGTTTGGCGGCGAGACGACGAAGGACTTTGCCTTTGCACTGCTCATCGGCTTTGCGGTCGGCTGCTATTCCTCCATCTTCATTGCGAGCCAGCTCTGGATTGAGCTGCGCAATCGGACGGAGCATCGCCGCCCCGCGGTAAAACCTGCAGCGGCGGAGTGATTTCATAGGGAAAGAGCCTGCTCGGGTCGCTGAGCAGGCTCTTTTGATGAGGTGGGAAGAGGAGGAGAAAAACGTGCTGAAAGAATGGATCGTCGCACAGCATACGGACGAGGGGGACGCGCTCGCCGCAGAGATCGGCGTCACGCCCATCATCGGACAGCTCCTCTGGCAGCGCGGCATCCGCACGGCAGAGGAAGCGCGCGCCTTTCTCCACCCCGCGTATACGCCGTTTCATGATCCTTTCCTCATGGCGGATATGGAGTGCGGGGCGGAGCGCGTCCTGCGTGCCGTCCGCCGTGGCGAGCCGATCGTGATCTACGGGGACTATGATGTGGACGGCATGACGGCAACCGCTCTCCTGATGCGGAGCATCCGCGCGCTCGGCGGAAATGTCTCCTACTATATCCCGAACCGTTTCACAGAGGGCTATGGGCTGAACGCAGATGCCCTGCAGCAGATCGCGGGGGGAGGGCTGCCGCCTTCTTGTGACAGTGGACTGCGGAATTGCTTCGGTGGATACTGTGGCAGAGGCAGCGGGCGGTATGGACATCGTCATCACGGATCATCATCTGCCGGGGCCGATGCTCCCGCCTGCCTATGCTGTGATGAATCCGCATCGCGCGGACTGTTCCTACCCGGAGAAGAATCTCGCAGGTGTCGGTGTCGCGTTAAAGCTCGTTCAGGCACTTTGGCAGATGGAGGGAAAGGAGCCCTTTGCAGAGCATCTGGACATCGCGGCACTCGGCACGGTCGCCGATCTTGTGCCGCTCGTCGGCGAGAACCGAAAAATCGTGCAGATGGGATTGCAGCAGATGGCAGAGCATCCCTGTGTCGGCATACGCGCCCTCATCGAGGTCGCGGGACTGGGGGACAAGAGCATCAACACGGGACAGGTCGGATTCCAGCTTGCCCCGCGTCTCAATGCGGCAGGCCGTATTGAGACAGCGCGTCATGGGGCAGAGCTCCTTCTGACCGAGGATACGGCGTGTGCCGCCCGCATGGCAGGGGAGCTGAATGCACTCAATACGGAGCGGCGTGATCTGGAGCAGGACATCCTAGCGGAGGCGGAGCTGCAGCTGGCGGATTTTACACCTGATGTTCCTGCCATCGTCGTGGCAGGAGAGGAATGGAACGCGGGCGTGATCGGCATCGTGGCATCTCGCCTCGTCGAAATATTATCGACCGAGCATTGTCCTCACGCGGCGGGACGATGTCTATAAGGGCTCGTGCCGCAGTATCGCGGGACTGCATCTCTATGAGGCGCTTTCCGCCTGTCGTGACACACTCATTCAGTTCGGCGGACACGCAATGGCGGCAGGGCTGACACTCTCCTGTGAGCGTCTCTCGGACTTTCGCCGTGCCTTTTCGAAGGCGGTGCGCACCAGACTGACCGCGCAGGACTTTATCCCGAAGGTCGCCATTTCGGCTCTTGCCGCTCCCGCGGACTGGACCATTGGGACGGTGGAGGAACTGGCTTTGCTGGAGCCGTACGGGATGGGAAATCCGCGCCCGATCTTCGGCGTGCGGAACGTGCGTCCGCAGAAGGCATCGTCCATCGGTGCGGAGGGAAAGCATCTGCGCATGGACATCGGCACGCGGGAGCATCATATCACTGCACTTTACTGGAACGCGGGCGATCTCGCGACAGTGCTGACGGAGGAGGACAGCGATCTCGCCTATACGCCGAGCATCAACGAGTGGCAGGGCGAACGCTCCGTGCAGTGCATGGTGGATACCGTCACGCCCGCCGCACACGAGCGCATCTTTCCGGAGCGGGAACTGCTGCGCAGGATCTACGCCTTCCTGCGTTCTCTTGCGGCAGAGGATGGGACGATACGGGGGGGTGCACCGGTGCTTACCCACCGCTATTCATACATGATGGAACATATCTCGCACTACACGATGGACTGCGCCCTGCAGATATTTTTGGAGCTCGGCGTGCTGAATGTATCGCCTGAGGGGTGGAATTTATTCCGCCGCGGGGTAAAATGGAGCTGATGGATGCACCGACCTATCGTCGGCATCAGGAGAGAAAGGAGGCGGCAGCAGATGTCGGATGAACTGAAACCCGTGACACTCGATATGATCTTGGAGAAGATTGCCGCATATCAGCCAAACGCAGATATCAATAAAATCGTACGCGCCTACGAATTTGCGGCGAACGCCCATCGGGGACAGGAACGTGTCTCGGGCGAGCCATATATCGTCCACCCCATGCACGTCGCCTATATCCTTACGACACTCCATCTTGACGATGAGACGATATGCGCCGCGTTCCTGCACGACGTGGTGGAGGATACGCAGACCACTCTCGAGGAAATCGAGGAGGTATTCGGAAAGAACGTCATGACGCTCATCGACGGCGTGACGAAACTCGGGCGCATCGAGTCCATGTCCAAGGAGGACGTCAAACTTGAGAACTACCGCAAGATGTTTCTCGCTATGGCGAAGGACATCCGCGTCATCATGATAAAGCTCGCCGATCGCCTGCACAATATGCGCACGCTGAAGTATATGCGCGAGGACAAACGCCAGCGCATCGCGCGGGAGACACTCGAAGTCTATGCGCCGCTTGCCAATCGCCTCGGCATCTCCGGCATCAAGGCAGAGCTTGAGGATCTCTGCCTGCGGTACTTGGAACCGGAGGCATACTATACTCTGGTGGAGGAGGTAAAGCAGAAGCGGCGTGAACGGCAGGAATTCATTCAGGATGCCGTTCAAAAAATCCGTGCCCAGCTTGAGGCGGCGGGAATCGAGGCGGAGATCAAGGGGCGCGCGAAGCATTTTTACAGCATCTATCGCAAGATGAAGCGGGACAACAAGAGCATCAATGAGATCTACGACCTCTCAGCCGTGCGCGTCCTCGTCTCGACGGTCAAGGACTGCTATGGCGTGCTCGGCGTCATCCACGCGATGTGGAAGCCGATCCCGGGACGGTTCAAGGACTATATTGCCATGCCGAAGTCCAATGGCTATCAGTCCCTGCATACGACCGTCATGACGGAGGGGGATCCGCTCGAGATCCAGATCCGCACCAAGGCGATGCACCAGATCTCCGAGTTCGGTATCGCGGCGCACTGGAAGTACAAGGAGGCAGGCGGAGCGTCGGCGCGGGCGATGAGAACGATCAAAAGATGTCGTGGCTGCGTCAGATGGTCAGCCTCCAGAAGGAATACGATGATCCGAAGGAATTCTTCGAGGCACTGAAGCTCGACGTATTCTCCGACGAGGTCTTTGTCTTTACGCCGCGTGGCGATGTCATCGACCTGCCGAAAGGCTCGAACCCCATCGACTTTGCCTATCACATCCACACGGAGATCGGGCATCACTGCGTCGGTGCAAAGGTCAATGGGAAGATCGTGCCGCTCGAATACAAGCTGAAGAACGGCGACATCGTCTCCATCGTCACGAACAAGGCGAGCGGCGGGCCGAGCCCCGACTGGCTGAACACCGTTGCCTCCTCGGCGACGCGCGGCAAGATACGCGCGTGGTTCAAACGGGAGAACCGCGAGGCGAACATCGAGCGCGGCATGACCCTCATCCGCGACGAGGCAAAGCGGCTCGGCTATGCGGCAAAGGACCTCATGACGGACGGACGACTTGCCAAGGTCGCGGAAAAGCTCAATGTGCAGAGCGAGGACGATCTGCTCGCCGCACTCGGCTACGGCGGTGTCAGCCTGCGCGGAGCGATGACGAAGCTGATAGAGCTCTATCAGCAGGCGATCAAGGACAGCACACCGCCCGAGGTCTCGCAGATGCTCTCGGAGCTCAAGGCACCACGGCGCGGCAAGCGAAAAAGGCAAGTCATGGCGTCCTCGTCGAAGGGGAGGGCGGCTACCTCGTCCGCCTCGCACGCTGCTGCAACCCTGTCCCGGGCGACCCAATCACGGGCTACATCACGCGCGGACGCGGCGTCTCTGTGCACCGCTCCGACTGCCCGAACGTCCTCAACGACACCGAGTTTACACGCATGATCGAGGTGAGCTGGGACATCGGTCTGGACAAGGAGTACACCGTCGGCATTGAGATCATCTGCAACGACCGCAACGGGATGCTCTCGGAGATCCTCGCCGTGCCGTCTGAGATGAAGATCAACATCCAGACCATCAACGCCACACCGAACCGCCGCAATAAAACCTCCACCGTCCAGCTCGGACTCAGCGTCAGCAACATCGACCAGATCGAGCGAGTCATGACGCGTATCCGCCAGCTCAAGGACGTCTACCGCGTCACGCGCACCCTCGGTGCAGGCGGCGGAGAGGGATAACAGAATAAAAGCTCCGCATATCGGCAACATAAACCGACCTGCGGAGCTTTTTTATTGGGAAAACTGCAGATCAGGGGAAGCAATCCGCAAGATTTTGCACAGAATTTATGGATTATCCTGACTGTCACGCCACCGACTGTCACCGTATTTTGCGACTCTACCCATGATGTCAAAATTACGGGCAATCGTAGGTTCGTACGTTCTGTGCTGCCATGGAGGAGAGCTTAAACAACGGAAGAATTCATTGGCTCCGAGGAGAATCGTCGTGAAAAACTCCTTTTTCGGCAGCCAGTAATTTTTCTTGTTCCAATTCGTATAAACCTTGATAAATTATGGAGATGAATCCGCTGGCAGGAATATTGTCCAAGGCCCTGGCTGCTTTCTTGGAAAGATATAAAAATGATTGGCAGGAAAACATGTTGTCGATATTCATTTTACTCTCCAGGAATTCTTCTTATGTATTTGCCATAAAGGCGCGGTAGGTGTGCTCCATCTCTTTGCGGGTTTTGCTCGCAGGCCAGAGTTCGCCGAGGGCGCCTTCGCGCATCCCAGCGGCGAGGTGACTGTAGAGGCTTGGATTCTCCGCACTGAGGCGTGCGATGAGCTCTTTGACGGTCTGCCGTGTGGTGTTTCCGTTGTGTGGACATGGCGACGGGATGGGAGTGAAGCCATGCAGGGGAATGGCGTCGATGATCTCCTGCTCACGGAAGTAGACGAGCGGACGGATGACGGTGATGCCCGTCTTGTCGAGGTAGGTCTTGGGACGGAAGGTGTTGAGCTGTCCTGAGTAGAACAGGCTCATGAGAAAGGTCTCCACTGCATCGTCATGATGGTGCGCGTAGGCGACCTTGTTCATGTGATGTTCCTTTGCGTAGCGGTTGACCGCACCGCGGCGAAAGAAGGCGCAGGTAAAGCAGGGGCTTTTTTCCTCCTGCTCTGCGATTGCTCCGGCAATGTCAACGTCAACGACCTCGTACGGAACGCCGAGGCTCTGGCAGAACGCCGCAATCGCATCGGTGTTAAAGGGATCGTCGAACTGTGGGTTGACGGTGAATGCGGCGATGGTGAAGTCTTTCTTCAGCCGTTCGCGCAGGATGGCGAGTGCATAGGTGAGAAAGATGCTGTCCTTCCCACCGGAGACACCGATGAGGATGCGATCACCGTTGTCGATGAGTTCAAACTCGACGACGGCACGCATGAGTTTGCTGAAATAGGTCTGCGGGATGTTGATGTTCATAGAATTGAGTTGCTTCCTTTATTCTTTATGACAGAGATAGACACCGAGGATGCCGCTCCCGAGGGCGACGGAGAAGCGATGCTCTGTGTTGCCCTCGGCGAGGACGTTGCTGATTGTCGTGGAAGAGTGCGTGTGTATCTGTGCATGGTTCAGCTCCCATCGCAGTCCATTTGTCGTGATGCCGGTGCACTCCTCGGTGAAGGGGAGAAGGGAGATGGCCTGCGGAGGACTGTCACATGTAATGGTTAAGGATTCGTCACCGTGCAGGAAGAACAGTGCCTCACGTTCATCAGCGAGGATACAGGGGAGAGCAGCGTGCGCCGCGACGGAGGCAGCACTCATGAGGTGGTCGAATCTGCCGCCGAATGCGCCAGTCAGGACGACGAGCGCACGGGGCATGAGCTCTGCGGCGATCCTGAGCGCAAGCTCTGTATCGGTAAAATCCTTTGCGGGTGGAAAGGCATGCACACGTGCGCCGTGTTCCTCTGCCCACGCCCACGCATCATGAGCAGCGCTGTCCCTATCGCCAACCAAATGTGCAGGGGGGAGCGAAAGAGCCCGGCAGATATTTACGCCGCGATCAATCGCCCAGATGGGGCGGTCGGTACCGCCCTTTTCGGGTTTTTGCATGAGCTGCGCCATCCAATCTTTTGCCGGTGTTCGTCCTCCGCCGATACAGACGATCTCCTGTGACGGCGGGGAGGGCAGCGCTGCGTGGAGCGCTGGGAGGATGAGATTGTGCTTGTATTCATGCATGACAATAGTTCCTTTTGTCGAGTTTTATGATAGAATATGATTATATCACACGGTTTTTTTGACGAAAAGGGAAAAAAACGAAAAAGAGGGGTTGACGAGAATCGTGACGTGTGTTATATTATGACAGTCGCGCCGATGAGAGCGGCGGGCGAGCGAAAGCAAGCCCCAGCACTAGAGCGGCGCAGGATGTACCCTGAAAACTACACAATGCAAAACAGTTAGAACTAAGGAAGCACTGATAAATTCAGCACCGCCATCTTGGCGCATCCTTTTCGCCCTGCCTGTGTCAACAAATCCTCCACATAGCACAATGGCTATGCGTCCGGTTTGTTTCCTTGGCAGGACAAAAATTCTGCACCAATCTGACGGACTTCATTTTATCAGCGATTCCTACATCTAACAAGCCAGATGCAACATCGTTGAGAAGGAGAAATCCTTCGGTCAACGAAACAACAATTCTTTTACAAGAATGACATTTTGAGCCAACAGGCTCTCAGATAGACTACGGTCTTTTATGGAGAGTTTGATCCTGGCTCAGGACGAACGCTGGCGGCGTGCTTAACACATGCAAGTCGAACGGGATGATCTTAAAGCTTGCTTTTAGAGAATCTAGTGGCAAACGGGTGAGTAACACGTAGACAACCTGCCGACAGGATGGGGACAACATTCCGAAAGGAATGCTAATACCGAATGAAGTCAGAGGAGGGCATCCTCCTCTGATGAAAGATGGCCTCTGAATATGCTATCACCTGTTGATGGGTCTGCGTCTGATTAGCTAGTTGGTGAGGTAACGGCTCACCAAGGCGACGATCAGTAGCCGGTCTGAGAGGATGAACGGCCACATTGGGACTGAGACACGGCCCAGACTCCTACGGGAGGCAGCAGTGGGGAATCTTCCGCAATGGGCGCAAGCCTGACGGAGCAACGCCGCGTGAGTGAAGAAGGTCTTCGGATCGTAAAGCTCTGTTGACGGGGACGAACGTGCGGAGTGCGAATAGCGCTTTGTAATGACGGTACCTGTCGAGGAAGCCACGGCTAACTACGTGCCAGCAGCCGCGGTAATACGTAGGTGGCGAGCGTTGTCCGGAATCATTGGGCGTAAAGGGAGCGCAGGCGGGCCGGTAAGTCTTACTTAAAAGTGCGGGGCTCAACCCCGTGATGGGAGAGAAACTATCGGTCTTGAGTACAGGAGAGGAAAGCGGAATTCCCAGTGTAGCGGTGAAATGCGTAGATATTGGGAAGAACACCAGTGGCAAAGGCGGCTTTCTGGACTGCAACTGACGCTGAGGCTCGAAAGCCAGGGGAGCGAACGGGATTAGATACCCCGGTAGTCCTGGCCGTAAACGATGGATACTAGGTGTGGGAGGTATCGACCCCTACCGTGCCGGAGTTAACGCAATAAGTATCCCGCCTGGGGAGTACGGCCGCAAGGCTGAAACTCAAAGGAATTGACGGGGACCCGCACAAGCGGTGGAGTATGTGGTTTAATTCGAAGCAACGCGAAGAACCTTACCAGGCCTTGACATTGACTGAAAGCGCTAGAGATAGTGCCCTCTCTTCGGAGACAGGAAAACAGGTGGTGCATGGCTGTCGTCAGCTCGTGTCGTGAGATGTTGGGTTAAGTCCCGCAACGAGCGCAACCCCTGTTCTTTGTTGCCATCAGGTAAAGCTGGGCACTCAAAGGAGACTGCCGCGGAGAACGCGGAGGAAGGCGGGGATGACGTCAAGTCATCATGCCCCTTATGGCCTGGGCTACACACGTACTACAATGGAACGGACAGAGAGCAGCGAACCCGCGAGGGCAAGCGAACCTCAAACCGTTTCCCAGTTCGGATTGCAGGCTGCAACCCGCCTGCATGAAGTCGGAATCGCTAGTAATCGCAGGTCAGCATACTGCGGTGAATACGTTCCCGGGTCTTGTACACACCGCCCGTCACACCACGGAAGTCATTCACACCCGAAGCCGGTGCAGCCGTCTAAGGTGGGGAAGGTGACTGGGGTGAAGTCGTAACAAGGTAGCCGTATCGGAAGGTGCGGCTGGATCACCTCCTTTCTAAGGATTAGGATGAACTACGGTTCACAATCTTAGGTCGGTCATTTGGTTAAGTTTTGCATTGTCTAGTTTTGAGGGCGCATCGAACACAAGAAATTGTGTTGTTGTGACCTTGTTGTTCACTGAAAACTGCACAGAAGAAACAAGAAAATCTAAACAAGGGAGATATTGTGAACTCATGTACACGATATTTTCCACATTGAAAGATTTTCCCAAGCAAATTAGGATAAAGCGAAAATACCTAATGCCATTGACATAAGTCAAGTTGGTAAGGGCATACGGCGGATGCCTAGGCGTTTCGAAACGAAGAAGGACGCGATAAGCTGCGATAAGCCATGACGAGCTGCAAGTAAGCAATGACTCATGGATTTCCGAATGGGGCAACCCGGCAAGAGTAACGTCTTGTCACCCTGTACAAGATACAGGGAGAAAACACCCGATGAACTGAAACATCTAAGTAGTCGGAGGAAAAGAAATCAAAGAGATTCCCTGAGTAGCGGCGAGCGAAACGGGAGGAGCCCAAACCTGAGGACTTCGGTTCTTAGGGGTTGCGGACCTGCAACAAGACATAAGCTTTAGTGGAAGCATCTGGGAAGGTGCGGCGAAGAGAGTGAGACCCTCGTACACGAAAGAGCGAGTGTTGGGCAGGGATCCAGAGTACCACAGGGCACGAGGAACCCGGTGGGAAGCAGGGTGGACCACCATCCAAGGCTAAATACATCGAAACGACCGATAGCGATGAGTACCGTGAGGGAAAGGTGAAAAGAACCCCGGGAGGGGAGTGCAATAGAACCTGAAACCGTATGTCTACAAACAGTCGGAGCACTTTAGATGTGCGACGGCGTGCCTATTGAAGAATGAACCGGCGAGTTAATTTATGCTGCGAGGTTAAGCGGAAGACGCGGAGCCGAAGCGAAAGCGAGTCTTAAGAGGGCGAAAGTAGCATGGATTAGACCCGAAACCACAGTGATCTATGCATGTCCAGGTTGAAGCTCAGGTAAAAAAATGAGTGGAGGACCGAACCCGTGCGTGTTGAAAAAAACGTTGGGATGAGGTGTGCATAGGGGTGAAATGCCAATCGAACGTGGAGATAGCTGGTTCTCCCCGAAATAGCTTTTAGGGCTAGCCTCAGGCGAATAACCATAGAGACGGTAGAGCACTGATCGGGCAAGGGGCGTAAAGCCTACCGACCCCAGTCAAACTACGAATGGCTCATATGGGCAGCCTGGGAGTCAGAATGCGAGTGATAAGACCCGTATTCAAGAGGGAAACAGCCCAGACCGCCGGCTAAGGTCCCAAATGCTGTGCTAAGTGGAGAAGGATGTAGGACTTCGAAAAACAACCAGGATGTTGGCTCAGAAGCAGCCACCATTAAAAGAGTGCGTAATAGCTCACTGGTCGAGAGGCCCTGCGCCGAAAAATATCCGGGGCTCAAGCACAGAACCGAAGCCGCGGCAGGGTGTACTACGGTACACACTGGGTAGGGGAGCGTTCTTATCTGGACGAAGGCAGACCGGAAGGACTGCTGGACGGGTAAGAAGTGAGAATGCCGGTATGAGTAGCGAAACGACAGGGTGAGAATCCTGTCCACCGAAAGCCTAAGGAATCCCTGGCAACGCTCGTCGTCCCGGGGTAAGTCGGGACCCTAAGCCGAGGCGAAAAGCATAGGCGATGGACAACTGGCGAAAAATTCCAGTACCGGGCGACTTCGTTTGAGGATGGAGTGACGCAGGAAGGAAGCTGAGCGCGCGAATGGAAGAGCGCGTCGAAGGCGGTAGGCTGGTATGGAGGCAAATCCCCATACCGTAACGGCCGAGAACCGATAGATAGGAAGGGCTACGGCCCGACTGAATTCAGCCGCACTAAACTGCCAAGAAAAGCTTCTAACGAGAAGTCGTCCGCCCGTACCAAAACCGACACAGGTAGGCGGGGAGAGAATCCTAAGGTGCGCGGGAAAACCCTCGTTAAGGAACTCGGCAAAATGCATCCGTAACTTCGGGAAAAGGATGGCCGTCTAGGGTGAAGACATATACTGTTGGAGCTTTGGGCGGCGGCAGAAAAGAGGCCCAAGCGACTGTTTACCACAAACACAGGTGCCTGCGAAAGCGCAAGCTGAAGTATAGGTGCTGACGCCTGCCCGGTGCAGGAAGGTTAAGGAGAGTTGTTAGTCCTAGAGATGAAGCAGCGAACTGAAGCCCCTGTAAACGGCGGCCGTAACTATAACGGTCCTAAGGTAGCGAAATTCCTTGTCGGGTAAGTTCCGACCCGCACGAAAGGCGTAACGATTTGGGCACTGTCTCAACGAGGGACCCGGTGAAATTGAAATACCTGTGAAGATGCAGGTTACCCGCGACTGGACAGAAAGACCCCATGGAGCTTTACTGCAGCTTGGCATTGGTCTTTGGCATATAACGTACAGGATAGCCGGGAGACTGGGAAACCTTATCGCTAGATGAGGCGGAGTCACCGTTGGGATACCGGCCTTTATATGCTAAGGATCTAACCGGAATATTAACAGTATTCGGGACAGTACCAGGCGGGCAGTTTGACTGGGGCGGTCGCCTCCGAAAGAGCAACGGAGGCGTCCAAAGGTTCCCTCAGCGCGGACAGAAATCGCGCGAAGAGCATAAAGGCAGAAGGGAGCTTGACTGCGAGACTGACGGGTCGAGCAGGTACGAAAGTAGGGCTTAGTGATCCGGTGGAAAGAGAGTGGAATTGCCATCGCTCAACGGATAAAAAGCTACCCTGGGGATAACAGGCTAATCTCTCCCAAGAGTCCATATCGACGGGGAGGTTTGGCACCTCGATGTCGGCTCATCACATCCTGGGGCTGAAGCAGGTCCCAAGGGTTGGGCTGTTCGCCCATTAAAGTGGTACGTGAGCTGGGTTCAGAACGTCGTGAGACAGTTCGGTCCATATCCATCGCGGGCGTAAGATACATGAGGGAGGCTGCTCCTAGTACGAGAGGACCGGAGTGGACGGACCAACGGTGTACCGGTTGTCCTGCCAAGGGCACGGCCGGGTAGCTGCGTCCGGAAGGGATAAACGCTGAAAGCATCTAAGCGTGAAGCCCGTCCCGAGATGAAGTATCTCATTCCTATAAGGAAGTAAGACCCCTTGAAGAAGACAAGGTTGATAGGCTGGATGTGGAAGCACAGCAATGTGTGCAGCTGACCAGCACTAATCGGTCGAGGGCTTGACTTAAGTAGAGAGCCAAAACTGCGTAAGCGAAAGCGAACGAGCAGTTTTGTGCGAATCACTTAGTCGACGTTGACGTAGTCAATGTCGACAGTGTTTAGCAGAGAGCTTTCTTAGGGTAATTCACTTTACACAAACAATTTGCTGACGTTTCTTCTGTGAAGTTTTGAGTGAGCAAGACTCATTCAACAAGATGCGGTGATGATGCCTGGACGGTTCCACCTGTTCCCATTCCGAACACAGTAGTTAAGCGTCCACAGGCCGAGGGTACTTCGTTGGAGACGACGTGGGAGAGTAGGTAGTTGCCGCAAAGATAGAACTCGTGAATGACGTGTTCACGAGTTCTATTTATAAATGACATGGCGGCTTTGGTGAAGCGGTTAACACACTGGATTGTGGCTCCAGCATGCATGGGTTCGATCCCCATAAGTCGCCCCATAGGGGTATAGCTCAACTGGTAGAGCAACGGTCTCCAAAACCGTAGGTTGTGAGTTCAAGTCTTACTGCCCCTGCCATTGAGGTTCAGCCGTATCGATTTGATACGGTTTTTTTGTTCTTTTATCTTCTTTTTCTTGTCAAACATTCCATTATAGTGTAGAATTACGAACAGCAAAGAGCTTTGCTGTCTATTTAAGGAGGAGATCGATCCATGAAGAAATTCGTCCAAATGGCGCTTGTCTTGTGTCTCACGCTGCTTGCCGTACAGGTGAGTGCTTCCCCTTTTACGGATAAGGTTACGCTGCCTGAGGGCGCAGTGCTTACAAATGTAAATCGTTTGGCGATTGGAGCTCCGCTCTATGTGCAGGTTGAGAATACCGCTCCTTCCATTGATATTTTGACACAGATCGAGGCGGATGCATCCAATGTGACGCGTGCTAATGTGGTCAGCTATGATACGGTTGCAAGTGGTCTCCAGCAGAGCAAGGGGCTCGATCTGAAGGCTCTTCCTCGTCGCGATGCAGCAAAGGCGTTCAAGGATAATGTTGCTTCCTATGCGGATGCCTATGTCATTCTGACTGTTGCGAACAACAGCCGTACGGTGTTCTTCTTCGATGTTTACCGTGCCGGTACGAACGAGCTCCTCTACACGTATGAGGTGCGCGCAAATAAGTCAGATGGGAATACGGTGGCGACGTTCTCCAAGCTTTCTGAGCAGTTCTACAAGAATTGGCAGCGTTCGGTGGAGGCGCAGAGCAAAGGAAAGTAAGCTCTTTCATACAGTGGGGCTGTGGCACGAAGTTCGTTTACTTTGTGTCACGGCTTTTTTCTTGTCTCTTATGGAGAAATGTAGCATCTGCTCATAATACCTGTTGACAAAGATGCTTTGCTATACTAAGATAGACACACTATCTTTTGAACGGAACTATGGGGAGGAATATGATCTATGGCGATCAATGAAAAACTGCGCAATATCGCGATTATTGCTCACGTTGATCATGGTAAGACGACGCTGGTCGATGCGATGCTGAAGCAGAGCCACGTCTTTCGCTCGAACGAGCAGGTGAATGAGCGCGTGATGGACTCAGGCGATATCGAGCGCGAGCGTGGGATTACGATTCTTTCGAAGAATACGGCGATCCTCTATGATGGGATCAAAATAAATATCGTAGATACCCCCGGTCATGCGGACTTCGGCGGTGAGGTGGAGCGCGTTCTCAACATGGTAGACGGTGTTCTGCTGCTCGTCGATGCGTTTGAGGGGCCGATGCCGCAGACGAAGTATGTTCTGCGCAAGGCACTTGAGCAGGGGCTGAAACCAATCGTTGTCATCAACAAGATCGACCGCCCGGATCAGCGCGTGGACGATGTGTACGATGAGGTTTTGGAGCTCTTTATGGAGCTGGATGCGGATGATGACCAGCTCGATTTCCCGTGATCTATGCTGCAGCGCGTGACGGCATTGCCAAGTTTAACATGGAGGATACGAACGACAATCTCGAGCCGCTGATGCAGACTATCGTGAAGGAGATCCCGGCGCCGCAGGGTGATGCGGAGGGGCCTCTGCAGATGATGGTGACGACGCTCGAAGCGGATGACTATGTTGGCCGCGTTGCCATTGGACGCGTGATTCGTGGATCGGTGCGCCCCAATCAAAATGTTGTTGTGATCAGCGGTGATCATGAGACGAAGGCAAAGGTCGGCAAGGTCTATGTGTATCAGGGGCTCAAGCGCGTCGAAGTCGACGAAGCGGGGATGGGTGAGATCGTCGCTCTGACGGCCTCGGCGATGTGAGTATCGGCTATACGGTGGCGGACGCGGAGAATCCGGAGGCACTGCCGACGATCAATATTGATGAGCCGACGCTCTCCATGACCTTCGGTGTCAATACGAGTCCGTTTGCAGGTCGTGAGGGGCAGTTCGTTACGTCGCGCCATCTGCGTGATCGCCTGTTCAAGGAGATCGAGACGAATGTCGCCATGCACGTCGAGGAGACGGATTCTGCCGATGTGTTCAAGGTATCGGGACGCGGTGAGCTGCATCTTTCCATTCTGATCGAGCAGATGCGCCGTGAGGGCTATGAACTGCAGGTTGGCAAGCCCGAGGTTGTCTATAAGACGATCAACGGACAGAAGTGCGAGCCAATGGAGAATCTGACGGTCGAGGTTCCGCAGGAGTATATGGGCGCCGTGATGGAGGCGCTCGGTACGCGCAAGGCGGAGCTGTCGAATATGACGGAGCTGTCGGGCTATATCCGCATGGAGTTCTTTATCCCGGCGCGTGGGCTGATCGGCTTCCGTTCGGAGCTCCTGACGAGCACGAAAGGCAACGGGATTATGAATCATATCTTCCACGGCTATGTTCCGTACAAGGGGGATATGACGGGCCGTTCGCATGGGTCGCTTGTTGCGTTTGAGCAGGGCGAGACGACGGGTTACGGTATCTTTTCACTGCAGGATCGCGGAACGATGTTTATCTCGCCGGGTCAGCAGGTCTACGAAGGGATGATCGTCGGAGAGAACTCGCGCGACATTGACATGGATATCAATCCGTGCAAGAAGAAGAATGTCACGAATATGCGTACCTCTGCCTCAGATGAGGCGATCCGCCTGACGCCGCCACGTATTCTGAGCCTGGAGCAGGCGCTGGAGTATATCAACGATGATGAGCTCGTCGAGGTGACGCCGGAGAATATTCGCCTGCGTAAAGCGATTCTCGACCGGACGGCACGCGGGCGTGCGGCGAAGAATGCGCGCAAGTAACGGTGAAAAGTTTTTTCATCAACTTTCTTGTCGGTACACTTGCTTTTCTGAAAGAAATATGATAGTATGTCTGCGTTAGCAGGATGAGAATTTGTCGCCAATTTTCGGCGGATGATACAGATCAAGGAAGGAAGAGGTAAATGGGTGCGGAATCTTTGTTTTCACGTGTGAAAGATATGGTTTCACACGTTGTGGACTCATTTATACCGATTGCTGAGGATGAAGACGAGGAAGAGGAGATTCGTGCGCAGCAGGCGTCACAGACTGCTCAGACGACGCAGGCAGCACAGAGTTTTGCTTCCGAGCGACGCGTTGCCAATGGGGGAACGGTGTCGTCTTTCTCATCGCCTTCCTATGGCAGCACCAGTTCCTTTCAGTCTCCGCGTACGCCTGTGACAGGGGAGGGGAGTTCGACGCCGCTGACGGTACATACGACGAAGGTATCGGAACTGCGCGTGCGGATTCATCGCCCGCGTCGTTACGATGATGCGGCTCCGGCGGTTGTCCAGCTGAAGCAAGGGATTGCGATCGCCGTGAATTTGACTGCATGAGCGAGCCAGAACGTCGCCGTGTCTGTGACTTCCTGAATGGTGCCTGCTATGTGATGCATGGCACGGCACATGTCGTGTCGAGTACGATCATTCTCTATGCACCGAAGGGGGTTGATGTGACGGATCCACTTGCAGCGACGAAGACCAACTGAATGATAGACAGAGGAGCTCTACGCGAAGACCAACGTCTTCGTGCAGGAGCTCTTTTTTTGTAAAAAAATTCTGCAGGGCGTTGTTTTGGTGCCCATGGTATGCTATAATACGCCCTAGTGTAAAAAACACGCGTTTTCGATAGCTGTTCTGTGCCGTATTTACGCGGTGGTACAGCGGATGAGAAGCGCGGAAGAACAACAGGAGGTATTTTATGGCAGTCATTTCTATGAAGCAGCTTCTGGAGGCAGGTGTCCATTTCGGACATCAGACGCGTCGCTGGAATCCGAAGATGGCACGTTACATCTTCACGGAGCGCAATGGTATCTACATCATTGATCTGCAGAAGACGGTGCGCAAGGTGGATGAGCGTACAATTTCCTTCGCAGCGTTGCGCAGGAAGGGAAGTCCGTGCTCTTCATCGGCACGAAGAAGCAGGCGCAGGAGGCCATCCGTGAGGAGGCGCTCCGTGCGAATATGTACTACGTCAACGAGCGTTGGCTCGGCGGCATGCTGACGAACTTCCAGACGATTCAGCGTCGTATTCATCGTCTCAAGGCACTTGAGGAGATGGAGGAGAACGGCACGTTCGAGGTTCTCACGAAGAAGGAAGTGCAGGGCCTGCGCCACGAGAAGGAGAAGCTCGAGCGCTATCTGGGCGGCATTAAGGATATGAACCGTCTGCCGGGTGCACTCTTTGTCGTTGACCCGCGCAAGGAGCGTATTGCGGTTGCCGAGGCACGCAAGCTGAACATTCCCATCGTCGCGATTGTCGATACGAACTGTGATCCGGATGAGATCGACTATGTGATTCCGGGCAACGATGATGCGATCCGTGCCGTGAAGCTTCTCACGGGCTGCATGGCAGACGCTGTGCTCGAGGGAAATCAGGGCGGCGCACAGGAAGCGGCTGAGTAATCAAAGACAGTGGGGTAAGGGAGCATTATCCCCTTACCCCTTTTTTATGGAATGATCATAGAGGAACGATAATGGCAATTAGTGCAGCGATGGTAAAGGAACTGCGTGAGCGTACGGGCGCAGGTATGATGGACTGCAAGAAGGCTCTCGCTGAGACGAACGGCGATATGCAGCAGGCAATCGACTACCTGCGCGAGAAGGGGATTGCAAAGGCAGAGAAGAAGGCTGGACGCATCGCCGCTGAGGGTGCGGTGACGGCATATCTCTCGTCTGATGCGAAGGTCGGTGTCATTGTCGAGATCAACTGCGAGACGGACTTTGCTGCGAGCAATGAACAGTTCCGCGAGCTCAGTGCGAAGGTTGCAAAGCATATTGCAGAGACGAACCCGGCAGATCTCGATGCCCTGAATGCAAGCACGCTGGATGGCAAGGATGTTGCCTCCCTCATTACTGAGGCAACGGCGACGATCGGGGAGAAGATCTCCCTCCGCCGCTTCGCCCGCTATGAGGGTGCAGGCCGTGTGGCAACGTACATCCACATGGGCGGCAAGATCGGCGTCCTCGTTGAGCTCTCCGGTGGGGATGAGCAGCTCGGCAAGGATATTGCGATGCAGATTGCGGCAGCGGCACCGCTCGCGATTGACCGCGCCGGCGTGACGGCCGATCATATCGAGCATGAGAAGGAGGTTCTTCGCAAGCAGGCGCTTGAGGAGGGCAAGCCCGAGAAGATCATCGAGAAGATGGTCGAGGGGCGTATCAATAAGTTCTATGAGGAAGTCTGCTTGCTTGAGCAGAAATTCGTCAAGGATCCGGAGAAGAAGATTGCAGATGTGCTTGGTTCGGTAGAGGTCAAGGCGTTTACGCGCTATCAGCTGGGCGAAGGCATCGAGAAGAAGCAGGAGGACTTCGCTGCAGAGGTCGCTGCTCAGATGAAGTAAGATGATTTGAAGAGAGGAGAGCTGCCCAACGGCAGCTCTTTTTTGCAGATGGTCTGCGGATTTTTTTGCAAAAATGTGCTATAATGGCGCAGAGAGTGTGCGTGACAGGAGGAGTTGTCTTGGAAACGAAATATCGTCGCGTCGTGTTGAAGCTGAGCGGAGAAGCGCTCGCGGGAGATCAGGGATTCGGGATCAATCCACAGGTTGTCGAGGCAATCGCCGCACAGATTAAGAAGGTGCGCGATCACGGCATCGATGTCGCCATTGTGGTCGGCGGAGGGAATATCTGGCGCGGACTCGCAGGCAGTGCGAAGGGGATGGATCGCACGACGGCAGACTATATGGGGATGATGGCGACGGTGATGAACGCACTCGCCCTGCAGGATGCTCTTGAAAATCAGGACGTTGACACGCGTGTCCAGAGTGCCATTGAGATGCGTCAGGTGGCAGAACCGTATATTCGCCGCCGCGCCATCCGTCACATGGAGAAGGGACGCGTGGTGATCTTCGGTGCTGGTACGGGGAATCCCTATTTTTCTACGGATACGACGGCCGCCCTGCGCGCAGCGGAGATCGAGGCAGACGTTATTCTCATGGCGAAGAAGGGGACGGACGGAATCTACGATTCCGACCCCAATAAGAACCCCAATGCCAAGCGTTTTGAGAAACTGGCGTATATTGATATTCTGAACAAGGGACTCGCGGTCATGGACGCGACGGCGACCAGTCTCTGCATGGAGAATAACATCCCCATGGTGGTGTTTAATATTGATGTGCATGAAATATTGCACGGGCAGCATTTGGTGAGCCGATTGGTACAACGGTAGGAGGCGAAGCAGTATGATCAAGGATATTCTGTCAAAGCACGAGGAAAGTATGAGTAAGGCGATCGAGGCGCTTCGTCGCGAGTTCTCTTCGCTGCGCGCAGGACGCGCAACGCCGAATCTCTTGGATAAGATCATGGTGCCCTACTATGGGACACCGACCTCGGTCAACCAGCTCGCCAAGGTGACGGTGCCGGAGCCGCACATGATCGTCATTACACCGTGGGAGAAGTCGATTCTGCATGAGATTGAAATCGCTATCTCAAAGTCCGATCTCGGCCTTTCGCCGAACTCTGACGGAAATGTGATTCGCCTTGCAATCCCTCAGCCGACGCAGGAGCGCCGCAAGGAGCTGATCAAGACGGTCGGCAAGAAGACGGAGGAGGCGAAGGTCGCTCTGCGCAATATCCGACGTGATGCAAACGAGGCAATCAAAAAGCTCGAGAAGGACAAGGAGATCAATGAGGACGAGTCCAAGCGCGGTCAGGACTCTGTGCAGAAGCTCGTCGATAAGTTCGTCAAGCAGATGGACGAGATGCGTGCAGCAAAGGAAAAAGAGGTCATGGAGATCTGATGGAGGATTCCTTTTCGGCACGTCCGTGGGATGAGGTGCGGCGGGAGCTGGATGCCGAAGGCGCATCCTACACGGTATCGGTATCGCGTGCATCACGTCCTTTTTTTCCCGTCGATGAGACGCAGTCCTATGTCATTCGTGTTCGTCAGAATGGGGCTGTGCATCAGGTCACGCTCACGGAACTTCCGCTGTGCAGTCCGACTGTCGCCGCCTACGAAGAACATTTCCGCTGAATGCGCGACACCCCTTTCGGCATCCGCCGAAGGGGTGTTTTGGTAGTGGTATTGTGTTGCAGATAGAAATGGAGCGAACGACATGTGGAGAAAACTCTTTGGCGGCGATGCAGAGCACAAGCCCGCATCGTCCAAGGAGCCTGCTTCGCCTGGCCTCTCTGTTCCTCAGAATATGCTTCCGCGTCACATTGCCATTGTGATGGATGGGAATGGCAGATGGGCAAAGGCAAAGGGGGACTCTCGTTCCGCAGGGCATGAGGCAGGTGCGCGCACGCTGAAACGAATCGTGCGCGCTGCATCAGATATGGGAATTGAGGTGTTGACGGTTTATGCCTTCTCAACGGAGAACTGGAAGCGTCCGCATCGGGAGATTGACTTTCTGCTGCGCCTCTTTGATACATTTTTGGAGCGCGAAATTGATGAGATGCACAAGGAAAACGTGCGCATTCGTTTCATCGGTCGACGGGATCGCTTTTCTGACCGTTTCCTTGCCCGTATGGAGGATGCAGAACAGCGTACGGCGCATAACACCGGCGTGCATTTTAATCTGGCGGCGAATTATGGCAGCCAGGATGAGATCGTGCGTGCTGTTCGTAAGTTGGCCGTGCGTGTCGCGGAGGGAGAGCTGCGCCCTGAGGAAATCGACGAGGCACTCTTTTCCGATGCACTTGATACGGCAGGCGATCCACCCGTGGATCTCTTTATCCGTACAAGCGGCGATCTTCGGCTGAGCAACTTCCTCCTATGGCAGTCTGCCTATGCAGAGCTGTACTTTACGGAGACGCATTGGCCGGATTTCACACCGGAAGAACTTAAGCGTGCCATTGAGAACTTTGCAGGGCGAAGCCGGCGCTTGGCGGGCTTACTACAGAAGAATAAAGATGGAGGCTGTCTTTGATTACACGCATTATCTCCGGCATTATCGGCATTGGTATTGCAGGATATGTTATACAGACGGGCGGAACAACGTTTACGGTTGCCGCAGCAGTGCTTGCAGCTCTCGCGTGGTTTGAGTATACACGTGCTTTCTCGCACCGTGGAGGCAGTCCTGCCCTATTCTCCGGTATTCTTGGCATCGGGGGAATGCTGTATGGCGCGTTCATCGGGCAGGAGAGTGTGATTCTGCTCGCCTTGATCGCATCCTCGATTCTTGCCCTGATGACCTGCGTCCTCCTGCGCGGCGATGTGTCTGTTCACGATGCAACTGTTTCTGTGGCGGGGATCTGCTACATCGGCATGCCGTTTGCCCTGCTTATTCTCCTGCGGAGTATGACGGGGCCTGTCTATACGACGCCGATTGAGACGTTTTCCTGCGGAGCAGCGATGGTCTGGGTGATGTTTATCGGGACATGGGCAAGTGATAGTTTTGCCTATTTTGCCGGACGTGCGTTTGGCTCACACAAGCTGGCACCCGCCATTAGTCCGAATAAGACGATCGAGGGGTTCTTTGGCGGCCTGATCGGTACGATTGCTGTCGTCGTGGGTCTGGGCTGGCTGCTCGCAATGTCGCTGCCGCAGATGGCAGGATTGGGCGCTGCGATTGCCGTGCTCGGTACGCTTGGTGATCTTGTCGAGTCCATGATGAAGCGGCAGACGGGTATCAAAGATTCGGGTGCGATTATCCCGGGACACGGTGGTGTATGGGATCGCTTTGACAGTGTTCTATTTACGGCACCGCTGGTCTATTACTATACGGTATACATTGTCCTGCGCTGAGCGGGGCAAAAGGAGCTTGGATGTTAGAGAAAATTGCTGCGACAGTCTTTGTCTTCGGACTGCTCGTCTTTGTGCACGAGTTGGGGCATTTTATCACGGCAAAACTGACCGGGATGCGTGTGGATGAATTTGCCATCGGCTTTGGGCCGCGTCTGGTGCATTTTCGTTATGGAGAGACGGTCTATTCGATCCGTCTGATTCCACTGGGGGGCTTCAATGATATTGCCGGCATGGCGGCAGATGACAACGATGCCGGTGATCGCGGCTATTGCCGCAAACCGATTCTCTCCCGCATGATTGTGATTCTTGCTGGATCGGCGATGAATTTTATCCTGCCGATCATTCTTTTTTTCGGCATTTTTTCTTTGCCGGGGTGCAGACGCCGAATCCTGCGCCTGTTCTTGGCAAGGTGCTTGCAGATAATCCTGCTGCACAGGCGGGGCTCATGGCGAACGACCGCATCATTGCGATTGATGGGAAGCCCATCGAGACGTGGCAGGAGATGGTGGACGCCATTCGCACAAACCATGGAACGGTTCCGATGACGATGCAGGTGGAGCGCAATGAGCAGGAGCTGACGGTCAGTGTGACCCCACATTATGATGCATCACAGCAGCGTGGATACATTGGCATTGTGAATGCCTATACCAGCACCTATCCTGGCTTCTTCCAGTCCATCTCGATGGCATTCGAGCGGACGGGGATGATCGTCGTGATGATGCTCGATGCGCTCTATCGGATCATTCTTGAGCTCTCTGGCTCGGAACTGGCGGGGCCGATCGGTGTGGCACAGATGGCGGGGGAAGTCGCGGAGATGGGCATTGTCCCGCTCCTCAATTTCGCTGCACTTCTCAGTCTCAATCTTGCGATCATCAATCTTCTTCCCGTACCGGCACTGGACGGAGGACACTTTCTAACACTCTGTGTTGAGGCGGTGCGCGGCAAGCCGCTGAGTCCGAAGGTCATGCACTATATCCAAAATGCGGGTGTGGGGCTGATTATTCTGTTGATGTTGCTCGCGATGAAAAATGATGTCGTACGTATTTTTGCAGGAGGTTGACCCGCGTCATGTCAACATTTGAGCGCCGCCGCACGCGGCAGATTCATATTGGGAATATCCCCATCGGGGGCGGTGCACCGATCTCCGTGCAGTCCATGTGCAACACGAAGACGACGGATACGGAGGCGACGGTAAGGCAGATCCGCGAGCTGGCGGCGGCAGGCTGTGATATCGTACGCCTCGCTGTGCCAGATATGGAGGCGGCAAAGAACCTCGGCAATATCATTCGCCAGGTGAAAACTCCGCTCGTCGCCGATATCCACTTTGACTACAAGCTCGCGCTTGAGGCGATGACACAGGGAATTGCGGCTCTGCGCATCAATCCCGGCAATATCGGTGGTACGGAGCGCGTGAAAAAGGTCGTCGCGGCGGCACGTGAGGGGGGAATCCCCATCCGTATCGGCGTGAATGCCGGATCACTCGACCATAAAATGCTCAAGAAGTATGGCGGTGTCACGGCAGAAGCCTTGGTTGAATCCGCCATGGAACACGTGCGCATTCTGGAGGAGCTGGATTTTCATGACATGAAGATTTCGCTCAAGGCGCATGATGTTCCGCTGACACTTGCGGCGTATCGTCTGATGAGTGAGCGTACGGATTACCCGCTGCATCTAGGCATCACGGAGGCGGGCACGGCGGGGACGGGGATCATCAAGTCTGCTGTCGGCGTCGGAGCTCTTCTCGCCGAGGGAATTGGTGACACGATACGCATCTCGCTGACGGGAGATCCTGTCGTCGAAGTCCGTACGGCAAATGAGATTCTGAAGGCGCTCGGGCTGAAGGAGTATGGGCCAACGCTCGTCGCTTGTCCTACGTGCGGGCGGACGAGCATCGATCTTGCATCCATCGCGGAGAAGGTCGAGGAACGTTTGCGCGGCATGGAGGATCCCATCGAGGTGGCTGTGATGGGCTGTGTTGTCAATGGTCCCGGTGAGGCACGTGGTGCGGATGTCGGTATTGCCGGCGGGAATGGCGAGGGCCTGATCTTTCGCAAGGGAGAGGTCATTCGTAAGGTAAAGGAAGAAGAACTGCTGCCCGAACTCTTTCGGGAGATTGATGCGATATTGGAGGAACGGAAACGGTCATGAGAGCAACGAATCTGTACGCGCCTACCCTTAGAAATACGCCTGCGGAGGCGGAGATTGCGAGCCATCAGCTCATGTACCGAGCGGGTCTCATTCGCAAGTCTGCCGGCGGGATGTACACCTATCTGCCGCTCGCATGGCGTACCATCCGAAAGATTGAGCAGATCATCCGTGAGGAGATGGATGCCGCGGGCGGGCAGGAGATCATGATGCCAATCCTGCAGCCGTCCGAACTCTGGGAGGAGAGCGGCCGCTGGGGGGCATACGGCGCGGAGATGGTCCGCGTGAAGGATCGTCATGGCCGCGAGTTCTGCATGGGGCCGACCCATGAGGAGATGATTACGGCACTCGTGCGCGATGAGGTGCGCTCGTACAAGCAGCTCCCACTCATGCTCTATCAGATTCAGGACAAGTTCCGTGATGAGCGCCGCCCACGTTTTGGGGTGATGCGCAGCCGTGAGTTCATCATGAAGGATCTCTATTCCTTTGACAAGGACATCGCGGGGATGAACGAGTCCTACCGCAAGATGTCCGTGGCCTACACGAATATTTTCGCGCGCTGCGGACTGAACTTCCGTGCGGTGGAGGCCGACAGCGGTGCGATCGGCGGCGGGCACTCCGAGGAGTTTACCGTTCTTGCTCCTGAGGGGGAGTCGCGTATTGCCTGCTGTGATGCGTGCAGCTATGCTGCGAGTGACGAGAAGGCGGCACTGCGTCCCATCGATGCCGCTGCGGAGGAAGCACTGCCGCTTGAGAAGGTGGCAACGCCCGATGCTCATACGATTGCCATGCTTGCTGAGTATCTCAGGATTCCTGTCGAGAAGACGATCAAGGCGGTTGCCTATCAGACCGAGGAGGATGTACTTATCCTCGCATTTCTGCGCGGTGACCACGAGGTCAATGAGGTGAAGCTTGCGAATGCCGTTGGTGCGCAGGAGCTTCGCATGGCGGATGATGCGGCCATCCGTGCAGCAGGCGGATGCCCGGGCTTTATGAGCCCCATTGGCATCAAAGAGGGCACGTGTATCGTGGTTGATGAGACGGCAATGCGGATGCACAATGCGGTCTCTGGCGCAAATGAACAGGACTTTCACTATATCAACGTCAACCCGCAGCGTGACTTTGGGTCAGTGACTGTGACGGATATTCGCCTTGTTGCGGAGGGCGATCTGTGCCCTGCCTGCGGCGCTGGACATCTTCACATTGGCCGCGGCATTGAGGCAGACAGATCTTTGCGCTCGGCACGAAGTACAGTGAGGCGATGGGGGCGACCTTCCTCGATGAGGCGGGGAAGACGCAGCCCCTGCAGATGGGCTGTTATGGCATCGGTGTCGGGCGCACGATGGCGGCGGCAATCGAGCAGAATCACGATGCGCATGGCATCATTTGGCCGCGTGCAATAGCGCCGTATGAGGTCGTCGTCGTGGCGGTAAACGCTAAGGCGGAAGAGCAGCTCACATACGCCGAGGAGATTTACGAGGAGCTGCGTGCTGCAGGTGTCGATGTACTGCTCGACGACCGTCGTGAGCGTGCGGGCGTGAAGTTCAACGATTGTGACCTCATTGGTTATCCTGTGCGTATTGCGATCGGACCAAAGACCATAGAAAATGGAACGATTGAGGTGAAGATCCGCAAATCCGGTGAACTCGTGAACTTTGCACGGGATACCTATCTGAAGGGTGTGCAGGATATGCTGGCAGCACTTTAATGTCGCTTCAAGGAAAGGGAGGGAACTGTGGCAAAGGCATATCCAGGAGTGATTCTTCGCGTGCCGGAGGGGAGCCTTGCCGATGAGCTGGGGCTTGTGGCGGGGGATAAGATTCTTGCGATCAACGATATGCCGCTGCGCGATATTATTGACGTCAGTTTTGCGATGGCGGACGAGGAGATTGAGCTTCTCGTTGAACATACCGATGGGACGCAGGAGTGCATTGCATTTGACAAGGACTATGACGAGGAACTCGGCGTAGAGTTTGAGAGCGCCGTATTCGATGGGATTCGTGCATGTGCGAATCACTGCTATTTCTGCTTTGTCGATATGATTGCCCCGCACATGCGCCACAGCCTTTCCGTGAAGGATGACGATTACCGCCTGTCCTTTCTCTATGGGAATTTTGTGACACTGACCAACATGGGGGAGGCGGATTACGCGCGAATTGCGCGGCTGCATCTCTCCCCCCGCTCTATGTATCGGTGCAGTGCACAAATCCCGTCCTGCGTGCGGAGATGCTGCGCTGTTCGTGGGCGGGGGATATTCTCGGACAGCTTGCGCGGCTCGAAGCGGCGGGCGTGGAGTATCATACGCAGGTGGTGCTCTGTGCAGGGCTGAACGATGGAGAGGAGCTGGAGCGGACGATTCGCGACATTACGGCGCGGCGTCCTCATGCTCTCTCACTCGCCATCGTGCCCGTTGGGCTGACAAAACATCGAACGGATCCGTTCCCGCTCGTTCAGTTTGATCGGGACGGTGCGGCGCGCGTGATCGATCAGGTTGAGCCGTGGCAGGAAAAAATGCGCGCGGAAGAAGGGCGTACCTTCATCTACCTAGCCGATGAATTTTATTTTCTGGCAGGACGCGAGGTTCCGCCTGCCACGATGTACGATGGTTTTCCGCAGCTCGACAATGGGATTGGGCTGACGCGCAGCTTCATCGGGGAGTGGGATGCGGCAAAGGAGTGCGGAGCTGCATGTGGAGATCGCCTCGCTGTCGTGAGCGGAACGGCGGTTGCTCCCGTTCTTGCAGAAAAGGCGCGGGAGCTTGATCCTCTGGAGCAGAATATTTTCGTCTTGCCCGTTGAAAATCGTCATTTCGGTGCTATGGTCAATGTGTCGGGCCTCCTCATCGGTGCAGATATTGCAGCGGCCCTGCGGGAGATGCCCCAGACGGTTGACGGCGTACTCATTCCCGCATCGGCATTGCGCGAGGGCGAGGATGTTTTTCTGGATGATATGACCCTTGATGCCCTGCGGGCGGAATTTCCTACTCTGCGCATCGAGCCGGTGGCGACGGGGGCGGACTACTATGCGGCACTTTCGGACTGGGTACATTATCATCGTACGCGTGCGAGCGGTGGTTATACGTGGCAGAGCAATGCGGGCTACACAAAGCCTGTGGCAGGAAATCGCTGAGGATGCAGGGAGAGGAGTGAATCATCATGAGCAAACCCATTGTGGCAGTGGTCGGACGCCCCAATGTCGGGAAGTCGACACTGTTCAATCAGATCGGCAAGAAGCGTGTCTCCATTGTCGATGATATGCCGGGCGTGACGCGTGACCGCATCTATCTGGATGCGGAGTGGCTGAACCATGAGTTTACGATCATTGACACCGGCGGCATCGAGTTCGATGAGAGCGACCATATCTTGCGTTCGATGCGTTCTCAGGCAGAGCTGGCAATGGAGGAGGCAGATGTCATCCTCTTTCTCGTCGATGGGCGGGCAGGACTGACAACTTCGGATGAGGAGGTCGCGCGGCTTCTGCGGCGGACGAAAAACCTGTAATTCTGGCGGTCAACAAGATTGACAGTTTTGAGCGTGAGGCGCTGATCTACGATTTCTATTCGCTTGGGCTCGGTGACCCGATTCCCATCTCTGCCTCCAATGCGATGAATCTCGGCGATCTGCTGGATGCCGTTGTCGCAGCGTTCCCAGCAGAGCCGGCAGCGGCACAGGAGACGGATGAGATCGCTATTGCCGTCGTCGGCCGTCCCAATGTCGGCAAATCATCGCTTGTGAATCGTCTGCTCGGTGAGGAGCGTGTCATCGTCAGTGATGTGCCGGGGACGACCCGCGATGCGATTGACACACATTTTACCAAAGACGGAGCAAAGTATCTCCTCATTGATACGGCAGGGATGCGGCGCAAGGGCAAGATCACACTGCCTGTGGAGCGGTACAGCGTGATGCGCTCCCTGCGTGCGATCGACCGCGCGGGAGTTGTCCTTATGGTCATCAACGCCGCTGAGGGTATTCTGGAACAGGATACGAAGATCGCAGGCTATGTGCACGAGTCGGGCAAGGGCGTCATCATCGTCGTGAATAAATGGGATATTTTCCCGGAGAAGAACGACAAGTCGACGCTGCGCTTTACGGATGATCTGCGCGAAAAGCTCGGCTTTCTCCAGTATGCCCCTGTCCTCTATACATCGGCACTGACGGGACAGCGCGTGGAGCGTGTGACGGAGCTCGTGAAATATGTGGCGGAGCAGCAGTCGATGCGCATCAAGACGAGTGTGCTCAATGAGCTGATCCGCGATGCGGTATCGGTCAATCCGCCGCCGACGAAGAAGGGGAAGCAGCTCAAGATTCTGTTTGTCACGCAGGTGAGCATTGTTCCGCCGACGTTCATTATTTTCGTCAATGACCCCGAACTCATGCACTTCTCCTATCTGCGCTTTATCGAAAATCGTCTGCGCGAGAGTTTCGGCTTCGAGGGAACACCAATCCGCCTCGTGGTGCGCGCGCGCAAGGAGGAAGAACAATGATGTATCTCGCCGCAGCCATCGCCGCCTATCTCATTGGATCGATTCCGAGTGGGCTGATTCTTGGAAAACTGATCTGGCATAAGGATCTGCGCGACTATGGCAGCCACAATATCGGTGCGACGAATGCATGGCGCACGCTCGGAAAGGGCGCGGGTATTGCCGTATTTGTTGCGGACAGCCTGAAAGGGCAGGCGGGCGTTATGCTTGGACTGCTCCTTGTCGGTACGCCCCTCGCTGCCGTCATCGGAGGTTTGTGTGCCATTCTCGGGCACAGCTTTTCGCTCTTTCTCCGCTTTCACGGCGGCAAAGGCGTTGCGACTTCGCTTGGCGTTCTGACGATGCTGATGGGGCAGGTGACGTTTATCATTTTTGTCATCTGGCTGACGATCGTCTATGTGTCACGCTATGTTTCCCTCGGCTCTGTTGTCGCAGCATTTCTTGCGCCGTTCCTTGCGGCACTATACGGTTATCCGACAGAGTATGTTCTCTTTACGGCCGTGGCGGCGATCCTCGTCATTCTCCGTCACCGTGAGAACATCGGACGGCTGATGCACGGGACAGAAAATAAAATCTGATGCACGGTTTGTGATACTGGGCGTGTATGGTATGATATACTTGGACTGAAATAGTGCATCGACATCAGTGGTCAGGGAGGATGGGATTCTGTGAATACAGTCAAGATTGCTCTTTTGGGGGCGGGGACAGTCGGCTCCGGCGTTATCCGCACCCTGTCTATGAACGGGGAGACGATCGCAGGGCGCTGCGGTGCACGCATCGAGATCAAGAAGATTCTCGTCCGCGATGCGAAGAAATACCGCCCGAAGGCAGAGGGGGATTGCCCTCACGGACAACTTTGAGGAGATCCTGAATGACCCGGAGATCTCGATCGTCGTCGAGGTGATGGGCGGGCTCATGCCGGCAAAGGACTACATGCTGCGTACCATGCGTGCGGGCAAACACGTGGTCACCGCCAACAAGGATGTCATTGCCGAACATCTGCGGGAACTCTATGGTGCAGCGGATGAGCATCACGTTGATTTCCTCTATGAGGGCAGTGTCGGCGGCGGCATCCCGATCATCAAGCCGCTGAAGGAGTGCCTGACAGCGAACGAAATCTCCGAGGTCATGGGTGTCATCAACGGAACGACGAATTACATGCTGACGAAGATGACGGAGAAGCATATCAGCTATGATGCCGTATTGCGCCGTGCGCAGGAAAAAGGCTATGCTGAGGCAAATCCGTCGGCGGATGTGGACGGACTGGATGCCGCGCGCAAGGCGGCGATTCTGGCGTCACTCGCCTTTGATACCATCGTCGAGTTCGAGGATGTCTCTGTTGAGGGGGATCTCACATATTACGGAAGACGATATTGAGTATGGCCTGAACCTTGGCTATGTTATCAAACTTCTTGCAGTGGGACGCAATACGGAGGAGGGGATCGATGTCCGTGTGCATCCTGTGTTCCTCCCGAAGACACATCCGCTCGCCTCGATCAACGGCGTGTTCAATGCGGTCTTTGTACGCGGCAATGTGATCGGCGAAGCGATGTTCTACGGTCGCGGTGCAGGCTCACTTCCGACGGCATCCGCTGTGGTCGCAGACGTTATTGAGGTCACGCGCGACATTGTTGCAGGGACGACGGGGCGCATGAAGTATCGGATCGGCACGAAGAAAAAGCTCTGTCCTGTGGAAAAGACGCGCTCCTCTTATTATCTGCGGCTCGTTGTTGCCGATGAGCCGGGCGTGCTCGGTGAGATCGCCACGACATTTGGACGTGCGGGGGTTAGCCTTCGATCCGTCATTCAGGCGAGGTCGACGGTGAGCGGCGACGCGGAGATCGTCGCTGTGACGCATGTCGTGACACATGCGGATGCCTCTGCCGCTGCTGCAGCGCTGCAGGCACTGCCTGTTGTACGCGAGGTGCGCAGCCTGATCCGGGTGGCAGACGGGCAGGAGGATACAATATGACAGAGCGCAGTGTACGCGTGCGTGTCCCTGCGACGAGTGCGAATCTCGGTCCCGGATTTGATGCACTCGGTCTTGCCTGTACGCTGTATAACGAAATGACCCTGACACTGACGCACGAGCCCGGGCTTTCGATCGCAGCACGCGGTGAGGGCGCCGCTTACATTCCTGGAGATGAGCGCAATATCGTCTGGAAGTCCATCTGCTATCTCTTGGAGAAAGCGGAGCGTGCGGAGGAGTTTCGCGGCGCACAGATTCGTATGAGCAACCGTATTCCACTCTCGCGTGGGCTTGGCAGCAGTGCGACAGCGATTGTCGCAGGACTGACAGCAGCGAATGCGCTCATTGGCAGTCCGTTTGACCGCCATGCTCTGCTGCAGTTCGCGACGGCCATTGAAGGGCATCCGGACAATGTTGCTCCCGCGATCTATGGTGGCTTTACGGTAAATACCATGACGGATGGAACGGTGGAATGCTTTCCTTCCTGCCGCGTATCTTCCTCCGATTCGTCGTCATGGTGCCGGACTTTTACCTCTCGACGAAGTCGGCACGTGAGGTGCTTCCTGCCGAGGTGCCGATGAAGGATGCTGTCTTTAACATCAGCCATGCAGCCATGCTTGTGGCGGCTCTGTCGCGCGGATCTGAGAAGCATCTGGACAACGCCTTTGCGGATGCGCTGCATCAAAACTACCGTGCGCCGCTTATCCCGGGGATGTTTGATGTCTTTGCCGCTGCGAAGAAGGCGGGGGCATGCGGCGCGGCACTCAGCGGAGCGGGCCCTTGTCTCATCGCCTTTGTTCCGGAGAAACGGAACTGCACCGAGGATGTCGCCCATGCGATGCGCGAGGCGTTTCGTTCGCACGAGATCGAGGCACGCCCCCTGCAGCTCCGTCTCGATACGAAGGGAGCGCGCGTTCTCCATCGCAGGAATACGAATCTAAAATCATAGTATATGCCCCCACTCCATGTACCATAGAGGAAGTGGGGGTATCATCTTTTTAAGAAATTACTTGCAAAAATATACATAAAAGATGTATAATCATAAACATCTTTTCAGGGAGATGGAGGAACCGTCATGAAAGTCAGTATCATCGGAGCGTCTGGCTATGCGGGGGAAGAACTTATCCGACTTCTTCACGGTCACCCGTATGCTGAGATTGTACATCTGACGTCGGAGCGCCATACGGGCGAGAAAATATCGAAACTTTATCCGCACTTAACGCATACTTATGATAACATACTGGATTCGATGGAGGATGTCCGCCGTATCGCAGAGGACAGCGATGTTCTCTTTATCGCACTTCCGCATGGACATGCAATGAAGCTGGTCAAGGCGATTGCTGGTCTGCCGGTGCATATCATCGATCTCGGGGCAGACTATCGCTTTGCTGACACATCGGTCTATGAGTCATGGTATCATGTCCCGCACACGGATCCGGAGGCAGAGCGAGTCTACGGACTGGCCGAGCTGTACCGTGATGCAATCCGAGGGGCGCACCTCATCGGCAATGCAGGCTGCTATACGACGGCAAGTATCCTCGCGCTGACACCGCTCGTGCAGGAGCATCTCGTACAGACAGACTCGATTCTCGTCGATGCGGTTTCCGGTGTCTCTGGCGCAGGCGTACACCGAAGGAAAGTACGCATTTCCCGGAGTTCTATGACAGTTTTACGGCGTATGGCGCAGTCAGTCATCGACACACCCCGGAAATTGAGCAAGCGCTCTCCGAGCAGGCAGGTGAGCCGGTTACGATTAACTTTACGCCGCATCTTGCCCCGATTGCACGCGGTATCCTTGCCACGTGCTATGCACGCCTTGCGGACGGCGTAACGGAAGAGGATGTCGACGCGGCGTTTGCGGCGCGGTATGCAGATGAGTTTTTCATCCGTCTGCTTGGGCGCGGCGCGTATCCATCGACGAAGTTTGTGCGCGGAACAAATTACTGCGATATTGCATGGCATATTGATCCGCGCACGCATCGTGTTATTGTTTTTTCCGCGATTGACAATCTCGTCAAGGGAGCGGCAGGGCAGGCGATTCAGAACATGAATATCGCGCTTGGCTTGGATGAACGCACAGGACTCGACCTCGTGCCGATGTATCCATAAATGGGAATGGAGGATATTGATATGTTCAGTGAGCAGAATACAAAAGCCGGGGTGACATTCCCGCAGGGATTCAAGGCAGCAGGGGTAAAGGCAGGCATCAAGAAGAGCGGCAATCTCGATGTTGCTGTGATCTATACAGAGCGGGAGGCGGCTGTTGCAGGTGTATTTACGCAGAATGCCGTTGCCGCTGCACCGGTCTTCGCCTCGAAGAAGGTCGTTGCTACGGGGACAGCACATGCGATTGCAGCAAATGCAGGCTGTGCGAATGCCTGCACCGGTGCACAAGGGGAAAGGATGCGCGCGCGATGCAGGAGATTACGGCGGCAGCACTCGGCTGCACGCCGGAGGACGTTCTCGTCGCCTCAACGGGTGTGATTGGCGTAAATCTTCCGATGGACAAGATGGAGGCGGGACTGAAAGCCGCAGTTGCTGCACTTTCAGCAGACGGCAGTGCCAACGCAGGCAACGCCATTATCACGACGGATACCTACTCCAAGTCGTGTGCCACGGAGGTGATGATCGGCGGCAAGCAGGTGCGTTTTGGTGCAATCGCAAAGGGCTCGGGGATGATTCAGCCGAATATGGCGACGATGCTCGCCTTTATCACAACCGATGCAGCGATTGACGGCAAGCTTCTCCAAAAGGCACTCTCCGAGGTCGTTGAAATTTCGTTCAACATGATTTCGATTGATGGCGATATGAGCACGAACGATATGGCCGTTGTGCTTGCCAACGGCGCGGCAGGAAATGCGAAAATCACGGCAGAGGGCGCGGACTACGAGGCGTTCAAGGCAACGCTTGCAGAGATCTGCAAAGGTCTTTCACAGCGTATCGCCTCCGACGGTGAAGGGGCAACGAAGTTCCTGACGGTTCATGTGACGGGGACGAAGAGCTTTGCCGATGCCAAGACAATTGCGATGAGCGTAGCAAAGAGTCCGCTTGTCAAGACGGCGTTCTTCGGTGAGGATCCAAACTGGGGACGCGTGATCTGTGCAGTCGGCTATGCAGGTGTTCCGATGAATCCCGAGACAACCGTTGTGAAGTTCGGAGGAATTCCTGTTTACGCGCACGGTGTCGGTGCGGACTACGATGAGGCGGCGCTCAAGCGGGTCATGGGGGAGCATGATATCGTGGTTGACATCGACATGGGCATGGGCACACAGGAAGCAACCGTCTGGACCTGTGATTTCTCCTATGAGTACGTCAAGATCAATGGCGAGTATCATACCTGAGGTGAGGGCTATGTACAGCGATAAGGACAAGGCGGAGATCTTGGTTGATGCCCTTCCGTACATCCAGGAGTTCTCGGGCACGACGGTCGTCATAAAGTACGGCGGCAACGCGATGGTGAGCGATGTGCTGAAGGAAACGTCATGCGCGACGTGGCCCTGATGAAGTATGTCGGCATCCGTCCCGTCATCGTTCATGGCGGTGGACCGGAGATCACGGGCTTTTTGAAAAAGGTCGGCAAGGAATCCTCTTTCGTCGCCGGGCTCCGCGTGACAGATGAGGAGACCGTTGAGATTGCCGAGATGGTACTCGACGGCAAGATCAACTCGGAGATTGTCAATCTCCTGAACCAGCGCGGTGTTCGTGCCGTCGGCCTCTCGGGAAAGGATGCAGGTCTGATCCGTGCGCGCAAGAAGATGGCGACCGTATACGAGAACGATGCAGCGCGTGAGGTGGACATTGGCTACGTGGGCGCAGTGGAAAATATCGACGTTTCTGTGATCGAGGATCTGTTGGACCACGACTATGTGCCGGTTATTGCGCCCATCGGCGTGGGAGCGGATGGCGAGAGTTACAACATCAACGCCGACTACGTTGCGGCGGAGATCGCAGGGGCACTTGCAGCGGAGAAGCTGCTTCTCCTGACTGACATAGAAGGCATCTATAAAGATTTTAACGACAAGAGTTCGTTTCTCTCGACCATCCATCTGCAGGAGGCACGTGATTACATCCGCGACGGCATCATCTCGGGCGGGATGATTCCCAAGGTAGAGGCGTGTCTGACGGCACTGGAGTGCGGCGCGGCAAAGACGCATATCATCGATGGACGCCTGCCGCATGCCATCATTCTCGAGATTTTTACGTCGACTGGTGTCGGTACACAGGTTGTACGGTAATCAGTATAGGAGTGTATATGAGCGAAACGGAGCAGCAAATATTCGAGACGTATGCGAAGGATTATCTTCCCGTATTCAACCGCTATAAAATCGTACTCGATCATGGTGATGGTGTCTATGTTTGGGATGCCGCAGGAAAGAAATATCTTGACTTCCTTGGCGGTATTGCCGTCAATGTCCTCGGATATAATTACCCGCAGCTTGTTGAGGCAATTGCGTCACAGGCAGCAAAGATCATTCATGCCTCGAACCTCTACTACACGAAGCCGCAGGCGGATGCAGCGGAAAAAAACTTGCAGCACTTAGCGGGCTCGGCAAAGTATTCTTCTGCAACTCGGGAGCAGAGGCAAATGAGGGGGCGTTAAAGATTGCACGTAAGTACGCCTGCCAAATCCATCCCGAGAAATCGCAGATCCTCACGGCGTGGGGGAGCTTTCACGGGCGTACGCTTGCGACACTGACCGCAACGGGGCAGCCGAAGTATCACGAGGGTCTTGGCCCGCTGCCGGCAGGCTTTGACTATATCCGCTACAATGATATTGCAGATCTCGAGGCGAAGATCTGCGATCAGACGGCAGCGGTCATGCTCGAGACGATTCAGGGGAAGGGGGGCGTCTATCCGCCGGAGGACAACTATTTGAAAAAGGTTCGTGCCCTCTGCGACCAGCATGGTGCGCTCCTCATCCTCGATGAGATTCAGGCGGGAATCGGGCGCGCGGGGACGTTCTTCGCCTATGAGAAATACGGCGTAAAACCCGATATTGTTACGCTCGCGAAAGGCCTTGCCGGCGGTGTGCCGATCGGTGCCTTTGCTGTCACGAATGAAGTCGCAGCTGCGTTCCATGCAGGGGATCACGGCACGACATTTGGCGGCAACCCCCTTGCCTGTGCAGCTGCGAACGTCGTCCTCGATACGGTTCCCTCAAAGGAGTTCTTGGCACGCGTCGAGGTGCTCGGCGCATACTTCAAGCAGAAACTCGTGGAGCTGCAGAAGAAGTATCCGGCATTCATCGTCGACGTGCGCGGCACGGGGCTGATGCTCGGCGCGGAACTCGCGTCGGATGCACATGGGCGTGATATTGTGAATATGTGTCTTGAAAAGGGCGTCATCATCAATTGTACGGTGGGTAAAGGTGCTGCGCTTCCTGCCGCCGCTCATCATCACCGAGCCGCAGATCGACGAGGTTGTCAGCGTCCTTGATGATGTGATCTCGCACTATGCGTGATGTGCTGTTTTCTTTGCGGCAATGCTGCAATACGATATAATGCATCAATGGGAGGGGTTATATGCTGAAAGGGAAGGACTTATTGTCCATTCATGAACTCAGCCGAGATGAGGTCGAGGAGATTCTATCCCTCGCGCAGGAGCTCAAGGAAAAGCAGAAGGCGGGGATACCGCACCGCCTTCTGGAGGGAGTCGCTCGGTATGATCTTTGAGAAGTCCTCAACGCGGACGCGTGTGTCCTTCGAGGTGGGGATGTATCAGCTTGGCGGCCAGGCACTGTTCCTCAGCAGCCGCGATCTGCAGCTCGGGCGCGGTGAGCCGATCAAGGATACGGCGCGCGTGCTCTCACGCTACCTTGACGGCATTATGATCCGCACGTATGGACATGAGCGCATCGAGGAGCTTGCGGAGTGGGCGGATGTGCCCGTGATCAACGCGCTCAGTGACCTCCTGCATCCGTGCCAGGCGCTCACCGATCTCCTCACGATCCGTGAGTATAAGGGCAAGAATCTCACGGGGCTGAAGATGGCATACGTCGGCGACGGTAATAATATGACGCACTCGCTCATGTATGCGGCGGCAAAGGTCGGCATGAACTTCGCGGCGGCGACCCCAGAGGGATATGAACCAAATGCCGAAGTTGTGGCAAATGCCAAGGCCGATGCGGCAGAGACGGGCGCGACCGTCTCGATCACGCACAATCCGATGGAAGCGGCTGCGGGCGCAGACGTCATCGTTACGGACACGTGGGCGAGCATGGGGCAGGAGGCGGAGCACGACGCACGCACGGCGGCCTTCCGGCCCTATCAGGTGAATTGGGAGCTCGTTGCCGAGTCAGGCAATGCACGCTGCATCGTCATGCACTGTCTGCCCGCCTATCGGGGCGAGGAGATCGCAGAGGATGTCTTTGAGGAATTTGCCGATGTAATCTTTGACGAGGCGGAGAACCGTCTCCATGTTCAGAAGGCGATCATGGCGCTCACCATGGGAAATTAAGGAGTTGTTTTATTATGGCTAAACAGATCAAAAAAGTCGTTCTTGCCTATTCCGGCGGACTGGATACGTCGGTGATCATTCCTTGGCTGAAAGAGCACTACGATGGCTGTGAGGTTATCGCTGCCTGTGCTGATGTTGGACAGGGCGATGAGCTGAGTGTCGTTCACGACAAAGCACTCGCCTCCGGTGCATCGAAGGTGTTCATCGTCGATCTTACGAAGGAGTTCCTTGAGGAGTATGTCTGGCCGACACTGAAGGCAGGTGCGGTCTACGAGGGCAAGTATCTGCTCGGCACCTCATTTGCCCGCCCTGTGATTGCTAAGGCGCTCGTTGATATCGCGAAGCGCGAGGGGGCGGATGCCATTGCTCACGGCGCGACAGGCAAGGGGAACGATCAGGTGCGCTTTGAGCTGACGGTCAAGGCGCTTGCCCCCAATCTCCAGATCATCGCACCGTGGCGTGAATGGGATCTTGACTCGCGCACGGCAGAGATCGCCTATGCGAAGAAACACGGCATCCCTGTCGCGACGGAGAATAAAACGTACAGCATGGATCGCAATATCTGGCATCTCTCGCATGAGGGCTCAGACCTGGAGGATCCCGCGAACGAGCCGAAGAACTCCATGTTCCTCATCTCCTGTGCACCTGAGGATGCACCGGATGCACCTGAGTATGTCTCCATTTCCTTTGAGAAAGGGATCCCCGTCGCTGTCAACGGTGAGAAGATGGGGGCAGTCGAATTGCTGACGAAACTCAATGAGGTCGGTGCACGTAATGGTGTCGGCATTGTCGATATCTGCGAGAACCGCCTCGTCGGCATGAAGTCGCGCGGTGTCTATGAGAACCCGGGCGGATCGATTCTCTACTATGCGCATCGTGAGCTGGAATACCTTTGCCTCGACCGCTCTACTTTCCACTACAAGGAGGGACTTGCCATCCGTTATGGCGAGCTGGTCTATGACGGCATGTGGTTCTGTCAGCTGCGCGAGGCACTCGCCGCCTTCGTGGACAGCACGCAGGAGACCGTGACGGGTGAGGTGCGCCTGAAGCTCTACAAGGGCAACATCATCTCTGCCGGTGCGAAGTCTCCGTATTCCCTATACAGTCAGGAGTTCGTTACCTTCGAACATGATGATGTTTACGATCAGGCGGATGCAACGGGCTTCATCAACCTCTTCGGCCTGCCGCTCAAGGTGCGCGCGCTCATGCAGGAGGGGCAGAAATAATGAGCGAAAAGCTCTGGGGCGGCCGCTTCTCCAAGACGACCGATGAGATGATCAATGAGTTTCAGGCATCCATCGGATTTGACCGCCGTATGTATCGCGAGGATATTGCGGGATCTCTTGCTCATGCTGCCATGCTCGCCAAGGTCGGCATCCTCTCAGAGGAGGATCGCGCGGCAATCGAGAAGGGGCTGAAGGACATCCTCGCTCAGATCGAGCACGGGGATTTTGATTTCAGTGTGGCACTTGAAGATATTCACATGAATATCGAAAAGCGTCTCACGGACGCAATCGGCGATGCGGGCAGCCGCCTGCACACGGCACGCAGCCGCAACGATCAGGTGGCACTCGATACGCATCTCTTTGTACGCCATGCCGTTGTGGACGTGATGGCACACATTCGCGCGCTGCAGCAGGCCCTCACAGAGTCTGCCGCACAGCATCGGGATGTGATTATGCCGGGCTATACGCATCTCCAGCGAGCGCAGCCTATCCTCTTTTCCCACCATCTCATGGCGTATTTCGGAATGCTCGCACGCGACTTTGAGCGGTTTCAGGGCGTCTATGCGCGTACGGATATCATGCCGCTCGGTGCCGGAGCACTTGCGGGGACGACCCTGCCGATCGATCGACAGTTTGTGGCACAGCGGCTGCACTTCGAGCGCATCTACACGAATAGTCTGGATGCTGTCAGCGACCGTGACTATATCCTCGAGTTTCTCTCTGCCGCATCAATTCTCATGGTGCATCTTTCGCGCCTCTCAGAGGAGATCATTCTCTGGTGCTCACGAGAGTTCTCGTTTGTCGAGTTGGACGATGCGCACTGTACGGGCTCGTCGATGATGCCGCAGAAGAAATCCTGATGTCTCCGAGCTTGTGCGTGGAAAGACCGGCCGCGTTGTCGGACATCTCATGGCGATGCTCATGGCGGTCAAGGGGCTTCCTCTTGCCTATAACAAGGACTTGCAGGAGGATAAGGAGGGGCTGTTTGACACCATCGACACGGTGAAATTCAGCCTTGCAGTATATGCACAGTTGATACGAGGAATGAAACTGCGTGAGGATGTCATGCGTCATGCGGTTGAAGCGGATTACTCGAATGCCACGGATCTCGCGGACTACCTCGTGCGCAAGGGATTGCCGTTCCGTAAGGCACACGCCGTCGCGGGGCAGGCAGTAGCACAGTGTATCGCACGCGGGATCTATCTCGCGGAGCTGCCGATCGCTGACTATCAGCAGCTCTCGCCGCTTTTTGCGGAGGATATCTATGATGCTATTTCTCCTGAGACTTGCGTTTCCTGCCGCAACTCTTACGGCGGTACATCGTACGAGCAGGCAGAAATGCAGCTTGAGGCTGCGAAAAACCTCATGACAGAGGAGGAGCGCATCATCTCCGTACTGACGGAAAAACAGAATATATTGTCGTAATTTCGATGCGAAGGACTTGCTGATGGGTTTTTTATCAGCAAGTCCTTAAATTTTATTTGCATTGTCACGGTACAGATGGTACAATAGCACCAAGTGACTGGATCGGATTATTTTTTGGCGATTTTCGTATTTGCTGTGCGGACGTATTTTCACGGCAATGACATCGAAAATGGCTCTTTTCCGTATAGCGACAGGCGTATAGGACGTGTGGTCGCTGTGTTTTCGTGCGGATGAATTCTGATTTCATGATCGAAAGACTGAGAAAATATAGGAAGGGGATTTTCCCGAAGGATTTATGGAGGTGTGTTTTTTTGTCGTTCAATCGTAATGGCAACCATGGAAAAGGCGGACAAAAGGTACAGGTTATCCCGTTGGGCGGGCTGGGTGAGATCGGAAAGAATATGACGGCTATCCGCGTGGATGATGAGATCCTCGTGGTGGATTCCGGGCTGATGTTCCCGGAGGAAGATATGCTGGGGATTGATCTCGTCATTCCCGATATTACCTACCTTATCGAGAATCGTGACATGGTCAAGGCGATCGTACTGACGCATGGGCATGAGGATCATATTGGTGCTCTCCCGTATGTGATGAAGCAGATCCCATGCCCCGTGTATGGTACACGTCTGACGCTCGGCATACTGGAGGGCCGCCTGAAGGAGAATGGGGTGGACTCGACCAATCTGCACTCCGTCATGGCAGGGGACATCATCAACATTGGTTGTTTCAGCGTCGGATTTATCCGCGTGAACCACTCCATTCCCGATGCGGTCGGACTCTCCATCAAGACGCCCGTGGGGATGATTGTTCATACGGGTGACTTCAAGCTCGACTATACACCGGTGGATGGGCAGATGACGGATTTCCGCCGTTTCTCCGATCTCGGCAATAAGGGTGTGCTCCTTCTGCTTGCCGACAGTACAAACGCCGAGCGTGAGGGACATACGGCAAGTGAACGTACAGTGGGAGCCGCGTTTGATAAGGCGTTCCACAATGTACGTGGACGCATTATTGTCGCCACGTTCTCTTCGAATGTGCACCGCATTCAGCAGGTCATTGATACGGCGGTCAAGTACAAGCGGCGTGTTGCCGTTCTCGGGCGCAGCATGGAGAACGTCGTCGGCATCTCACTTGAGCTCGGCTATCTGACTGCCCCTGAGGGGACGATCATTGGCATCGATGAGGTCAATAACTACCGCCCGGAACAGATCGTCATCGTGACAACGGGCAGTCAGGGTGAGCCGATGTCCGCACTCTCACGCATGGCTGCATCCGATCATCGTAAAATCACGATTGTACCGGGCGATACGGTCATCATCTCGGCAACGCCGATCCCGGGGAACGAGAAGCTGGTCTCCAAGACGGTGGATAATCTGATGAAGCTCGGTGCAAATGTCATCTATGGGCGCGACAAAGGGATCCATGTTTCAGGGCATGGCAGCCGCGAGGAACTGAAGCTGATGCACAACCTCGTGCGGCCGAAGTTCTTCATGCCCGTACACGGTGAGTATCATCATCTCGTTCAACATGCAGGTCTTGCCCGCGAGCTCGGAATGCCGAAGGAAAATATCTTCATCAGTGAGAATGGCCAGTACTCGAGTTTACGAAGGAGAAAGGGCAGGTTGTCGGGCGCGTGCAGTCGGGCATGGTCATGGTCGATGGCCTTGGTGTCGGCGATGTCGGCAACATTGTTCTGCGGGATCGTCGCCAGCTCTCACAGGATGGCATCCTCATCGTTGTTGTGGCAATGAACCGTCAGAGCAATCGTGTTGTCTCGGGACCCGATATCGTCTCGCGCGGCTTTGTCTACGTACGCGAGTCGGAAGCCCTGATGGATGAGGCACGCGCTCGTGTTCAGCAGGCCCTCGATCGCTGTGAGGACGAAAATGTGCGTGAGTGGTCGGCGATCAAGTCGAATGTACGCGATGCGCTCAGCCGTTATCTCTTTGACAAGACGCGCCGCCGTCCGATGATTCTCCCGATCATTATGGATGTTTAATGTCTGTTATATGGGGTTGTTATGCGAAGAAGCGAACTTCGTATAACAACCCCATTTGTGTATTCCGTTCCCCGCATCCCTTATATTCGGGCTGTGCGAGTATCGTACCACAAAGGCAAAGCAATAGTAATATTTTGATGATATTGCTGTATTGGCGGCTTGCAGTTGTTCACAAAATGAGATAGAATAATCATGGTTTATTGTCTTTTTTGATGTGGATGAGGAGGAGTTTTATGACGGCGGCTGAACAGAAAGAGCTGCGGCTCTTTGCAGTGAAGGTGCGCGAGGGAATTCTGCGCGGCACGCATGCGGCGAAAAGCGGCCATCCAGGTGGATCACTTTCGTCAGCGGACTATTTCACCTATCTCTACAAGAAGGAAATTCGTGTCGATCCGAAAAACCCGCATGATCCGAACCGCGACCGCTTTGTTCTTTCCAAGGGGCACGTTGCACCGGGGCTCTATGCGACACTGGCGAACTGCGGATTTCCCCGTGGAGGAACTGCTGACCCTCCGTCATATCGGCTCGCGCCTGCAGGGGCATCCGAATATGAACCTCACGCCCGGCATCGACATGTCTACAGGCTCGCTTGGTCAGGGGCTTTCGACGGCTGCGGGCATGGCAAAGGGCGCAAAGTATCTTGGCAAGGACATCAACGTCTACACACTGCTCGGCGACGGTGAGCTTGCCGAAGGACAGATCTGGGAGGCGACGATGTTCGCCGCGCACTATGGACTGGACAATCTCTGCATCGCCGTGGATGTCAATGGGCTTCAGATCGACGGAAAAACCGCAGATGTCATGAATAGCGCCCCCGTGGACAAGAAATTCGAGGCGTTCGGCTGTGCCGTTCAGTGGATTGACGGACATGATTTCACTGCTCTTGCGTCGGCATTCCACACCTTCCATGCGAATCAGGGCAGCAAGAAACCGACGGTGATTCTGATGAAGACGGTCAAGGGCAAGGATGTCTCCTTTATGGAGAATCAGGCGGGCTGGCATGGCAAAGCACCCAACGATGCCGAGCTTGCCCAGGGACTGGAGGACTTGGCTGCGGTTCGGAAGAGCATCGAGGAGGCATGAGCATGGCAGAGGTAAAGAAAATTGCAACCCGTGAGAGCTACGGCAACGGATTGGTGGAATTAGGAAAAGAACACGATAACGTCGTCGTGCTGGATGCGGATCTTGCCGGTGCAACAAAGACGGCAATCTTTAAGAAGGCATTCCCCGACCGTCACTTCAACTGCGGTATTGCAGAGTGCAATCTGGTAGATGTCGGCGCAGGTCTGTCGACCATGGGTCTCGTGCCGTTTGTCTCGACGTTTGCCATGTTTGCGGCGGGCCGTGCCTATGAGCAGGTGCGCAATACGATTGGATACCCTCATCTGAACGTCAAGATCTGTGCCACGCACGGCGGCATCTCCGTCGGCGAAGATGGTGCATCGCATCAGTGTTGTGAGGATTTTGCTCTCATGCGTACGATCCCCGGCATGACGGTCATGTGCCCTTCGGATGATGTGGAGGCGCGCAAATGCTGCATGCTGCCTACGAGATGGATGGTCCTGTCTACATCCGCTTCGGACGTGCAGCAACGCCGGTCTACCATGCGGAGGATTTTCCTTTTGTCGTTGGCAAAGGAGAGGTGCTGCAGGATGGCACGGATGTCGCGGTCATTGCCACGGGGATTCTCGTGCCGGAGGCGATCGAGGCAGGAAAACGTCTTGCGGCCGAGGGCATCAGCACACGTGTGATCAATATGGCGACGATCAAGCCGCTCGATACAGAGATCGTTCTTCGTGCAGCGCGTGAATGCGGGAAGATTGTCACGGTAGAGGAGCATAACATCATTGGCGGACTTGGCGAAGCGGTCTGCGCTGCGCTTGCGGAAGGATGTCCCGTTCCTGTCCGCCGTGTCGGTGTCAACGATGTGTTCGGACACTCCGGCCCTGCGGCAGAGCTCCTGAAGGAGTTCGGTCTGACTGCTGACCACATTGTCGAGGCGGCACGCACGCTGGCGGGAAAATAATATCAATGCAGAAGATGTTCTCTTTCATTGGAGAACATCTTTGTTTTATCCGTGCTTTCCTAGATTGCACGATATTCCTTTTTCCCTTATAATAGGAATAAGAGTCATAAGAGTTATATGAAATGAGGATGTTATGAGAATACAGGGCGTAGTGTTTGATGTTGATGACACGCTGTATGATATGGCTCAGCCATTCTATGCTGCATTACGAAGACTCTATGGAGAGCGCAGTGAGTTCGACTTGCCATCTCTCTTTCTGTCCTTTCGTCGCCACAGCGATGAGCGGTTTGAGGAGTCGCAAACAGGGAAAATCAGTATGGAGCAATTCTATATTTATCGCATCCAAAAAACGCTGGAAGAAGCTGACGTTCAGACGACGGATGCGCAGGCGTTGGCGTTTCAGCGTGTCTATATGGGGCTCCAGTATCAGATTCGGCTCTCGCCAATGATGATTCGCATGTTTAACGAGCTCCGTTCGCGCGCCAAACTCGGTGTGATTACCAACGGCGAATCTGCACATCAGAGAAAAAAGATAGCTTCTCTTGGTCTGTCAAAATGGATGCCGGAAGAGACAACGATCGTATCAGGTGACTACAAGTTTCGTAAACCAGACCCTCGTATTTTCCAACTGATGGAGGAACGTATGGATCTGGACAAGGCGGGGCTTCTCTATGTCGGTGATGCATTTGAGATGGATGTTAAAGGTGCGATAGAGGCAGGCTGGAGTGCTGTTTGGTTCAATCGTCGTGATCGCGCCGTGCCAAAGGATGCTGCGGGTCTGTCATTTACTGAAGTTTCATCCGAGGATAAATTGCTTTCCGTTGTTGTCAAAGCCGTGCGCGGTTGATTTGAACGTAATTCATCTGTGATTCCTGATGAAACAATATAAAAATAGCTCATCCATACGGATGAGCTATTTTGTACTGCTTAAGTCGTGGAATTACTTGTTCTGGTCGATGAGAGCCTGAACTTCGGGTGCCTTTCCATCCGAGCCGAGGACTTCCTTGATCTTGTGAGCAACGAGCTCCTTGATGTAGTTACGACCATCGGACAGGTACTGACGCGGGTCAAAGTGCGACGGCTCCTTATGGAAATGCTCGCGGATGCCTGCCGTCATCGCAAGACGCAGATCGGAATCAATGTTGATCTTGCAGACAGCCGACTTTGCAGCACGGCGGAGCTGATCCTCGGGAATGCCGACCGCATCCGGCATGTGACCGCCGTTCTCGTTGATGATCTTGACGTACTTCGGAATAACAGAGGACGCACCATGGAGCACGATGGGGAATCCCGGGATACGCTTCTCGATCTCCTCAAGAATATCAAAGCGGAGCGGGGGCGGTACAAGAACGCCGTCCGCATTGCGCGTGCACTGCTCCGGCGTAAACTTAAATGCGCCGTGCGACGTGCCGATCGCGATAGCGAGGGAGTCAACCCCCGTCTTCTCGACAAAGTCCTGTACTTCCTCCGGCTTCGTGTAGGAAGCATCTTCTGCCGAGACATTGACATCGTCTTCGATACCTGCCAGCTGACCAAGTTCTGCCTCGACAACAACGCCGTGTGCATGTGCATACTCGGCAACGCGCTTAGCAAGTGCCACGTTTTCTGTGTAGGGGAGATGCGAGCCGTCGATCATGACGGAGGTGAAACCGCCATCGATGCACGCCTTGCAGATGTCAAAATCTGCGCCGTGGTCGAGGTGAAGTGCGATGGGAATATCGTTGATTTCGAGTGCTGCCTTGACAAGATGGACAAGGTACTCATGACGGGCGTACTTGCGTGCACCTGCGGAGACCTGCAGAATCAGCGGAGACTTCAACTCTCCGGCGGCATCCGTAATCCCCTGGACAATCTCCATGTTGTTGACGTTGAAAGCACCGATGGCATATCCGCCGTCGTAGGCTTTCTTAAACATTTCTTTTGTTCCGACGAGTGGCATGTGATTACCCCCTAAATAGACTATAAGTTAATCATCGCATGGCCTAATTATAGCATAGATTATTGAGTGAAGATACCGCTTTTTGAAATTTCTCATCGGTTCTGCTATAATGGGAATACTAATCGGTAAAGGCGGGTGCATCGCGTGCAGTTAAAGCGCTTGGAGGCTTATGGGTTCAAGTCATTCGCCGAGCGAATTGTCGTCCAGTTTGATCAGGGGATCACAGCGGTTGTGGGACCGAATGGCAGTGGGAAAAGCAACATTACTGACGCAGTGCGCTGGGTTCTGGGGGAACAGAATATCCGTATGCTGCGTGGGCTGCGCGCTGAGGACATCATCTTTGCCGGCTCTTCTGCACGGCGCGCGCTGAGTGTGGCAGAGGTAATTCTTGTATTTGACAATACGGATAAGACGCTGCCCATCGACTACGAGGAGGTTGTGGTCAAGCGTCGGCTGTATCGCAATGGAGACAGTGAAATATATCTGAACGATTCCCGCTGCCGTATCAAGGATATATATCAGTTGTTTGCCGACACGGGGATCGGACACGATGGTATGAGCATCATCGGACAGAATCGCCTGAACGACATCCTTGACAGCCGTCCGGAAGATCGGCGCGTTTTTTTCGAGGAAACTGCAGGGATCACCAAATACCGCACGCGCAAACAGGAGGCACTCCGCAAGTTGCGCGACAACGATGCTGACCTCGTGCGCCTGAGTGACATTATGCACGCGCAGGCTGCTGAGCTTCAGCCGTTGTCCCAACAGGCGGAAAGGACCAAACAGTTCCGCGCACTGGATTCAGAGCGACGGAGCTACCAGCTAGCTGCCCTCGTCCAGCAGTACGAAAGCCTGCAAAAAGAACAGGAATCCGCTGATCGAGAGCTGCATGTGCACGAAGAGGCAGAGATACGTGCAATGCAGGAGAGAAAAGAAAAAGAAGATCAGAAGACTGCGCTCGAAGAGAAAATGGCTGCTATTGATCTCCGTATGGGGGGAACAGGAACAAAAGAGCACAGAGCTTCAATCTAAGCTGGATCATTTAACCAGAGATGCTGCTCTTCTGGAAGGGCGCCGGGATGAAGGGGAGAAACGAAAAGCATATATTGAGCAACAACGCCAGTCTGCCGAAGTTAAGATCCAGACGACACGACAGGAAATTGCACAGATTGATGCTCTCCTCGTACGGAAAAGAAAGGAATGTACCGGAAAAGAACATGCGCTGCATGTGGCATGTGCTGAACTTGAACGCGTGCAGGCTCTCGTGCATACAGAGGAAAAGGAACAGGAGCGTAATGCGCATGCACGGCACGCCGTACAGCGTGTGTTGGCACGTCTGCGTGAAAAACTTGCTGCCGTATCGGGGGCTCATCAAGACAGCGACCATGCGGCATCGGCACAGGAGGAGCTTGCTCGAAGAAGGTCACTTTTAATAGAGACACAGTCTGAACTTACAGCAGCAGAGAATGAGGCCCGCCATATCGAAGAAGAATTGTGCGGGGTGAAAGAAAAATGCAGCCGCATCCAAAAAGAGATGGAAGAACTTCGCCGTGCACAGGAGAATGATGAACGGCAGATCAGACAGACGGAGGGCGAGGTGCTCCGTGCACAGCAGAGTCTGGAGTTTCTTCGGCGTATGCAGGAGAGCTATGAGGGATTTGGCAAGGACGTACAGATCGTCCTCCGTGCCCAGGAGCCGTGGCGGAATCAGGTGGCGGGAACCGTCGCCGATCTCATTCGTATTCCGCAGCGCTTCCTTGCGGCAATGGAGGCAGCGCTCGGTGGGAGTGTGCGCAATATTGTCACCGAAGATGCACAGACGGCAAAGGAAGCGATCAGCTATCTGAAACGGAATCATGGCGGACGCGTCACCTTTCTCCCCCTGACGACGATCGCTGTGCGTTCTCCACGGGATATAGATGTCAAGCAGCATAAAGGCATCATCGGCTGGGCGAATACACTCGTTCAAGCGGATGAACAATTTCAGCGTGTCGTCGATCATCTCCTTGGTCAGACACTGGTGATGGAAACCCTCGACGATGCTCTTGTGACAGCGAAGAAGGAAGGCTATCGTCTTCGCATCGTAACACTTACCGGAGAGTTGCTGAATCCCGGCGGGTCACTTTCGGGTGGAGGGCGAAGGAAACAGCAGACAATGCTGCTCAATCGCCATGCGGAGATCGAGGAAACGGAGGCGAATCTTGCAGAGAAAAGCAAACTATGCGGCGAATGTCGTGCTGCACGAGAAGAGCATCAGAATGCGTGGAAAATAAAAGATCGTGACGTTCAGCGTTGTACGAAGCAAATCGAGCAACTGTCAGGTGAACTATTAAAAAACAATGGAAATCGTGAACTGCTGCAGGCGCGTGCACTGGATCATGAAGAGGCCGTTCAGAAGATGGAACATGCTGAGCAGGAACGTGCCATATACTCCGCACAGCTCGCCAAGAAACGTGTGCAGCTCGAGCGTCATATCGCTCAGTGTGAGGTACATGAGTCTCGCTTTATCCATGAACAGGAGAAGCTGAATCAGACCGGCAGGGAGTATGGTGCTGCATTAAAAAGACAGCGGACTCCATCCATGCACTCGAAGTGGAGCTTGCTTCACTTCGAACCTCCATTGATACGGAGGAAATGCATCGTAAGTCCCGTGTATTGGAAGAGCAGGATGCCCGTAAGACACAAAGTGATATTGCTGCTCAGGAAAAGCAGCTGTCTGAGGAACTGACGGCGGGGATAGCGCGGATTGCATCGCTCTCAGAGGAGATCTCTGTACAGGAGAAACTCCTTCGTGAGAGCAGAAAAAACAGCAGTGATCTCCGGGATGCACGTCTTGCTCATGAAGCAGATGTGCGCGTTTTGGATGAGGCACTGAAGAAATGTCTCATAAATTTGGAAGAGATCCGCTCCAAACGGCATGAGTGCGATAAGCTCGTGGAACGGATTCATCTGCGTATGGGGGACTGTCGTGAGCGTTTACTGAGCGATTTTGGCCTCACTCCCGAATCGGCGTATGCAAAGGCGAAGCATGCAGAGCCGCAGGTAGTCAGCGCACATCTGCGCGAGCTTGAATCCGCCATTCAATCACTTGGCACAGTCAATCCGAATGCCATAGAGGAGTACGAAGAAAAGAAAGCACGATACGAGGAAGAAGAACGCCAAGTAGAGGATCTGAAATCGGCCAAACAGGATATCGAGCAGATCATTCAAAAGATAGACCAGGATATGACCCGGACATTCCGCGAAGCATTCCGTCAGATTCAGGAGTATTTCAACGAGATATTTGTGCGGCTCTTTGGCGGAGGAATCGCAGAATTGCGGTTGACGGACAAGGAAGATATTCTGAACAGTGGTGTTGAGATTCTCGTTACCCTGCCGGATAAGAAACGGCAGAATCTGTCTGCTCTATCCGGCGGTGAGCGTGCACTCACGGTGATCGCCTTGTTGTTTTCCTTTCTTCGCTATCGGCCGTCTCCATTTTCCATTCTCGACGAGATTGATGCGCCGCTGGATGAGGCAAATGTGTCGCGCTTCGGTGACTTCCTGCAGGAGTTTGCAAAACACACGCAGTTTATTGTGGTCACGCATCGAAAGGGAACCATGCGGGCAGCGGATACGATGTACGGCGTTACCGTGGAGGATGCCGGTGTCTCCAAGGTGCTGTCCATCCGCTTGAAGGATTATGAGGCAGAACAGAGCGCCTAATCAGTGCTTCCTCAGAGAAAGGAGTTGTCGTGGGATTCTTTGATCGCCTGAAAAAAGGCTTAACGAAGACACGGGAGAATTTTACCCATAGCATTGAACGCTTGATTATTGGCTATGCTGATATTGATGACGATCTCATCGATGAGCTGGAAGAAACCCTTTTGATGGCCGATGTTGGCGTCAAGACGACGGAGATGCTGATCGCGTCTGTACGAAAGGGGATCAGAAATAAGGACATTCAGACGCCGGATGACTTGATTCCTTTTCTGGAAAGAAATTGTCCGTATCTTGGATCGCGGAGAGAGTGATACGCCCATGGCGGATTGCCCTCCAACGGTGATCTTGGTGGTTGGGACAAATGGCGTCGGCAAGACAACAACCATTGGGAAGCTGAGTGCCTACTACCGCCACCAGGGCAAAAGTGTTTTGCTGGCGGCGGCGGATACGTTTCGCGCAGCCGCCATCGAGCAGCTTGAGGTTTGGGGCAAGCGAGCGGATGTCCAGGTCATTAAACATGGCGAAGGATCGGATCCCGCCGCCGTTGTGTTTGATGCGCTTCAGGCGGCAAAGGCACGCAGAACGGAGCTTGTCATCGTGGATACGGCGGGGCGCCTCCAGACAAAGTCCAATCTCATGCAGGAACTGGAGAAGATCTACCGTGTGATCGGACGCGAGGTGCCGGGTGCTCCACATGAGACACTGCTTGTTCTCGATGCAGGACGGGGCAGAACGCGATCAGCCAAGCGGAATTGTTTTCGCAGGCAGCCCCTGTCACCGGCGTCGTCCTTACCAAGCTGGACGGTACGGCAAAGGGCGGCGTTACGATCGGCATCACCGCGCAGCTCGACATTCCCATCAAGTGGATTGGCGTAGGCGAGGGCATTGACGACTTACGTCCCTTTCATGCGGAGGATTTCGTCAACGCACTGTTTGCCAAACGCGAAGATGCAGAAGCATGATAGATACGGATATCTATAACGAAAGAAGGAATCGTCGATGTATGAAGATCTGATCGAGCATACCGTTCGCAGCGAGGATATATTTGACGGCACGCTGCTGCATGTGCGCCGCGATACCGTGCGTCTGCCGAATGGAAAAGAGGGGGTGCGCGAGTGGATTCGCCATCCGGGGGCTGCGGCTGTACTTCCGCTTCTTCCCGATGGAAATGTTATTCTCGTGCGGCAGTATCGCCACCCGATCGGAAAGGTTACCTTGGAAGTCCCCGCCGGAAAGCTTGATGCCGAGGGGGAAGATCCGCTGCACTGTGCGCGGCGGGAGCTGTCGGAGGAGACGGGCTACACCGCGGAGCAATACGATAAACTGACGACAATTGCAACCACCGTCGGCTTCTCGAATGAGTACATTCATCTGTACCTCGCACGTCAGCTTTCCTCCGGGCGGCAGCATACGGATGAAGATGAGTTTGTCAATGTGGTGCAAATGCCGCTAAAGGAAGCGCTGCATCTGGTCAACACAGGAGAAATCATCGATGCCAAAACCATCATCTCTCTGATGATGGCAGCGCCGCATTGTCCCATCGAGTCATAGGAGATATTGATGTTCGGATTTGATTTACAGGAAATGCTGCTCGGCATTCCCGGGCTTGTCATTGCGATGACCTTCCACGAGTATGCACATGCGCGTGCCGCCGTCTCTCTGGGGGACTTTACCCCGCGTCTCATGGGCCGGCTGACGCTGAACCCGACGGCCCATATCGACCCCATTGGTCTCCTGATGCTCTTCTTGGTACGATTCGGCTGGGCAAAGCCGGTCATGATTAATCCAAGCAACTTTCGTCAACCAAAGCGTGACGATATTCTCGTATCACTCGCGGGACCGATGATGAATTTGTTCCTCGGCTTTGTGGCATTTTACGTTATGCTGCTGATCAATGCACACCGCCTTGATGTCTCGCAGATCACCTATACGATCATACAGATGATCTTCGTCTACAACGTGAACTTCGCCATTTTCAATATGCTTCCTATTCCGCCGCTCGACGGTTCGCATATTCTCCGCAATCTGCTGCCGCCGGATCTTGCCTATCGTTATCAGTCGATTGAGCGGTACAGTATTCTCATCATGATCGTATTTATTGCGACACCGATCCTGAGCGTTGTGCTGATGCCGCTCTTTCGCTTGGTCTACGGATTCTATAAAGTGCTTGGCTCAGCACTCCTGTTTTAGGCTGTGTCATGAAGGACGATTATCTGGTCAAATTAGATGCGTTTGAGGGACCAATGGATCTGCTCATGCATCTTATTGAAAGAATAAGATCGATCTCTACGATATACCGATTGCCGATTTGACGCGTCAGTATCTAGATCATATTGACAGACTCTACCAGTTCGATATTGAATATGCCAGCGAGTTCTTGGTCATGGCGGCAACGCTGCTGCGGATTAAAGCCCGTATGCTGCTTCCTCCGGCCGAAACGGATGAGGAGCAGGAAGAAGATCCGCGCAGGGAGCTTGTCGAACGTCTGTTGGAGTATCGTCGATTCAAAGAAATCGCGTCGATTCTCGCAACGATGAACGATGCACAGAGTCCCTATGTGGAACGCTCTCCCATGCCGCTTCCTGCGCATCGTATGCCGCTGCTCGGTCTTTCTCCTGATGCGCTGCTGCGGGCTTTTTCGGATGTCCTGCGCGCGCAGGAGAAGCCACGCATACCGACGGTTGTCATTTCAGCGGAGGAGTATCGTGTGCAGGATAAGATGGCGGATATTCTGGCTCTTCTCCATACACATCATGGCCGCATGAAACTGAGCGACGCGTTTCCCAGCGGAACGCGGGAAGAGCTGCTCTCTCTGCTTTTTTGGCACTGCTGGAGCTCGTCAAGATGCAGACCGTACTCGTTACGCAGGAATGTCTGTATCATGTGATTACGATTTCAACAAAGGAGGGCAGCAGTGCAGTCTCTTAGCCGCTCGAGTATTCTTGAAGCCGTTCTGTTTGCCGCAGGTGCACCGCTTCCCCTCTCAAAATTGGCAGAGATCATCGAGGTTCCGGAGTGGGAGGTGCAGGAGGCACTGACCGTCCTCGAACGAGATATAGCTGCGCAGGCACGCGGAATATTTTTGCGCAGATCGGCAGGCGGCTATCAGCTCGTGACGCACCCCAGCGCCTTTCCGTGGGTGCAGAAGCTCGCTGAAAAAATACAGCCGACACTGTCCTCGTCTGCGATGGAAACACTTTCTATTATTGCCTATCGGCAGCCCATCACCAAGCAGGAGGTAGAACACATCCGCGGGGTGCGCGCTGAACGCTCCATTGGACGGCTGATGGAGCTGGAACTTATCTGTGAAATGGGACGTAAACCCGTCGTCGGGCGTCCCATTCTGTATGGAACGACGGATTTATTTGCGCTCCTTTGGCCTAGCGCAAATAGAGGATCTTCCTGCCTTACCGAACATCGACGATATAAAAAAGACGCTGGATGATGATCAGCTGCGTCTTTTTGAAGAGATGCAGGGGGCATCGGATTCTACGGAAGAAGAATAATCCAGCTTGTGCGAAATAAAGGGGTGGAATCATTGGTAGAACTGCTCGCGCCTGCGGGAACGAAAGAGGCTTTTTATGCTGCTGTTGAAAATGGAGCGAATGCCGTCTATCTCGCGGGAAATGTTTGGTGCGCGCGCCTATGCGGCCAATTTTGACGAGCAGGAACTGAGCGATGTCATCCGCTATGCTCATCTGAAGAACGTTCAGGTACACGTCGCTGTCAATACGATCATCGACAATGAGGAACTCCCTAAGTTAAAGGAATATCTCTCCTTTCTTTCCTCGGTTGGAGCAGATGCTGTATTGGTGCAGGATCTCGGCGCGGCACGTCTAGCACAGCAAATCGCACCGTCCCTTCCGCTGCATGCGAGTACGCAGATGACCATCCACAACAGTGCAGGGGTAAAGGCTCTTGCAGCGCTTGGATTTTCCCGCGTCGTTCTCGCACGGGAATTGTCCATTCCTGAGATACAGAAGATATGCCGTGAGAGCAGTGTTGAGATCGAATGCTTTGTGCATGGCGCACTCTGTGTCTGCTACTCAGGACAATGTCTGATGAGCAGCATGATCGGCGGGCGCAGTGGGAATCGCGGCCGCTGTGCGCAGCCCTGCCGCCTTCCGTATACACTGATCGATGCAGCAGGGCGAGATGTGCTCGGCGATTCTGCCGGAAACTTTCTGCTCTCTCCGCGCGATCTGAATGCCGTTGACCTGATTCCACAGCTGCTCGACGCAGGGATATATTCGCTGAAGATCGAGGGCCGGATGAAACGTCCTGAGTATGTTGCGACCATTGTCCGCACGTACCGGAAGGCGATCGATCACTATCTTTCTGCAAAAAAACCGCCGATCGACGATGATGATCGCGATCATTTGGCGCAGGTGTTTAATCGGGATTTCACAACAGCATACATGGAAAGACACCAAGGGAAGCAGATGATGAGCGACCGCCGTCCGAACAATCGGGGACTCTTGGTCGGCCGCGTCGTCGCTTATGATGCCCGTACGGAAATGGTGTCGCTGAAGCTTGCCCGTGATATTGCTGTTGGGGATCAGCTGGATTTCTGGGTGAAAGTCGGAGGCCGCGTTTCTGCGGAGATCGAACATCTCTATGATGAAGATGGGCGCGAGTGTCTGGCTGCATCTGCGGGGGATACTGTCTCCTTCCGGATCCGTGGGCGCGTACGTATGCATGACCGAGCCTTCAAGGTCTATGATGCAAAACTGATGGAGACGGCGCGCCGTTCTTATGCAGCGGATTCGCTTGCTAAGATTCCTGTCGCCATGCACCTTCATGCCAAACTACAAGCTCCGCTGACCCTCCATGTTGAAGATGATGCAGGAAACTGTGTCGATGAAAAAAGTGAGTACCTGCCGGTGTGCGCGACAAAGCGTCCTCTCACCGACGAAATAGCAAAAGCACAGATGGAACGCATGGGAACAACGGCGTTCGTCATGAAAGAACTCACCTGTGAGATCGATCCGGAAGTAATGGTTCCCGTCAGCGAACTGAATAAACTTCGCAGAGCAGCGATTGCCTCGCTAGAAGAGATACGCCTTAGCCGTTTTCAGGCGAAAAAAAAAAGATATGTCGCGTCATGGTTCCTGTGCGAGAGAATGTGTCGACTGTACCTCCTGCAAAATTGATGGTCTCTGTGGATTCCCTTGCGGCCGCCGAAGCAGCAATTTCCGGCGGTGCAGATGGGATTCTCTATGGCGGTGAGTCCTATGAGGGGCGCCATTTGCAGCCGCGTGATTATGATGCTGTCTGGGACTATGCACAGGCGCATCACGTACGCATTGACTATAATACGCCGCGTATCGTCCATGAAGGTGAGTGTTCTGCGTTAGTAGATCTTCTGGCACATTTTGAAAACAAATTACCTGCTGCCCTTCATGTCCATAATATCGGAACTGCCCAGCTCGCGCAGGAGCATTGTTCTGCTGCTCTTCATGCAGATGCATCGATGATCAGCTACAATAGGGCAACCCTTGACTTTTTGCAGTCGTATGGCTTCCAGGAAGCAACGATTTCGCCGGAGTTAAACGAAAAACAGGCAGCGCGGCTCGCCCATGATTCTGCTATCCCGCTCAGCATGATGGTCAGCGGTCGCCTTCCGTTGATGGTATCGGAATACTGTGTGCTCGGAAGTTTTCTCGGCAATTTAGATAAGGGACAGTGCACGATGCCATGCCGAAAAGGAAGATATTTTTTGCATGACCGCAAGGGTATCGATTTTCCCATTGTAACCGATCAATTCTGTCGTATGCATATATTGAACAGCAAGAAACTGTCACTTCTCCCACATGTTCCAAAGATTTACGTGCGGGGATTACAACTCTGCGCATCGAAGGACGCGGCACGGCACCGGATGAGTTGCAGCGTACGGTTTCTGCCTACAGAGATGCGATGAAACTATCTCTGCCCTTAACCGAGGAAGAAGAAAAGCGCCTACAAATGCAGGAAGGAAATGACATTACACGCGGTCATTACTTTCGTGGAATCCTGTAGAAGCACAGATTAGTTCTGTCGCATTATTTTGACGCATTCTTTGTAAAAGAGGTACTTATGGACACGGAGTCATTTAAGGTTTTAGAATACGAAAAAATAAAAACCAGACTCGCATCGTATGCCGCCACAGCCTATGGGAAAGAACGATGCAGCAGTATCATGCCATCTTCCGACTATGACCACGTTGCACAACTTCACAAGGAGACCGAAGAGGCAGTACGGGTTGCACAGATTCAGCCGCCTCCATTTGATGGCATCCATCATCTGCAGGAGATTCTGAAAAAGGCAGGCCGAGGTATCCTGCTGGAGCTGGATGAGCTGCGCTTGGTCAAGAGCACCATTGGCGGCATGAGAGACGTGAAGTATTTTTTTCGCGATCTGTCTGCTGATGCAGAGTTGTTGAAAGATTTGGCGCGGCGCATCGAAATCTTGGGCATGTTGGAACGGAGTCTTAAGGCAGCGATTGACGAATACGGAAATTTTCGCGATGATGCCAGCCCCGTCCTTCATCGTATCACGAATGAGCTGCGTACGGCGCAGTCGCGGGTAAAGGAGCGGCTTTCTTCCATTCTTCACGATGCAGTCTATCAAAAAATGTTTCAGGAAGCTATTGTCACTGTGCGCGATGAACGCTATGTCATCCCGGTCAAGCAGGAATATCGCAGCCAATTTCCAGGTGTTATTCACGATCAATCCGCAAGCGGCGCGACACTGTTTATTGAACCACTCACCATTGTCGAGCTGAATAACACCGTGCGTCAGATGGGAATTGCACGCGAGCAGGAAATCCTGCGTATTATGCAGCGATTGACCGGTGAAATTGCCCGTTCTGCTGATATTTTATCTGCCAACTGCACGATTTTGTCCGATCTCGATCTCATTTTTGCTCGTGCTTCCTTGGCGCGCGAGATGAGAGCCTATCCGCCGATTTTGAATAGAGACGGGTATGTGCATCTGCAAAGGGCGCGACATCCACTGCTCCCTCCGGACAAGGTCGTTCCGATTGATATAGAGCTGGGGAAAACTTTTTCCACACTGCTGATCACGGGGCCGAATACCGGCGGTAAGACGGTCAGTATGAAGACACTCGGTATTCTTGCACTGATGTCTCAGTCAGGCTGTTTTCTTCCGGCTGAGTCAGGCTCGGAGATACCGGTCTATCAAAATATTTATGCGGACATTGGGGATGAGCAGAGCATCGAGCAGAGTTTATCCACGTTTTCCGCGCACACGCGCAATATTGTACGCATCATCGATCGAGCGACATCCGGCGACTTGGTGCTCCTAGATGAGGTCGGTGCGGGAACTGATCCTGATGAGGGCGCTGCTCTTGCGCGGAGTATCATCGAACATTTCCTTATGAATCGCATCGCTACTGTTGCGACAACGCATTATGCAGATCTCAAAACGTATGCGTATACACAGCAAGGCGTTGAAAATGCATCGGTTGAATTTGATCTCAAGACGCTCCGTCCGACCTATCGTCTGCTCATCGGTATACCGGGGGCAAGCAATGCCTTTTCCATCAGCCGCCAACTCGGTCTGTCGGAGGAGATCGTTGCACGGGCGGAAGAATATGTCAGCGAGGATCATGCCCAGTTTGAAACCGTTGTTCACGATTTGGAACGTGCTAAGACGATTTATGAGGAAAAAAATCAGCTCCTCTATAAAAAAGAAACGGATGTCGGCAGGGCTGAGGAACGCCTTCGCGCAGAACGTGCTGCATTTGAGCAGTCGAAGCAGGAACTCCTCCATAAGGCACGCGAAGAAGCAAACAACATTGTACGTGAGGCAAGACGAAGTGCCGAGGAGACCATTCAGTCGCTCAAGGAACAGTTTGATGACCATGGCATCAAGGAACGTCAAAAAGCGATTCAAGCAGCACGGTCAAGATTGAATGAGGCCTATGTGCACAACATACCGCCGAAAATTCCTGCGGAGGGGAGACCCGTTCGCCCCGGTGAGATTCAAAGCGGGGATACAGTTTACATCCGTACGCTTGCCCAGGAGGGTACAGTGCTTTCCGTGCAGGGCAAGGAGCTAAGCGTTCAAGTTGGCGGTCTGCGTACCATGGTCAAGATGGATGCGTGTACATTTGTCGGACACCAAAAGCGTAAAAAAAAGATCAACAAGATACGCGTCGGCGGTTCATTGGCGCAGAAATCGGCAGAGGTTCGTCCACAGATTGATGTGCGTGGCATGACCGTATTGGAGGCAGAGGCAGTTCTTGAGAAATTCATCGACGATGCTGTCTTTGCAGGGCTTTCCACTGTGCTGGTCATTCACGGAAAGGGGACAGGAGCGCTGCGCCTTGGGCTGCGTGATTACTTTAAGCGAAATAAATCCATCCGCGCGTTCTCTTTTGCTGATATTTCTGAGGGCGGTACAGGTGCAACCGTTGTTACGCTGAAATAGAAGTGAAAAACTCCTCTTGTCGCGCGCTTTTTGAGAAAATCTCCTTACAAATACCAACTTTGTGTTACAATAGAGAAATTGAGTGCACAAAGCGCCTCCAATGGACACATCTTGGGAATCACTGACAAAATGCAGTCTGTCAGATTGGCGTAATTTTTCGTCCGAACGAGGTGGAAAACCGGACGCAGAGTAAGGCTCTGTACTAGATTTTCCGCCGAAGTACGGGTAATAAAGATGCGTCAAGATGATGGCGTTAAATTTATCGTGCTTCCCTAGGTTAGGAAGGTATCCATGCAGAAGAGCGAAAAGAAAGCAACGAAGAAGTCGTCAGGGGTTTCCCTGGGAAAGATGATCCTCGTCGTAGGACTAATTTTGTTTGTCATGGTCATCGGCGTCGGCTGCGGTTTCCTGACGGCAAGTCTGAATACCAGATCCAATCTGGCAGAGGACATTGTTCCGCCGGCATCATCGCAGATCTACGATATTCATGGAAATGAGATTGCGAATATCCATGCGGCGGAGAATCGTCGTCCGATTGGCATCAATGAAATCCCCAAAAACCTCCAAAATGCTTTTTATTGCGGTGGAGGACAATCGATTCTACGATCATATCGGCATTGACCCACGTGGCATTGTACGCGCGATCTGGGCAAATATTCGCGGCCGAACGGTCACGGAAGGCGGCTCTACGATTACGCAGCAGCTCGCGAAGAATGCTTACCTGACACAGGATCGCACACTAAAGCGCAAGGTACAGGAAGTATTCCTCGCGCTGCAGCTGGAACGACAGTATACGAAGCAGGAAATCCTTGAGCTCTACATGAACCAGATCTACTTTGGACAGGGAGCCTACGGTGTTCAGGCAGCGGCGCGCACCTATTTTGGCAAGGATGCCAAGGATCTGACGCTCAACGAGTGTGCCATGCTTGCGGGGATTCCAAAGAGCCCGAACTATTACTCGCCGGTCAACAATATGGATGCGGCGACAGAGCGCAAGGCTGTCGTGCTCGATCAGATGGTTAAGTACGGCTATATCAGTGACAGTGAAGCCGCAGCGGCAAAGAAGGAGCCGCTGCATATTGCAAAAAACACAAATGATGGCGGCAAGAGTGCCTCCTATTTTGTGGACTACGTTCTCCAACAGCTGGCAGAGAAATATGGAGACGATGCGATCTACAAGGACGGTCTGAAGATATATACAACCATCGACATGGATATGCAGGCTGCGGCAGAGACGGCGATGAAGAATCTGCCGACCTACTTTACGGATGCCAACGGTATCGTTCAGCCACAGGGAGCATTGGTCGCTATCGATCCGCACACGGGCTACATTAAAGCGATGGTTGGCGGGCGTGGGACGGATCAGTTCAATCGTGCGACACAGGCAGTCAGACAGCCCTGGCTCAGCGTTTAAGCCCTTCGTTTTTGCCGCCGCACTCGAGAACAAGTATACGCCGGAATCCATCATCGAAGACAAGCCGCTGAAGGTTGGTTCTTGGGAGCCGCAAAACTACAGCCGTAACTTCTCCGGCAAGGTTCGCCTGCGCGATGTTGTACGCTGGTCGCTCAATGTTCCAACCGTTCGTATCGCACAGGATATAGGCATCGATAAAGCAATTTTCTACGCACAGGAAATGGGAATATCCACGTTCGTCCTAGATGGTGCGACGAATGACCGTAATCTGGCAACAGCCCTAGGCGGAATGACGCGCGGTGTCACTCCCGCTGGAACTGACCAGCGCCTATGGTACATTTGCCAACCGAGGCATCCACGTCAAACCCGTTGCTATTCTGCGTGTCGTATCACGTACCGGGAAGGTGCTCGAAGAAGCAGAGCGCAAAGAAAAGAGTGTTATGTCAGCAGACAATGCGGCAGCACTGACGGCGATGCTTGAAGATGTCATTCGGCGCGGAACGGGTACGCGCGCCAACATTGGGCGTCCGGCCGCAGGAAAGACTGGCACGACGAGCGACTATCATGATGCATGGTTCGTCGGTTATACACCTGATCTGGTTACCGGCGTGTGGATCGGGAATGACAGTGTCAGTGACTTGCACGGCATGTCTGGTGGTATGACACCTGCTGTCATTTGGCAGGCCTTTATGCAGAAAGCATTGGCTCAGATGCCCATACGGAGCTTCGCTGGGAGTCCGGCTTATTCTGACACGTCTGCCAAAGAGGAGACGGCGGTCGACCATGAGAAGTCCTCTGGTGAGAAAAAGGCGGATGAAAAAAAGAAGGAGCAGGGAAAGACCTCTGGAAGCTCTTCCAAGGGAGGAGGAAATACTGCTCCTGCGGAACCCGCACGTTCTGCACCGGCAGAGTCTCCAGGAGCTGCGCCTGAACCTGGCATGGGGATAGAAAAAGGACAAAACTAGAGAAGAGAGGATCATTCATTGAATGCTGTTGATATTCTAAAGGAGCGCGGGTTTCTTGCACAGTGCACAGACGAAGCTGCACTGCGCGGCCTGCTCGATCATGAACAGGTGACATTCTACACAGGATTCGATCCGACGGCAGACAGCCTCCACGCAGGACATTTGATTGCGCTTATGGCCATGTCCCACATGCAGCGTGCAGGACATCGCCCCATTTGTCTTGTCGGCGGTGGCACGGGGACAGTAGGCGATCCTTCAGGACGAACAGATATGCGCAAGGTCATGACCGATGAAACAATTGCACATAATTGCGATTGCTTCGGGCACAGATCTCACACTTTATCGACTTTACGGATGGGCGTGCCATCATGGTCGATAATGGCGATTGGCTGCGCAAACTCAATTATATTGATCTGCTCCGCGATGTTGGAGCACACTTTACGGTAAATCGTATGCTTGCCGCAGAAAGCTATAAACAGCGGTGGGAGAAAGGGCTTACCTTCCTTGAGTTCAACTACATGATTATGCAGGCGTATGATTTCCTAGAGCTCAATCGACGTTATGGCTGTCGCCTTGAAATGGGCGGCGACGACCAGTGGTCGAATATTATCGCCGGTGTCGAACTCTGCCGTCGCAAGAAGAACATTACCGTATTTGGCCTAACCAATAAACTGCTGACCAAAAGCGATGGAAAGAAAATGGGCAAAACGGCTGGTGGAGCGCTTTGGCTTGACCCGAAGAAGACCTCTCCCTATGATTTCTACCAGTATTGGCGGAACGTTGATGATGCGGATGTCTCGACCTGCCTCTCTCTGCTCACCTTCCTCCCCATGGAGGAAGTGCATCGACTGACGGCCGTCGAAGGGCAGGAGATGAATCACTCGAAGGAAGTGCTTGCCTACGAGGTGACGAAGATCGTTCATGGGGAGCAGGAAGCACATAAGGCACAGGAGATGGCACGAGCCCTGTTCGGCGGCGGGGTCTCTGAACAGGTCCCACAGCTCCATGTGACATGTGGAGAGAAGCTGATTGATGCACTGACGCGCGAGGGCGTCTTTTCTTCCAAAGGAGAGGCGCGCCGTTTGATTCAGCAGGGCGGTGTCACGCTCAATGAAACGCGCATCTCTGATGAACATTATGTCTTGCAGGAAGATGATTTTTCAGAAGGGAAAGCACTACTGAAAAAAGGAAAGAAGAAGCACTATCAATTGGTTCGCTGAATACTACGTTGACGATGGGAAGGAGATAAATAATGTCCGGGCATTCAAAATGGGCAAATATCAAGCGTAAAAAGGGTGCAAATGATGCAATCCGCGGAAAAATCACGACGAAGATTGGGCGCGAAATCACGATTGCTGTCCGTATGGGGGGCGCAGATCCGACGGGAAATATGCGTCTGAAATTGGCGCTTTCCAAGGCAAAGGCCAATAATATTCCGAAGGACAATATCAATCGTGCCATTCAAAAAGGACTCGGGGCAACTGAGGGCAGCAATTACGAAGAGGTGATCTATGAGGGTTACGGTCCGGGCGGCACGGCAGTGATGCTCGATATCCTGACCGATAACCGTAACCGTACCGCTGCGGACGTGCGTCATCTTTTTTCGAAGTATGGCGGCAACCTTGGACAGGATGGCTGCGTCTCATGGATGTTCAAGAAGAAGGCTGTTTCGTGGTCGAACGAGATACCTTTGATGATGAGGACGCACTTCTGGAGCTCGTTTTGGAGGCGGGGGCTGAGGACATGCGCTCCGAGGACGATGTCTTTGAGATCATTGCTGAGCCGGATGCTTACGATGCTATTGAGACTGTATTGGGCGAAAAGGGGATTGAAACGGCATCGGCAGAGGTGACGATGGTTCCTGACACGACGGTTCACCTCGTTGACAAAGATGCGGAGAAAATGCAGACGCTGATCGATGCGCTGGAAGACAATGACGATGTTCAAAACGTCTACAGCAACTACGAAATGGATGAGTAGACGACAACTTTCCTTGAGTGCAGACATCGTGTCTGCACTTTTTTAGGAATCGCATAGGAACATACAATGTTAGTACTTGGTATTGATCCAGGAACAGCCATTTGCGGCTACGGTTTTGTAGAGCAAAATGGGTCACGTTTACATGCTCATGCCTATGGAGCCGTTACAACACCGTCAAAAATGCCTGTGGAACAGCGTCTGTTAAAAATCCATACCGTGCTTGATGAACTCATCCAAAAATATCGCCCCGATGCAATGGGCGTGGAACAGCTCTTCTTCAATCGCAATGTTACGACCGCCATACCGGTCGGACAGGCACGTGGAGTCGTACTTCTCGCTGCGGCAAAAAACAACCTTGTGCTGATTGAGAGAACGCCGCTTCAGGTGAAACAATCCGTTACGGGATACGGAAAGGCAACAAAGGAACAGGTCATCTACATGGTGACAAAACTCCTCCATCTGCCCGAGCCTCCTCATCCTGATGATACGGCGGATGCCCTCGCTGTCGCGATCAGCGCTGCACACTGTATGGACACAATTGCCTGGCGTAATCGATTGTAGGCTCATGTTGACCGAGATGAAATGAAGGCTGAAACTTCGCGAAGGATCGTTTTTGACAGGAGCAGAGGAGATTTATGATCGGATTTCTAAAAGGAAAAGCGACGCATATCACATCCGACTATTGCCTTCTTGATGTACATGATGTAGGTTATCGCGTATTCATTTCCAATCAGACGCGTGCACATATCAGTCCAAATGCAGAAGTTATGCTTTACATTCATACAAATGTACGAGAGGACGCCATTCTTCTCTATGGATTCTTTTCGCGGGAAGAATATGACCTATTCCTCCATCTGATCGGCATTTCAGGCATCGGACCAAAAGTCGCTCAGGGAATCCTATCTTCGGCAACAGCAAATGATTTCTACCGTATGGTGCAGCAAAAGGATGTAAAAGGTATCACAAAACTTCCCGGTATTGGAAAGAAGACGGCTGAGCGTATCCTGTTGGAACTGAAAGACAAACTATCAGATGTCTCGGTTGAAGATATGCCGGAAGGTGACAACAACGTCGGAGCAGAGACCGAAAATGATATGGTCGCTGAAGCAACAGAAGCACTTCTCACACTCGGTTTTCAAGACAGTGAGATTCAGCGTGTATTCCGACAAAAGCATTCCTGCCAAAATACGGAGGAGCTGATCCGCTATGCATTGGCAGAACTACAGCGGCTCTGATCTAGGAGAGGAGGGAACACGATGCCTGAGATGGGGGAAGATGAAGAAATCATTTCCTATGAAGAGCAGTCCACCGATGGCTGGCAGTATAGTCTGCGCCCGCGGCGGCTCAGTGAATACATTGGACAGGATAGAGTAAAGTCCAACTTATCTAAATTTATACAAGCAGCGCTGTCGCGGGGAGAAGCACTCGACCATGTCCTCCTTTATGGTCCGCCGGGACTTGGAAAGACAACGCTCGCGGGCATTATTGCCAATGAGATGGGTGCTAATTTCGCCAGACATCGGCGCCTGCCATTGAACGGCAGGGAGATCTCGCCTCCCTGTTGACCAATTTACAGGAACACGATGTTCTCTTCATCGATGAGATCCATCGTCTTTCCCATCATGTTGAGGAAATACTCTATTCTGCAATGGAAGATCATGCCATTGATATTATTATAGGGAAGGGGCCAAGTGCGCGGTCCATCCGTTTAGACCTCGCACCGTTTACGCTGGTTGGGGCAACGACGAAGACGGGATCTCTATCGGCACCGCTGCGCGACCGATTTGGAATACAGGCGCGGTTGGAGTACTATACAACCGACGCTCTCCTGCTCATCATCGAACGTACCGCTGAGATTCTTTCCGTTCATATCGAACGCGACGGTGCACTTGAGATTGCGCGCCGCTCGCGTGGAACGCCGCGCGTTGCCAACCGTATTCTAAAGCGCGTACGTGATATTGCACAAGTGGCAGGCGAGGAAATTATTTCGCGTTCCATTACCATCGACGCACTGGATGCATTGGAAGTCGATGAATGTGGCCTAGAGAGCAAAGACCGTTATATGCTAGAGGTCATGGTTCAGAAATTCTCCGGTGGCCCTGTCGGACTCAAGACCCTTGCGGCGGCACTGAGTGAGATGGCAGAGACCATAGAGGACGTCTATGAGCCATATTTGATCCAGCTTGGCTTTATCGCCCGTACCGCACGCGGACGTGTTGTGACGCAGGGCGGCTATGAGCACATTGGGATATCGTATCCACGCGGCGATGACAGACAGGGAGAGTTACTCTAACATGAAAATACTTTTGCACATGTGCTGCGGTCCATGTTCCTGCTATCCGGTAAAAAAATTACGCAGCGACAGCATAGAGCCGACTGGTTATTTCTTTAACCCGAACATTCATCCATATCAGGAGTGGAAAGCACGGATGCAGGGGGCAGAACAGTTTGCAGAAACAGTGCAGATGCCGATTGTCATTGATCGGGAATACCAGATGCGTTCATTCCTGAAAAAAGCTCTTCCTGCAGAGGATACGCGCGGTGGACGATGCCGCATGTGCTATACATGGCGTCTGCAGGAAACTGCTGCCTACGCAGCACAGCACGGATTCGATGCCTTTACATCAACCTTGTTCTACAGTATCTACCAACAGCATGATCTCATGCGTTCTGTTGCAGAATATTTTGCAGATCAGTACGGTATCACGTTCTACTACGAAGACTTTCGTATCGGATGGCAGGAAGGTATTGATATGAGCAAGGCCATGGAACTCTACCGTCAATCCTACTGTGGATGTATTTTTAGTGAAGAAGAACGATACAGCAAGGAACTGCAAAAAATTCGTCGCAAGGAAAATCGGGAGAAGAAACGACAACGCCAAATGCTTTCCGTGTGAAGAGGGAGTGCAGCAATGAAATTGTGTTTGCGGTGCAGTATTCTTGTCATCAGTACACTGCTGTTCGTTGTTCCAGGTATTGTGTCCGCATCGTGGCAGCCGGAAATTACGGTAGGAATTTGTCAAGGTGTCGCGGAAGCAGAATTTTCCGGAAGGAATGCACCGCTTTATGTATACACAGATGAGCAGCAAAAAAGCCCCCTTCTGACGATTCCGCAACAGGAAAAACTGTGGGTTCGATTCCTTCATAATACATTTGAACTCAATGGAAAAACATATGAAGCCAAGCAGTTATACATCCAGGCAGGCGAAGATGAATCCATTTATATCAACGATATGCCGTATCGTGGTTATGTTACATTGCTGAAACAAAACGGCATGACTGTTATCAACCATGTTTTGACGGAGGATTATTTGTACGGGGTTGTGCCCAAAGAAATGCCTTCGACGTGGCCGATGGGCGCTTTACGGGCGCAGAGTATTGCTGCACGAACGTTTGCCCTGAAGAACAGGAATCGCCATAGCGAGCAAGGATTCGATCTGTGTAATACTGCGCATTGTCAAGTTTATGAAGGAAGTTCGGCAGAGACGAAGGAAACTACGGTAGGTGTTGATCGTACGCGCGGGGAAGTGATGTTTTATCACGGCGCCATCATTGATGCTGTATTTCATACGGATTCCGGTGGTATGACTGAGTCCGCCGAACAGGTGTGGGGGAGCTATGTCCCTTATCTGCGTGCCGTATCCGAACTGCAGACGAAAACCAAGCCGTGGACACAACGTGTTTCAACGGCGCTGTTCGTGAAAAAAATGGAGGAGAGCGGAAAAAGATTGGTCGCATGAAGTCGATTCATCTTTCTCCGCTCAGTATCGGCAAGGGGAGTAAAGATCGGAGTCCGAGCGGCCGCGTCCAGTTTATTGAAGTTCTTGGTGACAAAGGAAATTGTGTTGTTTCAGGAAGTGACTTGCGCAGGCTGTTTGCTCTGCCAAGCACACTATTTGACGTGCAGCGTGAATCGTCCGATATTGTCTTTCGTGGCTATGGCGGAGGGCATGGTCTCGGCCTCTCGCAGTGGGGGGCCAAGGCATTTGCCGACCGAGGGAAGACTGACCGAGAGATTCTATCGCATTACTATACGGATATAACCATCGAGAAAATATACTAAATGAACTACGGATATACCAAGTAATACGTTGTGTTATGCAGTCCGTAGTCATATAAGGTGAGATCTATGAATATTTCTGATTTCGATTACTTTCTTCCAGAGAAGCAAATCGCACAAGTTCCGGCAGACCCGCGAGATTCTTCACGCATGATGGTGCTGTCCCCCAAAACACAGACCATCGAACATCGGCACTTTTATCAGCTGGATGAATATCTGACGGATGGAGATGTACTGATATTCAATGATACCCGAGTAATCCCAGCGCGTCTCATTGGTGTCAGACAGCCGACTGGGGGAAAGGCTGAGGTTTTTTTACTGCGCCAACTGGAACGAGATCGATGGGAAGTTCTTGTGAAGCCCGGCAAAAAAATGCGCGTCGGCTCTGTGATTACGTTTGGTCATGAGCTGTCCTGCGAGGTGCTTGAACATACGGATTTCGGCGGACGAATTGTAAATTCTCCTATGAGGGAATCTTTGAAGAGATTCTGGATCGTTTGGGAACGATGCCTCTTCCACCTTACATTCATGAGACACTGGAGGATCCGGAGCGTTACCAAACGATTTACAGCCGAGAGAAAGGCTCTGCAGCAGCGCCGACGGCAGGACTCCATTTTACGGAGTCTCTTATGGATCGGCTGCAGAAAAAGGGGGTGCACCTCGGCTTCGTCACACTGCATGTTGGTCTCGGCACATTTCGCCCGGTTCAAGTCGATGAGATCGAAGATCATGTCATGCACAGCGAATTTTATTCCATCCCGACTGAGACAGCAGACCTGATCCGCATGGCAAAGCAGGAAGGACGACGGGTTGTTGCGGTGGGGACGACTTCCATCCGTACGCTGGAATCTGCGGCGGTCGATCATGGAATGATCGAAGCAAAGCAGGGGTGGACGAATATTTTCATCTATCCGGGGTATCAATTCAAAATCGTTGATGCTGTGATTACAAACTTCCATCTGCCAAAATCTACTCTGATTATGTTGGTCAGTGCATTTGCCGGACGAGAATTTACCCTGCAGGCATACCGAACAGCCGTCGAGGAGAACTATCGATTCTTTTCATTCGGCGATGCCATGTTGATTCAATCACGAGCATAAAGAAAGGACAGTCATACGAAGGTATTGCTCTTCGTATGACTGTCTCTTACTTTTCCGGAATATCACTCAGAAGGTCACGGTGCTGATTGATCAGATCAGCCATCATTCTCTTTCCGTTGACATCTGGATGCAGCCCGTCGGTTGACAGCAGCGGATCTAGGACACTCCACTTTGCATCATAGAAATATGGCTCTATGTCAATGTAATACTCCTGTGATCGAATCCACGTATTGATGAGACTCAGCTTCATTTTCCACGTAGGATCCGTTTCAGTATGAAATGCTAGTTGAATACGTTCCGGATTCAGTGGCAGCAGTGTTAAGAAAATAGGACGGATGCCATGTAGAGAACACTTCTTTCGGATGGCGTCCAGATCCTTTATAATTTCTTGTGCAGGCGTATCCGCCCGCAGACTGTTGGAGCCTGTGAGAATCAAAAGATTAGCCGGGTGCAGGGGGGAGCACGTCCTGGTCAAAGCGCTCCAGTGTCGTGTGCGATGTATCCCCGCTGCGGCCAAGGTTGAGACATTCAAAGGAAAGATATGTCGTATAGCTGTACTCTAGGAATGCGGGGGAGCTCGATATCGCACCACCTCCATGAGTGATGCTGTCTCCGAGTGCCGCAGCGTAAACATGTCCTGATGGGGTGGGATTCACTGTAAATGATGCCACATCCGACCATGTTCCAACGGTATGACCTTTGGCATCCAACCCACGTACACGCCAGTAGTAGGTGCCGGCATAGGGGCGTGCGTATTCATCGTAAATGGCATTGACATCGGAGATGGTTTGTGCCCAGGCACGATGTGGATCCGGTTTTGTTCCGTGGTCGTGCTCTGGTTTTTCTGTCAGCAGTTCAACCTCGTACGTGTGGACGCCGTTCATCGGAATCCATTGGTAGACTGGGTAGATTGGCTGATGGAAATTCATGACCTGATCGAAAATATTCGGTAGAGGACGATCGGGAATCGCTGCATTTTGATCGATGACAAGCGGCTCAGCGGCAGAAAACTCGCCGATGGGTTCCTGCTTTAATCCCAAGGCACGGACTCTCCAATAGATTGTCTTATGGGAGGAAACTTTCGCAGGTCTGCCTGCCAACCATTCGTGAATACATCGCGGGTGCTGGTCAAATGGTATTTCGTGGAGAGCGCGATGCCACCTTCCTGCTCCGGCGGAGCAGAGAGCAACTCCACTTCGTAGAGAACCGCGTTAGGAATGCTGTGCCAAACGAGAAAGGGCATAAGACTTGCCGGATGTTCTTTTGTATAATGGTAGATTGGAATAGGTGCCTGTGCAGCGAAATAGGGGGAAGCAACCTCCGTCGATGGAGATGTCAGAGCACCAAACATACCGTATGCAGTGATTCGATAATAAAAGGGAATTGGCGCCGAGGAGATCCGGTAGGAAGGCGTTGTTGTAAACTCTGTCTTAACAAGCTCAAATTCAGCTTTGTCTGTGCCCGTTCCCGTTGTCTTGATATAGGTATCCACGCGATAGTAGCATGGATATGCAGGGCGTTCCCAACGCAGCGTGACGGTGCCGTCTTCCTCGTATACCTTTGCAGAAATGTCGAGCTCACGCAAATGAAGGAAATCGGTTTTCTCAAGAAAAAAAAATGCATCCGATAACGATAAAAAAAATGAGGCCTGTAAAAAACAAATATTGCTTCATAGATTCACCCAAAGATGATATGATAGAAAACTCCTTAGAAAGGCAGGGGTCAATATGGAAAAAAAAGGTCTAATTATCGTTCACACCGGTGACGGTAAGGGAAAGACAACGGCAGCCCTTGGTATGGCGATGCGTGCGTGGGGAAATGGCATGCGCGTACTGATCCTCCAATTCATTAAAGGAAGCCGAACCTACGGTGAATTGGAGGCGATCAAGGCACTTCATTCGCTGCATGAGCGGATTGAGATTCGACAAGGGGGCCTTGGCTTCTCACAGCGCGGAGACAATAGGGAGGAACAGCATCGTCAGGCAGCGCAGGAGCTTCTCCATACGGCAAAGAATGAAATCCAACAGGGAATGTGGGATATGATCATCCTCGACGAATTCAATTATGCATATTCCTTTGGCTTTATCAAACGAAGTGAATTGGATGATCTGCTCGCCGCACGACCTTCCTGTATGCACCTTATTTCACGGGCAGGAATGCCGCACAGGAACTCATTGAGCGAGCGGATCTTGTCACAGAGATGAAGCTGGTCAAACATCCTTATCAGCAGGGAATCAAAGCGCAAGAAGGTATCGAATTCTAATCCGATTATAGCATATTTGACAACAGCGTGCTACGAAAGATATACATGCTATAGCAACATTTGGTTGAAAAAAAAGGAGGAATGCGCTAAAATCTCTGTCATGTATTTGTTATCTCCGCTTATGCTGAAAATTTATTCCTGCATAAGCGAAGTGGAAGTGGGGGAGAATCCTTATGAGAAGCGATGTTGTAAAAAAAGGTGCGACACGCTGTGCGCATCGTTCACTTTTTCATGCCAATGGATATGGGGAGGAAGATCTTGCAAAGCCGCTGATTGGCGTCTGCAATTCATTCAACGAGATTATTCCCGGTCATTTTCATCTCAATACGATTGCGGAAGCCGTAAAACTCGGCGTGGCTGCTGCCGGCGGCACACCGATTGAATTTCCGTCCATCGGTGTGTGTGATGGAATTGCAATGGGGCATACAGGGATGAAATACTCCCTTGCCAGCCGTGAGCTGATCGCCGATTCGATTGAGGCCGTTACCATGGCGTCTGGCTTTGATGGACTTGTTCTGATTCCAAACTGCGACAAGGTTGTTCCGGGAATGTTGATGGCGGCAGCGCGTCTGAACATTCCAGCCATTTTGGTCAGTGGCGGACCGATGCTGGCAGGCCGCCATCACGGGCGAAACATCAGTGTCAGTCAGGCATTCGAGGCCGCCGGCATGTTTGCCGCCGGCAAGATGGATGCAGAGGAAATGACAGCGATCGAGGAACATGCCTGTCCAAGCTGTGGCTCTTGTGCTGGGCTTTTTACCGCAAACACCATGAACTCTTTGACTGAGGTGCTCGGCATGGGGCTTCCCGGAAACGGGACAATACCTGCACCGTATACCGGAGAACGTCGTCTGCTCGCCAAGATGGCAGGCACCATTATTCTCGATCTTGTCCGAAAGAATATTTGCCCGCGCGATATAATGACACGTGATGCATTCGAGAATGCCATCACCGTTGATATGGGGATTGGCGGATCGTCCAACACCGTCCTTCACCTTACGGCAATCGCACACGAAGCAGGTATTGAGCTCCCTACGCCTCTCTTTGATGAAATCAGCCGACGCACTCCGTACATTACGAAGTTGAGCCCTGCCGGTACACATCACATGCAGGATCTGAACGAGGCGGGCGGCATCTCTGCGGTGATGAAGGAACTGTCCAAGAAGAATTTGCTTCATCTGGACGCATTGACAGTGACGGGGACTGTACGCGAGCGGATTGCACACGCAGAAGTCATGGATCCCACGGTCATCCACAGCGTTGATCACCCCTATCGCTCTGAGGGTGGTCTTGCTATACTGAGCGGTAATCTTGCACCGGACTATGCTGTCGTGAAAGCATCTGCCGTGTCAGATGATATGCTTACCTATCGAGGATCGGCAAAATGCTTTAACTCCGAAGAAGAGGGAGTAAATGCCATCATGGAGGGAAAGATCCATGATGGTGATGTCGTTGTCATACGCTACGAAGGGCCAAAAGGCGGGCCCGGGATGCAGGAAATGCTGAATCCAACTGCCGTGATTACAGGCATGGGTCTCAAGGTTGGGCTCATCACCGACGGGCGTTTTAGTGGTGCAAGTCAGGGCGCCTGTGTTGGACATGTGTCTCCCGAAGCCATGTCAGGCGGTCCTATCGCACTGATCGAAGATGGGGATATGATTACCATCGACATTCCGAATCGCAGACTTGAACTCGAAGTCAGTGATGAAGAACTTGAAAAACGACGTAAGAATTGGGTAAAACCGGAACAAAAAATCAAAACGGGATATCTTGCGCGTTATGCTAAGTTAACAACATCGGCCAACACAGGCGCAATTCTGCAGTGATTTTGATTCGACCCATGGGAGATTCTCCTCCTATGGGTTGTTTTTATGATGTCAATTCGATATAATGTCGTTGCGTTATTCAGAAAGAATGGAGAAGCGAACAATATGCATATTGTTCTCGTCGAACCCGAGATCCCTGGAAACACCGGAAATATTGCACGGCTGTGCGCGGGGACAGGAATGGAACTGCATCTGGTACGGCCTCTCGGATTTTCAACCGACGATAAGCATTTAAAACGCGCCGGGCTCGATTATTGGCATCTTGTCCGCGTTCACTATCACGATTCTTTTGCGGCGCTCCACCAACAATATCAAGAGCATACATTTTACTTTTGCAGTACAAAAGCGCGTCACAGCTACTGTGACATATCCTACAAAATGGACGACTTTCTCGTTTTTGGGAAGGAAAGTGCGGGCCTGCCAGAGCCTTTATTGACAGCTCATGCAGCCAATACCATCCGCATTCCGATGCGGGAAGAAGCACGCTCGTTAAATTTATCCAATGCCGTTGCTGTCGTGGCGTTTGAGGCTCTGCGGCAGCATCAATTTGTCGACTTACGTATACACGGAAACGGTTGCCATGGAAGGAGCACACAGATATGAATGAAGCATTCATTCATTCCTGTTATCAGGAGTTTGAACAGACAAGGCTCTTTGAAAACGCTCCCATGCGCTTCCATACGACGTTTCGCATCGGCGGACCTGCGGATCTTTTGTTCTATCCGCATAACACAGAAGAAGTGCGCGCGATCATACAGAAAGCAAAAACTATGATGTTCCCGTCACCATTCTTGGAAATGGATCAAATCTACTGATCCGAGACGGTGGGATACGAGGGCTGGTGATTCGTTTCAGCCGTCAGATGTCTGCCATCACGCAGGAGGGGACAACGCTTATTGTCGGCGCAGGAGCTCTTCTGAAAGATATTGCGTCATTTGCGCAAAAGAAGGGGCTCTCAGGCCTAGAGTTCGCTTGTGGGATACCAGGAAGCATCGGTGGAGCCATCTTTATGAATGCAGGCGCCTATGACGGTGAAGTAAAATCTGTCGTCACGGCAGTCAAAACCATTTCACCCGATGGAGAGATACGTCTGTATTCTGCGGATGAGTTGGACTTCGGCTATCGCCACAGTGTTTTTCATACGAATAACGAGGCAATTTGTGAAGCCCATCTGTGCCTTTGTATGGATAATCCGTCGTCTATCTTGGAGAGAATGTCTGACCTCAATCAACGCCGTGAAAGCAAACAGCCGCTTTCCTATCCCAGCGCCGGCAGTACGTTCAAGCGACCGCCCGGATATTTTGCCGGCACTCTGATTGACCAGACAGGTCTTAAGGGACTTACGTACGGGGGCGCACAGGTCTCACAGAAACATGCTGGCTTTATTATCAATATCGGCGGTGCAACAGCGCGTGATGTACAGCAGCTCATACACTCTGTACAGAATCGTGTATATGCTAAGCATAACGTAAGACTGTTTCCGGAGCTTCGTATCATTGGAGAACCATAAGGAGAACGTTTCCCCCCATGGAAACATACCATCAGCTGGTTGATTTTGCGTCAAAATACAAAAATATCGTCGTTGCACTTGGCATGTTTGACGGACTGCATATTGGACACCAAAAGATCATCCGCACAGCAGTCGAACAGGCAAGAAGTATTCATGGCGCTGCATTTGTTTTTTCCTTTACGAATCACCCGCGGGCCATCGTTGATTCCTTGGGGGCCCCACGCCGCATCAGCAGCGAACAGGTAAGTCTGCTGATTCTGCGAAATTTGGGTGTCGATGTCTTGGTTGAAATTCCTTTCACACATGCTTTTGCTGACACATCACCCGAGGAATTTATTCACCTGCTGTACCGCCATTTTTCACCGCGGTACATTGTTGTCGGTGAAAACTATACGTTTGGAAAAAAAGGCGTAGGAACACCACAGCTCCTACATGATATGGGAAAACGGCATGCCATAGAGACCATTGTGTGCTCATCCGTTTTGTACGATGGGGAACCAATCAGCAGTACGCGCATTCGGACCTATATCGAAGAGGGGGGATATAACGCACGTAAATGAGCTTCTTGGATACCCTTTTACGATGATTGGGACGGTAATACACGGGCAGGCGCGTGGACGGCTGCTTGGCTTCCCCACGGCCAATATTGCACTCCGCGAATCCTATGAGATTCTGCCGAACGGCGTATACGCGGTAACAGTTTTATACCATCACCGTATCTATTCAGCTGTTGCCAATATAGGAAATAATCCAACGTTTGGGCTATGCGATCGGCGGATGGAAGTCCACATTATGGACTTTGACGGAGATCTTTACGGAAAGAAGATTCTTGTATCGTTTCATAAAAGAATACGGAGTGAGAAGCGATTTGATTCCGTTGAGGCGCTCATTTTACAAATTAAATCTGATAAAGAATGCGCAGAACGTGCACTGCAGGAAACTTTTCATTTACAAGAAAAAATTTCTATGGTAATATGAACAACGCAGTTGTATCCATGACTCAGATAGCGAGTAATCCGACGTTTTCTTGGTCATTGGCTATTTATTTTATGAGGAGGATTTTTTATGATCACACAGGAACAGAAGCAGGACATTATCAAGAAATATGCAGTGCACGAGGGTGATACGGGCTCTCCTGAAGTACAGATTGCTGTTTTAACTGCCCGCATTCAGTATCTCACTGAGCATCTGAAAGAGCATAAGAAGGATCATCATTCACGCCGTGGTCTGCTGAAGATGGTCGGACATCGTCGCCGCCTTCTCGGATATCTCTATCAGACGGATATTGAGCGGTATCGCTCCATCATCACGAAACTTAATCTTCGCAAGTAACTTCTTAGCGGAGCAAAACACAGGACGGGGGTTCCCGTCCTTTTTTATTGAGAAAACAAGGATTCTGCAATGTTTTGTCGAATGCAGTAACTATACGCGTATGTGAGAATCCGAGGAGGGTACTATGCAGAGTTTCGAGATCGACCTGGGCGGACGTAAACTGACGGTCGAACATGGAAAAATGGCGAAGCAGGCAAACAGTGCTGTTTTAGTTCGATATGGTGATACGGTTGTATTAGTAACAGCCACAGCATCAAAAGCACCAAGGGAAGGCGTGGATTTCTTCCCATTAACCGTAGACTACGAAGAAAAATGTATGCCGCAGGAAAGATTCCCGGTGGATTTATCAAGCGGGAAGGACGTCCCAGCAGCGACGCTGTCCTTTGTGCGCGTTTGATTGACCGTCCCATCCGTCCGCTATTTCCGGATGGATTTCGTAATGACGTACAGATTGTAGCTACGGTTCTTTCTGTGGAACAGGACAATCCGCCTGAAATCGCAGCGATGTTCGGAGCCTCCTGTGCTCTGACGGTGTCTGACATCCCCTTTATGGGGCCGATTGCCGGGGTACGTGTTGGTTATATCAATGGTGAATTTGTCATCAATCCGACAGAGGAGCAACGCGCTGACTCTGACTTGAACTTAACCGTCGCGGGTTCATACGATGCTGTCATGATGGTAGAAGCCGGAGCAAACGAGCTGTCGGAAGAAATCGTTTTGGATGCTATCCTTTTTGGACATGCAGAGATCCGGCGACTGGTTGAGTTCCAGCAGAACATACAACAGACCTGTGGGAAAAAGAAACAGATTCCTTCGGTATTCAAAGTATCCGAAGAACTGGAAGAAAGTGCGCTCCTATGCAGAAGCCCGTCTCGACACTGCAACACGAAACAGCGATAAACTTTCCCGTGATGCAGATATTTCTGCCATCAAGGAAGAGACCATAGCCCATTTCGCTGAGGAATACCCGGATGCTGTGAAGGAAATTGCCCAGATCCTGTACCATATCGAGAAGGGAATCGTGCGCCATATGATTACGCACGAGAAGATACGTCCGGACGGGCGCGCCTTGGATGAAGTTCGTCCGGTCAGCTGTGAAGTGGGCATTTTGCCGCGCGTCCATGGCTCAGGCCTTTTCACAAGAGGTCAGACGCAAGTGCTCACGGTAACGACATTGGGGGCTATTGGCGATGAGCAGATCATCGACGGACTTGGCCCTGAGACAACCAAACACTACCTGCATCATTATAATTTCCCAGGCTACAGTGTTGGAGAAGCACGCCCCATGCGAAGTCCCGGACGCCGTGAGATCGGTCATGGAGCGTTGGCGGAACGTGCTCTTTTTCCGATGATTCCATCGATTGAGGATTTCCCCTATACCATACGACTTGTCTCAGAAATATTGGAATCCAATGGCTCCAGTTCGATGGGCAGTGTGTGTTGGAAGCACACTCTCCCTTATGTGTGCCGGTGTCCCCATTAAGCGTCCGGTCTCCGGCGTGGCGATGGGCTTGGTGCGCGATGGTGATGACTATTCCATCCTGACGGATATACAGGGGATGGAAGATGCTCTTGGAGATATGGACTTTAAGGTGGCTGGCACATCGAAGGGGATTACAGCCATTCAGATGGATATTAAGATTGCCGGGATCACGCGAGATATTCTTGCCTCAGCCCTTGAGCAGGCAAAGCAGGGAAGAGCCTTTATCCTCTCCAAAATGCTTGAGTGTATCGATAAGCCGGCAGAAGAGCTCTCGCCTTATGCACCGCGCGTAGAAACAATTAGCATCGACATTGAGAAAATACGCGACGTCATCGGTACTGGCGGCAAGGTCGTACGCAAAATCATCGATGAGACTGGGGTAGATATCGACATCCATGAAGATGGGAATATCTTTATTACCTCTCCCAACACAGAGGCCATGAATCTCGCACGCAAGATGATTGAGGATATCGTCCGTGAAGTACAGGTAGGAGAGGTATACACCGGTCGTGTGACGCGTTTCTTGAAGTTTGGGGCATTTGTCGAACTCCTCCCTGGGAAGGAAGGACTCTGCCATATTTCTCAGCTTGCCAAGCACCGCGTTGAAAACATTGAGGATGTTGTTCATATTGGCGATCAACTTGAAGTCAAGGTCGTCGAAATCGATGAAAAAGGGCGTATCAACGTCAGTCACAAGGTACTGCTCTAATGCTTCAAGTTTACACCGGAGACGGTAAGGGGAAGACGACCGCTGCAATTGGATTGGCAATTCGTTCTTTAGGGGCTGGGCATCGTGTATACATGATGCAGTTTATGAAAAGCCTTGCATACGCAGAGCAGCATATTCTAAAGGACCTAGCGAAGATGACGCTGGAGACAACGGGAAAGCCCTTCTTTATTGCTGAGGAAGGGATGGTGGACGAAAAGACGAGGCTTGCTTTGGGGGATGATCTTGTCGTTTTTCCACACGGACAACCACCACACGACTATCTTGCTATGATGGTTGACGGCATGGAGCATGTCACCGAACTCCTGCGCAAACAGGTCTTTGATCTCGTCATTCTGGATGAGATCAATGTGGCACTCTCGTTTGGACTGATTCAGCGAGAGCAAATGGAAGCACTGTTGGATATTGTTCCTGTGGAGACAGAGGTCGTCTGCACGGGGCGAAATGCTCCCTCATGGCTTCAGGATCGGGCAGATCTGATCACCAATATGGAAGAGGTGCGGCACTACTACCGACATGGTGTTGACGCGCGTAAGGGAATTGAAAACTAGAGGAGATGAATGTAATGACATCCATGATTCGTGATATTAAATTGGCACCGTCCGGTCATGCAAAAATTGACTGGGTAAAGCGCTTTATGCCAGTCATGGCGGCTGCAGATAAAGAGTATTCAGTGACGAAGCCGTTTGCAGGGATTAAGATGGTTATCACGCTGCACTTAGAGGCAAAGACGGCATACATGGCCACGATCTTTAAGCATGCCGGAGCAGACGTTGCCGTGACGGGGAGCAACCCTCTGTCCACGCAGGATGACGTTGCTGCAGCGCTGGTTGAGGAAGGTATCCACGTATTTGCATGGCATGGCTGTACCGATGAGGAGTATGCCGAATTCCTGAACAAGGCGCTCGATATACACCCGGATATTGTCATTGACGACGGCGGTGATTTGGTCGATATGCTTCATACCACGCGGCGCGAACTGCTTCCGTCGCTGATTGGCGGATCAGAGGAAACCACGACGGGCGTTCATCGCCTTCATGCATTGGCGCGACAGGGAAAACTTGAGTTCCCGATGATTGCTGCCAATGATGCATACTGCAAATACTTGTTCGACAACCGATATGGAACGGGGCAGTCCACTTGGGACGGCATCATGCGTACGACAAACTTGGTCATTGCTGGAAAGACTGTGGTCATCGCGGGTTACGGATGGTGCGGCAAAGGCGGTGCAATGCGTGCACGTGGCCTAGGGGCAGACGTTATCATTACGGAAGTCGATCCAATCAAAGCAATTGAAGCCGTATTCGATGGATTCAGAGTCATGCCGATGGATGAGGCGGCAAAGGTTGGCGATATCTTCTTAACACTGACAGGCAATAAAGACATTCTTAGAAGGCATCACTTTGATGTGATGAAGGATGGCGCGATGATGGCAAATTCAGGTCATTTTGATGTTGAAATCAACATCCCGGAACTGACCGAAGCCTCTGTATCGAATGCTGTTGTGCGTGAAAATATCCGCGAATTTGTTCAGAAGGATGGTCGACGCCTCTACCTCTTGGCAGAAGGGCGCCTAGTCAACCTCGCAGCAGGGGATGGACACCCGGCAGAGATCATGGATCTTTCCTTCGGCGTTCAGTTTTTCTCAGCCCTTCATTTGATTCGTCATGGACGGGAAATGGAAAAAGGCGTTCATCTCATGCCGGAGGAGATCAACGTGGAGATTGCAAATATCAAACTGAAATCGCTTGGTATCGCAATCGATGAACTCAGTGCAGACCAGAAAAGCTATCTTGGCCTGGCATAAGGAGATATACGTTGAATACGCTGATTCAGAATGTAACGGCACTTCTCCCGGATGGGACAACGGATGTTGTCAATATTGCCGTCGCCAACGATGAAATCTTTTCTGTCGGTGATGTTCCTGATGACTTCAGCGCACAGAAAGTGATCGATGGAACGAAACACTTTGCCGTTCCGGGATTTGTCAATGCCCATACACATGCTTCGATGACACTGCTCCGCAGTTACGCAGATGACATGAAGCTAATGGACTGGCTGCAGCAGATGATCTGGCCAATAGAGGCAAAGCTTTGCTCAGATGATGTATACTGGGGTGCGATGCTTGCTGCTGTCGAGATGATTCGCAGCGGAACAACGACGTTTGCCGATATGTATGGTCCGGATATGGAACGTGTTGCTGAAGTCGTTGAGATTTCCGGCTTGCGCGGCGTACTATCCAGAGGGCTCATCGGGCTTGCTCCCGATGCTGAGCAAAAACTCGATGAAAATGCGCATCTTTACGAGAATTTCCACGGCACAGCAGATGGACGTATCACGGTCATGTTTGGTCCTCATGCACTTTATACATGTCCGCCAGACTATCTAAAAAAAGTCGCTGAAAAAGCACAGTCTCTCGGTGCTGAGGTTCACATCCACATGTCAGAGACCATCGGAGAAGTTGAAGATTGCATGAAGAAATACGGGAAACGCCCGTTTGCCCATGTTGCTTCTACCGGCCTCTTTGAAACGGAACGCTTGCAGCACATTGTGTGCATTTGGATGATGAGGACATTGATATCATCAAAAAGTATCACATTCGTGTGGCACACAACCCAGGCAGCAATATGAAGCTGGCGAGTGGAACGGCACCTGTTCCACGGCTTCTGGCAGAGGGTATCTGCGTTGCACTCGGCACAGATGGCGCATCCAGCAACAATAATCTGGATATGCTCGATGAGATCCAGCTGGCGGCGCTCCTTCATAAGGTAAATACGTTAGACCCATTGGCTGTCCCGGCATTGACCGCCATAAAAATGGGGACGGAATATGGTGCTCAAGCACTCTCCCTTCCTCGTGTTGGAAAGCTTCAGAAGGGGGATAAGGCAGATATCGTGCTCTTCTCGATGCACGGTGCGGAGTGGACGCCATGTTATCATCCGGCTTCCCTTCTTGCCTATTCGGCGAAGTCCTCATCGATTGACACAGTGATGGTCAATGGCTCACTTCTGATGGAAAAGGGCACTTTGACGACACTTGATGAAGAGCGTATCCTCTATGAGGCGCAAAGGGTTGCAGATCGACTGACAAAATAGTATACTATTTCCCAGATCAATGGGGTATGTGTTATGCCTCCGTTCTGTCAAGAACGGAGGCATAATATGATATGGGGGGATTCTTTTTGAAAAAGAAAAGTTCTGGTCGACGACCGTCTAAATCTGTTTCTGCAAAACGTGGAAATACGACGACCAATGGATCAGGACGGAAATACGAACTCATCGGTCTTATCCTGCTCTCCTTTGCACTGATCTCCGGCATAGGGCTGCTCGGTCTTAACGTGGGGTTCGTTGGATTCTTTTTTGCTGATATATTTCGTTATCTATTTGGCTTGGGGGCATTCTTTGCCATCCTTATCGTTCTGCTGATCAGTACACAATATATCACGCATCATCGTGGCGTACAGTACACCAAAAAGTTCTTCGGTGTGATCAGTTTATTCATCTCCCTTTTGGCAATATGGCATCATTTCGTCATTCCCGTGGGTGAAGAGATCCTTCCGCAAAGTCTTTCGGAAGGTGGTGGACTTCTTGGCGGTGGTGTTTTATTTGTGCTGCGCACTCTCTTCGGAGTAGACGGTGCGGTCATTCTATTGGGCACATTCGTTGTCGGCTCGATTCTCCTATCGACGACATGGTCGTTGGCATCCGGCTACATGAAAACGCGTGAACAGGCAAAGAAAAGTGCTCAGGCGGCAGGAGCTGCCCTTCATACGACACGTGAGACAATTGGAACAGTCGCAGAAATTTGAGCAGCGGACAACGCAGATGGTTCATCAGATGACCGACACGATGCCGTACAATCAGGAAAAAGACCCCCTCTTTGTAGAGCAGCACAGTCAGATGGAGGCTCCAAAACATCATCCAGATGACACCGAAGCAAAGATACAGGACAGCGTGTCAGCGGATCTGGAAATACATACGCCTATCGCCGAGGAAGAACCTGTTCCTGTCGCCTCTCCCATGGAAAGCATGGTGGCAGAGCAAGAGACGAGTTCCGGCGCCCATTTGACAACACTGAAACAAGAACACGAGAACACACCCATTCAATTCTCCATACAAAAAAGCGAAGAACATCTACCGGAGAAAATTCCATCTGCGCCGCACGAGCAGGTCGTTGATGCCCTAAAAATTGCAGAAGATAAAATCGAGGAAACAGACGAAACGATATCCGATGCAGAGGAACAGGATCCGTCAGACGAAGAGGGGCGACAGGACGATACTGAGGAAGCTACAGCAATGCGTTCTGATCAGATTAGCTCCCCGGACGCCGAGACAGCGGGGAAAGCAGCTTATATACTTCCTAAAGTCACGCATATACTTTCTAAGCATGTGAAGAAAGAGAATGGGTCACTTGACCAAGAAATCGAAGAAAATGCACATACGCTCCAACAGACGCTAGAGAGCTTTCATGTGAATGCAAAGGTAATTAGTGCATGTCACGGTCCTGCCGTAACGCGTTATGATTTGGAACCTGCTCCCGGGGTGAAGGTGAGCAAAATCACGAATTTAGCTGAAGATATCGCTTTACAGCTAGCCACAACATCGGTTCGTATCGAACCGGTGCCGGGAAAAGCCGCCATTGGTATTGAGATTCCAAACCGTATCTTGGAAAGTGTCCAGCTGCGTGATGTTTTGGAGAATCCTGCTTTCCAAGAGGCGAAGTCAAAGCTGACCGTTGGTCTTGGCATGGATATCAGCGGGCAGGCGATCTTTGCAGATATTGGGAAAATGCCGCATCTGTTGGTTGCCGGGGCTACTGGTTCAGGCAAGTCGGTATGCATCAATACGCTGATTTCTAGTATTCTGTTCAAAGCTGCTCCGGATGAAGTTAAGTTCATCCTCATCGATCCGAAAATGGTTGAGCTTTCTAATTACAATGGAATCCCACATCTCATGGTTCCCGTTGTGACGGATCCTAAGAAGGCGTCGTCCGTACTGAACTGGGCTGTGCAGGAGATGGAGAAACGGTACGCTGTCTTTGCATCACACAGTGTACGTGACATCAAGTCGTTCAATCGTCGTTATGTCGAAGAAAAGATGCCGTTCATCGTCATCGTGATTGATGAGTTGGCGGATCTTATGATGGTATCCCCGCGCGATGTGGAAGATTCCATTTGCAGAATCCTACAGAAAGCGCGTGCCGCCGGAATCCACATGATTCTAGCGACACAGCGGCCGTCCGTCAATGTCATTACGGGAATCATCAAGGCGAATCTTCCTTCCCGCATCTCGTTTGCGGTCTCATCACAGGTCGATTCCCGTACGATTTTGGATCGCGGCGGTGCAGAAACTTTGCTTGGTAAGGGTGATATGCTCTTTTCCCCACAGGGAGCTCCTAAACCGATTCGTGTGCAGGGGGCGTTTATCAGTGACGAGGAAGTTGAAATGCTTCTGGACTACATCCGCTCACAAGGACAAGAGGTCAGTGAAAACGAAGAGCTCATTGACTTTATTGAGAATGACTCCAAAGAAGATGATTCATCCGAAGAGGATGAATTCCTCGTCAAGCAGGACAAACTTCTTCCGGATGCCGTAGAGCTAGTCATGTCCACGGGGCAGGCATCATCGTCCAGTATACAGAGGAGATTTCGTGTTGGATACTCCAGAGCGGCACGACTGGTGGATACGATGGAGGAACTGCGTATCATTGGGCCGAGCGGGGGAGGAAATAAACCGAGAGAAATCCTCATGTCACAGGAACAGGCTATGGAATTGGTTAAAAGTCTGATGTAATATATTTTTCCGATGAAATGTGCTATACTTAGCACACGAATTGATGCTGGGAGGGCGATTGAATTGAAATATATGACAGGAAAAGAACTGCGGGAAGCATATCTTAATTTTTTTGCAGAGAAGAAGGGACATCTTCGTTTGCCAAGCTATTCTCTTGTCCCGGAGAATGACCCAACGTTGCTTTTGATCGGTGCTGGCATGGCACCCCTCAAGCCCTTTTTTACCGGTAAGGTAAAGCCGCCGCGCCATCGCATCGTTACCTGTCAGCGCTGTGTGCGTACAGGAGATATCGAAAACGTCGGACGTACAGCGCGGCATCAGACATTTTTGAGATGCTTGGAAACTTCTCCTTTGGAGACTATTTCAAGAAAGAAGCGATTCCTTGGGCATGGGAGTTTCTGACCGAAGTCATCGAACTGCCCAAAGAGAAGCTTTGGGTAACCATCTATCCAAACGATGACGAAGCACGACAGATTTGGTTGGAGCAGCCGGGTCTTTCCCCGGATCATATTGTCCCGTTGGAAGATAATTTCTGGGAGATCGGCCCGGGGCCATGCGGTCCTGATTCTGAGATATATATTGATCTTGGAGCGGAACGTGGCTGTGGCAGTCCGACCTGCAGTGTAGGATGCGATTGTGATCGATTCCTCGAAATCTGGAATCTCGTCTTTACGCAATATGATCGCACCGAGGATGGTGAGTATAACCTCCTTGCCCATAAAAACATCGATACAGGCTGCGGACTTGAGCGTCTTGCTTCTGTCGTACAAAATAAGAAGACAAATTTCGAGACAGATTTGCTCTATCCTGTTATCGAGTATGCTGCCAATGTATCTCAGACGGAGTATGGCGCTGATCCACAAAAAGATATATCCCTCAAGGTCATCGCCGATCATGCGCGTTCTGTTGTCATTATGATCATGGACGGCATTCTGCCATCCAATGAGGGAAGAGGATATGTGTTGCGCCGTACGATACGGCGTGCGATCCGTCATGGACGGATGTTGGGCATCACAAAGCCATTCCTGGACGGAGCGGTTGATGCTGTCATCGAAATCTTTGGTGATGTAAAAGACTTTAGCGAACTCGTATCGAAAGAGGAATACATTAAGCGTGTCATACGCATTGAAGAAGAACGGTTTGCTGCGACGCTCGTCCAGGGCATTGATCTCCTGAATGAAGAGATTGACTCGCTGAAAGCGAATGCACAGCAGATACTTCCCGGAGAAGTCGGATTCAAACTCTATGATACCTATGGATTTCCCCGTGAACTTACTGAGGAAATTCTTCATGAGAATGGCCTCAAGTTGGACGATGCTGGATTTGCGCAGGAGATGGAAAAACAGCGCAACCGGGCAAGAAGTGCACGGGCTGAGAACCAGGCTGTGGCTGTTCCGGATCTTTCTGGATTGGATACATCAGCCCTGACCGAAAATGCAGAGGTGCGCGAGGCCAACGTTGTCGCCATTTGGCGTGATGGGGCTCTGGTCGACATGCTGCATGATGGAGAAAGCGCCGGAATCATCCTGAGCACCACGCCGTTCCACGCGGAGGGCGGCGGACAGGTGGGAGATGCTGGGCTTCTCCTCAGTGATGTCGGACGAATTGTTATCCGTAATACGAAAAGACTTCCTGATGGGACAGTTTATCATCTGGCGTATGTTGAGGAAGGTCAGATTCAGCGCGGAGAGACAGTTCAAATTCAGCTGGATGAGGTGCATAAGCTATCATCCGCACGTAACCATACAGCAACACATCTTCTTCAGGCAGCACTTCAGAGAATTGTCGGAGATCATGTGCATCAGGCAGGGTCTTTGGTGACACCTGAGCGACTTCGCTTCGATTTTACGAATTTTGAACCTTTGACACAGCAGCAGGTGCAGGATATCGAGGATTTGGTCAACGAAGAAATTCTTAGCTCAATCGATCTCGATATTTCGACGATGCCAATTGCAGTGGCGAAAGAACGCGGTGCAATGGCTCTCTTTGGAGAGAAGTACGGCGATATTGTCCGTGTGGTTGAGGTTCCGAATTTCAGCATCGAGCTGTGTGGAGGTTCTCACGTATCCAACACAGGACAGATCGGTCTTTTTAAGATTGTTGGCGAATCTGGTGTTGCTGCAGGCGTACGTCGTATCGAAGCAATTACCGGCCGTGCGGCATATCAGTATGTGTCAGAAACGGATGCGCTGATCCGTACACTTTCTCAGCGGCTGAAAGTAAAAGCGGGAGACCTGCCCACGCAAGTCGATAAACTGATCGACGAGAAGAAGAATATGCAGGAGCAGTTACGTACTTATGCGGACTCTCGTGATCAAGCAGACGCACAAAAACTGCTGTCAGATGTCCAGGAAATTGGAAAATTCCACGTCATTGTTGGAAAAGTAAATGTGGATTCTATGGAGGAACTTCGCAATATTGCAGATCTCGCCTGTGAAAAGCTCAGTGCGGGCATTGTCGTTCTTGGTATGGCGGCCAACGATAAGGTGAATCTTGTCGTTAAGGCAGACCAAGATGCTGTAGCCTATGGTGCCCATGCCGGCAACATCATTAAGGCGGCTGCTAAAGCCGTTGGCGGAGGCGGTGGTGGACGCCCCGACATGGCACAGGCTGGTGGAAAAATACCGCAGAACTTGCCGCAGGCCTTTGACGATGCAGTTCTTGTCATACGTCAGCAGGCAGGAAAATAATACAACCATGATGATCGGGCTGTCACGTGCTGACAGCCCTTTTTTAGAAGGCAGAGACATGGAACAGGATATAACACAAAAAATCAAGGGCAAAAGTATTCGTTATCTTATTGTATTTATCTGCATGATCCTTTTGGCCTCCGCCATATTGATTTATGCAAAAGGTATGAGCAGTGGCTTTCATGTTTCTCAAGCGTATATTTCCTACGAGAAAAAATACCTGCAGTTTTCGGATCGCATGATGGTACAGGAACTCCATGTCAGCACCGGAGATCATGTAAAACAAGGAGATCTCCTAGTAACAGTACAAAAGACTTTTTCTGACGAGGACATTCAACGCTTACAGCAGAGCGTGACACTCGCTCAAAACAATGTTAACCAGCTTCGCGCTGGTGCAGCTGTTTCTAATCAGCCAGAGATCTCACCGATTTCCAACGAAGCTGTTGATGCTGCACGCAGTAAAGTGGAACGTATGTCTGCATTATATGAGATGGGGGCAGTCAGTGCAGCAAAAAAAGAGGAAGCGATTCGGGAGTATGAGGAAATACAGTCTTCCGTGCAAGAAAATAGGGGAACTTCATCGATAGTGTTCAACTCTGCAGCGCTAAAAGGCGCAGAAGATCAATTAAACCAGGCAGAAACACTGTTAAAAAAAGCAAAAGAACCATCTTCATCCACTGATATCTATGCAAAATGGGATGGCGTCGTTTCTCAATTATATGTTCAGAATGGAGATGTCCTCGAACCGGACAGCAACATTATGGAAATAGAATGCACGGATCGTATACGAATCGAAGCAGAAGTTTCCCCGATACGGCAAAACAAATCTATCTCGGGCAAATCGTTACCTATTCACTCGATGGAATAAAGAGGGAAGGTACGGTAGAAGATATCACACCCGCAGATGATTCAGGCGAGGAAGATGGCCCTGTCTTCATTTCCGTCTCTATGCCGAACACGGATTGGTCTGATCTTCATCAAACGGATCAAATCGAATTATACTTTTCTTTGTAGGGAATGTATGTTTTGTTCATTCTTTTCGTGAGCATGAATCTATGCTATACTGTTGCTGAACATACTATGAAAGGAAACGGCAAATGATAGATCAAAGACGAAAGGATCCTTCCACTGATCAGTTGTTTCGTGCGGTTCTCTCTCTGCAGACCGTTGATGAATGCTATCAATTTTTTGAAGATCTGTGCACCATTGGCGAACTTCGTGCCATGGCACAAAGACTTGATGTTGCCCGTATGTTATACGGGGGGAATACCTATGATGAGGTTGTTGCCCATACAGGTGCAAGCACGGCAACAATCAGTCGTGTGAAGCGCTGCCTAAATTACGGTGCAGATGGATACACACTCGTTCTGAAGAATGGATGTCTTTCGGTGAATGCGGACGGAGGAGATACAGATGAATGCTAAAAACGCTATCCTAGAAACCCCATATGGGACAAGAGATCTGCTTCCTGCTGATGTCATTGAAATGCGTTACCTCGATCAAATCCTATCGCAGATCTTTTCCTCATGGGGATATGACGAGATCGCTACGCCGACAATCGAGCATTTGGAAACTCTTGTTTCGCGCATTCAGGAAGAGAATGACCTCTTTATTCTTTCTGGAAATAAAAATAGACTTCTTGCCTTGCGCAATGAAATGACGACGCCGATAGCGCGTTTGGTCAGCAGTCGATTAAAGATCTTCCTGCACCGCTTAAATTATCGTATATCGGCAACGTATTTCGCATTGAGCAGACGCAGGAAGGTCGTCAATGCGAGTTCCACCAAGCAGGTGTAGAGCTGATGGGATGCAATACTGCGGCAGCAGATGCAGAGATCATTGCGCTTGCCATCGAGGCTGTTCTGGCATGTGGAATCAAGGAATTCCAGATTCATATTGGGCAGGTGAACTTCCTCAAAGGAATGATGACGGCCTTTGGGATCGATGATGCGCATCGTGAAGCATTAAAGAATGCGATGGAATCTCACGACATTGTGCAAACGAATCAGCTCATTGACACACTCGCTATCTCTTCTGCCTCTAAAGAGCTCCTAAAGAGTATTCCTCTTTTGAATGGAAAGGAGGATGTCATTGAACATATTTACAAACTCCCATTGAACCAAGAAAGTCAACATGCAACGAATAATTTGGTGGAAATATACTCGATTCTGAAAGACTATCACTTGGCAGACTACGTGCATTTTGATTTTGGCGTAATTCGCGATTTTCACTATTATACGGGCATGGTCTTTGAAGGATATTCCCCGGGACTTGGCTTTCCTTTGTGTGGGGGCGGTCGCTATGATGATCTGTTGGGGAAATATGGAGCTCCAATGCCTGCGACCGGATTCGCCCTTGGGATGGAACGTGTTATACTGGCACGAAAGCGACAGAACGTCAATGCACAAATGGCACAGAAGGACGTATATATTGGATATGGGGAAGGACAGATCCAGTCGGCGATCACACGTGCAAAAGCCCTCCGAAATGAGGGCAATGTCGTAGAGCTTGCTGTCGTTCCGCAGACAAAGAATGAAGCGGCATCCTCAGGAAAACAAAAGGGATACGTTGCTTTTGAGTATTTCGCATGATACAGCGTATACGGCAGTTTCTATATGCTGTATTCGGACGTTTGGATGCAGAGGCAAACACATTCGTTCGTTGCTACTTATCCAAAGAAGAGCAGAAGCTGTTTTATGCCATGCACGAAGCGGATCAATTTCATGCATGGCGTGTCGCACGTAGTGCGCAAAAAAAAATATCTGCAATATGACGTCGTCCATTCCGATGCGTATATCCTGTTGACGCGATGTGCTCTATTGCATGATATCGGGCGCGAAAAGGGGATGGCTGATGTATGGGGGAAGGTACTGTCCGTCCTTGTGTATCGGTTCCTTCCGCATCTTGTTGAGTACTTTATCCGGGAAACGAACGGACATCGCGGAAGAATTGGTACAGCGCTGTATATCTGCCAATACCATCCAATCCTTGGGGCAAATAAATTGCGGAAAATAGGAGCGATAAAAGAAGCGGAAATCATCGTACAGCATCAAAAAAAACCAGCACCGGAGGATTCACTGGTGCTGGCTATTCTGAAGGAAGCTGATGGAGAGAACTGAGCTTATACTATCAGTTCATTTGGTTGTAACGAGGTAAAAAACGGGACGCAGGGAGGTGCGCCGTGGAGAATCATGCCATTAATATCCGCGCATCTTATCTACGACATTGAGCATTCCAATCCGCTGCGGAAAGATTTGCAAATTGTTGCGGAAAATTTTGAGAGAGCGATCCAGATACATAGGGGAGATTGATGAGTGGTGTGGAGTGATATAAAGATTTTCCACATCCCATAGCGGTGAATCCTCCGGCAGTGGTTCCTCTGCAAATACGTCTAAGGAAGCCCCACGAATCCGCTTTGAGGACAGGGCATCAACAAGGTCATCTTCATTGACCACGTCACCTCTGGATACGTTGATAAAGAATGCGGTCTCCTTCATCATGTTGAATGCTCTGCTGTCAAAGAGCTGATGTGTCTGTGGGGTCAGAGGAAGTGCAACGATCACATAATCTGCCTTGGACAACGCCTCTCCCAGATGCCCCGTGTCGAACAGTTCATCTACAAACGGCTCGGTCGTTTTCTTTCGCTTGACGGCAACGACACGCATTCCAACGTTCTTTAGATGCTTTGCCACCTCTCGACCAATGCTTCCCAGGCCAACGACAGCAGCAGTCTTCCCATAGAGCTCATCAGGGGCTGTGAGCCTCTTCCACTGGTGTGCTTTTTGATTCTCCCACGCTTCGATGAGACAGCGACTGAACGAGAGCATCGTCCCGAGGATGTGTTCAGCCATGGGAATACCGTGAATCCCGCGTGAGTTGGTCAATAAAATATCGGAACGTCGGAAGTTCTCGTTGGAAAGAAGACGCTCTACACCAGCACTGTATGTATGGATCCACTTTAAATTGGGCATTTGTGGAAGAAATGCATCCATATCCATCTGCGCATCATATCCCAAGAGGACGTCGATTTGTCCAAAATGAACAGCAGCTTCTTTGGGCGCAGACAGTTAATATGGCAGTCGCCGCTTTTATGGATGAGATCCTTTTGTGAATCACTTAATTGGATAAATGATAATATCTGAAGCGTCATCTGCATCTCCTTCTCATAAAATGAATCCTTTGCATAGGGATTATTCTAGATTCCCCGGAAAAATCCTTTTTTAAGCATTGACCATCATGAATTTAAGTGCTAGTATGTGCTCATATTAGTTCTTTAATGGACTAAAGGATTGGAGCTGTTTTCTATGGAAAATTACATGAATGATTATTTGACGATAGCTTTGCCAAAAGGGAAATTGTTTACCATCTCTAAGAATCTTCTTCATCGTGTTGGACTTTCAGTGGATCACCTGAGTGAAAAATCTCGTAAACTTGTCATCGAAAGCGAAGATCTAAAGGTACGATTTATCATTGCCAAAACATCGGATGTTCCGACCTATGTCGAATATGGCGCTGCGGATATCGGAATCATAGGGAAGGATGTTCTGCTGGAATCCCAAAAAGATGTGTATGAGATTTTGGATCTTGGATTTGGAAAATGTCATTTGATGATGGCTGTTCCCAAAAAGGAAAAGCGTCGACGTTTGCTCGATTACTCCTATACAAGAGTTGCAACCAAATACCCTCATATTGCAGAAAGTTTTTTTGCAAGGCAGGGGATGCAGATGGAGTACATCAAGTTAAACGGCTCCATTGAACTCGGTCCCATTGTTGGGCTGTCCGAGAGCATCGTAGATATTGTTGAAACGGGAACGACGCTGGCAGAAAACGATCTGGAAGAGATCGCACACATCTTGGATGTGAGTGCACGCCTGATTGTCAACCGCGTGAGCTTCAAACTGAAATTTCATCGAATCAATGAGATTGTCAATAACCTGAGACCAATCATAGAGAGTGGGGAAATCCTATGAAGATCATTTCTGTTGCTGATGTCGGCATAAAAGAGGCTGAATTACAGCTCACGAAAAAAGCCTTTGACGAAATTGAGCTGGGGGCGTCCATGCGGGCGAAGAATCAAGAGATTTTCGGCGAAGACCTGACGGCAAGCGAATTGGTTCATCGCATTGTTCGTGATGTACGTAGCGGGGGAGATCAAGCGCTTCTTCGTTATACTAAATTACTGGATGGTCTTGACCTAAACAGCAAGGACATTATGGTATCTGAATCAGAGTTACAGGCGGCAGCGGATCAGGTGGATGCAGCCGTTCTTGCTTCACTGGAGCGGGCAGCAAAGAATATCTTCGCCTTTCACGAAGAACAAAAGCCGAAATCGTGGATGACCTATCGCGCCCATGGCTCGATCTTGGGGCAGGAAGTGATTCCACTCTCGCGCGTTGGTATTTATGTTCCGGGAGGGACGGCGGCGTATCCGTCATCTGTGCTCATGAACGCCATACCTGCCATAGTCGCTGGCGTTGATGACATTATTATGTCAGTTCCAACCAAAGGCGGCATCCTCAATCCATATGTATTGGCTGCAGCACACATGCTTGGCATCAAGAAAATATTCAGAGTTGGCGGCGCACAAGCTATTGCCGCTATGGCATACGGAACAGAAAGTATCCCTCGTGTCGATAAAATCACGGGGCCTGGGAATCTTTTTGTCACCTTGGCGAAGAAAGAAGTATACGGGCATGTAGATATTGATATGCTCGCGGGCCCCAGTGAAATTCTGATCCTAGCGGATGCGGAGGCTTCTCCAAAATATATTGCGGCAGATATGCTCAGCCAGGCCGAACATGACCCTCTGGCATCCAGCATCTTAATCACCGATAGTGCGGACTTGGCATCGAACGTTCGCTGTGAAATACAAGATCAGCTGCAGAGTCTGCCGCGAAGGGAGACTGCTTCTGCCTCACTGGAACGTAACGGACGCATCATCGTGACGGAAAATATTCAACAATCCGTTCATCTTGCGAACTATTCTGGACCTGAACATATTGAACTTCTCGTAAAGGATGCCTTTCACTTACTTCCAGAGATCCGATGCGCAGGCGCCGTCTTTGTTGGCGCGTATTCTCCGGAGCCATTGGGGGATTATTTCGCAGGACCGAATCATGTCCTTCCGACAGGAGGAACAGCACGGTTTTATTCCGTCCTCAATGTAGAAACCTTTATGAAGCGAACCAGCATCATATCTTATACGAAAAAAGCGCTTGATGAAGTGAGTGATGACATCATCTGTCTGGCAGAAACAGAGGGGCTGGAAGCCCATGCAAGAGCCATTCGGACAAGGAGAGACAATATATGTTGAACTACCGAAACGGATTGGATCGTATTCCATCCTATGACACGACAGAACAGGATTGGAAGATCAAAGTAAATGCCAATGAATCGAACCTTGGACTTCCTCCATTGGTCGAGGAACGTGTGCTTTCCCGATTATCACGCGTTGCATTCCAACGCTATCCGAATCTGGAATACGATATGTTATGTGAACAGATAGGATGCGCCTACGGATGGGGGAAAGAAACGTTATCCTTGGAAATGGATCCAGTGAGATCATTGAAAAGATATTCTATGCCTTTGGTGGAGATGCCACGCATAAGATCGTTTACCCGGCTCCTTCCTTTTCTATGTATAAAATCTATGCAGCTGCATCCGGGGCGCAGGATATTGTTGTCCCGCTGCAAGAGGATTATTCTCTTGATGTAGATGCATTCATTCAGGCCGTAAATCAAAACAATGCATCCCTTGCCGTTCTTTGTAATCCAAACAACCCCACCGGCAATGCCCTGTCGATTGAAACCATAGATTATATTGCTGGGCGAATTCGCTGCGCATTTCTTCTTGATGAAGCATACACAGAATTCTGTGATCAGAGTGCCGTTTCGCTTCTAAAAAAATATGACCACTTGATGATTGCACGTACCTTCTCCAAGGCCTATTCCTTGGCTTCGTGTCGTGTCGGCTATATGTTGGCACATCGTGATATTATTGACATGGCTGTGAAAACATATATGCCGTATCATATCAATACGTTATCCTTGACCACGGCAGACACAGTCTTTCAAATGCGCGTTGAATTTGAACCGCAGATCCAAATGATCTGCGGAGAACGTGATCGTATGCAGGAAAAATACAAACATCTGCGCGGTGTAACGGTATATCCGTCATATACTAATTTTATCCTGATTCATTATGCAGGAGCATGCGCGCTAAATGATGAATTGATCCATCAGGGAATTGGCGTGCGTAGTTTTAACAATGCACCTCGGCTGGAGGATACGCTGCGCATTTCCATGGGAAGACCCAATGAAAATGACGCCGTTTTTCGTGCAATAAAAGATTATGTGGAGGCACGTACATGAGTACACGACACGCAGAGATTCATCGGACAACAGCGGAGACCGATGTCGTTGTATCCATGGAGCTCGACGGCAGCGGAACATCTCATATTGATACGGGGATTGGTTTTTTTGATCACATGCTCACGCTGTTTGCTGCACATGCTCGTGTCGACTTGACTGTTACGTGTCATGGGGATATCGAGGTCGATGGACATCATACGGTGGAGGATATCGGCATCAGCATAGGCGATGCATTTCGGACAGCCATTGGAGAAAAGCGTGGTATTTCCAGATACGGTACCTTCTTCCTGCCAATGGACGAAACGTTGGCAATGGTCTCCTTGGACATCAGTGGCCGTCCGTTTGTGTTATGACCCGGGAACTGAGCCAATGACGCCGATGATCGGAACCTATGACACAGAACTCACCGAGGAGTTTCTGCGTGCTTTTTCCTTCCATGCAGGAATCACACTTCATGTGAAAATTTTATACGGAAAAAATTCACATCACCGTGTAGAAGCCGTGTTCAAAGCACTTGCACATGCACTGCGTATTGCCATAGAGAAGGACGCACGAGCAGGTGACGAGATTCCTTCCACGAAGGGGCTTCTGTAAGGAGAGTACATGATTACCGTAATAGATTATGGGGCAGGTAATTTATTTAGTGTCGAAAAAGCATTTTCGGCAATCGGAGCAGAGGTATGTGTAAGCGAAAGAGCAGAGGATCTTATATCTGCAGATAAAATTGTCCTGCCAGGCGTGGGTGCATTTGGAGACTGCATGACCAGACTCAATGCGTCGGGACTGGTTCCTTTGCTAAAAGAGCGTATTGCCGAAGGAGTACCGCTCCTTGGAATATGTGTTGGGCTTCAGATCCTATTTGAGGGCAGTGAGGAATCACCGGATGTGCAGGGGCTGGGACTGCTGCGCGGACATGTGAAAAAAATCTCTGCAAAAAATGAGAAAATACCGCATATGGGCTGGAATGCCGTGCATATCGAAGAGAATGATAGGGGGAGTGGACTGCTCAAAAACATCCCGGATGCCTCTTATGTTTATTTTGTACACAGCTACCATGCGGTTCCTTCAGATCCTTCGATGATTTCATCGACATGTTGCTATGGAGAGAAGATCACCGCATCGATTGCTTCCAACCACATCATGGCAACGCAGTTTCATCCGGAAAAATCCGGGAAAATCGGGCTGGCGATGATAAGGAATTTTGCAAACTGTTGATAGGAAGGATTTATGCTGATTCTCCCTGCTATTGATTTACGCGGCGGGAACTGTGTCCGCCTTGTTAAAGGAGATTTCAAACAAGAAACGATCTACAGTGAACATCCCGAAGAAATTGCTCTTCGCTGGGAAGGAGAAGGTGCAGAATTTCTTCACGTCGTCGACTTGGATGGAGCTCTTGCTGGAGAGCCGCAGAATATGGACGCGATAAAGCGTATTCTTCAGGCGGTGACAATACCCGTTGAGGTCGGAGGCGGCATACGGTCAATGGAATCGATTGATCGTCTCCTTTCCATCGGCGTTTCGCGTGTTATCTTAGGCTCTGTTGCCGTACATAAAGAGGAACTGGTACAGGAGGCATGCAGCGCATACGGAAATCGTATCGTCGTTGGCATTGATGCAAAGAAGGGAATTGTCGCAACGGATGGATGGGAAAAATCCGGCGATATATCGGCAGTAGAGCTTGCGAAAAAACTCGGCACATTTGGTCTGGAGACGATCATCTATACTGATATATCACGTGATGGGACACTTTCCGGTGTGAACGTCACAGAAACGGCACATTTGGCTCGTGCCTCCGGGATCAAGGTGATTGCCTCGGGCGGCGTGAAATCCATCAGCGATATTGAGGAACTCAAGAAAAGAGAATGTGATGGCATCATCGGGGTGATTGTCGGAAAATCCATTTATGAAGGAACACTATCGCTCACTGAAGCAATTGCAGCATCGCGCTGACATGTACGTGTATCTTTCGAAAGGTGTGATTTCATCATGCAAACAACCTTTGCAAAACGTGTCATCCCATGTCTGGATGTCAAAGACGGACGAGTTGTCAAAGGAACAAATTTTGTTGGACTAAGGGACGCAGGAGATCCTGTTGAATTAGCCAAACGATACGATGAAGAAGGTGCTGATGAAATTGTATTTCTGGACATCACAGCATCTCATGAAAAACGGAAGACGATGGATCACGTCGTCTCTAGCTGTGCGTCCGAGGTATTCATTCCGCTCACCGTTGGCGGCGGAATAAGCACCCTAGATGATATGCAGCATATACTCAAGGCGGGAGCCGATAAGACCGCAGTCAATACCGCCGGCGTAAAAAATCCGGAATTGATCCGAGAGGGAGCTTTACGATTTGGCCGTCAGTGTATTGTCGCCGCAATCGATGCACGTCGTACTGGAAGAGATACATGGGAAGTGTATATCAATGGTGGACGTACGCCAACAGGACTTGACTGTGTAGCATGGGCAAAGGATGCAGTGCGTCTTGGAGCCGGTGAAATTCTGCTGACGAGCATGGATGCAGATGGGACAAAAAACGGCTATGATATAGAACTTACACGTGCCGTATCAGAAAGCGTCAACGTTCCTGTGATTGCTTCCGGAGGAGCAGGAACACTGCAGCATTTTTACGATGTTCTCACAAAAGGAAAAGCGGATGCGGTTCTTGCTGCGTCGCTGTTCCACTATGGTGAGTTCACGATAGAAGAGGTAAAAACATATCTTAGGTCACATGGACTGGGGGTTCGATTATGATGAATGTAGATATGTCAATGATTCAATTTGACGACCGAGGGCTGGTGCCAGCAATTGTTCAGGAAGAAAACAATCAAGTCCTGATGCTGGCATATATGAATCGGGAATCGCTTGAAAAAACAATAGAGACCGGATTTGCATGGTATTACAGCCGTAGCCGCCAAAAGTTATGGAAAAAAGGCGAAACATCGGGTAATGTCCAACGCGTAAAGAAATCTCTTACGATTGTGACGGTGACACCATATTGCTGCGTGTCAAGCAGTCAGGCGTAGCGTGTCATACAGGCACCTACTCATGTTTTAGCGGACGTAAAATCTATGACGCAGACAGTAAGAGTATTATCCCTCTAACAGAAAAAGAAGAGCATCCGTTGACTGAAGTTTTGGCGTCCCTTTATCAGGTCATCCAGAGCCGACGCCTGCATCCAGTCGAAGGATCCTATACCAACTATCTATTTGATAAAGGACAGGATAAGATCCTGAAGAAACTCGGCGAAGAAACGGCAGAGACGATCATTGCCTCCAAGAATAATATTCGCGAAGATGTCCTCTACGAGATGGGAGATTTGTGGTATCACTGTCTCGTCTTGTTGGCGTATCACAACATGACGCCGGAAGATCTACTGGAAGAATTGAAGCGGAGAAACAGCGGAGGAAAATATCATAAATTTGCCGGTAAGACAGGCATACGCCCAGATATGTAACTCTTCCTTTATTCAGCTATCCATAATGGTAATTATGGATAGCTGGTGAAATAAAGAAAAACTGGAGCAAAAGATATGTGAATCTTATAACTTGTCATTGACAATAAAGCAATTTGAAACTATAATTTAGATATTGGGTTATATAACTATAGATTATAGTTTTAATCAAGGAGAGTGTTCTTTTATGGCAAAGAATCCGGTCAAAATTACCGAGACTGTCCTCCGCGACGGACATCAGTCGTTGGTAGCAACACGCATGCGTATTTCGGACATGCTTCCGCAGCTTGCGGCGCTTGATGCCATCGGCTACAATGCTCTTGAGGCATGGGGCGGCGCCACATTTGACACATGCCTTCGCTTCCTCAATGAAGATCCGTGGGAGCGTTTGGATATTCTGAAGAAGAACCTTAAGACGCCAATTCAGATGCTCCTTCGTGGTCAGAACCTACTTGGATATAATCATTATTCCAACGATGTTGTTGAGAAATTTGTCCAGAAAGCTTCTGCGCACGGTGTTGGTGTCTTCCGTATCTTTGATGCATTGAACGATATCCGCAACCTGAGGGTCGCTATTGATTCGGCGCTGAAATGCCCGGAGAAACCGCATGTCCAGGGCTGCCTTGTATATACGATCAGCCCGGTTCACACCAACGAAAGCTTTGTTGAACTGGCTGTCGAGCTTGAGAAGATGGGATGTCATTCCGTCTGTATCAAGGACATGTCAGGCCTGCTGAAGCCATATGTTGCTGAGGATCTGGTCAAGAAGCTCAAAGCAGCGGTGAAGATCCCCATCGAGCTCCATACGCACTGCACCTCCGGATTTGGTCATGCAACGTATCTGAAAGCCATCGAGGCGGGGGTTGATATCATCGATACGGCACTGGCTCCCTTCTCCAGCGACACATCTCAGCCGTGTACGGAAACGATGGTTGCGATGCTGGAAGGAGAAGAGCGTGATACCGGACTTGACCGTCAGGCAATGACGCCGATCTCCAAGTACTTCCTCCAGGTAAAGCAGGATCTCATTAAGACATTCAACCTCAAGGGATACTTTGACGTCAATCCGAACGTGCTGGATTTCCAGATTCCTGGCGGTATGCTTTCCAATCTTGCTAACCAGCTCAAAGAAGCCGGCATGGAAGACAAGTACCAGGATCTTCTCGACGAGATGCCGCGCGTACGCAAAGATGTCGGTTATCCGCCGCTCGTTACCCCCTCTTCGCAGATCGTTGGAACCATGGCAACGTTTAACGTTATGAGTGGCCAGCGTTACAAGATGGTGCCGAATGAGTTCAAGGATCTTGCTCGTGGAAAAATTCGGCAGAACCCCCGTCGAGGTCGATCGTAAGTTCCTGACCGATACGCTTGGGATTGCTCCGGAGGATATCATCGAGGACTGCTCGATCGAAGATGCAAAGGCAAAGACATTCGCTGAGTTTAAGGAAGAACTGAAAGGAAAAGGATATCTCAATCCGACCGATGAGGATGTTCTCTCCTATGCCCTCTTCCCGCAGGTTGCGGAGGAGTTCTTCAAGGCACACTACAAGCCGATTACGGCATACGTAAAAGAGTAAGCTCAGACATCTAAAAAAGAAGGTGGAACGTGATGAATCGCGTTCCACCTTCTTTTATTGTTCCTTGAAGAATACCGATTTTCCAATAAATTCTCGAAAAGATGGAATTATTTGGGATATCATCGATGTCATGAATTTCATTGACGTATTGAAGAAAAACGTAGAATCAATCGCGCTTCTGTATATCCCTCTTCCCCTCTGCCTATCGCCTCTAAGAGAGGTACTGCATATTTTTTTAACACACCAATTTCATAGATCAGCGCGGAATTGAACAAAACATCGGCTTCCTCCTGAAATGGGAAAATATATTTTTCCTCCCCTGCCCTGACGTCTGGCCACTGCTTAATTGTCTTAATGGCCTTTTGCACCACGAAATTGATGATCCCGAACCAATCTGCGAAGGAAGCGTACCTCTGTCGTCGGGATACGATTATGTGCATCAATGTTCAGCTGTGTCAATGCACTAATATATATTTTGTATTTGTTTTTTCGCGCTATATCTGCGGTGAGCCGTTCATTCAGGCCATGAATACCCTCAATAATAATGGGTTGATCTTCTTTCAGCAGTAAGAAATTATCATCGCGCCATTCCCTCTTTCCCGTAATGAAATTGTAATAAGGAATTTGTACCTTATGTCCATTTAAGAGTTCCAACATATTTTGATTGAAGAGAGCTGTATCGATCGCGTCAATCGACTCATAGTCATACTCTCCTTTTTCATTTCGTGGTGTGTCCTCACGGTTCAGAAAATAATCATCCAATGAGATCATAATGGGATGCAGCCCGTTGACGCGAAGCTGTATCTGTAGTCTTTGAGCAAATGATGTCTTCCCGGAAGATGATGGTCCGGCAATCAGAATAAGCCGTATATTGTTCCGATGTGAAGCGATGTGATCCGCGATTTGAGCGATACGTTTCTCCTGCAGTGCCTCAGATATGCGTATGAGCTCTCCCATACGATGTTCAGTATTGATCTGATTCAGATCCGAGATGTATGGGCACTCCAATATCTTCGCCCATTCCTTCGCTTCAGAAAGAATGTGTTCAAATTTCGGCTGCTCTACACGCGTTCTGATTTTCCCGGCTGTCATTTCATCTGGTGTACGTATCAAGACACCGGATTGTTCCACATCTAATGCAAACTGTCCGAGAAGTTTTGTCTCTGGGAGCATCGCTCCATACAGGTAATCGGGATAGTTACGGCACGTATATATACTGATCATGGAGTGTGGAAGTGAGTCAATCAGTGCAGCCTTTCCCCTCTTGCCATGCGCCTGAAAGAGTTCAATTGCTTCCTGACGCGGAATACTGTGCTTGACGATGGGCGTGTTGCTCGCAATCATCTCACGCATTTCTTGTTCGATATCATGGATCAAATGCGCGTTGATTGATCTTCCTGGGATTTTTACTTCACAATATAATCCCTTATTGACTGTAAACTTGGCGACGACCTCTGCTTCTTTGTTCATATTGGATACGGCCACGATAAAGAGAAAGAGGATGGAGCGCTGATAGATTCTCCATCCAAGGGAAGTATTCAACTCGATAAATGAAATTTCATCATCATGATCATATTCTGACTGTATATCTCGTACTTCACCGTTGATTTTAGCTGCAACAATCGGACTGGAGTAATTCTGCTCTTCCTCTTGTGCAAGCTGCATCAATGTTTTTTTCATCAGAACCCTCTTCTCTCTTTACAGAAAAACCTGCCCATCGCGAGCAGGTTATCATCAGATAAAGAATGTAACAATTTTGTAGGTGATTGCACCCATGATAGCTGTGCATGGGATTGTCAGCACCCACGCTACTACCATTTGCTGTGCGACACCCCATCGAACAGCGTTAATGCGTTTTGCTGCTCCTACCCCCATAATGGAGCCGGAAACGACATGTGTTGTACTCACAGGCAGATGCAGCAAAGTTGCACCAAATATGATAATGGATGAGTTCAAATCCGCCGAAAAGCCTGAAATCGGTTGTAGCTTAAATATCTTACCTCCGATGGTCTTGATGATGCGCCAGCCGCCGACGGCCGTTCCACAAGCCATTGCAGTTGCGGCAAGGATTTTGACATAGGTGGGAACCTCGAACGCATCAATGTATCCACCAGCCAATAAGGCGAGTGTAATGATACCCATAGACTTCTGTGCATCGTTGGAGCCGTGAGAAAATGCCATAGTAGCAGCCGATAGGATCTGCATTTTCTTGAATTTTCCGTTGATGGATGTTGGACGTGAATGCCCAAACACGCGGAACAGAAGCAACATGATGATGCATCCGGAAACCATACCAACTAAAGGAGATAAAATCAACGAGAGGACAATTTTTCCGATTCCCGTGAAGTTTAATCCATCGACGCCTGAGGATGTCATCAGAACAGCACCGATCACCCCACCGACAAGTGCATGTGAACTACTGGAAGGCATCGAAAACTTCCATGTAATCACATTCCATACGATAGAGCCGAAGAGCGCAGCAATAAGAACGTGTTCATCTACATGAGAGGCTGATTTTACGATATCTGAACCGATGGTCTTTGCCACACCAGTGCTGTACATTGCACCGAAAAAGTTAAGGACTGCGGCCATAATAATGGCGTGCTGCGGATGAATCGCTCTTGTGGAAACAGAAGTGGCAATCGCATTCGCTGTATCATGAAAACCGTTGATAAAGTCGAATATCAATGCCAACAGAATGACTAGAAAGATCAATAGCTGCAAATCAGGCATACTTCATTACCACTCCTCGCAGCATATCAGCAATATGTTCACAATGATCCAGCGTGTCTTCCAGCTGCTCCAGAACATCTTTCCAGCGAATGAGCTCAATCGGATCCTTCTCGTGTTCAAACAGGTAGGCAACTTCACGACGGTAGATGAGATCGCCTTCACTTTCAAAACGTTCAATCTTGTGCGATGCGTCCAATATACCCACTTGATTTTTGCGGATGTTCCCCAAAAAGGATACCGCACGAACGATCTCCTCCGTTGCAGAGAGCAATAACTTGGTCAGGTTTACTGCTCCCGTCATTGGCTCCCCCATATGGTACATGTCGTATCGTTGTAATATTCCTTGGAGGAGATCAACGCCGTCATCGAGGTTATTTGCCAATGCGTATATGTCTTCACGATCAATCGGTGTAATGAAAGTGAGGTTCAGCTTGTCAATAATACGATCGTTGATAGCATCTGCTTCGTGTTCAATTTTATTGATTTCTTCTACCTTAACCGCCGTTGTTTTGTAATCCTGGATGACCTCGTCCAGAATCAAAGCTCCTGCATGAAAGAATTTCGCACTTTCAAGGAATAGATCAAAGAACTCATCATCCTTCTGTTTGAAATTAAACATAAATCCAGATCCTCCCCAGGAATACATTTACTTGGAGGTACATACAGAAAAATCACACCCCAATAATATCATTATTTCAGATTGACAGCAAGCCAAAATTTGACTGTACTCAAATCCTTCGGCGAGTCGCTCCGCGAGGAGTGTATAGCGTCGTCTTGTTCGATCATTGCTTACAGCGGTAAAGAGTGCTGTGCGATCTCCTACAAGAATCACACGTTCCTTTGCGCGTGTGACAGCCGTATAGAGTAGGTTACGCTGCAGCATAATATGATGTGCACGTACAAGCGGTAAAATGACAGTACTATATTCGCTGCCCTGACTCTTGTGTACACTCATGACATAGGCGAGTGTAAGCGATGCAAACTCATCCCGTGTATACGTAACATCCACATCATCTGTGTATTGTACGATAAGTTTCTCTGTATCAATCCATACAATACGGCCAACATCACCGTTGAAAACATTTTTGGTATAGTCGTTTCGTATCTGCATGACCTTATCGCCGCTGCGAAATCCGGCGATTGACGCATTGTCTTCCGTTTCTGGGTTGAGTGCTTCCTGTAGTGTGCGGTTTAGTGCATCTACGCCACATGCTTCACGACGCATGGGCGAAAGCACTTGCATGTCCATCACAGAGTGCCCCTCTTCGATCAACGATTGACAAATTGATAGGACTTGCTTTGCAGCTTCCTTGGCGGATACTGCCGAAACAAAGGAGAAATCGTTTCCTGTAAATGTCGGCATAGATCCTGTGTTGATTGCGTGTGCATTGAGCACGATCGTTCCTCTGTTATTCTGACGAAAAATCTGTGTCAGACGCACACATGGAAAAACCCCCGAACGAAGAATATCTTTTAATACAGATCCTGGCCCGACGGCCGGAAGTTGATCTGCATCTCCAACGAAGACGATGTGTGAGCCTGGAAGGACAGCGGAAAGCAGATGCTGCATAAGCACAATATCCATCATGGATATCTCATCAATGATGACAACATCTGCCTCAAGCATACATTCCGCATCACGTGCAAAATGCATCTCGCCGTCTTCTTCACGTCCTTGTGCTTCGAGCATACGATGTACAGTGGCTGCGGGAGCCCCAGTCGCTTCTGAAAGACGTTTGCAGCACGACCTGTTGGCGCAGCGAGAAGGATTTCCAGCCCTTGCTTTCCCATTATATCAATCATGCTTCGAATTACTGTTGTCTTTCCTGTGCCAGGGCCGCCGGTAAGTATGACAACGCCATGAAGCAGGGATGCAATCACGGCATCTCGCTGCTGCTGTGCGAGTGTTACCGCATGCTCTTCCTCCCATTTGCTGACAAGTGCTGCAGGGTTGTGAACGTGAATTGGTTCTGCCTTATGCTTGAGCATGCGGAGAAGATCTGCGGTTTCTACCTCTGCATGATACAATTGAGGCGAGTAGATCAGACGCTCTCCCATCTCATCCACGGCATAGACGCGATGCATTTTCACCTCGTGTCGGAGTACATCCATGATGTCAACATGCTCAACACCAAGGCGCTTGGCGGTATGCTCAATCAGCAGAGCTTCCGGAATGCAGCAATGCCCATTGGATGCAATTTGTGCCAGTTCAAAAAGGATGCCTGCTGCAATCCGTTCCGTTGAGTTTTTTTCCCGCCCACATGCCGCAGCAATCGTATCCGCCGTGATAAACCCAATACCATCCACTTCTTGTGCCAGCTGATATGGATTTGTCTCCATCACCTTCAGCGAGAGTGAGCCATATTTTTTGAAGATACGGGCGGCATAGCTACCAGTTACACCATGCTCTTCCAGCCAAAGCATAATATCACGCAGTTCGCTTTGCCTAAGATAGGATGCTGTAATTTTCTCTGCCGTTTTAGGTCCAATTCCGGTAACTTCCGTTAGGCGACGTGGTGTGCTCTCTATGACCTTTAGTGTGTCTATACCAAAACGTTCAACGATACGACGTGCCATCGCCGGGCCGATTCCTTCGATCACACCGGAAGACAAAAACCGCTCGATGCCATGTGCCGTCGTCGGTGTACTAACGTGCATTTGCACTGCTCGAAACTGTCTCCCAAAGCGAGGATGTACAAACCATGTTCCGCTTAAATGCACTTCCTGCCCAAGAAGCGGTGCGGGAAGGTTCACCGTTGCCGTACATTTCGACTGACTTTGTAGGCGCAGGCGAAAAACAGAAAATTCATCATTTGCAGCCGAAAAAATGATATGATCTACAATACCGGTTAGTCGTTCTTCCTTGTTATTGAAATCAAGATCTTGCTGAAGCTGCATCATCGACCTCCGTCAGCTGCTCCCACTTGGCATAACGTTGTATAATCTCCTGCTCCTTTTCTGCATACGCTGCAGCAACGGTATGGCTGCGTTCGGGGTCACATTGTGTTTCTGGCAAATTCATCTCATACTCCAACCCTTTTAGCTCTGCCTCCGCCATAGCGATCTCTGCTTCAGCACGTTCAATCATTTCCTGACGGCGGCCCGTAGGCAGCGTACTTGCTGACGACTGTCTATGGGAATTGTTTTTTTGCGCAGGAGGTTGTTCTGTTTTCTTCTTTTGGGAGACTTGATCCTGCTCTTGTGGCCGTGAAGACTCCTCTTCTTTTTTCATCAGATAGTAACTGTACCCACCGAGATACTCCGTAATCGTTCCTTGGTTCAATACCAATGTGCAGTTTGCTGTCTTATCCAGAAAATAACGATCGTGAGATACGGCAATAAATGTTCCCGGGAAGGCCATAAGAGCCTCCTCTACTGCCTCACGTGCCGGGATATCCAGATGGTTCGTCGGCTCATCCAGAACGAGAAATTAGCGCCTGTCAGCATCAGTTTCAGAAATGCGACGCGCGCCTGTTCACCGCCGGACAATTCTCCAATACGCCGAAGCACATCATCTCCGTGAAAGAGAAACGCACCGAGATAGCTGCGTGCAGTCTCCTCACTTAATCCGTAGGTATAGCTGATTTCGTCTAGTATCGTATTATTAGGGTTAAGGCCTTCGTGCTGCTGGGAAAAATATCCGATCTTGACACGGCTGCCGATCTTCACACGTCCTTCTGCTTCACGTTCTCCCACCAGAATTTGAAGGAGTGTCGTCTTCCCTGCACCATTTTCTCCGATTAGTGCCACACCGTCTCCTTTTCGTATCAAAAGGGAGATATGATCAAGAATACGATGCCCATCCTGATAGGAAAACGAGACATCCTCAAGTTCCGCAACACGCTGTGCGCACTCCTCCGGGGGAGCAAAGGAAAAGAATTGAAACTGTGCTGCTTCAGGCGGAAGTATGATGCGTTCCAACCGATTGAGTTGACTCTGTCTGCCGCGTGCCTGTTTGGCTTTTATCCCTGCTTTATATTTGCGAATATATTCTTCTGTCTTACGGATATGATCCTGTTGTTTTTCATAAGCATGCTGAAGTGCTGCGCGGCGCTCATTTTTTATGCGTATGTAATGTGTATAATTTCCTGTATACGACGTAATCGTCTGATGTTCGAGCTCGAGAATATGTGAGGCGACACGATCAAGAAAATAACGATCGTGAGAAATTAAAAGCACACCGCCTCTGTAGGAGCGGATAAATTCCTCCAGCCATTCGATCATGCCAATATCCAGATGATTGGTCGGCTCGTCTAAAAAAAGAAAATCTGGTTCACGCAAAAGTGCTTTGGCAAGACATATACGTGTTGTCTGACCACCGGAAAAATGATGAACATCCTTAGTCAAATCCGGTTCTGAAAAACCAAGACCAAATGCAACGCGCCGAATATGTCGTTCAAAATCATAACCATTCATGGACTCAAATCGATTGACAAGATTTCCATAGGCTTTGAGGTCTTCTTCACTGCTCTGTCCGGAGGAGATACGACGTTCCATCCGTTCTTTTTCTTCACGAAGTGAAATGATATCAGAGAAGGCTCTGTATAATTCATCATACAGTGTTTCCGAAGAAAATACGGCCTGCTGCTCAACGTAGCCGATGGTATCGGTCGGATCGACAGACACTGTACCATCATCCGCTTCCTCCCGCCCAAGGAGAACACGCATCAGTGTTGTTTTACCGCTTCCGTTGGCGCCGACCAGACCTATTTTATTACCGCGCATAATTTCAAGGTTCACATGAGAAAAAAGTGTATGTATCCCATACGATTTTTCCAGCCCGACCGCCTTAAAACTTCCCATATTACGTTTCTCCGTCCTTGTGTTTTCGCGTTGATTGATAGTCACGCCCAATATATATGATTGCCTGCTGTTCTCCGGCTCCCTCCACCGGCATAATAACGCATGGAAACGGCATGCCATAAAAAAGATTGACATGCGAATTCGCCGTCATGACTGCAGTTTTTGGGCGATCCGACGATCGTCCCGTCTCGACACTTGAAATCCGAAACCCTTTTGCCTGAAGAATATCTGCTACCTCTGCCCCTGCCCCGTCAATTCCGCTGGAATTGACGATGAGGACGGAAATACGATCCGTTGAATCTTGGCGCTTTTCCACGCTAGCTTCTTTTGATTCTTTTTTTTCGGCTGTACGATGTGCGCCGATCACGCGATCGCCCTCCGCCAGCAGTTCATCAGCAGAAGGAAAATTGACTTTTGCGTTGTTCTCCATCATCCTGCGCAGCCGTTCCGGCATATCGGCACGGTATTTATCGGCATCCCGTTCGGCTTCTTCGCGCATGGGGGCTGACAGCTCTCTGCCAACGCCTTCCATGAGCAGTGATCTTGACGTGACAATGTCTGGAACCCAATAGCTCACATCGCCAAGATATGCAGGGGTTCCTGCAACCATAGACATCGAAAGCCCATCTGCATCAATGGTTTTAAACCGTTTTGCCAGCGCAATCAACTGACGCAGAGAAAGATCGGTCTGAACAGCATTCTTTACTTCCCCTATGATGGCAGAGATGCGAGGAAGAATCTCTGGGGATATAAGACGCGTAAAAAAAGCCCGCATAAAACGTTGTTGGCGTGAAATGCGCCCAATATCCCCTTCCCCATCTCGATAACGCACATACTGAATGGCATGAGCACCATCCATGTGCTGTATGCCAGGCTGAAGGTCAATGATAAGACCGCCATTGTCGTCCCAAGGATCTTCATAATACATTCGTTTCTCTACGTCGATATCGATACCGCCGACGGCATCGACAATACGCTCAAACGCTGACGTGTCAATCAAAATATAGTGCGAGACAGGAACACCAAGCAGCTTGCGAATGGAGGCAATTGTCAGATCATGACCGCCAAATGCATACGCATGGTTGATTTTATCATATCCATAGTTTCCAATTTCAACGCGTGTGTCGCGAGGGATGGACAGCAGTGATATCCGATCTTTTTTTTCATCGACGGCGGCAAGCATCAGCGTATCACTTCGTCCAATATCGTCATCTCTGCGATCAACTCCCATGAGCAGCACATAACCGAGATCGTCGGAAACACTGGTGCCGACATCTGCATCCTTTAATGAACTGGAAAAAAAATATCCTCCTGCATAATAAATCACACACACCAGTACAAATGAAAACGTAAATATAATTCCCGCATACTTAATGAACATACGATCTGTTGTTTTCTTGTCTGATAGAGTTGTTTCTGGTTCTTGTGCCATCGATTCGTAAATCTCCCTCTCCGCTTATACCAATCGGATTCAGTATAGCAAAAACAGGCGTTCCGCGCAAATTCTCTACGTATGATATGTGGGAGCAATATAATGCTTGCAATAAAACATGCCTTCGACAACCATGTCGTTTTAATCTTTCTTTACAAATAGTGCATTTCATGTAAACTATGATTTATACTTACATATAGATTTGTAACTGTATATCGGCATAGTGCAATACAGATGGGGATGTTGCCTAATGCTGCAAGGGAGAGGGAATCATGCTTCGACTTCCTGTATCGAAACTAAAAGACGGGATGGTTCTTGGGCAGAGCTTGTTCAATACAGCAGGAGGAAGCTATCTTGTCAAGGGACAGCCGGTAACCATTGACTATATTCGGAAACTGCGTCAGATTGGCATTCAATCAGTGACGGTTACCTCTATGGATCCGGCACATAAACTGCCGCCTCCTCCCGATGTCATTGAAGAAAAAACGCGAATCAATGCAATCAGTACGGTCTACAATACGTTTCAATCCATTGAAGAGAATGGAACGCTTGATACGACGGCGTTGCAGAGGGTAACAGACTCCATTGTCTTTGATCTCTTTGAAAATCGGAATAACCTCGTCCAGCTGACCGATATACGCGCCCATGATGCTTATACTTTCGCGCACAGCGTCAATGTTGCCGTACTCTCTGCCATGATGGGCATGCTATGTCACATGCCCAGGGATGAAATCTCTCTGATTACACTCGGCGGTCTCCTGCACGATCTTGGCAAAGTAGACGTGAGCTCAGATATCCTGACAAAAAATCGAGGACTCTCTGACCGTGAGTTCAAGATTATAAAAAAGCATCCACTTGATGGTTCTCGCCGCATCCTCAATGTCAGTGACCTTCCCAAGAAAAGTATTCTGGCAACCATTGCTGCGCAGCATCACGAACACATCGATGGATCGGGCTACCCCAATGGGATTATCGGTAATGAGATGCATCGTTATGCCAAGATCACGGCCATCGCCGATGTCTATGATGCACTAACCAGTGAACGTCCTTACAAAAAGGCCTACATGCCAAATATTGCCTATAATATCATGCATAATATCAGCAAGGGACAGTTTGACCAAGATTTGCTGGATACATTTTTAACAATGTCGCACTTTATCCAGAGGGTGCTGTGTTAAAGACAACATTTGGCTTTGCTGTTGTGAAAGAGAGTAGGTTTGGACGTACAACAACGCCAACCATCATTCTTTTTGCCGATACAAACGGAAAATTATTGAATGAGCGAAGTGTTATCGATCTCTATGAGACACCGGATGGAGCAAAATCCATACAGGTCGTTCCTACAGGAAATGAGCTCTATCACTTCATCCATGAACTAGGCGTCGACCCATCTTACTACCTCGAAGAGGAACGAAAAAAGGATGCGGCTGCTGGGATAAAATCCTCTGGTGTGTCGACGGCGCCGCGTGCGCAGTTGAATTAAGATAAAATGAAGTCCGTTAGCGTATAGTAGATCTCGTGCATCAATCATACACTAACGGATTTTTTGTTGCTTATCTTTGCGTTCTCAGAATCACATCGGCCATCTCTCGTACTGTATTACAACGACCGACGGGATAGCCAATCTCTTCGATTTGCTTTCCAAGCCGCAGGAGATGCGGTGGTGTAAGCGAAGCTTGCTCCAACAGTTCTGTATTGCGAAATATATCACATGGAGCACCTGCTCCGATAACACGCCCATTCGCCAGCAGGATTAAACGTTCGGCAGCATGCAGGATATCCTCCATGCTATGTGAGACGAGAACAATGGACATACTGCGCTCACGGTGAAGTGTCGAGAGCATCGACAATAGTTCTTCGCGGCCACGTGGATCAAGACCGGCTGCCGGTTCGTCCAAAACGAGATAGCGTGGTGCAAGAGCCAATACACCGGCAATCGCCGTACGTCTGCGCTCCCCTCCGGAGAGTGCAAATGGAGAACGCTCCCGATAGACCTGTGGGAGATGAACAAGCTCCATTGACTCTTGCACACGCCGCTCAACCTCGGCTTCGGGGAGACCCTGGTTACGCGGACCAAAGGCAATATCCTCGTAGACAGTTTCTTCAAAAAGCTGATGCTCAGGGTATTGAAAAACCATGCCTACACGAAAGCGCGCGGAACGATCCTTCATATCGTTTTTTGGCGTTCTCTTCCCAAGCGGTACGCCATCTACGGATACTGTGCCGGAAGTGGGCTGAATCAGCCCGCCGATCAGCTGCATAAGCGTAGATTTTCCCGCGCCTGTTTCCCCCGCTATTGCAGTAAATTCTCCCTCGTTAATGACAAGTGAAACGTCATGAAGTGCAGTATGGGAGAGGGGGGTGTTCTCCATATAGGTATATGAAACAGAATCTATTTCGATAGACAATGGATCAACTCCTCGTCTGTTAAGATATTATCCGATAGATGCTCTCCAGCTCGACGTAAGTGTTGTGCAAGATCAGCAGCAAGGGGGAGATCGAGTCCCAGCTGCTGTATACGTTCTGTGTGAGAGAATACGTCATGCGGCGTTCCATCCATGACAATCTTCCCCTGATCCATCAGAACGATGCGATCCGCAGCAATTGCCTCCTCCATGAAGTGCGTGATATAGATGATCGTTGTCCCCTGCTCTTTGTGCAGTTTTTCACGGCGGAAAGAACTTCCGCGCGTCCGCGTGGATCTAGCATAGCTGTGGGCTCGTCCAGGACAATACACTGCGTTTGCATAGCGATAGCACCCGCGATAGCAATACGTTGCTTCTGTCCTCCGGAAAGCAGATGCGGTGCATCAGTCGCATGATTACTCATCCCGACCAATGCAAGCGAATCCTCGACGCGGGCCCGTATTTCGCATGGAGGAACTCCAAGATTTTCTGGGCCAAATGCTACATCGTCTTCAACGACAGCGGCGATCAGTTGATTGTCAGGATTCTGAAACACCATACTGACTTTTTCGCGAATCTTCCACCATTGAGATTCGTCCCGTGTATCCATGCCATCGACAAGACAGGTTCCCGATGATGGCAGAAGAAGTGCATTCAGATGGCGCGCTAATGTAGACTTCCCTGAGCCGTTAGCACCAAGGACAGCGACAAACGCACCGTCCGAAATTTCCAGAGAAACATCACGGAGTGCCTCGTGGTCTTCGTTATCTGTGCCTTGATAGATATGCGTCACATGGTCAAGTGAAAAAAAGGATTGTGCTTCCATTAGTCTTTATCATCCCGTATGTTCTTAGACTTTGCCTTCAGGCGAACATGGAATGTCGTACCTTTGCCAAGTTCGCTGTCGAGTGTAATTGAACCGTGGTGTGCCTCAACAATCTCGCGTGCAATGGCGAGGCCGAGCCCATTGCCGCCCATACGGCGCGAACGCGCTTTATCAACACGATAAATCGATCAAAGATGCGTTCTTGATGCTCTTTTGCAATACCGATTCCCGAATCTGTGACAGAAAGGCATACCATGCCGCGTTCCTCTGTGCTCAAGGAAACTTCAATGTGACCATGCTCCGGTGTATACTTTACTGCATTGTCAACGAGAATCAGAATAAGCTGACGTATTTTCTGTTCATCTGCGTATATCTCTGCACGTTTGGGCAGGAGCTCTTGGATCGCAATATCTTTCTTCTCGGCAAACGGGCGCATCATGCGTACCGTCTGTCTGGCTGCTGCAGCGATATCCATGCGTACCGGTTTGAACTGTGTTGCCCGTCCATCTGTGCGCGCAACCGTAAGTAAATCGCTTACGAGTTTTGTCATTTTTTTTACTTCATCACGAACATCTTCAATGACCTGTTTCAAAAATGGTGATGTAATTGTCGGGTCACTATGCAGAAGATCGGCAGAAGCAAGGACAACAGCGAGAGGTGTGCGCAGTTCATGGGAAGCGTCTGCTGCGAATTGACGTTGGCGCTCATACGCCTCACGGATTGGCCGCATGGCACCACCCGAAAGAATATAGCCGATTGCAGCGGCAAAGATGATGGCGATAACGCCCAATGCCGCCAGTGCCGATGTTGCTTTTTCCAGTCCATTATACATGGCAGTAACATCTTTTCCTACGTATACCGTTTGCATTGGCATGGGGGGGCTGGATACAGTTTGTGATGTCATCATCACTTTCGTCTGAACTCCGCGATCACTCGTCTTAGTAAATACACGTACCTCACGGTCGGATGGATTCCATGTCCCGACGATGTCCAAGACAAAGGATTCGATACGGGATGAGGCACGCGAGAAATTTATGAGACGTCCCCGATCATCAAACACATAATAAAAGAGACGATCATTGGTACTGCGATACAGCTGTGCCTCATCTGCATCTGTTCCCGTATGCAGTTCATGATACACCTGAGACTCTGCGACGCTGTTTGATGTATCCAAAAGTTCCCGCGCCTGCTCAGAAGTAATCGCCCACTGCATCGTCTTGTGCATAGCAAAAAGGAGGACAATAACCAGCCCTCCCATAACCAGTGCATAGCGCAGCATCAACAGTAAGCGGCTGCGTCCAAACAGATTCTGTTCGCTCAATTTGGTGCCTCCAGCTTATATCCGACACCACGTATCGTTTTGATGGATGCCCCCTCTCCCGCTGCGTCTAACTTCTTTCGCAGCATTTTCATATAGGAGTCGATGTTATTCGAGCTGACGTCTGCCTCCAAACCCCAGATCCGATCGAGGATGATATCGCGCGGAACCACGATTCCGATATTCTGTGCTAGGAGATCAAACAGCTGAAATTCCCGCGGAGAGAGTTGAATGATCTTTCCATTCTTTTCGAGAATATTTGCCGTACGATTCAGCTTAAAACCGCCGATTTCATCAACCTCATGCTGTATACGCTGCGTTGACCGCCTGCCAAGTGCGCGCAGACGAGCCAAAGCTCAGAAAACTCGAACGGCTTTACGAGATAATCATCCGCACCGGCATCAAGTCCCTTCACACGATCCTCCACAGAGTCCCGCGCGGTCAGCATGAGAATGGCACGATCATAGCCGTTTCGGCGCAGGCGTGCACAGGCATCGACTCCTGACTCGCCCGGCATCATCCAGTCCAAGATCAGGATATCGTACTCTGTGTAGGTTGCATACGCATAAATATCACTGCCGTCTGTCACCCACTCAACACTAATGTCGTTTTGTTCAAGCATATATTGGATGAGCTTGCCGAGGCGCAGATCATCTTCTGCCAAAAGCACGCGCATAATACCATCTCCCTGCTATATCGAATAGAATTATAGATAAGGGGAGTGAAAGATAGCTGAAAAAAAGTGCTAACGCATCGCTATGTGCGCTGATGCAATCATGCGATAAAAGACAATCATCCCAAGCCCGTAGCAAGTCAGCATAATGGCCCCCATGGGAATGGCAGTATGATCACCTGCGATGCCTACTACAGGCATCATGCAGGCGCCCAGCAGCATCGAGAAGCATCCAATCAATGCAGAAGCACTGCCCGCATTTTTCCCCTGTCGTGAAAGCGCGAGGGAAAAGCTCGCTGCACCCATCACCGAGAGGGGGATGATGGTAATAAAGAGTAGAATAAAGATCACAGGAAGCGGTGCGGAGACAAAAAACCCAATCAGAAGCAAGCTGCTCCCGATTAGTGGAACAAGTACGGCATATTTCAACATAACGATATCCGGCACACGTCCGGCCAAGCGAGCCGGTAAAATACCGGCGAAGAGAAGCCCTCCTCCAATCACGGCAAAAATCATACTAAATCCCTGTGGAGAGACACCATAGATATTCTGAAAGACGAATGAAGAGCCGGAGAGGTAGGAAAAGAAGGCACCAAACACGAAGCACTGCAACAGACAATGTCCGAGAAAATAACGATCATGTAAAAGAAGGGGGAATTTCTTCAGAGAATCCATCATGTTCTTGCTGCGCTGTTCCTTGGGGAGCGTCTCTTGATAAGCGAGAGTTGCACCGGCCAATACTACGCCGATGAGTGTCAATAAAACGAAAGTGGCGCGCCAATTCGCAAAAAGGAGAATTTGTCCGCCGATCACGGGCGCAATAATGGGGGCAAATCCGTTGACCATCATGAGTACAGAAAAGAACCGTGTGAGCTCTGAGCCTTCGCAAACATCACGTGCGATTGCGCGTGAAATAACAATTCCGCTCGCTCCGGCGAAACCGGCAAAGAAGCGAAAGAAGAGGAAAAGATATATATTCTGCGCGAGTACGCAGCCGAGCGTTGCACCGACAAAGACAAGCATTCCGATCAGAAGAGGCTTGCGGCGTCCCAAGAGATCACTCAATGGTCCGGCAAGAATCTGTCCAAGTGCCATGCCCAGCGTTGTCATAGTAAGCGTCATCTGTACCAATGATGTTGGGACAGAAAAGGATTCCTGCACCTCAGGCAGTGCCGGGAGATACATATCCGTTGAGAGCGGTGCAATTGCCGTCATAACACCAAGGAATATGGTCAGCCAAAGCCGCGTATACGCATTCATCTCCATTATATTTCTCTCTTATCCTCGTTCACTGCATAATTGTTTTAAGCAGCATTTGCAGCAGATGATTTCTTTCCCCGGCTCATTAGCCATGCCTTTATCGTTTCCCATATTGCAGTTGCGATGACGATTCCCGCTGCGATTGATGCTGCATAGAGAAAAGTTTTTATCCCCTGCGTACCAAATTTATTCCAGTCAGCAGCAACCGCATAGAACATTGTTCGGTAGAGCGAACCACCGGGGACCATGGCAATAACACCGATGATCAAAAAAATTGTTGCGGGGCATTTATAAAAACGTGCCAGAACTTCTGCGGCAAGTGTCGCAAATACAGCCCCAGCAAAGTATCCGGCATACTCATTCCAATCGAGTGCTATAAACAGGATGGTGAATCCCCAGGCAATCATACAGACCACAGCTCCTACACAGGCATCCTTGATATGCCCATGCCAGAGCAAATGAAAAAAGAATCCACCAATAAGAGACGTGAGGAGATAGACCCACCACGTTGTTTGAAAAGCGATGATGGTTCCTGATGAACTAAACGCAAAGCCGGTAGCGATCAGCAAGCTCAGAATAAATGCCTCTGCACTCTTGAGCAGCCCTGAAATCGTTTCCTGACTGAACATATCGCGTATTGAGTTCATGAGGGCAAGCCCTGGGATCACCGGCATAATGTTGCCCATATTTATCGCTGCCGGATGAATATCCATCCCCAACCACATGAATGAGTTGGCAAAAACACCACCGATAAAACTAAGCAAAACGAGGGCACAGTATGGATTTAGTTTTGTTCTGCCAAGCAAATATTGAATGAGTCGAAGAAAAACACCAACGATCCCGGCACATATGGCATCTTCTAAACGACCGCCAAAAAAAGCAGCAAAACTGCCGGCGATAATGGCCCAATAAAACACAGATGCTTGAGTGAAATCACATCCATCGCATCAATCTCGCGTATACGCACCTTTATTTCATCCGAACTGATGGGATGTGCACAAATTTCCCGTGAAAGTTGGTTCAACGCGATCAATCGCTGAAAATCGAAATTCTGCCCAGGAACACGACGCATCTGTGAAATGACGCCGATGTCCTCCCCGCGTATCGTCACAACAATACTGGAGGTAATGACCATGACATCCACATGGCGAACCCCATAGGCACGGCATATAAAGTTGATCGTCCGCTCTACACGGCTTACCTCCGCACCAGTTACGAGCATGCGCTGCCCAATGTCGATGGCACGTTCCAGAATCTTGTTGATGTTCATTTGTGCTGTTTCGTTTATCATAATGAACATAGTTATAACATGTCTTTACTGCCATGTCACGCTTTTTCAAAGAAAAAACAGCAGAACCGTTTTCACAGTCCTGCTGCACACTTGTATGTATGATATTATTCTACGGTAACAGACTTTGCGAGATTTCGCGGCTTATCCACATCGCAGCCGCGCGTAATCGCTGCATAGTATGCAAGCAACTGAAGCGGGATAACGGAGAGAATCGGCATAATGAACTCATCGGATGCCGGTACGTGCATCACATGATCCACGTACTTTTTCAATTCGGTATCCCCTTCGGCAGCAATACCGATAACAACGGCATCACGCGCCTTGACTTCCTTGATATTGGAAAGGGTTTTCTCGTAAACATTCCGCTGGGTTGCCAGTGCGATGACCGGAACGCCTTCTACGATCAGAGCAAGCGTACCATGCTTCAACTCGCCCGCAGCGTAGGCTTCTGCGTGGATGTACGAAATCTCCTTGAGCTTGAGTGCTCCCTCGAGGGATACGGAATAGTCAAGACCGCGGCCGATGTAGAAAACATCCTCATTGAACCCGTACTGCTTGGCAAATGTCTTGATGGGATCAACGTCAGACAAGATCTCTGAAATCTGCGAGGGAATCTCCTGCAGGTGCTCTACCAATTCCGCCGTGCGCTTTGGCGCAATCATCCCCTTGATCTCCGCCATATACAGTGCAAGCATGAAGAAGAGGACGAGCTGTGTTGTGTATGCTTTCGTTGATGCAACGGCAATCTCGGGCCCTGCCCATGTGTAAACGACCTGATCTGCCTCGCGTGCGATGGAGGACCCGACAACGTTTGTAATCGCAAGCGTCTTTGCTCCACGACGCTTGGACTCCTTGAGTGCTGCAAGGGTGTCACTGGTCTCGCCGGACTGCGATACAACGATCAGCAGCGTCTTGTCATCGACGATCGGATCACGATAACGGAACTCTGATGCGACATCCACTTCGACAATGACACGCGCCATTTTCTCAATATAGTATTTCCCAACGAGTCCTGCATGATATGCCGTACCACAGGCGACAATGTAGATCTTGTTGAAGGAATTGAGATACTCGGGGGTCCAAGAGAGTTCTTCAAAAGAAATACTCTTCTTGTCACTCGTAATACGCTGGCTCATCGTGTCACGAACGGCTTTCGGCTGTTCATGAATTTCCTTGAGCATGAAATGCTCATAGCCGCCCTTTTCTGCTGCCTCAGCATTCCATGTGACTTCAAATACCTTCTTGGCAACGGGCTCGCCCTTGCGGTCAGTGATCTCGACACTGTCCTTGCGTACAATGGCAAGTTCGCCGTCTCCCATGATGTAGTGCGGCGTGTACGGGAGATAATCGCGGGGATATCCGAGGCGATATAGTTCTCCCCTTCGCCGAGGCCAATGATCAGCGGGTTGTCCTGCTTTGTGCAGACAAGCATATCCGGGTGTTTGCGGCTCATAAATGCCAGAGCATAAGACCCTTCGATACGACGCAGAACCTCGCGAACAGCTGCAACGAAATCGCCCTGATATACGTCCTCCAGAAGATGAACAACTACTTCAGTATCCGTTTCGGACTTAAATACATGACCTTTTTCGATGAGCTCTTCCTTCAGTGAAAGATAATTTTCGATAATGCCGTTATGGACAATGGCAAAATCGTTGTGACAATCCACATGGGGATGTGCATTCACATCCGACGGACGACCGTGCGTCGCCCAACGCGTATGACCGATACCGATGTTGCCAATGGGGACATTTCCCTTGATCTTGTCACGAAGTGCAGACAGACGTCCAACGCTCTTTTCGACACGAATGCTCCCATTGTCGTAAACAGCGATCCCGGCTGAGTCATAACCGCGATACTCCAGTTTGGACAGACCATCCAGCAGGAACTCTGCTGCCTGACGATCACCGACATAACCAACAATTCCACACATAAAAATACCTCCTGATCGAGTAAAACATCGCTCAGGGATTTCACTCTGACTGCAGCTTTGTCCACGCGGTCACCCGCATGATTTGACCACAGCCTATCGGCAGAGTATGCCGGAAGGCATCCGCTGACGGCTCGACAACCTTCTCCTCGTCCTCTGAGAAAACATCTCCCCAGAGCCAGCGCTAAGAATAATTCTTTTTTATAAATGAAATCCCCCATGCATCAGATGATGCATGGGGACATTCTATCCGATATAGCGCAATAAGTCAATCGTTCAAATCTGCGAGCAGAAAAATACTGTTGATTTATGGCATTTTGGCGACATAGTGACTGAAACTCCCGATGACGAGCTGCGGAAATTCTTCATGAAGAAGATGCATAAAATTTTTCGTCCCAACGGGCATCTCCTCCGCCCCCGGCATGACTTGTATAAATTGTGTTGGATCAATATTGAGATTTCTCATCTGAATCATCTGAACCGGAAGCTCGCGGAAAAATTGCTGCCAAGCATGGAGTTCCTCGGGACGATCGGTAAATCCCGGGAAATGCAGCAAGTTGATGGAGACATATACTTGGTGTTTCAATGCATAATGGATGGATTCCTTAACAGAATCCAGCTGATAGCTTGCGCGATAATATGCATTGTAACTTTCAGGTCGTGCGCTAATCATGGATACACGCAAAGAATCAAGCCCTGCATCGACAATTCTTCTCATACCTTCCGGATATCCGGCGTTGGAGTTCATATTGATCTGACCGCGTGTGGTAACGCTGCGTATTTTACGGATTCCATCGGAAATCCGATCTGCGGCAAGCGACGGTTCACCTTCACAGCCTTGTCCAAAGCTGATGATCCCGTCTGGTGCGAGCGAGAGATGATAGATTCCGACCTCAGCGATTTCATCTGCTGTCGGTGCGAATGTAATTCGTTCCTGCGGAGACGGACAGCATTCTGAGCTCTGTAGGGAGATGCAGCCGAGACAGTTGGCATTACAGATGGGGGATGTGGGCACACCGCATTCCCAGCGCCGGTAGAATAGATTCTGTGCCGTGAGGCAATGATAGTTCAGCGAGCAGTTCCCCACCTGCTCTACGATGCGGTTATGGGGAAGCTCTTTCATCGTGCGGCGCACCAGCTTCTTGAGTCCAGTGCCATTATAGTTGGATGGATTCCATTTGCCGTTTTCGTCTGTATATACGGCCGTCACCCACAGCTGTCCGCGATAGGACAATACAGCAGTATAGCCATATAACGGGAGTAGAGATGCATCATCTTTACGTTGGAAAGCAGGAAGATGGGTTCGCGTATAGCCCTGTGGAAGAATAGCGGCCACGGCAGTGCCATTGATCTCTTCCTCACATCCATCCATGCGCAAACCCACTGCCTTATGCGAAGGCATAAACATAAGATCAGCACTGTCAGGAAGTGGAATGAGTTCATCGGGATGAAGTGAAACATTTAATGTGCCAACCCGCCCTAACCCCTGCAGATTCGCTGCCTCACAAATGTTGCCGTGATGGTCGGCATAGACTGCGGTAATCCTATCTTTCTTCTTATGCAGAAGTGTCGTCGTTCTCGTTCGTTTCATGATTGTCCTCTTGACGATTTTTCTTCTTTCGATGCGGATTATAGCGGTTCATTGCAAAATCTGTCCCATCCGTTACGATGCATGTCACTGCGGGCAAAAGATATGCTATCGCCTCGCGAATCTTTGACGTATCCTCCGGTGCAAATGGTGCGAGAACGTGGTTGATGACGGTCCATCCGACTGGCGGACGCCCGATACCAATACGGACACGAGCAAATGCCTCGCTGCCGACATGGGAAAGGATGGATTTAATCCCGTTATGGCCGCCTGAGCTCCCTTTCTTTCGAATACGTACTGTCCCGACAGGAATATCCATATCATCGTGGACAACGATCAAATCTTCACAGCTCAGTTTGTAGTAGGAAAGCATGGGCCCGATCGCTTCCCCACTGTTATTCATATAAGTCAATGGTTTGACAAGGAAAATTTTTTCTCCGCCGATACGCGCTTCTGCAACAGATGAAGAGAAATCCTCTCTCCATGTAGAGGAGTTTAGATGCTCTGCCAGTGCATCGATCAACATGAAGCCAACATTGTGCTTGGTATTGGCATACTCTGCTCCGGGATTCCCAAGCCCCGCAATAAGTTTCATTCACTACTCCTTCGTCGGATCACCAACCATAAAGAGATAGGCAAGTACTAGAATGCCAAGAGCAATACGATACCAGCCGAATGCGGTAAAGTCGTTGCGCTTTATGTATCGTAAGAGGAACTGAATCGAGAGAATCGACACGACGAATGCAGTGACCATGCCAACGGTGAGAATAAGCAGCTCTGCTCCCGTGTAGTGCCAGCCAAATTTGACAAGTTTCAGAAAGGATGCGCCAAACATGACAGGAATTGCGAGAAAGAAGGTGAATTCCGTTGCGACATAGCGGCTTGCTCCAAAGATAATGCCGCCAAGGATTGTTGCCCCGGAACGGCTCGTCCCCGGAACGAGCGAAAGCACCTGAAAGACGCCAATGATGAATGCTGTACGATAGTCCAGCGCAGCAAGGCTCTCGACACGCGGCGTCCGACGTTTATTCCAGCGCTCTACGACAATAAAAAGAATACCGTATAGTATCAGCATGGAAGCGACAACAGGCGCGTTCATGAAATGTTCTTCCATATATTTGTTGAACGCGAGCCCGATCACCGCAGCAGGAAGACAGGCAACGATGACCTTCCCCCATAGATCCAATGTCTCACGGCGCTCTGCCCTAGACTTACTTCCAAGGAACGGATTCAGCTTCTTTGCATTCAGCACCACAACAGCAAGAATGGCGCCGAGCTGGATGACAACCAAACATATCCATAAAGGCAGTTGATACATTCAGTCGAATGAATTCGTCAACGAGGATCATGTGCCCTGTACTGGATACAGGAAGCCACTCGGTGAGTCCCTCAACAATTCCCAGAATAACGACCTTTAGCATCTCCGCCAATGATATTTCCACAGTATTTAAATCCTCCTTCGACCATATCAGCAAAACTACAGCAGTTTAACATTATATCTCAAACCGTGTATTTCGCCTACTCTTTTTCTCTCAGTTCTCCATATTACACATATTCTACGTCTTTTTCAATCTCTTAGGGGGCAAATTAGGGGAAAAATAGAAGAGAATAGATCGTAGTGACGGATCAACCAACAACGAGATTACAGTCAAAAGACGAGCCATGACATTTGCACGACTTGTCTCTTTTCTTGCAGTGGACATTCGAAAAGGCAGATCCTCTTTGTGATCGGCAAAGAATAACCGGTGCATGCCAAGAAGTTCCCCTATTTCCCCTTGCGCAGCCGCATCACTTTACCCAAGTCTTGGCAGACAGGTCGCATAGATAAAGCCTCCTTTCAAGACATCCCATATATACGGTATATCTTGAAACGAGGATAAAAAATCCTATCTTTTGTACTATCTTGCACATTGGTGATCCATCAGATTATACCGCGTTTCTTCAAACGCTCAATGCCCATGCTCTGATCAATGTAATGACTTTCATCATAATCAAGCGGCATCAGTTGTTTTTTCTTTATTGCAGCAAGATCATCCGTCTTGTCTCCTTCTTCGCGTTTATACTTTACAAACTCCGGATCTGGAATACGGATCGCCCGACCAATCTCACCAATCAAAAAGAACTCACGCGTCGGTCCCCCCTCTGTTACTATATGCTGAAAAACATCATGTCGTCCCTTCGTACTGCATTCCGCTTCGACAGTATCAATCGTCATTCCACGGAGTGCGATGAAGTCATTCAACCGTTGTGCATCTACCCAATACTGCATCGTAATACCTCCGTCATCTGACATAATCATCACGTCTATGATGCGATCCACGATCGAGTCAAATCAGATCGTATTCTTTTAACTTTTCGATGCCCAAGCTCTGGTCGATGTAATGACTTTCATCATAATCGAGCGGCATCAGTTGTTTTTTCTTTATTGCAGCAAGATCATCTGTCCCATCGCCTTCTTCCATCTTGCATTTCACAAATTCTGGACTGGGGACGTTGATCGCCCGACCAATCTCACCAATTAAAGAGAACTCACGCGTCGGTCCCCCCTCCGTTACCAAACGTTGGAAAACGTCATGTCTTCCTTTCGTACTGCATTCCGCTTCGACATCATCAATCGTCATTCCACGGAGTGCGATGAAGTCATTCAACCGTTGTGCATCTACCCAATACTGCATCGTAATACCTCCATCATCTGACATAATTAGCTCCACGAAAATTCATGGAACGAAAGTCATGTAGCTTCCCGCGTTTCTCATGACAAAAATCGAAGCTACGAAAATCGCAGTTGGAGAAATCTGCCTGAGCACCGGACTGATGATTTGTGTCCAACAATCGCTGATGCTCCTTCAACGCGCGTTGTATTTCGTCCATAGAAAGCTGTCGCTTGTCCATATACTACCATCCTCGTCGCACCTCTGTCAAAGTCACTACACAGTAGATTCGGAACAGAATGTCTCCTCCGGTGTGGGCGCTTGACTCACATCATCAGAAGGATTTCACTCGGCATCATGCGGAAAAATGCACCGTATCAGAAACGATACGATGCACTAAAAGCACGGCTGGATCGTGCAGCGGAAAGAATGAACCGTGCCAAAGTGCAAATGGATGCGCTCGCCAAATCGGTAAAAACAGATCAGAATGACGTGAGACGCTACAAGGTCGCTGCGCCGGAAAAGTAAAAGACAGACCCGGTATTATCGCCGAGGCTGTCTCTGGAAATGAACATTATGCGAGCCTTGTCGCCACCATGCGGGACGATAATTCTGCACTCAAAACATGGACACTCATGTCTGATGCAGCAAAGGAGGAAGAGGCAAATAAGCGGATGTATCGTGATCTATAGATGCTCATTCGTTGACAGCAAGCATCATTTTCCGATAAGATATGACTAAGACATGGAAGGAGGGATGAGGATAATGGCAATATACACATATAATGACTATCTGCGCAATCTGCTGAAGGATGCTCCCTGCATCTTGGCATACGACACTGCTGCGGATTATCTGGGGCTGTGGAGTGGGAGTATGAATCCCCAAACAGCACAAATCTATGTGACCTCTCCTCTCCATATTGCTGGAACGACAGAACATCTTATCCCGTCTCTGAACACAGTAGATCATGAAAATCGTCTCGGACTTCTGTGTACGACGATCAATCAGACAATCAACGATCTTTTACGGGTCGACGGTGACAACCAAGTAATACAGGAGAGCTTGGCCACTGTTTACTACGCAAACGGCGAATCCTTCGATTCACTTCATATTGACACGGAGCTGATCCCTATATTTGAACATTATAAGGATTGGGCGATTGAGTACTATGACGAGGATTGAGAAATGAATAACAGAGAAAAGTTGATGCTGGATGTCATGGCTGAGCTTATGCGACTTCAGGCACCTGTTGTGTTCAAGGGAGCTATGCTCCTGAAATAGCAACAGAGAACACGACCTCTTCCGTAGTTCGGGAAACCAAAGACTTAGATGGGGATTGGCTGCAATCTGACGTATCCATGGAACAAATGAAAGATTTCGTGGATGATGCCTTCGTGCAGTTGATCCATCGCTTTCTACTATTGCTTTTCGCGAGTTTAGTGAAAATAAATCTGCGGGATTTTGGATCGTAAATCCGCAAAGTGAACGCATGTTCAGCATCGATTTAGGCATCCGCCCTCACTCTTTTTACCAAGACTATCAAATTATGTATCAAGGACAGCCGGTCGATATTCGCGGAGCAACGCTGACTAAAATGCTGTCTGATAAGATCCGTGCTATTTCCAGCCCAAAAGTATTCCGCCGAGCAAAGGATCTGGTGGATGTCTACATCCTCTCACATTGTAAAGAAATCGCTCTGATGGATGTATACCGCATGGTCTATACGGATGGTCATGCGCCCGGTACATTCGACGAGTTTTGCCACCGACGTGATGATTTGAAGCATGCCTACGAGAAATTGTTGAATGTCGAAAATAAGCCCGACTTCATTACCATGTATAAAAGGCTGACTGCTTTTCTCACACCGTTTATCAACAAGAGACCACAAACGCTGGAATGGACAGGCGATAAATGGGCATCGCCGCAGCGAATACAGGAAAAGGTGAGAGGTCTGGGACGATAATAGGGACTGCACCTAGTTGGTGCAGTCCCTATTTGTCATCGTTATGTGTGCTAAAGCATAATCGTAACTCGGTACGTCTTTCCGCCCCGCTCAACGGAACCGCGTGTCAGCATTACAGGATGTCCCGGCCATGTGATAAAGGTCGGATAATTCATGTCGATGACTTGGCATCCTTCAACTTCTCCCGGATTGCCAAATTTGATGGCCAACCGATTTCGCGTATAGTTAAAGATCCAGTCCATTAGCTTCTTGTCATCAGTCAGGAAGGAAACCTCCATGTGTATGACGCTCGTACGGTCACCGAGCACGGTGAACGTCTCCCGCAGCGGTGGCGTTCCTTCCATGATCTTCTCAAATATCTGCCGACGCGGCTTTATCCTTACAGCTCCAGTTCGGTACATTCTCCCATGTCTGTTCAAAGTCTTCATAAGGCATTCCGCAATACACTTCATAGACTTTCTCCGGATGGCTTGTAACGGCCTCCACGTCCTCCTGCCATGTCGAGGCAAACGCCGCCGGCATATAGGCCAGCATACAGAGGAGCAGCAACAACAATCGCTTCATCGTAACTCTTCCTTCCATTCTTCTACGCGGCGATAGAAGGTCGACGGGCTCATACGGCAAATGCGCATCGCTTCCCTTGCCGTCACTTCCCCGTTCCTCCATCGTTCTATGGTCTCTCTGAAATCCTTTGTCGTTTCGACCCGTGGCCGGCCAAAACGCACGCCTTTCCGCCGTGCAAGATCAATCCCCTCTCGCTGCCGCGTGCGTATTTTTTTACGCTCCTGCGCAGCAACGTAACTGAGCAGACTGAGGAACTGGTCTTCCATCAGTTTTCCCAGTTCCCCCATCTCTCGAAACTTGCGGCTGTCAAACAGTGATTCCTGCTCCAGCACGACAATATCGGCACCGATGTTTCGTGTCATATCCTTCCACTCATCGATGATCCCGTCGTAATCGCGTCCCAAGCGATCAAGCGCATCCAGGTAGAGCAGATCCCCTGCGCGGAGAACCCGCTTCATGGATTGGTAGGCCGGCCGTGAAAAGTCTTTCCCACTCTGTCGATCCACAAAGATAAACCGCTCCTCGATGCCGATCACTTTCATTTTTTCAATCTGCCGATCAGGATTCTGACTTTTGTCGGAGACACGAATGTATCCTATGTTCATCCTGCCCTCCTTCCCTTCATCATTCGATCAATCTGTTTCAAAACCTCTATGTTACTTTTGAGATGTTTCAAAATGATATACATGATATTTTGAGACACTTTTTCATGCCGGCTGCCACTCTCCTAAAAAGTATACCTTTTGAAAAAGCTGCACACATTTCTGTGCGCAGCTGCATCTCCCATATTACCGGGCAAAGCCCCGCGACTCGTCTCTCTTGTTGCATTTTTTAAGAGCCGGAAGCAGGATCAGCTCCCTTCTGAGCAGCAGGGACTTTTTCATATACTCTTTGGAGATGTCCGATAGTCCTTCCGTGCTGTCAATCAGCCGGTCGATCTGCGCAGATGCCGTCTTGATTCTCGGCACGATGCGCTGGATCGCACGATGCAGGTCTTCCGGCGGATTCTTGAAGATTTCGTGGTAAAAATTCGTTTTCCCTGATAACGATAGGCAGAACACAGATTGTATTCCGTATTCTTGAAGCTGACAGCATCCTCTAAAAGGACGATTTTTTTCTCGTCAGATGATAACGGAGAAAGTCCCGACCCACAGTCATATACAGGAGCAGGAGTAAGCGATTTGTCTGCATGGGCAATGACCCCCCAGTTATCCAAATGACGATCACCATTGCCAATAAAGCCATCCACTACGAACATGTCCCAGAAGAACTCTTTTAGCTGAGCTTTGTTTTTTATCGTCACATCCTCGTCAATCACGCGCATGACATCTTCAATGGTCGTTTTTTTCCGCTTCTCACTGTCCGTCTCATGCAGAAGAAACTTGCTAAATTCAATGAGGTAGCCTGGTTCATCTTGACAGAAGACCTCACAAGCAACAACGACTTTCTCTCTTTTGCTGTTGGGTGGAGTCCCACGGCCTAGAAAAGTGTTCTGCGCGGGGATTCCAAGTGTTTGGAAAATGTGGCAGCCTATGTACTCTGAATAATGATTGTTAATGTAACTCAATGTTGTCTGCTTTGGCGAACGATTGGGGTCTGGAAATTTCACCATGTAGAGTTTCCCTTCATACTCCATCGTCCACTTGCTCTCGGAACCACCAAAGCGATTTGGGAGCCATTCTGCATATCTTAAATCAAGCATCCAGCAATCCTCCAAAAATACATCAACATTTCCTCACGGTCAGCAGAGGTAATATCTCCTTCTTTCATAGCATATTTCGTCTCGGAAAAAAGATGCTCCATTTCCGAGATCATGAAAGCACGGTTCTTCTCCTCATACGCCCGGTAGAATGCCGTCATATATTCACAAAGTACCTCTTCATAGTCTTCCGGATTATATTTGTACTCCATCATTATCGCCTCCTATAGGATTCATAAGCCTGATTGCGCCTCATGATAAAGCTCAATCCTCCGGTATCAACGCCCCAAAATAATCAAGGATAGCATCACGTTCATCAGGAGATATAAAGTGCTCCTTCATCGCCTGTTTCGTGTCGAAAAAAATCCGTTGCCAGATACAAGATAAGTCAATAGCATTCGCCGCTGGAAGTGCCGTGTAAAAATTCGTCATGCTCTCACATAGATAATCAACGTAGTCACTCGGGTTATATTTGTGCTGTTCCATGCGCCTCGCCTCCTACCTCAATTATACCGCAGAGCGGATGCCGCGACAACAGCTTCTTACTGGTACCCCTCGGGGATGCTGTCATCCCCCTGTGATGTCGTTGGTTCTTCCCTCCTGGATTCCTCCTCGGCAGGAATCGTCGGATTTTCATCGACGAGGAACAGTCCCCCTTCGTTCTCCTCCATTGTTTGAGAGCTCGCTGATCTGACGGCGGAACACGATGTCCCTGCTCACGCTTTCATACTCCTCCAGCACATCAACGATCTTACCGCCGTGCTGAAAGATGGACTGCTGAACCAGGATGCACATTGTCCGACTGAAATTCTTCTGTTTTGCGACAAACTCCTCAAATTCCGCTGTCCGTGGGAAGCAGACAGACTTTGTAATCACATTCTTCTCTGCCATTTCCGTTATCCTTTCTCTCCACTACGTGCCTTGTCGCCCAGCAGCTGAAAGAGCGGGCTGTTGATAAATGCGTTCAGCCCCTCTGCCTCGAGGAACACGGCATCGCTTGGATCGTCGATGTAGGCAAGCTCAATCTTCGCCCGTGTGCAGAACGCTGTAAGCCGCTTTTCCAGTGCCTCACGCATCAGGATAGAGCCGCCTCCATAGACAGCAACAACATCCACTTCGTTGTTGGCTCTTGAGATGACCTGCTCGGCCATCGTCAGGATTTCCTCCGCCTCATCCTCGAGTGCCGGCATGAAATAGGACATAGCCGCATCATGATACTTGTGTGCAGCATCACGCAGATAGCGGGAAAAATCCTGCCGTGTCACACTCTGCAATCCGAAGTCCTTCTTAAACGGATCCAGCACCCGCTCGATCGCGTGGCCGTTTCCGTTATGCGTCCCCATGATAAAGTCGGGCTTAAAGGAGATTCCCGTCGTGATGGGAAACTCCGTCGTGCCCTCACCGATGGCGATATGAAGGACACGCAGCGTCTTGAACTTCCCGGCAGAGAGGTTCTCGGGCTGATGAATCAGTGTCGGACGGTGCATAAAGGCGTGTGCGGCCGTAACGCCCTCGGGGATCGCCTTGACGAAATCAAACTGAATAAAAACGACATACTCCTTTGCCCCGACATACACGGTAACCTTATGCTGCTTGTGCATGAACTTCTCGGCGAATGCGGCCGCCTTTGCCTTCGTGTAGTAGGACACGGGAATCGCTGTCGCCATATCCACATGCACCTTGATCGCGTCTCCCGTATCAGGAACAGCTCCGCTCTCCCGATAGCACGCAGCGACTGCCTCTCCGCCGATATGTGCGAGCGTATTCACATAGACAATATCGCTGGACACCTTGTCATTATCTACGCCGACGGTGATCGACCGGCACCGCTGCCCGCTCGAGAGTGCATACGCGCCGACGTAGTAGATTGCTCCTTCGACGGAGACAATGAGGTTGTCGTGGATGTGCTTCAACACATACTCCGGGTTCAGTTCGTCCAAATTCACCAGTTTCCCGACACGCGCAAACATTCGGTGCGCTGATCCGCTGGCCGTTAATCACCAGATCCTGTTCGGCGTTTCCATTGTCATTTGCCACCAAAAACTGCATGACCGTTCCTCCTCGTCGTTCCTATACTCTTACCATTCATTCAGAAACAGATAAGATTTCTATGCGGTGTACCGCATAAACACGTGCTGTTGTTCACGTAAATCTTTCACATCCATTTCATATTTAGTATATGTGACAGGAAATGGAAAAAATTCCTATCTTTTTTACTTTCCTGTTAGAACTTGATGAGAAACACAAAAGCCGGATGCAAAACATCCGACTTTCGTTCATGATTCACTTGCTGCAGCTGCGCTCAGTCTTCCATCAGCGCATCGTCTGCGGGCATGTCGTCAACATCTCCGCAGTACATTTCATAGATTTCTTCATCCGTCATTGTGTTCACCTCCTTCAGCGGGCGGCCTCCTGCGCCTTGTTCTGCTCCACACCCTTGACGGCAATAATAAAGAGTGTCTGCGATGGCATCTTCCCGCTGCGTGCCAGCGAATCGAACGCCGCCTGTGGAACAAGAGCCTTCATCGCCGCTTTTACGTGGCTCTGCTGCCATCTCAGCTCATTCAGCGCCTTACGTGCCGCACGAATGACATAGTTCGTCTCTTTGGACGGCTCACGGATCTCTTTTGCCAGCAGCTGGATGAAGGTCTTTTCGTAGTCCTTCGCGGGAACGACTTCCCGGACATCCGCGCCCAGGATCGCGTCCAGCCGTCGATTGGCTTCAAGGCGTGCCTTCATGTAGGTACCGTAGTCGAGGTTCTGGAAGTCGTAGACTTCCTTTTTCGCCTGATAGCTCTTGTTGGCCGCTTCCTTCGCGTCCATGACCATCAGGAAGTAGTTGTCCCCCTTGAACGTGCCGCGCTCGGTGCGCCGTGCAAGATAGTCGATCATATCGTGCAGATAGGTATCCCGCCGCAGTTCCGGTGTCGGCGCGAGTGCAGGAACGCCTTTTCCTGACACGTCGGCCATATTGAAGAACTTCTTCGTATACGGCTGCTTGTCTTTGGTAAAGAGCACAAAGGTAACGGCTTTCGCATCCTTACGGATGGTGATGTCGGGGTTCGCTCCCGCCTCCTTGGCGGGAATCCAGCGATTGTCCTGACTGCCAATATCCAGCTGATGCTGAACGGCGGGCAGCATATTCGCAACAGGTGGATAAAATGACTTATGTTCTCCATCCCTGCCCTGATAGATCAGGACAGGCGCATGGATATTTTGCCGCTCTTCGTACGGTTTCTGCCAGACGGCATTCCCGCTGGCATGGGCTTCCTGCATACGGTCACTAAAGGCTTTGCTTGCCTCACTGACCAGCTCTTTTGTCGTCTTCTTTTCCTGCGGCTTTTTTGCCTGGGGCTCCTTCTCCGGCTGCTTTCCTCCTGCTCTGCCATTGGTTTTTCCTCCTCCTGCGCTTTCTTGTGATGTTCCTCCGCATTCAGCTTGTCGGCGATTGCCCGTGCTTCCTGTTCCGTCAGTGCCTCCCCGCGTTCCTTCTCTGCCGCATTCAGCTTGTCGACGATTTCCTGTGCTTTTTCTTTGTCCTTAAACCATGCGCCCGCTTCTTCGCGGTTTCCACTATAGTCGGCAACATCCGCATCCTTCTTGCGTTGTGCCTGATATATCATCAGACCCGCAGCCGGATCGATCGTGTTGCTCGAGACAAACCATTCGCTCTGCATGTCGTTCCTCCTTTGCTCACGCGCGGATGGACGCATTTCCTTCGCTTCGTGCGCCTCAACATCGCGCTCCTCTTCTTTCTGCGGTGCATATATGACAGGATCATACAGGCCTGTATCATCCTTCCCGTAGGAAAAATCCTCCCGCTGCTGCAGCATCTTCATTTATATTGTCGTTTTCTTCCGGCATACGCGCACCTCCTCTGCATCAAAAATCAGGCATTGGCTGTGACTGATAGAATTTTCGCCCGGTATCCGTCTCGTAGGATTCGAGCATGACCCGATCTCCGGGATCACCGGGGTTAAAGAAGTGATAGGAGCCGTTCATCTGCTGCTCTTCCTGCCGCTGTTTGTCTGCCGTATCCTGCATCTGTCGAACGTTGCGGATCTGGATCTGATCCCCCATGGCGTTCGAGAGCTGCATGATGGCCATCTGCTTGACCGCCTCGATCTGCGCTCCTGCCTGACGTGCCTGTGTCTCTCCAACCGCCTGATTCGAGTTTTGCAGTGCCGTTTGGAGTGCCGTCATGATCTGATCCATGTCCTGGTAGCGGTTGATGGTGTTCTGCGTTGCCGCTGTGTAGCTGTCCGACATGAATTTGCTCGTCTTGCGGTAGTCGATCGCCTTGCCCGCAACACCATCGTCATAGTCCCGCTCAAAGGCTTCCGGATGAAGGTCGATGTTCGTGCGGTTTTCTGCCATGGAGTGATAAAGGATCTTGATGTCCTTCATCCCCTGCTCTCTGCTCTCCGCCGGGAGCTTTCGGGCGTTTTCCTCCTCGATGCCGAGTTTGGCCGTCAGTTTTTCGAGCCAGGAAACGAACTTCGTCCCATAGAGGATGCTCTTAATATGCCGCGTGTAGTCATAGACATTGCCTCCGTTCGCGGCGAGGTCTTTTAGGGCAAAGGGGGACGGTGCACTGTCCGCCCAGGAGATGCTTGTGGGGCTGTAATAGTTCGGCGGATCATAGGGTTCTGTTACGCCTGGAATTGACCACGCATAACCGATGCCGGCAGCCCCCATAAAGCATACACAGAGTGCTGCGGTCACTTTCTTTGACCGTTTCCATCGTTTCATATCTGATCTCCTCTCTATTATGTGCCGGGCAGGAACTTGAACCCGTTGCCTATGCCAAACTGCTTGATGACCAGCTGGGAGAGCTTGTCCCCCATCATGACAAACAGGAAGCAGACCAGGGCGAGTTTCAGCAAAATAGCGACCTGAAGGACGTGCTTGGTCTTTTGGATGGAGTTTGATGCCGTCACGACCTTGCGCCAATATCCGCCGCTGCGGTCACCGTTCCATGCCCCTGCCGCTTTTTCCCAGCTGCCGTTTGCATCATAGAGCTCCAAGAGGTGATGACGCGCCACGGCGGTCTGCACATTCTCCGGCCACGGCGTCGTTGCCGGTGGGAATTGATCTTCCCATGCGCCGCTGTAGGGTCTCGACTGATACCCTGGATCGCTCCATGCCTCCGAGTCATCTGCCCATGGCATCAGCGGCGGCTCGAATCCCGCTCTTTCGCACCAGACATTCCAGTACTCGTAGCTGATCTGATACGCACCGTAGCCCCATCCATCCTGTGATGGGGTCTGGAAGGGATGCTCCTGCCCACCGGTCTCGACACGGCGGATTGCCTCGAGTACCTCATCGATGCCCTCGCGCCCACCGAAGTTGCCGTTGCTGCTCTTCATTGCCTCTTCTACGGGGACGGTCTGCACATGGATGAGGTCATCCACCACCATGTTCGACATGACGGACTGTAGCATCAAGGCAAAGAAGCAGAAGAAAAACAATTTGATCGAGGCACTGAAGATGCCGTTCATGCTGTTCTCTGCATAGCGGCGTGACCACTTGTGTCCCGCAAACATAAAGTTCGCCAGACTGAACACGGCAACGAAGTAAAACTCGAGGTACGCCAGGATGATCTCAAAGGCAAAAGAGCAGGAACGAGCCAAAAGATGATGAGGAGGAAGATGCTCCCGAACAGTCCCGTGACGATTTTGTTGAGCCAGTCAAAAGCCGCTCGCATCCGTTTCGTTGAGAACGGTAAAGATCGGCTCGATGATCTGTGCTCCCTTTGTCACAAGTGCTGTCGGATCGACGAGCATCGCCTTTGCCTGAGTGAGATCCACACCACTCGTCGCTGCGCCCAGGCTGAGGAAGAGGTCGCGTGAGCCGTTGATGAGGAACGCGCCCCAGTAGGTGATGGTGTAAAAGAGCAGAAGATAGAGCAGCATCTTGAGTGCCAGCAGCTTAAAGATGCTGAAGCTCGCCTCCTGTCCTTTCTCTCGATCGACGCTCATCAGGATGTAGGTGAGCGCGAGATCAATCGTCATGAGGATGCCGATCACGTACTTGATGATGTCCTTGAGGAGATCCACTGCCTTGGTACATGCGAGGGCAAGGGTATCTATCGCTTTCTTGACGGGCTCCATAAAGGCAAATGCCGCATCCCAGACCATGCGCTTTCCCTGACGACTCGCTGCAAGGCCGTCATCTGTCGCATTGTCCGGAAGCCACGGCGCATACGGATGATAGAGCGCCGGACTGATCGGCGAGTCATTGATCCGTACCTCAAAATGCAGATGCGGTCCCGTTGATACGCTGGTCGCCCATGCCGGCCCCAGATACCCGATCAGCTGCCCACGCTGCACATGATTGTCAATGCTCTCCTTGATGGCAGCAGCCGGTAGATACCCATCGTTCGGGTCAAGGTCACCGTACCATGTCTGGAACATGCTTCCGTCAGGCGCGGTATGCTGAAGGATGACATATCCATCAAATGAGTCGTCCTGCACGGCGAGAACAACTTCTCCATCCGCAACAGCATAGACAGGCTCATGTGCCTCGCCGCCGATGTCGATGCCGTTATGTCGGCGCACCACCCCCGTGATAGGATGCGTACGCCCCGAGCTGAACGGACTGGTCACCTGGATCTCGTGGCCGTGCAGCGGCGCATCCATCATCAAGAGTGCGGCCGCACTCACAGATGTGGATGATGCCAATAGGAAAAGGAAAAGCAGCAGCAAAATGTATCTCGATTTCATGTGCGGAATCCTCTCATACAGATATATATTCATAGTACTCCATAACATCTGTGAAATTTTCCTATCTTTTTTACACTTCAGCGATACAAGCGACTATATACAGTTGTTATTTTGTGCAAGGTGCGGTATAATCGAAGAAGGAGGGAGGTGGACGATGAAGAATATATTACGGCACAGAGAGTATGTCGGCTCGGTGGAGATTGACGAGCATGAGGGATTCCTCTATGGGCGCGTGCTCGGGATCCAGGAGAAGATCACGTACCGTGCAGAACGTGCGGACGAACTGGTCAGGCTGTTTCGAGCGGAGATTGATACGTATCTTGACCGCTGCGCACGGGAAAACGTTGCGCCAGAGATTCCGTACAAGGGCAGCTTCAATGTCCGCATTGCCCCGGCACTACACCGCCGGCTTGCGATCCATGCGATCGCAACGGGGACGAGTCTCAACCGCCTGATCGAGCACATTCTGTCTTCATACGCGCCGCTCTATGAGTCACCAAACGATACATCGGTACGATAAGGAGAGTGATTTCCATGGGAATTTTATCGGGGCTGAAGAAGCTCAACGATGAACGAAAAGAACGGAACGAAGAAAAACGTCTGGAACGGAGAGCAGCACGGCTCGAAGCGATTGAAGAATTTATAAAACAAGAATATGGTGTCACCGATTTGGGTACAATCCTACTCCTCGGAGACCTCGGAGATAAAGGAACAGGTATTTCCGACCTAGATCGAACGATTAAAGCTAGTGCTCCTTATCTAACCACCATGCTTGAAGAAATCTATCTGAATCAAAAAAATACAACTCAGATACACGAATTGGAGGAGCGCTACGCGGAACTGAAAGGGCGTTATGACGAACTAAAACAGCAACATGATTCACTCATCGCTGAGCTTGCAAAAAATACACAGCACACAAGATAACAACAATAAAACCCCGTAAGGAATATAGACCTTACGGGGTTTTATTGTTAAATTTTCAAGAACCAGGTTTGACCTATTATGTAAATAGGCAACGGATGCGTTCATGACGATAAGACCTATTTGGACTTGTCACCAAATAACTCACGTGCCGCCTTGATACCAGCTGTAACGCTTTGCCCTGGCGTCGAGTATTTCTTCATCCCTCTACCCGCCGCTCTTGCCATCATCGATGCACCCGTACCGGCAGCACCAAGACCACCTAACACCTTTCCTGCCATTCCACCACCAGCTAGGGCATTCACAGAGGAAGCAGTCTTCGCCATATTCGCCGCAACGGTCGTTCCACCCGAGGCAATCGCCGCTCCTGTGGCAATACCGGCGGAGGTCACATTCTTTGCGGTCTGTGTCATGCTCGCACCGTTGAGAGAGGGAGAGCCGCTGAGAAGTCCCTGCACCAGTTCGGGGATCTTCTTGATGAGGAGATACAGCAGAAGACTCACGACAACGGCCTGGATGAGGACGGGCATATTGCCGATGATACCGCCCTTAGAAGGATCCTGTGCGATCTTCGCAAATTCATCACAGTAGTCCGTGAGGATCCTGCTGCTCATTGCCGTGAGCCGTGAGGAAGGAGATGACAGCGACCTTGATCGCCAGGTTGAACATGGCACCCAGAGCCCGTTCAAAGAGGAACTTCGTCTGCGGAAGCGCAGCGAACGGAATCAGGGGGATGGTGATCATCGCCATCGTGAAGAACTCAATCTTCGCCATGAGCATCTCAATCCCTGCCAGAACGAGCAGGATGAACATGATGACAAGGCAGAGGATGGTAAACAGCCCGGAGATCGGCGACCAGATCGAGAATGCTTCCTGTGCTGCACCGTACCCCGTTGTGAACATCGTGACTGCATTGCAATGAGTGAGCCGGAGCCCATCCCCTCACTGTAGCCGCCCGCGTGATACCCGATCGCCTGGAATCCGCTGCACAGGCTGCCCGTAATGTCAATCCCGTGGCCGTACCAGTTCAGGATGAGGAAGAGATAGAGCCCTGTCTCGAGGAGTATCTGGACGAGGAATTTCATCTTATCGCCGCTGATGAGATCGAGGGAGATCTTCACGGAGGCGGAGATTGCCGTCAAGACGATGAGGAGTTTCGCAGCGACAGGCATGATGCTGACTGCGCCGGACTTCGTATAGTCGATATAGGTGCGTGTAAATGGCTGGAGGAAGTCATACCATTTGCTGTCCTCGTCCGCAGTGACGTGCATCCGGTACTCGAACGGTGCCTGATCTGCGCCGCCGAAGTTCCCGCCGAACGCACTCATGAGCACCGTGCCGAAGTTGAGCGCAAGCCCGATACCAAGGATGATGTTCCATGTGGTCTTGTTGGCCGTCTCGACGTTGAAGGCAATCATGATGCCCGCGAGTGCGATCATGATGGTCGATATGATCCGCGCGACGGTAAACATGCCGTTCGCCATGGTAGTGAGGTTGTTCTGGAAGGCGTTGTCGCCGCCCTTTAGCCCGATGTCAGAACTAAAGCTCGCTGCGGCGGATGCCGTTGTGCCGTCCGCCAGGACGAGAACAGCGACGAGGACAAAGATGCCGAGCGGCAGGATGTGCCGCAGTGTCTCAGTGCATCGGTGCATATCCACCACTCCATTCATTGCTGTGCCTTGATGCTGGCAAGAGCAGCCTTACCTGCGGCAAGATTGCGCTGTGCCGCCTGTTGCTCATTCGACTCAATGGTCGCGCGGCGCAGGTTCTCTGCCTGGTAATGCGATGCCTCAGCGGCAACGGCGTTGCTATACATCTTCGTCATCTGGAGCAGTGCCAGCACGCTGTTGGCGTTGATGGCGTTGCCCGACTGCATGACCTGCATGGTTCCCTCCGCCTGATTCGACGCATTCAGGGCTTCCTGCGTGGACTTTGCGATCTCGAGGTTTGCCTGCTGCGTGTTCTGGGCAGACTGCGCTGCATCCTTGAATGTGGCCGCGAGCGTCTCCTCCCGGCGGCGTTCGTTCAAGATGCCTGTGGCGACGGTCGTGTTGCCGTTGAGGATGGACTGCAGGTCGCCGAGACGCTCACGCCAGACGGTGTCGAGAGGATTCGGATTCGTTCCACCCTTTTTGTCCCCCATATTTTGCCGAGTACGCCCTCCCTGCCCCATCTTCTCGTCAAAGATCTGTTTCTGTTGTGCACCCTGCATCTGCGCATACTTTTCGATCTCTGCACTGCCGATCTTCTTCGAGTTGAGGATCATGAGTGCCAGCTCCTTCTCCTCGGTCGAGAGGATCTTAGCCGTCTGGATGGCCGTTTTGATCGCTTCCTCGATGTTCTTTTGGTCGATGACTGCAATCGCCGCCTCGCTGTGATGCCCTGCCGGAATCATAGCGAGCAGCGAGGCAGAGATGCCGAATGCAACACCGACGGCAACAGCTGTTTTTTTCTGATGGTCATGGTAAACACTCCTTTTTTTGACAATTCTCCTCCATAATCTATGGTAACTGAAATTTTTTTCCGAAAAAAATCCTATCTTTTTTCATTTTGAAGTTAATTGGGCAATTCTTTTGTCATCTGCATCATTTTTCCCTGGTCAATGATGTGGAAAAACGGCTCACGCATCAGGATGAAAATGCGTTCATGGTCACTTCCCTTGTCAATCAGGAGGCGATTCTCCTGCATCTCAACGCTGTGCCCCGGCTCGTGCATCAGGGAGAGGAGGTCGACGGTGGACGCGACACTGTACGTTTCGATCACTTCCTTGACGGCGATTTCGTTTTTTGCTGCATAATAGAGGTTGAGCGTGACAAATAGAAGCAGTGCATTGACGAGAAGCAGCAGTTTTGTGAGTGTCCGCACGCCATCGCCATGGCAACGCGTGTAGAGCCAGCCGCCGGTGATGAGGACAAGCAGGGAAATACCTGCGGTTTGGATTAGATTCATAGCTCCCTCCCTCACCCGTATTGATACATCTGATAGAGGTTCATGTAGGCACGATGTACTTTGGCCACATAGTCGATCGTCTCCTGGTACGGCGGCACTCCACCGTACTGGTAGACGGCAGCACTGCCGGCGTTGTAGGCAGCGACGGCCGTACTTACGCCGTATTCGCCGAGCCCGCCGAAGTTGTCGAGCTGTGTGCGCAGGTAGATCGTTCCGCCGAGGATGTTGCCGAGCGGATCGTAGGGATTCACGCCAATGCCGGCTGCCGTAGCGGGCATGAGCTGCATGAGTCCAATCGCACCGGCGGGGCTGCCCGCGCCCATGTAGAAGTGGGATTCCGTCTCCATGACGGCTGTGATGAGGAGTGGATCGACGTTGTAGCTTGCCGAAGCGTACAAAATGGCATTCGTGATCCAGTCGCACTGCGCCATGTCTCCGTTATAGAAGCTGGCATCGGTATAGATGACACTGTAGAGGTCGGCGGCTTCTCCCCTGCCCGGCAGGAGGACGCTCAATGAGAGCGCACAAAGGACAAATAATCTGATATAGTGCATAGCATTCTCCTTCCTTGTCTGTTCTTTTTAGTATAAACGACAGGAAAGGGAAAAAATCTGCTCTTTTGCACACGTAAAAAGAACTTGCCGTCATGACAAGTTCTTTTTATGTATCTATACTGCGGTCAGCGTGTGTACGCTGCTTGTGGTGTATGCGTATGGTTCTTTGTTTGCGGATGCGCGCCCTTTTCGCACATCCATTCGTCCATGATCTCGACGAATTTGCGGATGTCGGCTTCATGCAGCGGATAGTAGCTGCGCTCAATCCGCTCCATCGGGACGGCAGCGAGAATTGTCTCAAAGGGGATGCAGCGCAGCCACTGATAATAGGCAAGTGCCCATCCTGCCCAATATGCGGGTGTTTTCTCCGCATAGAGAGCCGCCGGATAGGGAGGTTTTTCTATGTCCAACTCCCACAGGCAGTCCCAAAGCAGTTCGCAGCCGGTACGGCCGGCGACATAACGGGGATTCCCCTTGCCGAACTGATCGGCCACACCGGAGTCCACGAAGTACTCTGCCGCCTTCCCGATGGGGATATGGCAGGTGTTGACGGCGTAGTCAAACATGTTGCCAAGATTCACCTGTGCGTCCGCGATATAGAGGTCTGAGTAGGATCTCGTCGTCATTCCTGATGCCCTCCTGAATGATACGCTCGATGGTCAGCTTGTTGGGAACGCGGATCTGTCCCCTGAGAGAACGTCGGTAGTCGTCACGCGCACGTACATCACGCTCCATATATAAACGGATGTATTTCTGCGCTGTCCGGTAGGCACGTTTGAATGTAAGCCGCTCAAATGCCCGCTCCGATTTTATCGCAACCTGCTCCCCCAGTTTTCCGAGATGCATGGCTGCACTGAGTTTGTCCAGACTGATACGGTTCTGCAAAAAATCCGTTGCATACTGAAAGTATGAATCGTCCGCACGATACCCAACCACAACATCAGCCCGTGACAGGTCTACCGCAAAGTTTTGGATGAGATACTCCCGCGCATCGTCACTGTCATCGTCTAGGTTGTTCGGCTGGCGGTGCTGCAATAGTGTCCCAATCCAGTTAAGCGTATGGTACTGCTCTGAATTTAAGTTGACAATGTGCAGCCCATCTATTTTTAATGTGTAGCCTGAGACGACACCGCTCTCCCCACGCTGGCAAGACCACTCTTTCGCAAGTTCCATATCCTCTGTACAGTAAAAGCACTTGCCGAAATCGTTTGCCTCACGGCACTTCGACAGGCTTGGCCAACCGACGGCATCACGAGAGCCATGAAAGAGGATGATCTGTCGCTGCGTGAGCTGCGCGGGAAGAAAATCCTTGTGGAGATAATGTGCTTTAAGATATGCGCATGTTCCGGCTGAGATCTTTCCCGTATCAAAGGCACATTCGATACTGCCTTGCAGCTCCTTCTGCACCTTGGGGATCAGCGCAGCCTGTCCCGTGGATTCAAGGGCAGTGATTTTCTCCCGAATTTCCTGCGGCATCTGCTCTTGCGCGTAAATATCCGCTGCATTCTCGTTGCGCATGGACTTTCCTTTCCTCAACAGGCGGCCCCGTCATGGGCGTGACGCAAAATCGCGGATGATCCCATGTTTTGACGAGCTCTATTCAAAGATGGTGCGTACAGTTATAGTGATCTGCGGGTTCTCTATCTTCCCGGAATGGTAGGCGAACTGAATCACGTACCCATTGAGTGCAGCCTCGAGTTCGACAGCACTCCTGAGTTTTTGATTCTTCCACGCCAAGACGATCTCGTCGTATTTCTCCATACATCCACCTCGACTTCTCTGCTGCCATTATAACATATATTTCAGCGAGTATTTCTTTTCACGCCATCATAAAATTCATCCAGCAGAAGCATACCATATATGCATGCGCCTGTGTTGTACCACTAAAATCTCGCCCATGATAGCTCACTTGTCGGGCTTATGCACGATATACATAGAAAAAAGGCTGCCGAAGCAGCCCTCGTTTAAACGATTCCTTTTAGACCAAACCATGTGCAAGCATGACGTCTGCCACCTTGGAGAATGCAGTGATATTTGCGCCCGCAACGAGATCGTCGGGGTCAGCATAAAGCTCTGCATTTTTCTTCGCATCACGATAAATGTGGCTCATGATCTTGCGAAGGCGCTTATCCACCTTCTCAAAGTCCACTGGCGGCGCTCAGAGTTCTGTGACATCTCAAGGGCGGATACGGCCACACCGCCTGCATTGGCCGCCTTTGCCGGGGCAAAGAGTACCTTGTGGCTCTGGAAATAAGCAATGGCGTCGAGCGTAGACGGCATATTTGCACCTTCGCCGACTGCTTGTACTCCATTGGCGACCAGCAGCTTGGCAGAATCCAGATCGATTTCACTCTGTGTCGCGCACGGAAGTGCAATATCGCACTTCACCGACCAGACGCCGCTGCATCCTTCGTGATACTCTGCATTCGGGTGCGTATCTGCATATTCCTTGATCCGTGCACGACGCACTTCCTTGATCTCCTTGAGTGCGGCAAGGTCAATGCCGTCCGGATCATAGATATAGCCGTTCGAATCGGAGCACGTCACAACCTTCGCACCAAGTTCCTGCGCCTTCTCAATGGCGTATGTAGCGACATTTCCAGCGCCGGAGACAACGATTGTTTTGCCTGCGAGGTCGATTCCTTTTGCCGCAAGCATATCCTGCACGAAGTAGAGAAGACCATAGCCCGTCGCTTCAGTACGCGCAAGACTTCCCCAGTAGTCCGTGCGTTTGCCTGTCAGAACACCCGCATCGTAGGAGTCACGAATGCGCTTGTACTGTCCAAAAAGATAACCGATCTCACGCCCGCCGACGCCAATATCGCCAGCCGGCACATCCACATTCGGGCCGATATGACGATAGAGCTCCGTCATGAAGCTCTGGCAGAACTTCATGACTTCGTTATCTGAGCGACCGTGCGGGTCAAAATCTGACCCCCCTTTGCCGCCGCCGATGGGAAGGCCGGTCAGAGCATTCTTGAAGACCTGCTCGAAAGCAAGGAATTTCAGGATGTCAAGCGTAACACTTGGATGGAAGCGGAGACCTCCCTTGTAGGGTCCCAAGGTGCTGGACATCTGGACGCGGAAGCCACGGTTGACCTGAATCTCCCCCTTGTCATCTACCCAAGGGACTCGGAAGGAGATGATGCGGTCCGGCTCGATCAGGCGCTCCAGAATCTTGTGCTCCTTATACTCTGGATGCTTTTCCAAGAGAGGGACAACCGAGGTCAGCACCTCACTGACGGTGTTTTTAAAATGGCTTTGATCGGGATCGCGCTTCGATACCAGATCCAAAATATCATCCACGTACTGTTTCATGTTCGACATAATAATTCCTCCCTCTTATCCTTCCTAGAGATTATCCAGTGAACGAAAATGAGTATAGCATAGAGGATGAAGTTTTGTATAGCGGTTGTGGGCATGAATACAATATGCATTTACAAATACAAAGAGTGTTCCCCTCCCCCGTTCAATGAGGAGAAAGGAACACTCTTCTCAAGTTATAGATGATATGGTTCATGACGGCTGATCTTGAACGAGCGATAGATCTGTTCCATTAAGAACAGCCGTATCAGTTGATGCGGCAGGGTAAATTGTGAGAAGGACAGACGCAGATCTGCTCGTTGGCGCAATTCATCAGACAGTCCAAAGGGACCACCAATTAGAAATGCAATATGGCTTTCTCCCATGAGCATCAGACGATCAATCCGTGCGGAAAATTTCTCGGAAGACATCTCCTCGCCGCCCACATCCAAAACGATCAGGTAAGCCCCCTGTGGGATTTGCGAAGACAGCCGTTCGCCCTCGCGGCGAAGAACTTCATCCTTTTCCGCGGGAGAAGGTCGATCCTTCATGCGTTCTTCGATGATCTCGATCGTACGCAGATCGGCATAAGGGCGGAGACGTTTTTCATACTCTGCAATACCGTCGCGTAAATATTTCTCCTTTAGCTTCCCCGCGCAGACAATCGTAATTTTCAACGATCCTCCTGTGGCATCTCTTCCAGAACGACCTCTGCCTTGTTCTTCGTACCGTTTCGTTCATAGGTTACCGCCACCTTGTCACCGACCTTATAGGAGGCAATCTTATTCCGAAGATCAGCAACGCTGTTGACTTCCTCTCCGTTAATCTCAAGGATGATGTCTCCGCGTTGGAAGCCTGCTTTACCGCAGGGACCGTCGAGTGTCAGACGGAAGATATAGACGCCCTTATCGATGTTCAGCTGGTAGCCGTAGCGAGCTGCCGTGTCTGGATCGAAGACGGATACACCGAGATAGGGGCGTGCCACATAACCTTTCTCGATTAACTCGTTTACAATTGTCTGTACGGTATTGATTGGAATGGAAAAACCCATTCCCTCTACGCCGCTCGCTGCGACCTTTGCGCTGTTGATGCCGATGACCTCTCCATCAGCATTGACCAATGCCCCGCCGGAGTTGCCCGGACTGATTGCCGCATCCGTCTGAAAGAGCTTGACGCGTTTATCACTGATGTCAAGGGTTCGGTTCAAGGCACTGATCACACCTGCCGTAACGCTGCCCTGAAACTCAAGTCCCATGGGATTGCCGATCGCAATAGCTGGCTCTCCGACAACAACACCGTCCGAATCGCCGAATACGGCTGTCGGAAGATTGTCCTCATCCACCTTCACCACAGCAAGGTCTGTAAATTCATCTTGACCGATCAATTTTCCCTTCAGTGATCGTCCATCTGCGAGAGAAACGATGATTTCCTTTGCCCCACTGATTACGTGATTGTTCGTGACGATATAGCCGTCGCTGCGAAAAATAACACCGGAGCCGACGCCCTCTGTCTGCACCGGATTATTGAACCAGTCGCGTGCCACAGCCTTGTTCGTAATCCCAACGACAGCAGGACCTACAGCTTTTGCCGCACGCACTACGGGGGTATTACGCGCATCAGAGATATTGGAAACATCCACGGTCTGTGCGGGTTTTGTCCCTGTCGTTCGGGTGTCGGCAGCTGTGCCCATGGAACAACCACCCAAGATTGCAAGGGATGCCAACACTGCGGCGGCGGTCAAAACAACGCCCTTGCGCCGATGGCGTTTGAAATGTAAATTCATCATAACAGCTCCTCTTTACAGCTTAACTTCCGCTCCGCCCTCGGGAAGACAGGATTCGACATCCATCGTCATACCGCGCGTTGCGAGAATATCTTTGATCGTATTGAAAGCAAGATCGGGGCCATTGTTTTCCTCTGAAAGATGCGCCAAAAAGACCTTGTGCGGTATCTTCTTCATGCGCGTCAGTGCCCATCCCGCTTCGGCATTGGCAAGATGTCCACGGTTGGAGAGAATTCGCCGTTTGAGCGGCCAAGGGTATTTTCCTTTACGGAGCAAATCTGTATCGTGATTGGCCTCGAAGACGAGCACATCAGCCCCCTCCATCGCCTCCTGCACCGTATCTGTCACAACGCCAAGATCGGTGGCAAGGGTACAGCAATGTGAGCCTTCTACGCGGAATCCACATGGATCTGCCGCATCATGGGAAATGGGAAATGGATGTATGGTGACATCACCAACGCAAAAATCCCCGGAGATACAATGCATATCCTCCGCAAACGCGGCTCCCCCCGTCAATTCCGGCAAGAGTCCCTCGTGTCGCAAGGATCGGCAGGTGATATTGCTTCGACAGAGTCTTCAGACCTCGCACATGGTCGATATGCTCATGGGTAAGGAGTATGGCGTCAATGGTTTGCGGATCGATTTCATTGGCTCTGAGTGCTTTCGTGATCCGTGCCGCACTGATGCCGGCATCGATCAGAAGACGCACCCCGTCCAGCTCTATATAGACGGAATTTCCCTTGCTTCCACTCGCTAACACAGTTACCTGCAAACGATATCCCCTCCAGTGAACACATCATATTCTTTCTGTCTGTAAATTTTTCTGCATAATTTCTATGGACTGCGTTAATGAAGCACCGATAAATTCTGCCGGATGGTACGTCATGCATTGGCAGTTCTTTATAGGTGCTTCCTATTATT